>Ga0209542_10003966_pt1 | contig 31002 bp, 34 predicted proteins | sample RifCSPhighO2_01_FD_184028 | JGI IMG/M metagenome (GOLD analysis project Ga0209542, IMG submission 184028) | Soil microbial communities from Rifle, Colorado - Rifle CSP2_plank highO2_0.1 (SPAdes) (version 2) | ecosystem: Environmental > Terrestrial > Deep subsurface > Rock core/Sediment ... | reverse complement strand
TATCGCATCTGTGAAGTAATCCCTGTGCACGGTGATGGACACCAGACGCGCACGTTCTGTTACATCACAGATGCGATAGAGGGCTTCGTGCGCGTTATTCTGAAAGGTACGCCAGGTCAGAGCTATAATGTAGGGAACGAAGAAAATGAAATTTCCATGCGCAACCTCGCGGCACTTTTTGTAAAACTTGAGGGCGGTGGCGCGTCCTACGAGATGATCCCGTATCCGGCGAACTACCCTGCTGGCGAGCCACAACGGCGCTGTCCAGATATCACTAAAGCACGGACTGATCTTTTATTTGTACCGAAAGTGCATCTCGAAGACGGGCTGAAGCGTTTCATCGATTGGTGCCGTACTGATCCGCAGTACACGAACGGAAAGCAAAGATAGTATTCCCCTTTCCATGACCTCGACCACGCGCCTCGCTCTTATTGGGAAGGGGCGTTGGGGGTCAGTCATTAAAAAAACGCTTGACAACATCCCCACGTGCGAGCTCGCCTATGAAGCAACTCGTGACTGGAAAACACTTCTCGAAAAGAATGATATTGATGGAGTCATCATCGCGACGCCTCCGGCAACCCACACAGAGATTGCCTTGGCTTTTATCACACGAGTTCTGCCTGTCTTTATTGAAAAACCCCTTACGATGAACCTGGCGGATGCGAAGCGGCTACAACAAGCGGCGGCGGAATCCGGGTCAATCGTGCTGGTCGGACATCAGCACCTGTATAACCCCCCTTTTACAAAGACGAAAGAGCTCTTTCACAGTCTCGGGAACATACGTCTCCTCGTCGGCGAAGGGACAAATAACGTTGTGTATCGGGAAGCGATGTGGGATTGGGCATCGCACGATATCTCCATGATGCTCAGTTTGATGGGCGAAATGCCCGCACAGGTAGCGGCATGGGGCATCTCGCCTCTGCGGCCGGGGGAACCTTTTTATGCAACATCTGCAATGAAACTTACCTTCTCACACGGAGCGGTGGGACTCATCTTAAGTAGCTGGATGATGCCACAAAAACGCAAGAAGCTCACGCTCGTTGGCGAGAAAAAGAGCGCGGTGTATGACGATGTGCTTGCTGAAAAAAAGGTGATTCTCTTTGAAGATGGTGGGAAAACCATTTCGTATCCCGAATATGGTCCTGGTCTGCCGCTCACATTGGAGTTGCAGGCTTTCGTCCGTGCAATCGTAGAAAAAGAAAAGTCCATGAGCGGCATCACCGAAGGACTCAATGTCGTGCGCGTTCTTGACGCAGCCGAACGCTCTATCAAAAACGGCGGGGAGACGCAATCTATAAAATAAAATTGTCTCAATGAGCACATAAGTCACTGAAGATACCAAGCTTCGTGGAGCTTGATATCGTTATTGTGTCGTGTTATGGTGCGCCCAGGTTCAATCTTGGGAGGGTTGTGTGGAATCACACGATGTTATCCGCGGCACTGCCGCGGAAGCTAATGCTTCACAGACCGATGGGTGGGTGGTCGGCCACTTCATGCCGCCTGGGTTGGGGCAACGCAAAGATGTAGAAGTGAAACTCTGGCATTATGACGTCCAGCCCCACTACCCAGTAAAGGTGTTCGGCGGGACGGAGTTCATTGTCATATACAGAGGGCAGATACGCATCGATATCGTCTTGCCCGATGGCAAGGAGGAGTCGTGCGTCCTCAATGGCGACCGGCAGGACTTCGTGATTTTCCCGCCCGGTACCAAAAAGAAGGTGACGACCGAGGCCGTTCCCGCGTTCGGTGTCACGGTCCGCTGGCCATCTGCGCCGGAGCTCAATCAGGTCATCGAGGCGTGAGGCCTCGTAGCCGCACAAACGCGAGAGACGCCCAGAAGGTACCACCTTCCGGGCGTCGTTTTTCAGTATCTACGTCAAAAGCTTCTTGAGCTCTGCGTGCGCCACTTCTTTCAGGTCTGGGTGAGCGAGCGAAAACGCAATCTCTGCCCTCAGCAGATCGGCCTTGGTCCCGGTGTCGTAATGCCGGGTATGGGCCGCGAGCGCATTGAGTGGATGCTCACTCGCGTACGCGTTAAGCGCATGCGCAAGCTTGAGCTCGCCTTCGCCACCGTCTAGTTGGCGCAGATACGAGAATATTTCCGGATAGAGCACATACTTGCCGGTCATGGCGAGCGTGCTCGGCGCTTCACGGGGCACTGGCTTCTCGACGATACCACGCACGAGGTGGCGATTACCTTGTTGGGAGGCCGGGTCGATGACGCCGTACTGTCCTGTTTTCTCGCGAGGCACTTCCTCAACAGAGATGACCGCTTCCCCTGTTTCTCCGAAATCATGAACGAGCTCGGCGAGGATTGATTCGCCGGGCAAGGTCACTAAGTCGCCCATAGAAACCGCGAACGGCTGGTCCCCGATACGCTCCTCGACGGCGAGGAGCGCCTGGCCATCGCCTCTGCGTTCGCTTGTCTCTACGAACGAGACTTCAAGCCCGGGGAAGGCTCCGAGCAACGGCTCTGCATTCGGGCTCTGAAAGAACTGTTTCGTCTGGAGGTTGTCTTGGTGGGTTACCAACACTACCTGCGTAATGCCAGCTTGATACGCTTCTGCGAGCAGGTAATAGACTATGGGCTTGTCAACGAGCCTCAACAGTTCTTTCGGTGTGGCGTAGGTGGCCGGCCGGAGCCTCGTGCCCATGCCCGCTGCCGGTATGACAAGTGTCCGTATGCTCGGCATATGATATCTCCTCTTGAGGACCCACTATACCATATCACGGACATTAGCGCGCGTAAAGACAAGCTCACTATTATATGTCAGTATATGTGGATGCAATCGATTGCGACTGACGAATATACGCTCTGGCTGGAACCGGAAGGGGCGGTGCAGAATGATCTGCAGAACCGTATAGCGTCTTTTGCCAGGCGAGGGGGAACGCCGACATTTTTGCCACATGTAACGCTTCTTGGCGGCATCCGCGGGGACGAGGAGACACTCATTGAACGCACGCGCAAACTCGCAAAAGATGCGTCTTCGATTCCAGTCCGTACAACGACGGTAGGCACGGGTGAGCGATATCATTTTTGCTTCTATGTTTTGTGTGAGAATACACCCGAACTTGCCGATATATATGCTACAGCGCGCCTGGCTTTTGGCATGCCGCAAAGCGATGGGTACGAGCCACATATCAGCTTAGCGTATGGTCTTGCGGATGACCGCTTGCGCGCCGATTTTATGACAGAAATACGAACCAGGCGTTTTGATTTTACGGCGAAATCTATCTCGCTCTGGTACGCTCGAGGTTTGCCGAACGAATGGCTAAAAGTTGCCACATTCCCGGTAGCCGTATAGTATATTTTCTAATCCTCATGAAACAGGTCATCAAAAATATCATACATAAAAGTGGGTATTCTATCGTTCGTACGAAGGCACTACATGCCCCTCAAACACAATTGCCAATAACCCGAGACGATTTCTTTAACCTGTACTTCTCTCGCGTGCCCACGGACTTCTTTTTTTTGCAAATAGGTGCGAACGACGGAGTAATCAACGACCCTATACGCGAATATGTCGTCAAATATGGGCTCCGGGGCATGGCGGTGGAGCCGCAACCAGCCGTATTCGAACGCCTCTGCAATACATATCGAGGTACTTCTGTGGAGTGTGTGAATGCGGCGATAGGCTCCAAAGACCTCACGTTCTACACGGTAAAGACAAGCATGATGACCGAAGAGAATTTTGGAGCCATGACCTGTATCGCCTCCTTCAACAAAAAGATTATGACTGGCCTGCTAAAGAAGAACATACCCAAAGGAGCAGACCCGGTCGATTATATAGATGAGAATGCGGTGCCGGTGATGAGCTTCAGCGACCTCGTCGAGTCCCGCAATATCAAGAAGATTGATATGCTCCAGATTGACTGCGAAGGGTACGACCATGAGCTCCTGCGAGTATTCGACTTTGACCGATTCTCCCCGAGCCTCATCAACTTCGAGAGCGTATTCTTCTCAGACGCGGTCCGTGAGGAGATTGAGGATATGCTTACGGCTCGCGGATACCACCTATTTAGAGATGAGGCGTGGGACACCTGCGCCTATAAGATAAGGGACGCGAATATGGCTCTATGACACGTACATCAAATGAATTTTACGAAGAGCCGGATGAGCCGTTGAAGCGACGGCGTTTTATTGAGTACCAGACCGGGTTCATTGAGCCCTTGTTCCCTGCTGACACATCTGTCCGGATTACCGACCTCGCGTGCGGTTATGGGCTCTTTCTTGATGCGTGTCGGCGAGTGGGCTACAAGAATGTGGAGGGCGTCGAGGCGGGCGAGACGTTCGTGCGCTATGCTCACGACACACTCGGGATTACGAGCATAGCTCGTGGCGACTTATTTGGTTATTTGGAGTCAAAGACTGATGGATATTTTGATGTTATCACCGCCCTCAACATCGTCGAGCATGTTAAAAAGGAGCGAGTGCAGGAGCTGTTAGACCTTATCTACAAAAAACTGAAGCAAGGCGGCCTCTTCATTATGGAGGTGCCAAACGCAGACAGCCCGCTTGGCGTGCACACCTACTTCACCGACCTCACGCATGAATTCGCCTTCAGCCGCACACTCGTCCTGCGACTCTTCAAGATTGCAGGCTTTGCAAATGTCAAAGTGAGGTACCAACCTAACCTGCGCAATCCGCTCATCAAGCTTGCACAGAAGATTCTTGCTAAAGTTGTTGGGCTCTCCTACGAGGCAATGTTCTCCGGCAACATCATCCTTGTCGGCTATAGGTCCCGAGCGTAATCGAGGGAGTATGCGCGCGAGCTAGTCGTCGAGATACTGGCGCACGTCATTCCTAAGCGAGAGCAGTGCTCGCCAAAGGGCCGCGAGCGGTCTCTTAATTAGACCCTTAATCCCTTTGGGCTTTTTCTTCTCCCGCCCTTCGCGCGTGTAGTCCTTCCAGATAGACTGCTGGGGTATGACGAATGTCTCAAGCGGCGCGAGCTTCTTCGCGACGACCCATATGACGACGTTTTCTCCGTACTCGGGACTCTTGATTATCTTGCCGGTGTCAGTCGTGTAACCAACCGAGAGAATCTCGAAATTGTTGAGCTCAAGCGATCCGAGGAGACCTTCCGGATTGAACACGTGGAGGCCATGGCCGAAATAGCCCTTAACACACGTGTGGAGGAAGTAGGTGCCACCGACCGCGACCATCCGCAGACAATTCTCCATACACTGCCGAGTGTCAAAGAGGTGTTCCAGACAACCGATGTCGAGCAAGGTGCTGTACTTCTCATGTTCAGCAACAGGAACAGGCAGATTCATGTCGTAGAGCAGGTCCGCGCGCGTGTCGAAGTAGTCGAGTGTGGTCACACTGCCCGCGCTTCTGTCGAGAAGGACCGCTTGGAAATTCGGAAAAGCGAAATCCACTGGAAGATCCTCCCCCATAATATCCTGATAGCCGAAGGTGAGCATGCGCTCCGAGATGACGCCCGGCATCGCGAGCACTTCTCTCCATCGCGGAATGTGGTTTTTAAGGATAGCCATACTGTGACGAGTAGCTAAAAATAGTTATCTAGGTTATTTGATCTTCCCCTTCACCCACTCGGCAGTCTTGGCGAGCCCTTCGTCAAACGAAGTCCGCGGCTTCCAGCCGACTGCCTTCATAAGTTTCGAGACATCAGCCTCGCGGCGATACGAGGTCGTCTTCGAGGCGTCCGTCTCAGTCGCTTTCCATTCGAAGGGTCTGCCGTCGCCATAGCGTTCCCAGATGTAGGCACCGAGGTCGAGAATCTTCATCGCTTCCGGTGTCGCGATATTAAAATCGTCGTCAAGCACCTTCCCGTCGCCCGCGAGCGCAGCCTCGAATAGTGCAACGACGGCTGCTACCGCATCGTCCACATACGTGAACGGCCGAGTCGCTTCTGGGTTGCCAATAAATTCAAGCGGGTACTGACCCCGCAATACTTTTTCAAGAAGGGCTGGGATGACGTGGATATCGCCGGGTGTGCTCCCCTTTGAGTCTTCGCCTGGGCCATAAATATTATGAAATCGGACGATGACGAAATGCGGGTGTCCGTATTGCTTCATGAATGAACGGCAGAAATATTCGCCCCCGAGCTTCGAGAAGCCGTAGACATTTGTTGGAGCTGGAGTCTCCTTAATATCAGCTTCTGTGTACGGGTAGTGCGGTGCGTTCTGAAACACCATGGAGCTCGATGAATAGAGGACAAGCTCACATCCGACGTCACGCAACGCGGGGTAGGTGGCCGCATCGATAGCATTGTTCTCCCAAAGTATCTCGCCCTGTCGCTCCCACATGTAGTTGACGGGCCCGATGTTGGCGGCTAGATGGATGACGGCCTTGGCGTCCTTGAGCGCTTCGAGCGCTGCCACCGGTTCCGTGAGATTGGCCTTACGGTACTCAACGCCCACAGGGAGGTCGGCGTGACGCTCCTCGGGCGTGGCCTTGTCGATAACGACAACCTGGTAGCCCTTGTCGGTAAGCGCACGCGCAACGCGGCTCCCGACATAGCCGCAACCGCCTGTGATGTGAATTGTCTTATTCGCAGTAGGAGTCATAACTGATGGTGGAGTAATGCCGGTCCTCTTCGTCGCAGACCTTAAGCCTCATCCTATCATCGCACATGGACCAGGTATCCACGAAGAGCCCGGGTGCCCGCATGCGCCTCACGAGGGTGTGATATGGCTGTTTCTTATAGAGCGGGTGGTCAAGCATCGCGATAACGATGTCACTCTTGTCGAAGCATGCCTCAATCGTTGCCGCACGAACAATCCCCTGCGTCTTGAACGCGCTGTCGGGCACGACCGGATCATGCACAACGATCTTCGCATCCGGCAATGCAGAGAGGAGCTCGACGAGATCGAGTGTTGGTGAGAAGCGAATATCGGAGGTGGGCGGATTGCCCTTGAAGGCAAGCCCGAGTATCCCAATGCGCACCGGCCGCCGTATCGGATGTACGGAGAGGAAGTGCCGGACCTTATCTGCGAGGAAGCGTGGCATATCCTTGTTGATACTGCGCGCTGAAGATGGGAGGCGAGGACGGTATCCCTTGCGCGTCGCGCTCTCGACGAGGATGTACGGGTCCTTCGTGAGGCAGTAGCCCCCCACCCCCGGACTTGGTCGGGGTATCTTGGTGCGGGGATAGTCAGTGCAGGCTGTCGTAATCACACTCGCCGCATCAATGTTGAATGCGTTACAGATGAGTGCGAGCTCATTCGCGAAGGCGAAGGAAACATCGCGATAAGTATTGTTAACAAGTTTGACCATCTCGGCCTCCTCAAGACTCTTCGCGATGAGAACGGAGGGAGCGAAGCCAAATACCTCCTTCGCGCGTGCGACGCTCGTTGCGTCAAGACCGCCAATAACTTGCGGTAGCGTCACGAGCTCTTTCAAAGCTGTGCCTTCAATCGTGCGTTCGGGCGCAAACGCGACAGAAAAATCAGCGCCGGCAGAGAGACCCGACGCGCGCTTGAGGAGCGGGATGACCATCTCGCGTGAGGCACCCACGGGGAGTGTCGAGCGCATTATAACGCACGAGCCTTTCTTGAGATGGCGACCAATGTCCTTCAGAGCGCGTGTAAGGTCCCGGTAGTCGGGGTGGCCGTTCTTCAACATCGAGACGCCGACCGCGACGATGAAAGTGTCGATGGTTTCATCTTGAGGAATAACGGTACGAAAAATGAACGCCTTCCCGAGATGCTTCTTCAAGAGCGGTGCGAGCCCTTCTTCGTAGAAATGTGGTTCTTTTTTCTGCATTGCCTCTGCCACCGCAGGACTTGTGTCAATGCCAATGACCCGACGACCGCGCTCCGCGAGGGTGAGCGCGAGGGTGAGCCCGACATAGCCAAGTCCAATCACGCACACAGCCGGACTAGCCTTTGCGGCCGTCTTCGCCCCCTGTGCCTTCCGTACGGTAGCCATGTATAAGTGGTCTCCACTATAGCCTGACTGCCGATAATGAGAAAGGCCGCCCCGACTGGGGCGGCCTTCTGCCGTGGTCTATCCGCCCCGTTACATCTGAGCGAGCGCGCTCAAGGCGCGACGCGCGACATGGAGGGGATACCAGTGCTGCTCCGCCTCGGGGATCTTCTTAAGGTCCGCGGCAGTGAAGACGTTCACCGACTCGTGATTGGGGTCGGTTGACATCTTCGCAACGACCGCCTCATACGGGACGAGCGTCGCATAGCACGGCTGCGCCGTGGACTGCGGATGGTCGTCGGCCGAGGTGTAGTAGAAGCCGATCAGGGCCTCCGGCTCGACCGGAACGCCGCATTCCCGCTGCGCCCTCTTGGCGAGGAAAGGCATCAGGTGAGCATACGCGCTCGGCGAGCCGCCGTAGATCCACCACTTCTCACCGAAGCCCTCAGTCGGTTTGCGCTTCGAGAGAAGCACGGCCGGCGTGCCGTCGGGCATGCGGGTGGCAATGACCACGTCCATCGAGAACAGATTCTTGGTGAGCCTGATCTCCCGCATCGCCTCATCCGAGGCGAAACGGCCGACTTCGACGTCGTCGGGCAACCGATGCGGCGCCGCAAACCTTTTGAAATGGGTTCGCTTTAGCGCCCAGTCGGATACCAGATCCGGATTTTCCCAGAATGTAGCGTCCGTATATGGATCTTCCACTTCTCCTCCTTCTGCCAGTCTTGCTGGCGCTGGTTGCACAAGGATCTGATACTCTGCATGTAGAATACACTAATCTACCTGAACGTCAATGGTTCGTTTTCGATGCTATATTTGAGAGATGAAAGTAGCGGTCAATCTCTTTTTGGCATCGCCCAAGAGTATTACGGGCGCATTTGTCTATATCCAAGATATTCTGCCAGCCCTGTTCCGAGCCGACCCAAGCACCACCTATTACCTATTAGGCGGGACCGAGACGGTTGAGTACTTCAGAGCGCTCTATAAGGACATTCCGAACGTACGATTCCGTATCTTCGACATCAGGCGTGACCTATTCGCAAACCCCGTCAGAGCCATCAGGAAACTGTTAGCTAAGATGAGAAACGATTTTGAAACTCGTGAAGCTATCATTGTTGCAGAAGTGAATGCGTACATCAAGAAAGAAGGTATCGGGGTGTACTTCTCACCATCCCAAACGCTCTTCCCCCGCGGTCTGGAGCAGGTAAAAACCGTAACGACTATTCTTGACCTGCAATTTGATTACCTACCCGAGAATTTCCCACCAAGCTATCTAGAGAAACGGAGGCGGGATGCTCGGTATACCGTAGAGCATTCGGATTGCCTGATAGCTATATCTCACTATACCGCCAAGACCCTTGAAGAGAAGTACGCTGCCTCTCCAAGCAAAATGAAGGTTATTTGGTGGGCACCACACGAAAATACAAAGGGTCCGAGCAATAATGTTGAGGTCCCCCGAAACTTCGTCTTCTACCCCGCAGCGATATGGCCGCATAAGAATCATGCCGTACTTATTAAGGCCTTAGGGATATTGAAAGATCGTTCCCCACAACTACACGTGGTATGTACTGGCGTGGTCAAAGGCAAAGATCTGAAAGGTGAGCTCGAGGCACTGGCAGAGTCGGAGGGCGTACGAGAGCGTGTGCTGTTCATGGGCTTTTTACCTGACGAGGATCTCCCGTCAATCTATACACGGGCCAAGGCGCTCGTCTTCCCTTCGGCCTTCGAGGGCTTTGGTCTCCCCTTGATAGAGGCTATGCAGTTCGGCGTACCGGTCATTGCGGCCGACAACACGAGTATTACGGAGGTAGTAGCCGATGCAGGGATCCTAGTGCCAACCGGCGATGCGCAGGCACTTGCCCAGGCAATAGAGAGAGTTCTTACGGACACCACGCTTCGCGACTCACTCATCCAGAAGGGCCTCGCGCGCGCCAAGCTCTTCTCGTGGGACACGGCCGCGACGGAGACGCTAGAGGTCTTTCGCGAGATAGTCGCCTGACCGTATGCTTCCTCTTCTATCCATATCATATATTTATTTCACTATCCCCATTTTTATACGACCGTGTAATAATTGCGTTACTTTGGAGCGGGGAGTTTGAAGTGTTCGCGAATGCCTCGATCGTTTTCTATCTCTGCAACGAGCATATACAGAACTGCGGAACCGATGCGTAGCTCCGCCTTAAGAAGCGTTAGTATGTCTTCGCAATCATACGGATATACCCATACGCTGTCTTGTAGCCGTATGAAACCGAATGATTCCATGAAAATACGTAACCGGTCACGAGTCTTTCTTCGCTTTTCTGGAATATCAAAGATGACTACACGCCAATAGGTATCCCACTTCTGTTTCCGCTCCGGGCTCATGAACTCCTGTAAGCCTTTACTCACCAGGAATAGCTTGCCTTTATCTGTCGCCCGGGCATACCAACGCCCTTCATCCTCTACGAACGTAACGAGTCCAGCTTCTTTCAATCTCCCCAGCGCCCGCTTATTTTGATAATTGAATCTTGCCTCATTGTGTTTCCCAGAAATTCTCCAGAGCCGCAACGGGTCGGGCATGCCCCCTCCCATGAGCATGAGGCCCGCACCGAGACACGCTATAAGGAGCGCGGTTTTCAATTGTCGCTTCCTCCGCTTCGTGCGACCTTTCGTTTCAACTGCTCCCATGTGCACATGGTATTACGCCACATATCGAGATGGCACCGATATCCCCGTTATTCGACGGTCGTATAAAAATAGCGTCAAGGGAAGGGAGGAGGATAACAAAGCACTAACGCACTATTTGCGTACAAGCGCCCCGTAGAGAGCGATGAGCTCTGCGACTTTTTTATTTAAATTGAAGTCGCTCTGTATACGTGCGCGACCAGAGTGGCCCATGGCCACGGCGCGCTCCGGATGCTGCAGTAGGTCAATGGTCTTGTCAGCGATTTCTTGCGCATACAAAGGGTTAACGACGTACCCCGTCTCGCCGTCCTGCACAAGCTCGGGCGCGCCACCGAATTTCGTGGCGATGACGGGCTTGCCCGAGGCCTGGGCTTCGAGCGCCATACGTGGCAAAGGGTCGAGATACACCGATGGCACCCATACTATGTCCGAAGCGGCATACGCCGCCTTTTTCTCCTCTCCGGTGATCCAGCCTGTCTGGGCGATGCCAGTGTCTTCCTTTTGCTCGCTCCCGCCCATGATGAGTAGTACAGACTCGGGAATGAGCTCGCGCACGAGACGCGCCGCCTCGAGCGCCTGCCCTTGCCCTTTGCCCGCGCTCAAACGTCCGCCGAAGAGAATCACCTGCTTGCCTTCGAGACCGAACTTGCTACGGAAGGCCGCAAGCGCCTCTGGGCTCGCCTGCCAGGCGGTAGCTTCCATGCCGGTATGGAGCGTCTCAACGGGCTGGATGCCGTTGCGCTCAAGCGCATCCTTGAGCGCACTACTCACCGCAAGACGCACATCCGCAGAGCGCAGATAGCGCCGTATCAGATAATTACGAAGAGGGTTGTAGCGCAGGCGAGCCTCCCGCAAATTATCGAACCATGAGAGACGGGTGTCGAGGGTTTCTAGATAGCGCGGCGTGTCGAGTTTGCCGTAGGAGATAGACATCGTATCACGTGCGGTCCACACGACCGTCTTCGCATGACGCTTCGCTACCGTGAGGCAGTGGTACGAGAGATAATAATGGGTGTTATTGGCATGCACCACGTCGGGCTGTAGGCGCCGCAAGAGCTTCTCAACCTGGCGCACCACCGGCGGATTGTAGAGGCCGAGCCACGCACGCCATCGCTCGTGATAATCGCTCGCTATGCGGAAGACTGTGAGCCCCTCATAGGCAAACTCCCCCGCATCACTCGCCTCGCGACACGTGGTGACGACCAAGACTTCGTGCCCGGCCTTCTGCACCCCTTTCGCAAGCTCATAGGTCGAGAACCCCGCTCCGCCAAAGGAGGATGGCGGGAAGTCATCTGATAAAAAGACGACTTTCATGGAGGCGCTATAACTCTCATGGATGTACGCGATAGATGGCAAGGTCCCCAAATATAGTAGCCTCTTTCAAGAACGGATATGTCTGCAACTGCCAGCTTGGGTCGCTCTTCTTGTCCCACACGATATAGTCCACTTGATACTGTGTCATTTTTTGTTTGAGCCACGCAGGAGTCGGGGTCGTGAGCGATGTTCGATAGAGCGCGAGTATCTCTTCTATTTTGTCGTCGGGTATCGCCTCATAGGAGCCCTCCACCTCTCGATAGTAGATGCCATAGATATTCCATGAGATATCCTTACGCTCGGCGAAGAATACCTCACGCGCCTCTTCTTTCCCTACGCCGCGCAGACGATAAAAAGTGAAGAGCTGGTCGAGCAGGCGCTCGCGCGTCGCGGCGAGCGTGGCATAGCCCGCTCGATGGTAGAAGAGGTTTAGGGGCGTGTAGATGGCTATGAGGTAGGAGGTGTCACTATTCGCGAGAGCGACCTCTTCAGGCCTTGCAGTAGCAGAGAGCCACTGCATGACCGGTCCATACCGCTGACGCTCAACGCCAGCGCGCTCGCCATACGTGGCATCAAGCAGATACGAGGCCGCCTGCGTGAACACGCCAGCAGTAATGCTTACCGTGATAATGCACGCCGCAAGAACTTTCTTGTAGGCATCGAGTCTCCACCGACTAAGCAGGTAGAACAACGTAACTGTCACCATGATAATGGCGATGGGTTTGTGGAAGTACCAGTGATAGTGACCTACCTGCATCACCTTCCCCGTAAGAAGCTGTTGGTTCATCGTGATGAGGGGCGCAAGCAAGAGGGTTAGGCCGAAAAGATAGCGCTCCCTGTCTTCACGCGGGAACCACCGCAAGAACACGAGGATGGCGATGAGTGCGACCATCCCGATGAAGAGGGGTGCATGGCTCGCCACGACGCCGAAACGCATGCTGACCTCCGCATACGATGGGTACTGGGAGGCCTGGTAGAGATTGAGCCCGTACGGAATCGCGATAAGCAAGGCGCCGGCGAATACGCTCCCGACCCGCACGGCCTCCCGCCACTGCCGCATAAGGAGAAGCGCGAGCACGAGGACTCCTCCAAACGCGTACAGATACGTCCATGAGTAGAAGTAGTTGTAAAAATTGAGCCCGAGGAGGACCGCGCTCATGACGCCCCACCACCAGAGGCGCTTCTTATAAAACAGCCAAAAGGTTATAAGAAACCCGAAGAGTGGGATAAAAATCATCGCATGATTCACTTGCATCGAAATCCCGAGAAACGTGCTGGGATTTATTCCCTGCAAAAATCGGAGCATGCCTGAAGCATTCAGTATCTGTTCCGCAAACACAATGGTCGCGGATGCGCTCAAAGCGGCAAGCGTGCTCCGCGACAGGAGGTAGACGAATGCATAGAGCAGGAGCACGGTCATACACGTCAGGACCAACCGCGACAAGAGAAGTGTGTCATTGATCCCGAGCCCAAAGGGCATGCCAAGGTACGCGACCGCCATTGACCCCATCGGCTGGAAGAGATACGGGTCGCTCTTGCCATCTTTGTAGTAGATGCTCCCCAGGCTCGGGTGCCCGTCCATGACCTCGCGCACGCGCGGCGACCAGGGAGAATCAGGTATGAGTTCCATCCCCTGTCCTTGATAGAGGCCGCGGTGTTCCATTCGGAAGTAGGTCTGTGGGGCGGCAACAATAATAGAAGCAAGGAGCGCAAGTACCAGCGCCGCCCAATGGCTCTTGAGCGTCTGTTTGATGGGTGTCATGTGCGTTTCTCGCCAACCACGAGCGTCCACGGGAAGGGGGTTCTGACCGTCTTGATGTGGTATGCCTCCCTAACCATCTCTACGATGCCTCGCGTGGACCAGTGCTGGATATGCTCAATGTCATTCCCCCACCGAGAGATATTCTTCCCGCGTAAAAGGTTCGCCATCTGGAAAAAAGGTTCGTGAGGCACGGTTATAACAGTGTAACGCTTCGCAACCCGGAGAAGTTCCGCCAGCGCATCCCTTGGGCGTTCGAGGTGCTCCAAGACCTCGGTACACACGATGAGATCAAATGTGTTGTCTGCGTACGGCAGTTGATACACACTCCCCTGTGTGAGGACGAGATGGGGATGGAGCGTACGACCTAAGTCAATGGCTCCCGGGTTCAGGTCGACGCCCTCAAGATGCGCGCCGACACCCTCGAGCCGGAACCGCTCGAGAGTAAATCCTTCGCCGCACCCTGCGTCCAAGACGCTTACGGGACGCAGGGCACGCACCTCCGCGATAAGCGCCCCGAAGAATCGCTTGATAAAGAACTGCTGCAGAGGATTCTTAGAAGAATGCTTACGGAAGTTATCGGTCGTCATGCCGGAAGGGTGTTACGCCTGCTCAACCTCCTCTCGGACCGTGTAGATACTCCGGCTCCCATTCTGACGTATCAGGAGCTCTCCTAGAAAACCGGAGGAGAAGAGCTGGATGCCTATCACGACCAAGAGCACGCCAAGCATGAGCAGGGGCCGGTTCCCAATCGCGGCGCCCGCAATGAGCTTGAGGTACGCGAGGTAGATGAGTATGGCGAAGCCAGCGAGCGACGACCAAGAGCCGATGATACCGAAAAAATGCATGGGTCGGTCGACGAACCGGCGCATCAAAAGGAGGGTGAGGAAGTCAAACGATGCCTTGAAGAGACGCCGGAAGTTCCCGTACTTAGAGACGCCGAACTTTCGCTCGCGGTGGTTCACGGCCACTTCCGAAATACGGAACCCTTGTGCGGCAACCATCGCCGGTATGTAGCGGTGCATATCCCCATAGAGGTCGAGTGTGGTGGCCACTTCCCTCCGGTAGAGTTTGAAACCGCAGTTCATGTCGTGGACTGATGTGCCCGTGAAGAAGCGCGTGAGCCCGTTAGCGAGCCTCGAGACCAGGCGCTTGGCGAGCGTGTCGCGCCGACGCCTCTTCCACCCGCACACGAGGTCCGCTCGCTCGTTCTCCATCTGCTCGATAAAAAGTGGTATCTCGTGTGGGTCATCCTGAAGATCCCCGTCCATCGTAAAAACACACTCTCCTTTGGCCGCACGAAACCCCGCCTGAAGAGCTTGTGATTTACCGAAGTTCCGAGCGAACGAGATAATCCGCACGGGCGCGAGCGCCTTCAAGACACGGAGTGTGCCGTCTGTGGATCCGTCGTCAACGAAGATAATCTCGAACGGGCGTCCAAACGTCGTGAGGACGGCAACGAGCTCCTTGTGGAGAGCGGCTACGCTCCCTTCTTCGTTATAGACCGGTATGACAATTGAAATCATACGTCTCGTTACAGTACCCCAAGCCACCGGAAGACCAGGTATCTACCGAGGAAGAGGCCACCAATGACCACCACGCTCGAGATGATAGTCGGGATGTGGAAAATGTCTATGAAGAGCCATACGAGAAAGATGTTAAGGAGAGTAAAGAGCCCCCCCGTCCAAAAATAATGAAAGAAGTTCTTGTCAGCGAAGTGCCCGAGCACGGGTATGGCACGCAAGCGAGGGACCCATCCTCGGGAGTGGGCATCTGTGTCCTCCTCTATATCCATGGTACACTTGTACCCTAAAAGAGATGCTTTGACAAGTGACACAACCATGGATTGGATTATTACTCCCACCTACAATGAGCGCAATAATATCCGCGTGCTGGTGGAGAGGATTTTTGCGCTCTATCCTGCCATCCATGTCCTCGTGGTGGACGATAACTCACCGGATGGCACTGGTGCCGTGGTGAAAGACTTGCAAAAAAAGTACCCGAATCTCCACTTGAAACAACGCGCTCGCAAGCTTGGGCTTGCGAGCGCCTATCTGGGAGCGTTTGAAGAGGTGCTCCGCGGGCATCCGGATGTCCGGGCCGTCATTACGATGGATGCCGACCTCTCGCACGACCCGACAGCGATTGCCACCATGCTGACCGAAATCACGCGCCATGACCTCGTGGTTGGCTCGCGGTATGTACCGGGCGGCGGCATCGAGAACTGGGAGCTCTGGCGGCGTCTTCTATCGCTTGGTGGCAACTGGTACACGCGCCTCGTCACATTCGTACCTATCCACGACCTGACCGCAGGGTTCGTCTGCTACCGCGCATCACTCCTGCGCCAGTATGACTTCGCGACTATTACCGCCGCGGGCTACGGCTACCAGATGCAGATGAAGATTACGGCCTACCGCATGGGTGCCTCGATTACCGAGACCCCCATCGTGTTCAGACAGCGCGTCGAAGGAGAATCTAAAATCTCACACCGCATTATCTACGAAGGCCTCGTCGTGCCTTGGCGTTTTTCTCCCATCGCCTCATTATGGCGGAGAACGTCGGATTCGGCATCTGTGGGCGTGAACACTACATACTTGTAGAACAAGAAGCTATAGATAGCCATACCTGCGCTGATGAGAAACTGAGCAAGTAGGTAGGGCACCCCGAGCAGGCTCACCCCGACGTACATAAGAGCGGTATTGAGGGCGAGATTGAACAGCTGGATACCGATATGCAAGCTTGTTTGCCACCTCATCTGCTGTCGCGAGAAATCGCTAAAGGTAAAGAACTTCTGCAAGACGAAGCTCACGCACATCCCGATAATGAATGAGAGCACCGAGGCCTCCAGATACCATATGTGGAAAAAATGCACGAGCACAAAGAGGACCGTCAGGTTAGCGGCCGCGGCAGTGCCCCCAGAGAGGAGGTACCGCAGTGGACGCCACTCAATAACGCGCGATATAAGATTTTTCATGGGTGTGGTCGGATGGGCACGGTCTGTATGAGGGTATCTATCGCCGCACATACTTGTTCTACCGATATACTCTCAGTCTGCCGACGCGCCTCCACCTCGTCATACACGCGAGCGTTCATAATGTACAGCTGTGCTCGCTCTCGGAGAGGCACGACCACAGTATGCCGAGGGCCTGTGGGGGGTTGTACCCGCTCATCAACCGGCCCTACAATGTCGACCGTAGGTACGTCAAACGCCTCGGCGATATACAGAGGACCGGTATCAACACTCACGAAGAGCGTTGCTCTCGCTATAAGCGCCTTCAGCTCGTCGAGTGACATCTGTTCGGATGCGTCGATAATATGCGAGGAGTCTTTGAGGGCATCCTTCATGGCCTGTACCTCCACCCTATCCCGTCTTGTGCCGATGATGATGACGGGCATACCCCTGGCCGCGAGGCGCTCAGCCACGCGCGCAAAACGGTCGGCAGGCCAGTTTTTTATCTTATTGCCCGCCGAGGGCGAGACGATGGCGAATGACCCGGTTACGAGATGGTGTTCTGACAAGAACGTTGCAACTGATGCGCGCGCAGAGTCTGAAAATCCAAGATGTTTTGTCGTGTCATTTGTATAGATGCCAAGTGGCTCCAAGACACGCAAGCGCTCACGGGGTGCGTAGGACTCCATGCCGTAGGGAAATGCTTGTATGAAACGCAGGAGCCATAGGTAGGGGCGCGTCTGTTGTGGGCAATAGCCGCCCATAACGCGCGGCGCGACGATGCGCGGTACGCGCGCAAGCAGGGCGGCGGCGGCGTCTTCAAGAGAAGGTCCCGTCATAAGTACCGTATCAATACGCAGGCGTCGGAGCTCTCTGACATAGTCGCGTGTCGTTATGGCGTTCAGATAGCCATCGGCCAACCCGCTGTCGGCAAGGAGCGCCGCGTTCACCCCACCATATTCACGAATGTAGAGTTTGGCATCAGGCAGATGTTGCTTAATGGCGCGCATGACCGGCGTCGTGCACACAACGTCCCCGAGCTTGCCAGCAGGGACAAGGAGGATGCGTTCCGGTGCTTGTATCGACGGGCGACGTCCGAAAAGCGCTACGGCGTATGCGGCAATGAATATGCAGAGATTGCGGAGTCTTCGAGTCAAAGTTTTCATAGTACTATGTGTGGTCGCGAATGAAGGTCAGGATGCGTTCGGCGCGGCGCTGCCAACTATAGGCCTGCACAGCTTGCCAGGCCTTCTCGACGCGCGCATCGCGGCCCTCGCCAGTGAAGGCGCGTACGATGCCGTCGGCGAGCGCACGAGAGTCTCCCTGGGTGACAAGCACCGCACTCTCTTCAGAGAGTATGTCGCGGAAGGAGGGCAGGTCGGTGGCAACGATGGGTCGACGCGCCGCCATATACTCAAAAAGCTTGATGGGTGAGGTGTAGTAGCGCGCCGTCTCCGAGCTCGGGTCGCCCGTCAGCACGAGCGCGTCAGCGGCATGCATCCAAAGCGCCCGCTCCTTAAACGGTCGCATGCCGACATACCGCTCACCACGCCCGGCCCCTCGTGGCTCAACAAGTCCGACGAAGACTATTTCGTAGTTATCCGGCAGGAATTGGCTCGCCTCGCGCAGATAATGCACACCCTTCCACGGCACGTCTGAACCCACGTAGATCGCAAACTTCTTGTCTGAAGGAAGTCCGAGCTTTTTGCGTGCTTCATGCTTCCCTCTATCTGGAGAAAACTCTGTAAGATCGACGCCGTCTGGTGCCACGAGTACTGCCTCCCTCGGCAGTCCGTAATCCCTGATCAAGTCTTCGCAGTAGCGCTTCGTCACCACGACGACACCATGTGCATGGCGCACCGCACGAGCCTCGGCACGAAAACGCCGCGGCCGTATATGACTCTCCCAAATGAATGATGCACGGCTCATGAGTGGAAGTAGCCAGCCAAGTTCTCCGCGCACATAGAGAATCGAGCTGTCGTGGTGACGCTTCACATAGTGGGCAAGTGAGAATGTGAAGGCCAGCGTCTGAAGCGCAAACCAACGCGAAGCGCCTCCCCAGGAGAATTCGATTGTTGAGAGATAAGTAATCTTAAAGATCGGTTCAACCGTATAATAGTCGAAAGGGTCTTCCGTAACGAACAGGTGTCGTCGCGGCACTACGAGCTCTACCTCCGCGCCCGCACGCGCGAGCGCTTCGCAGGTCTTCATCACCTGGAAGCCATGGGCCCGTGGCGTCGGGATGCGCGCGTTTATTGCGTAGCGAATTTTCATTGTGATGAGAGGACGCGCTCCGTGAGTGCCATAAGGTCGCGGGCAAAACGCTCCGAAGAATACCGACGCCGGACCGTCTCCTGTCCTGCCCTACCGAGCGCGTCTCGAAGGAGCGCATTCCCCCATAATTCTTCCATCGCAGCCGCCAGTGCAGCAGGATCCCCCGCTCTAACCCCGAGATAATCCGAATCGCGCAGATACTCTTTGAGCCAGGGACGGTCTGTGACGAGTACGGCTCGACCCATAGCGAGAGCCTCAAGAACGACGGTTTGGCCGCTCGGATCCCCTCCGAACTCTTGCTCCGAAAAGAGCGACACCACAATGAAGCGCGCCCGCGCATAGGCAGAGCGCAGCCCCTCAAGCGGTAGCGCATCATATCCGATTGTCGCATTGGCCGGTATCGCTGTATCGGGCGGGATGTTCTTGCGCGACGCAAATATTTCTACGGGGAAGCTGCATAATGCTGCGGCCGCAAGCAAGGTCAAAAAATCGCGGCTGATGTCTTTGCCGATACTTATAATAGTCGCTCCCTCGACGGCGCCTTCGGCGCCGCTGAAGTAGCGCGTGTCAATGCCGAAGCGTATGAGCGACGTCTTTTCCGGCGTAATGCCAAAGTGTATGAGCTCTTCCTGTTGCAGTTCGGCCAGGCAGACGATCGCCGCGAACCGACTCAAACAAAACCGTAGCAGGGCGCTCCTCACGGGGTGGTGCCTGTGCCGACTAATGAGCACTCCACTATTGATTACGACGTAGATCCACCTCGTACGCCCGAGAATTGAGACCAGGGCGCCGAGGAGAAACGCGTCTGAGGCGATGACCACATCATAGCGAAGGAGACGCGGCACCATCAAGAGTTGGAGAAGCGACATGGGCAGGGCTTTACGCACAAACCGAGGTAGGCTCATTTCGAAGTGCTCGGTGCTTATCGTATCCACCTGCCAATCACTGCGCTCTGCGAAGAAGTTCGCGCCCCGGAGCCCAGAGTCGGGTAGTTGGCCACGCCGCACGGCATCCATCATGCCCGACCTATCCGCCCCGATGAACAAGAAGGCGATACGTTGCATATTAGTATTGTACGCGCATAAGCATCTTTCGGGCTAAAGTCTTTGGAGTGAATTCTCTTTGGTACAGACAGTAGGCGTTCAGGGCGACGCGGGCGAGGTCGGCTGGGCGGTCACGCAGTTCGAGGATTTTCGCCGCGAGCGCCTTGTGATCGCCCGGCGGGACAGTGAAGCAGGTCTCACTGTCTGTGAGCACCTCCATAACCCCTTTGTTCTCTCCGGTCAAGTATGGGAGCTTCATACTCATGCTCTCAAAGGCCTTGTGCGGAATAGTGGTGTGGACACGTGGGTGCTCCGCGAGCTGACCCAAGGAAAGGTGGCTCTCGAGCATCATGCGCCGCAGGTCTTCTATCGGGAGCCGGGCAGTTATGAGCTCGACATTGGTCGGCTTGAGCTCTGCCACCAGATGCTCTATCTGGGGCAACAGGAGTCCACGACCGATAATCCGCACGGCGATATTTTCACCCTCAAGCTCCTTAGCGGCACGCACCACCACATCGGCCCCCGCCTCGGGGAGGAACATGCCACGAAAGACCACGGTGAACTGCGGCAATTTCTGAATGGTCGGATCAAAATAAAATCCGGTGTCGTCCGTGCCCACATAGTGCACCGATATTTTCTTGGCCGAGATGCCAAAATATCGCCTCACCATCTGCTTCTGCGCTTCGCATTCGAGAAACGTGTGGTGCGCGAAGTAAAACGCGAAGAAGTCTGTCAGATAGTAGCGTAGCGATGCGAGAGAGAAGAACGCGCCCGCAAAGCGCGATATGATCATACTATCCACGAAAGTCGCGAGAGTGTTGTAGACCATCCGCTTACGCGAGAGAAGGCGCATGAAGGGTACGAGCACGCTACCCGCGTAGCCGACCATCACCACATCGCAGTCGCGGCGCACGGCACGGTATTGTCGCGCGATACTGGCATACTTCTTCCACCCCGGCGTGTTGTCAGTAATTTCGGTGACCATCACGCCGTTCTCTCGCAGGCCGCGGAGCGTAATCTGGTCGCGCGGGTTATTGAGCGTGAAGTTGATGTAGCAAATCCTCATGCCGCAGATGCTGTCACACAACAACCACTTCAGGCACGGTGATGATGAACTTCACTCCTCTTTCCCGAAGAGCCTTTTCCTTTTCAAGGATATCGTCCTTATAGCTCCATGCGAGGAGGAGCAGATAGTCAGGTGTATCACTCCAAAGCCGTTCCGGCGAGACGATGAGGACATGCATGCCAGGACTATAGAGCCCCTGCTTCTGTAGCGTGGTATCCGTGAGATAGTCGAGAGTCTCTGTACCTATACGGTAATAATTGAGGAGGGTGTTGCCCTTGGCGGGAGCGCCGTAACCGGCGATGCGCTTCCCTGCCGCCTTCAAGCTCGCGAGGAGCTCGAGTAGCTTCTTTTTGTTGGTCTCAATTTTCTTGGCAAACGCGTGGTGAGCCACTTCGCTCGTCAGGCCGGCAACCCGCTCCTCGGCCAGAATACGCTCGACCGCTTCAGAGGGTGCCCTGCCTCTCCCGGCAAAGACACGGAGTGACTGCCCCTGCATCGGGACAATGTGCACATCGAAGATGCTCATGCCAACAGACTCTACCAAGTGCTTGAGCGCATGGAGCGAATGGAAGCACAAATGCTCGTGATATATCTGGTCAAACGCCCCTTCTTCAATCAGATGCTTCTGCCAATGCACTTCAAAAATGAAGGTTCCGTCATCCCCAATAAGCTTCGCGACCCCTTTGAATACGTCTCGAAGCGGGTCAGTGTGAGCGAATACATTATTCGCGACGACTACAGCCGCCTGTCCATATTCAGCAATAATCTCGTCCGCCACCGCGGAGGTAAAGAACGCCGGATAGAATGGTACGGCCTTCTCTTCTGAGATAGGTGCAAGATTATCCGCTGGGTCTACGTTAAGCACGCGCGCGCGCTCTTTCACGAAAGAGAGCAGGAGACCGTCATTGCCGCCGATGTCTATAACCAAATCGTCCTTTGAGGAGATGAGCGGCAGTACTGCTTCACGCGCATATCGTCCGAAATGGTCAATGGTCGGGGAGCTCGCGCCAGTCACGTAGTGATAGTCCTTGAAGAGGACCTCCGGGCTCACGACATCGAGGAGCTGAGCAAGTGAGCAGGTCCGACAATAATATAACGCCAGTGGGAACGAGCTCTCCGGCTTCTCCAAATCTTCTTCCTTCACATACGCGTTCGCGGGCGGCGTGGAGCCGAGGTCCAGCACCTGTACCAAATCTACCCCCTCGCACACGCGGCATGTCGTCTTACGGGTATAGTCTTGCATACGCCTAGTTTAAAACAAACGATACCATAGTTTGTTTTCTTCACAAAAAGAGCCGCCGGAGGCAAGTCCGACGGCCATATCCCACTCTGGTAGATGATGTTCGAACTGCTGTTGAAACGAAAACTGCTGCACCGAGAGTGCCGAAACAGCGGTTTTCTGGTGCGGACGGTCGCTAATTCTCCTCACGAGGCTTGGGTTGCGTTGCTCCTTTTGGCAAGAAGACTACGAAACCTGCCATAACAAACAGTGCTACGAGTATTCCTGCCAACGAGACGCCGAACTGCGTGGCAAGCGTTCCCCACGCAACCCACTCCCCCTGGTGCATGTAAGTATATATGCTGAAGGAATACGTGGGAGCGAGCAGGAGGACAATCTGAATCCAGCCCGGCCAATTTTTGTATTTAATTGACAGAATCCCGAATGTAATGCCGCCAAAGAACCCCCACGGATAATTCGTTACCATCCATAAGAGGTATTCCCATAGGGTGATGAGGCCCATTTTTCGTCCTTTCAGCGCTAGAATGATTGGAGCGACACGGAACAGGGTCCGAATCTGTTTATCTATATATCACAATCTCTCTATTTTGTCAAACTTTGCTACCGTATCGCTCCACTCGGTCTCTATGTAGTCTGCGAGCGCCTCCTGCCAGGGGCGCATCAGTGCAGAACGTCGCATGCTCTCATTCTCTCCGCTCCTATATGCACTTGCGAAGTCAGCTGATGTTGCCGATACCACCTTTGCGCGTGAGCCTACGAGTGTAAGCGCTTCGCGCGCAACGTCGTATCGCGTTGCCTCTCCGCCCCCCAGGTGGACTATCCCCCGCGCTCCTTCAGCAATTAATGTTTGTAATGCTTGCGCGAGGTCTTTAGCATATGTGGGGGAGCCGCGTTTGTCCGTCACTGCACGGACTTCTGGCGCATCGCGCTGTTGCAATATCCTCCCCACAAACTTCTTGTCGGTATCTTTGCCACCGCCGAATACCCAGGAGGTACGCACAATAAGAAAATCGTCGAGGACCCCGCGAACGGCAAGCTCTCCAAGATATTTTGAATGCCCGTACGTGTTGAGCGGATTCGGTATGTCTTCTTCTGTATACGATTCTTTTTTTGCCCCATCAAATACTCCCGAGGTGGAGATATAGACAAGCCTGGCACCGATGCTACGCGCCCCACATGCTACGTGGTAGGTGCCCACCGCATTAACGAGGTGCGCCTGGTCGGGATGCTGTTCGCAGAACGCAAGGTCGGTAAGGGCCGCACAATGAATAATCACCTTTGGTTTACGGTCTGCACACGCCTTCATCACGGCCGTACGGTCAGTCACATCAAGATCGCGCCGGCCCAGGCGTGTCCCGAAGTCGATATATGACGCGAGAACGCCGCCGCTAGTGATAAGTACTTCCTTCATATCCTCATTCTAGCACAGAGTTGACTGGAATCAGTAACCTGCTATACTAATCCCGTGAGTCTCCGAGGAGAGGAGCGCAAATGAAAAGTCTTGCTGATCTTTCAACGGTAGAGGAAGTCGATGACTTCATCGACAACCAGATTTGCCGGCATATGCCGGGGCTTCGTGCGAGAGCCGAGTCGCACGAATGGATCGCCGAGGAGCGCGCCGGGGACCCGAAGCTTGACGCTGTGTACAAGGCGCTCGAGCGGCGGGCTCAACTGGCGAAGAGGGTCGAAACGACCTTCTGCGATTCGGGCGGTGTGTTGAACCCCTGCGTCTAACATGCCGTCCAGTAATAGAGGCCCGCATCCGTACTTTGGATGCGGGCTCTTGGTTTCTACACCCTTGCGATGCGTGTTTGACTATTCTTAGTATACGTGCTACCTTAGCATCAGAGAATCAAGAGGGGAGAAGCGACATGCCTAATGGTGCGAAAATCCGCGAACTGTACTATCGGATTAAGGTGGAGGCAGAACGCCCCCTGCCCCAAGCTGACCTGATGTATCTGGTCGGACAGACCAGGCCGAACCAGACGTCGGTGCTCGATAGGGCTTCAGAGTTTTCTGGACCAATCGGCATCATCGGGTACCCGGATACCGAGCACTTCGGGTACCCGGGATCGAATGTCTGGGTGCCCGAACTGGTGAAGCGCGGGGTCACCAGCGAGCGCATCATCTTGGTACCTGGGTCGTTCGTGGACGTGGGTGGTAAACAAATCATCCACACACTAAGCGAAATGCGCGCGGTGGTGCAATACGCCAGAATAAACGACACTCGCAAGATAATTCTGGTTGCTCCCAAGTTCCACCTGTTGCGCACATTCATGTCCGGGGTGTTCGCTCTGAACGAGAGCTGCCCCGACCTCGTGGTATACCCTGCGTTCGGAACGTCTCTTAATTGGGACGAGGAGTCGTCTCACTCGCAAGGAGTGCTCACTGGGACACGGGTGGACTTTCTTGTAGAGGAGATGATTCGGATCTACACCTATCACGCGCAGGGGAACCTGCCTGACCCAGAGGATGTCCTCTCCTATCTTGATCGCCGCGACCGCGCGTAAGCTGGGCACGAGAAAGCCTGGTGCCGCATTCCCCACAAGGAATGCAGCACTCACTATTTCTTATCTGTATGTGGCAATGACTGCCAGGATGTGTCCTGTTCGGAAAGGATCGGTATAGAGGTGGGCCACGTGATGTTGAGCAGTGGGTCGTTCCAAGGGACACCGCCTGCATGTGCGGGGCTATACGCGCCTGCGATTTTATATTCCACGACCGCCGTATCAGAGAGCACACAGAAGCCGTGCGCATACTTCCCTGGGATGTAGAGCAGGGTCTGTTCCTCCGCGGTCAACGTAACGGATACCGAAGTGCCGAATGTCGGAGATTCAGGATTGTAATCTGCGGCAACATCGAAAATCTCGCCTTGCGTACAGCGCACCAGCTTGTCCTGCCTATGGGGCGCACGCTGGAAATGCAGTCCTCGTATAACACCTTTTACTGAATACGATTTAAAATCCTGTTTGAAATCTGCCGTTATGCCAAGCTTTGTGAATTCTCCAGCAGAATATACAACTACCGAGTACCCGCGCGCATCATGGAAAACTTTTGGTGTGATAAGAAAGACTCCAGGGAGGGCAAGTTCGTGACTCTCAAACAATGCAGAGTGTGCCATAGGCGTTATGCCTTACGGTTCCGTACAAATACAGAAGCAACAAATAAAGATTCTATCGTCCCTGCATCGAGCCATACGCCACGGATAATATGAAAAGATGCTTTCTTGTTGTTGATATAGTGATTAATGGCATCCGTCATCTCGAGTTCCCCGCGTCCGGAAGGTTTCAGCGTCTTAATGACAGAAAAGACACTGGAATCAAAAATATAAAACCCAGTCTGCGCATACGAGGATTTCGGCTTCTTCGGCTTTTCTTCGACACGGAGGACCTTCTTCCCGTCTTTTGAGAATGCTGGTACGCCAAACCGCCTCGGGTCTTTTACTTTCTTAAAGAACACGGTGGCCCCTCCTTTGAAGGCCTTCACCGCTTTTTTTAAATCGTGTTCAAAGAGATTGTCTCCGAGTATGACCGCAAGTGGTCCGCCTTCCGCAAAATCTTCTGCATAGGAGAGCGCATCTGCAATGCCGCCATTGTTGATGTCTTGCAGTGCGTAGGAAAGCTTCACTCCGAACTCTTTCCCCGAACCGAGGAATTGCATGAAGTGCCCCGCATGTTCGCGCCCGCACACGATCATGATATCGGTAATCCCCGAACGCTTCAGTGTTTCGAGCGGATACAGAATCATCGGCTTGTCGTACACCGGCAAGAGATGCTTGTTCGTTACCTTCGTAAGCGGGTGGAGCCGCGTACCTAACCCTCCGGCAAGAATGACTCCTTTCATATATGCGTATTCGCGGCGCCGGTGCGCGAGAGCGTACGACGCAGAGCGTCTGCACCCTGCACATACCAGGCAATGGTAGGCGCAAACGAAGTGTGCAGTGTATGCCGCGGGTTCCATCCAAGCTCCTTTCGTATCTTCGACGCATCAATGGCATACCGGCGGTCGTGACCGGGCCGGTCCTGTATAAAAGAGAGTGCTGACTCGTCTTTCTTAAAATAAGCAAGCATGCGTTTCGCAAGCGTCAGGTTATCCACCTCATCGTCCGCACCGATATTATATATCTCGCCCGGCACGCCTCGCAGGAGCGCGCGCACGAGGGCCGAACAGTGGTCTTCGACGTGGATCCAATCGCGCACATACCGACCATCGCCATACAGGACTATCGGCTTCCCTTCCATAAGGCGCAATACGGAGTACGGAATAAACTTCTCCGGGTAGGCATACGGACCGTAGTTGTTAGAACAGCGTGTGACTACGACTGGCAAGCCGTACGTGGTATAAAACGAGCGCGCCATCAGGTCTGCGGCGGTCTTTGAGGCGGCGTATGGCGAGTTGGGCGCGAGGGGCGAACGCTCGGTAAATTTCTTCTTTGAGCTAAGCGATAAGCTTCCGTACACCTCATCGGTACTGACTTGTACGAACTTCCGTACCTGTGGCGCGCGTTTGAGTACTTCAAGCAACACGGTGGCGCCGAGCGCATTCGTACGAATGAACGGTACTGCCCCACCATGGATGCTCCGGTCAACATGGGACTCTGCTGCAAAGTTAATCACATACGATGGCTCATACTTTTTTAAGATTTGCGCCATATGCGGCGCATCAGTGATATCTCCTTTTATAAAAATGAGGCGGCCAGTAGAGAGCCCTTTGAGATTATCCCGACTGCCGGCATAGGTAAGCGCGTCAACACAGACTATTGTGGCTTTCGGGGCCCGGGACAGAACGTGTCGTATGAAATTCGAGCCAATAAAACCAGCTCCACCACAGACGACAATGGTCGCACTCCCGAAATTGCTCATCGTCGGATGGTACTCCTCGATAACGGGTTAATCAACTCGTTCGCGAGTTTGCCAATCAACTCTTTCAGGCTGTGGTGTTCTTCGGTGTACGCGCACAACTCGTGCGACATATGCGCACGCTCTGCGGGAGAGAGGCCGAGCGCGCGCTCGAGCGCGCGGGCGACATCCTGTGCGTCATCGTCGCGAGTCATGAGCCCTTCGCTCACCACCTCGCGCACCGCATCGTTGGCGCACACGACAACGCAGCCGCAGGCCATCGCCTCGCCAATGGTCTTGTCGAAGCTGCCTGACGGAGTGAGGTTGACGTAGATGGCGTGCGCGCCGTATATCGCTGGGGTCTCCTCGTTCGCGACTGCACCGTGGAAGGTGAGCATACCGCTCGCCACAAGCGGCTCGGCCGAGCGCTTGAGTGCGACAGCATACGGCTCGCTGGATTTGGTCGGCTCGCCATAGATGCCGGCGTGAAAGGCGACACCGCGCCGGGCAAGCTCCCCCAGTGCCTCGATGAACACCTCCGCCTTCTTCACCGGGTCAAGGCGACCAAGGAAGAGTATGGCCCCCGCTGGAGCGGGTGTGGGAGGCGGAGCGAAGTGGCTCGTATCTATCCCGATAGGCATCTGCACCGCATTGCCTCTCGTTGCTACAAAAGCGCCAGGCGAGGTGTAGCAGACCGTGTGGGCGAGGGAGGCGGCGATGGTAGTCGCGAGCGAGCCCGTCTTGTGGTTGCGCCAGAGCACGACGCGTTTGCCAAGCAAGCGCCAGATGGGGCCGAAAAGGAGCACATACTCCTCGTTCATATGCACGAACACGGCGTCATAGTCGCGCCGTAGTCGCCACACGAGCCGGATGAATCGCCATGCATACGCGGCGCGGCTTGCCGCGCCGCGCTCTTTCCCAAGCGAATGCACGCGCACATTCTTAGGGAGATCAAACCTCCCCGACTTGAGGCAGATGACTTCGATTGCGTCGAAGCGCGTCGCAAGCTCTTCAAGCCACTGGTGGAAGAACCCCAGTGTTGGGTCGTCCAAATCAACCGCCTGCGTCGTGACGAGGAGTCTCATATTTCATACTCGGTTACCATACACCCCTTGCAAGAGGTCGAGATCCTTGCCGCTCTCCTTCAAGAGCGCTATATTCTTCGCCTCAAGCGCTTCAAGGACGGCTCCCCCGACCGTATCTCCTACTGTCTTCTCGTACATGCCGCGCAGGGCGGCAAAATCCTTGATGAAACAGTGGCCGCCCGCACCCCGACCGCTCTTGTGCACGGGCTTGGCGTAGCGATTGCAGATATAGATATCGTGCGCGAGCGCCTGCTCGACGGGTTCCCACGCGGCTCCCAGTTGCTTAGCCAGGTCGTACATAAGATTAAAGAAGACAATCTGTACGTAGCCGCTCCCGTTGTGCGCATATTTGATGAACTCGGCTTCGGTACTCGTGCAAACGAGCGAGAAGGGTGCGGAGGGGAGGAGCGCCTGCACCCGCTCGGCCGCCGCTTTGTGGGGCGCGTCGTCGAGCGCCATACCCACAATGTTGGAGAAGGGGTGAGCCGCGTCGTGCGCAGCGGTCGCCTCAGAGAGGAACTCGGGCGAGTAGAGCACGATGCGGTCGGGATACTCCTGTTGGATAGCGGTCGTCGTGCCCGGGAGGATGGTGGACTTGATAACCGCGACCTTCCCTACTCCTACGAGCCCGATAGCCGCGCGCACGATAGAGTCGTCAAAACCAGCGGGAGTAGTGGGTGTGGGGACCGCAATAAAAACAATGTCAGACTGTGCAATCTTCTCTTTGTTTGCTAGATACGGCTCTTCGAGCGCGTACCGCACGCACTCGTAGCCACGCGCCTCAAAATCATCGGCATAGTTCTTGCCGATAAAGCCCTGTCCTATAAAGCCGATGAGCGGTTTACTCGCCGCCTCTTCTACCATAAGCCTGACTCTATCACGCACGCTCGGTGGGCTCCATACGCTCTATAACGCCCCGGTCGCTCCGCGAGTTATGCGGGCCTTGTCACCTCAATACAGGCACGGAGGTCTGCTACATAGCACGCTACGTAATCGTCGAAGGATGGGTACGGGTCGGGGACGGGCGGGGGCGCGGGTGGGCCCTGGCGAAGAAGGGTGATGAGCGTGCTCGCATAGGTAGCGCGGTCAGTGATGACGGCGCCTGCCTCGCGCGCGACACCCACATCGGTAGAGAGAGCAGGGACGCCTGCCGCGAGCACCTCGACAATGGCAAGGCCGTACCCCTCATACTGCGACGTTGCCAGAAGGAGCTCAGCTCGTGCGAGGTAGTGGAACGGGTCAGCGAAGCCGGGGAATTTGACAGGCGCATCAACGCCGAGCTGTTTAGCGCGTGCCTTGAGCGTGGCATCGAGACGGCCCGCGCCGAGCATGGTGAGGCGAGCATCAATGCCCGCCGCGCGTGCGGCGGCGAGCGCTTCGAGCGCAAGCATCGGGTCTTTCTCTCGTTCAAAGCGGCCAACCCACAACAACTGCCCTTTCTCTGGCGTGCGTACGACCGTACGTACGCGGGCGAGGTCGGCATATATGGGCAAGATACTGACGCGCTCGGAGCTGATGCCGTAGCGCGCCACGATGTGCTTTTTGAGTCCCGGAGAGACAACCCGGATGCGCGTGGCGCGCCGGAGCACAAACGGCATGACGAACCGACGGGCATAATTAATGTAGGACGTCGTACGTCCTACATGTGCGAAGCCGGGTGCAAAGGGATCGGTATGGAGCTGGATATGGAGCCGCGCGCTGGTAAACAATGTGGCCTTCCACGCCACGAGACCATATTCAAATGGATCTTGAGCTGAAATGACCTCAATACCCTCTTGGCGAATAATCTGGTGTACTCGCCACACCAGCCTCTTGAGCCGCAGGAGACCCCATCCGCGCACTGGATACAGATGAAGCGGTCCTTCATGCACCTCCTGCGCGCCAAGAGGCGCGGCCGAGACAATATGCAACTCCCCGAGCGCGGTGGCATACGTACGCACGCGCACACGTACGGCACTGCCCTCTTCAAACAGCTTTGGGTCGTTCGAGACGAACAAGACTTTCATGAGGGGTCTCGTAAACCCTTCATCAGGGCCACGGTCGCACCGAGCATCGCCTCGGTCGAGAAGCGCTGGGCGGCGATTTTCGCATTCACCCCCAGTCGAGTCCGCAGGGGTGCGTTTGTAAGGAGCGAAGCGAGCGCCTCTCCAAGAGCGCCCGGCTCTTCGGCACTAATGAGAAGCCCGCTCTCGCCATCCACCACCACTTCTGGGTTGCCTCCAACACGCGTCGCGATGGTCGGCCTACCGAGCGCAAGCGCCTCAATGAGGAGATGCGAGAGCCCTTCGTAGGAGGAGTTGAGTATGAACACGTCAGCCAAGGCGAGCGTGGCAAGCGCGTCTGCGTGTGAGAGCGCGCCCGTGAAGACGTGGCGGTCGGGGAGCATAGCGGCCGCGCGCGTCTCGAGCACGACTCGCTCGGGCCCCTCGCCCACAATAGCGAGCGGGGCGTTCGTGCTGGCAAGCGCATCGATAACTCCTCCAACATGCTTCCAGGGGACGAGCCGACCCACAGAAACGACGAGTGGCCGGGAGAGTTTCGTTACCGCATCGGGTACAGTGCCGACCTCCTCGATAGTCACCGCATTATAGATAACCTGGATTTTTCTCTCGGATACGCCCCAAGCTGTAATGATATTCTTCAGATACTCGCTCGGAACAACGACTCGGGACGCACGCTTCGCAACGCGCACTTGGATGCGCTGCAGAAGCCGAACACGAAGAGACTTTTGCCGTGTCTTCACGAAATCGTCGAGTTCTTGTGTGACACCGAAGCGTTGGTGCCCCTGCTCCCACGCGTAGTCGCCGACAATCTTCACCACCAAGGGCTTCCGAGCGCGCCTCGCCGCACACATCGCGGGGAGCCCGACCGAGAC
>Ga0209542_10003965_pt1 | contig 31008 bp, 41 predicted proteins | sample RifCSPhighO2_01_FD_184028 | JGI IMG/M metagenome (GOLD analysis project Ga0209542, IMG submission 184028) | Soil microbial communities from Rifle, Colorado - Rifle CSP2_plank highO2_0.1 (SPAdes) (version 2) | ecosystem: Environmental > Terrestrial > Deep subsurface > Rock core/Sediment ... | reverse complement strand
TCAAATATTTCTGAAGAAATAAGGCTGATTTTTGGAGAATATCTGGAAAAATATCACAAAAACCAGCTTTCAAGCTGGCTATAATTGCAAATGTCAAAAGAGTTTAGGGAATAGAATTAGCGAGAGCCATCTCGCTAGGTGGCGAATTCAAGTAATCAACTCCAGCCATCTATTATCAGAATTAAATATACTCTTTATGCCTCAAAATCAATCTCTTTTTTTATCTTTTTTCTGTCAATATCCAGATATCTTATGATTTTGCCTTTTCTATGCGCCCCTTCCCTTACTTTTTCAAAATCCTTTTCTCCCTTAAGCTCTGGAGGAATTACAATATCTGTTATAATAAAATCATGCTTTACTTCCATAACTTTGAAATTTTCAGCTTCTTTATCAAAAATAAGGGCTTTTAAAATATTTAAATCCGTAGTCTTTAATCTACAAAAATCAATTTTTGCCTTTTCATCATTTTTTTTAGCAGAACTTGCTCCTTTTGAAGACTTAGGAGATTTTGTCTGTATTTTTAATTCATCTTCTCCGACTTTGAATGAGAGTCCAAAAAATGCCTTTTGCTGTTTATCACATAATTCAACTAATTCTTTTCCACTCATATCCCTATCCAACTGATATTTCTTTACTCCTATTGCAGAACTTACTCCATCATAGGACAATCCCTCTAACTGAAGTGCAGAAATCAAAGCTCCTGCCACATGAGTTTTATTATTTCCAAGCTTTTCTGCTATAATTTTTACTAGTTCTCTAGCATATTCGGCTGTGGTATCTATATTAAATTTACCTCCAGAATTCTTTATTCTAATCATTGCCCTACCCTTGAATTCTCCTCTTGAAAATTTTTGAAACTGCAAATGAACAGATTCATCTGTTTTTCCTTCAAATATTTTTTTAATAAAAAATTCCATATTAATAATTTTCTATCATTGTTTTTGATAAAAACTTTTTTAAAAGTTTTGCTTTATTTATAAAAGTTTCTATGCTAAAATTTATAAATAGATATATTAATATACTCTTATGTTTACAAAACCTAATTTTAAAAATTTAATAATTCTCTTGCTAACTATAGGAATTTTTATTTTAGCAATTATAGTTATAAAACCAATAATTATTCCTATAATATATGGTTTGCTTTTGGCTTATATATTCAGTCCAGTTTATAAATTTTTACTGAAGAAATTAAAAAATAAAAACTTAACTGCAGGCATCATATGTTTGGGGTTGTTGATTATTCTTTTAGGAATCTCAATTCTTATTTTTCAGCACCTGTTTGATCAGATTATAAACTTTTATATAAACATTCAGAAAATTGATTTTACTAAAATAGCAGAACAAATGCTTCCTGAATTTATCTCCAGTTCAGAGATTTCTACAACAGTTTCTGGCTATCTTAACAATTATATTTCTACATTAATTGAAACTTTTCTAAAAATGTTTAAAGAATTTATTTTTGATTTGCCTGTGATTATACTTAAACTATTTATTGTTATTTTTATTTTCTTTTTCTCTTTAAGAGATGGTGATAAGGCTATTGAGTTTATTAAATCTTTATCCCCTTTAAAAAAAGAAACAGAAGACAGATTTTTTAATCATCTTAAAGAAATAACAAACTTAGTTTTATTAGGGCAGATAGTTGTAGGAATTGTACAGGGTTTAACTGCTGGAATAGGGTATTTTATTTTTGGTGTTCCAAATGCCCTGCTTTTAACCTCGATAACAATGATAACAGCTATAATCCCTATAATAGGAGCCTGGATAATCTGGATTCCAGTGGTTATTTTTTTATTTGCAACTGGAAATTCTGGCGCCGGAATTGGACTTTTAATTTATGGAATAATAATAGTAAGCACAATTGACAACATTATCAGATTTTTAATTGTTTCAAAAAGAACAAAACTAAATTCAGTTATTGTTTTATTAGGAATGATTGGAGGACTTTTCACATTTGGATTTTTAGGGTTAATTATAGGGCCTTTGTCTTTGGCATATGTATTATTAATCGCAGAACTTTATGTAAAAAATAGCTTAAAAGATGGATTGATTTTTGAGAAAGAAAATAAGGAATAAGTCTAATCTTTACCCAAAAATACTTATTAAGTTATGCTTCCTAAGATTTGTTTTGAATGTAATTTTATTGTTTTAATTTTCTCTATATATTAGCTAATTAATAATATTGATATTTTCTCAATCAGTTAAATTTAAAACATTCTTGTTCTTTTAATTTATAATTCAAAAGAGGAAATATGAAACTGAAAATTAAAAAAATGGATTTTGCAACAGGCAGGCCTGTGTGCATGATTCATGAAAAAAAGGCAAAGGAAATGAGTCTGCATGTTGGAAAAAGAGTTCTAATAAAGGACAAGAAAAGAAAAATAGTTTCTATTGTTGACACTGTTGAAGGGATAATAAAGCCTGATGAAATAGCAGTTTCCAATGATATTTTTGAAGCCCTTAATCTCAAGGATAATGAAATTGTTGAAGTTGAATTGGCAGACAAGCCTAACAGCATTAATATTATCAAGAAAAAATTAAAAGGAGGGATTTTGAATAAAAAAGAAATTGAAGAAATTGTAAGAGACATAGCAGATAATGCTTTGACTGAAATTGAAGTTGCTTTTTTTGTTTCAGCAATTTATACAAAAGGAATGAATTTAGAAGAAACTGGAAATTTAACTTGGGCTATGGTTAAAAGTGGAAATCAAATGAAATTAAATGGAAAAATAGCTGACAAGCATTCCATAGGAGGAATAGCCGGAAATAGAACGACGCCTTTAGTTGTTTCCATCTGTGCTTCAAAAGGGCTCATCATTCCAAAAACTTCTTCAAGGGCGATAACAAGCGCAGCAGGAACCACAGATGTTATGGAAACAATTGCCAAAGTGAATTTTTCTATAAATGAAATAAAAAAAATATTGAAAAAAACAAATGCCTGCATGGTTTGGGGAGGTGCATTAGGATTGGCTCCTGTTGATGACAAAATAATTAGAATAGAAAACATAGTTCATATAGATTCAACGGCTCAATTACTAGCAAGTATTCTTTCAAAAAAGATTTCAGTTGGAAGCAAATACGTGTTAATTGATATTCCTTATGGAATATCTGCAAAAGTAAGTTTAAATCAGGCAAAGAAACTAAAAAATAAGTTTATGATTCTTGGTAAAAAATTTAATCTTAAAATCAATGCAGTTTTAACAAATGGAAATGAGCCAATTGGAAATGGAATAGGCCCTGTTCTTGAAATAAAAGATGTCCTAAAAGTTTTGAGGAGAGAGAATCCTCCAAAAGACTTGGAAGAGAAAGCACTTTTTCTTTCAGGCAAACTGCTTGAACTTGCAGAAGAAGCTGAAAAAGGAAAGGGCTATGAAGTTGCAAAAAACATTTTAGAATCGGGGCTTGCATTTAAAAAATTTAAAGAAATAATAAAAGCTCAAAAAGGAAAATTAAATGGATTTCCAAAACCCAAATTTTCCTTCACAGTTCATGCGAATAGAAATTTGAAACTAAAACATTATGATAATAAATTGCTGAATAGACTTGCTAGAGATGCAGGATGTCCAGAAGACAAGGCTGCTGGAATTTATCTTTATAAAAAAAAGAATGATGAAGTTAAAAAAAATGAAGCTATTTTTACAATATATACAGTTTCAAAAGAAAAATTAATATATGCAAAAAGGTTTTTCAAAAAAAATCAAAAGGAGATTATTGAAATTGAAAGCAGGTAAAAAAGAGGAAACATGGTACAGGAAGTTTTGATATGTATAAGTTTAATAATAGTAATTGCAACTGTATTAACAATTATTTTTAGATTAATCAAGCAACCCCCAATAATCGCTTATCTTATAACTGGAGTTTTAGCAGGACCTTTTTTTTTGAATTTGGTGAGAGGAAATTCCTATGAAATAATAAACCTATTTGCACATTTAGGGGTTGCATTCCTGCTTTTTATAGTTGGATTAAACCTTAATTGGAGGGTTTTAAAAGAAGTTGGCATAGTTTCCACTTTTGCAGGAATAGCTGAAATATTGATAACAGGAGTTATAGGATTTTTAATTGCATTTGGGCTTGGATTTTCAAACAATTCTGCACTTTATCTTGGAATTGCGATTGCTTTTTCTTCCACAGTAGTTGTTGTAAAAATACTTTCAGATAAGAAAGAAATAGATACTCTTCATGGAAAAATTTCCTTAGGCATATTAATTATTGAGGATTTTATTGCAGCAATTGCACTTATGATTATTCCAATTGTAAGCGGAGGAAAAATATTAAATAACCTTTTAATAAAAGGGAGTTTAATCCTTGTGTTAATTGCCCTTATATTTTTTATCTCACATATTCTTTTTAAAAAATTTTTAAATTATCTTGCAAGAAGCCAAGAAATACTTTTCCTATTTGGATTAACCTGGGCATTGGTATTATCAATTTTATTTAACAAGCTTGGATTTTCTCTTGAGATAGGGGCATTAATAGCTGGAATGTCCTTGGCTTCCAGCAGATATCATATGGAATTAGGGGATAAAATGAAAACCCTTAGAGATTTTTTTATAATTTTATTTTTTGTATTTTTTGGAATTCAGTTGGCGGGAACACTTAATTATTTTATTATAAGAAATGCTATCTTATTGTCTTTCTTTGTTATAATTGGAAAACCGATTATAGTAATGATTATTCTAAGGATTTTTGGTTACAAAAAAAGAACAAATTTCCTAGCTGGAATAAATATTGCCCAGATAAGCGAGTTTTCTTTAATAATAACCTTGCTAGGATTTACTCTTGGACATATCGGCCAGGAAATAATGAGCTTAATTGTTTTAGTTTCAATAATAACAATAGGATTGAGCAGTTATAGCATTTATTATTCTAACCATATATTCAATAAGCTCAGCAAATGGCTTAATATTTTTGAGGGAAAAAGGGAATTTGGAGTTCGCTCAAAAAAGAAAGATTATAAAATCCTGCTTTTTGGATATCATAGGGCAGGCTATAAGATTCTTAAAATTCTCAAATCAATGAATGTTTCCTTTGCAGTTGTAGATTATAATCCTAAGGTTATTTTGTCCTTGGTAAACCAAGGCATAGATTGCATATATGGAGACGCTTCTGACAAGGAATTTTTAAACGAACTTGAATTAGACAAAACCAGTCTTATTATATCAACAATACCTGATGAACAGTCAAATATTTTTATAAGAGAAAAATTAAAAGAAGTTAAATCTGACTCAGTTTTTATTGCAACTGCAGAGCATTCTGCCTCTGCCTTAGATTTATATAGGGAAGGAATAGATTATGTAATTGTTCCCCATTATCTTGGAGGAGACTATGCAGCCAATATAATCAAAAATTTTGGAACAAAAAAAGAGGGTTATAAGGAGCTAAGAAAAAAACATCTCAAAGAGCTAAGAGATGAGAGAAAATTTGATTTCTGATACAAATCGAAAGATTTTTTAAGGGTTAATAATCTTATAAAATTGAAAATGGAAATGCCCAAAGATTATTTACAGCAATTGGCAAATTATATTAAAAAAAATCTTGTGAAAGGATATACAATAGAATCATTGAAATTTTCCTTGATGTCACAAGGTTACTCCAGATTATCTGTTGAGAATGCAATTGAATTAGCAAATAAACAATTGGCTTTGCAAATTCCTCCAATAAAAGAAAAACCTCAGATAACATACAAAATCATTCCAGAACCTGAAAAAAATGAGAATAAATTCCTGTTTTTTTTGAGAAAATTTTTAAAGGATTATTGAGATAAATTAATAAATTCTAAGATATTTTTAAAAAAACAAAAGATTTAAATACCTGAATGTTTTTAATTTTTAGAAAAAGATGGTGAGGAAAAATAAAATTCTTTTAGTCATGACGATTTTTTTAGTTTTCTCTTTCTTAGTTTCAATAAATTTTGTTTCTGCTTTGGTTATGACTGTTACTCCTGCTTCTGCTGTCAATCGTTCAACAAACACTGTTTTTAATTTTACAATTAATAATACAGATGCTGTAAATATTACTCAAATTATTATTACCCTTCCTATGGAAGCTAGATTTACTGCAGGTTCTAATGGAACAGATGCAACTAATATTGTTTTTTCAAATACAACAGGAGGTCTTACTAACAGCATTGTTTTAGTTTGGACAAACACAACAATTGCAGGATTTATTTCAAATGCAAGCCAGATAAAGAATTTTTGGTTTACAGGACAAATAAGAAATCTGCAAAGTCTTTTTTTTACAAATGTTACAATAAATATATCTCATATTTCTGGAGCGGATAATCTTACTTCTAATAATTTTAAGATAAATTTTGCATTTTCAGGATTTACTAAAAATGAGACTGGAGGTGTTGAAAGCAATGCGAATATATCTATTTATCGATTTAGTGTTGGACAAAATGGGCCTCCAACAGAAACTTTAGAAGCAAATGTTTTATCAGATGCTAACGGATTGTTTCAATTCTCAAGTGTTAATGGTTCTGCTTCATTGTATACTTTGAAGATAATTAGATATGGTGCTAATACTAATTGTGTATCTTTGAATACTACCTGTAATGCAACAAAAATCAGCACTATTCTTCCTGCATTTCCTGCTATGATGTATTATCCAACTACTGCTGATTTGCCTATATTTGAGTTTATGAGGCCACCTTCATTAAATGGAACAAATTTTTATTTACAGCCAGCTGCAACTTTAAGATTAAGTGCAAATAATATTTCAAATGCACAAAAATTTGGTTATGAGGTTATTGATCAAGGAACAGGGTTTCCAATTGATAGTAATATAATGAATTCTGTAAGTACAAAAGATATTGTTGTTCCAACTGGAAGAAATGTAACTGTAATGTTTACAAGAATGCCTTTTGGTTCAAATGCTTTTTCATTTGCTTCATTTTGCGATGGATCTTTTTTAAATGATTCTAATTGTCCTACTCCGCCTATTTCAAATTCCACAATAGGAACCTTAACACAAGGACAAATAACAATTGTTAATCAGAGCTTAATTATAAGCAAATATAGATTATGGGGCTGTGTGAATGTAACTGCAGGATATAATAATTCTAATATTAACCTTACTTCAATAATTCTTAAACTGGTTCCTTGGCCAGGATTTGTTCCTCCAATAAAATCAGACATGGGTGATTTAAATTTATCTGATCAAGCCCAATTAAATAATTCAGATCCAAGATGCCCTGGTTTTTTAGCATATTATAACATATCTGTTATCGGTGCAACAAGTGGAATAAATTATTTAGTTGAATTTTATGCAAAAAATGCTTCTAATGATGGTGGAAATCCTGGAACAGCATGGAATCTTGGTGCTTTCCAAAATGTTTCAATAACAAATCATACAAATATTAATTTGAGTTTAGTGAGATTAGTTGGAAGTTATAATGGAACTCAATCAGATGTTAATACAAGTAAAATAAGGATAAGATTACAAAATTCAACAGGCGGTGCAATAACAAATAATTTGAATGCAAATATAAAAGTTAAAAATCCTGTTAGTGGAACTATAACTTATATGATTGAAAGTATGTCAGATGGAGTTTTCCTTATGCCTATTTTGAATAATAGCAACTGGGCAAAGGTAATGATTTTTGCAAATGATGCGCCTCCAAAAGAAATTACCTTAAATTTATCTAAAAATGAAATCAATATTACCCTTGTTACAATGACAGATGGAAATGGAGTGGGAATGAAAAAAATTAATTCAACTGGTGGGATGGAAATGATAAATACAACTGAATTGAATGGAACCAAAAATACAAACCTTAGATTTTTAAGAAATACAGGAGTTTGGGGTTCTGGTTGCAATGTTTTAGATCCTGACACAACCACATGTGCATTAACTAACACAAGTGCAAAAAGTTTCAATCCTTTAACTGCTTTAGTTGCTGGAAAAATCAATATGGAAATGAAAATGAGTTCAACAAACACAACACTTACTTTTGTTAATTTTGATATGTTTGCAGCTAAACAACCTCCTATGGACAGTATTATAAATGATAATGCATCTAGTGGCGGAAGTTCTAATAATCAGATTTGGCAGTTTGGAAGTTTTGCCCCTATAAATACTTATGATTATGTTATAATTGGAATGCCTTACCATGACAGTGTTATTAATGATTCCAATGATATTAATATATCAATTCCTTTTTTATATGATGAAGATTGGAATATGATATGGAATGTTTCAAGAGGAGATACAAGTGCTAATTTAACTGATGATTTTACTGATTATAATTCAAGTTCTCTTTATAGAAATTATTTAACAACAGGAGGAATCAATTGCTCAAAATTAGATTCTAACTTAAATGTAACTCCTTGTTTTATTAATTTAACTACTAATATGGTTTATATGAAAGTTCCTCATTTTTCTGGACTTGGAGATAATATTATTGGAACAACAGCTCCAAGTAGCTCAAGTAGTTCAACAACTTCAACTTCTTCAAGCGGAGGAGGAGGAGGATCTCCAAGCACTTGGACATCAACCAAAGTGATTCCTGATGCTGAATTTAAAGCAGGTGTTACAAAAGAATTAAAAGCAAATGAAAGAGCAAGAGTGAGTGTTTCTGGAACAGCTGGTTCAAGTGAAACTCATTATGTAGGCGTTACTAAACTAACAACAACAAGTATAACTATAGAGGTTTCATCAACACCTCAGACAGCTGTTTTCAATATAGGAGATGAAAAGAAATTTGATGTAAATGCAGATAATTATTATGATATTTATGTTAAATTAAATTCAATTGTTAATAACAAAGCCAGTTTAATTATAAAAAGCATAAATGAGAAAATTGTTGTTGAAACTACACCTACTGCATCAACTACAACTCCTGAAGTACCAACAGCTCAGACTTCTGAAACTACAACAACTCTTGCAGAAACTGGAAATTCATTGATATGGTTGATATCTATTGCAATAATTGTTGTTATAATGATAGCAGCAATAATTTATTATTTAGCTAAAAAAAGGCAAAAGAATTTTTATGTTGTTTATAAAAGGAAAAAGTAAGATAAAATTTTTAAATAAGTATTACCATTTTTTAATCCTGTTATTATGTCCTTAAATCAGAGTTATCTTTAACTTCTTCAAGGCTATTTGATTAACAGTCTCAATTATATACTTGCTTTCCAAGGCAAACCCTAAATTTTCTCCGCGTATCTTGAAATTATTTATTCCAATAACATTTCCATTGGTATTAATTAAAGGGCCTCCAGAATTTCCTGGATTTAAAGCAGCATCTGTCTGAATGTAATAGGGAAATTCATTGTCTCCTAATCTATCTTTTGCTGAAATGATTCCTTCTGATACGCTGAAACTAAGTCCTAAGGGGTTTCCAATGGCAATTACCTTTTCTCCTACTTTAATATCGTCAGAGTTTTCAAATTTAAGAGAATCGTAACTTCCATCAATTTTTAATAATGCAATATCTAAAGTAAGGTTATAACCAATTAAACTCATTTCTTTTGTCTGCTGGTCCTGAGTTATTGCTTCTGCATATCTTGCTCCTGAAAGAACATGGGCATTTGTAACAACATAACCATCATTTGTAATGATAAAACCAGTTCCCTGTGCAATGTCAGTTCTTATGCTTACAACTGATTTAGTTGCCTGTTCAATTATTTCAGAGAAATCTGCGCTTGTTTTTGCACTTATACTTCCTATTTTGATTTCAAGATTCTTTTGAACATCAATTAAGCTCGAACTTAATTCATTGATTTTATTCTGGGTTTCTGCATTGCTAACTTCAAGTTTATTGTCAAATTCTTTTTCTATTGAGATTAATTTTCCCTGTAAAAGGTTTATTTTGCTTACCAAAATAATTGTTAATGCTGTTTGTGAAACAATTAAAATAAATATTAATGAAAAAGAGACAGTAAACAAAGTATTCCTTGCCTTGTTCTCATTACCTTTTACTGAAAATTCATGCCCCATAGACAACCTAAAAAATCAAATTATTTAAGGCTTGCGAATGAAGTTAAAAATAAATCTTACCATCTATAATAAAATATAACGATGTAAAGGAGTAGACGCCGCTGCCCCACACTCCTAAAAAGTTATATGCTGTTTTGTATGCGGCATTTTTAACAGAGGATTTTATTTGATTTATCAAAGGGAAATTAGTTTATAAAAAGCGCTATAAAGGGACATAGGAATTGAATTGCAATTCTAAATCAGATTTATAAATTCTTTTTTTACTTTTTCAAAAGTTTCCTTATTAACTCTTGCAATTTTTTTGATTATAATAGTTTTTTCTAAAGTAAACAATTTATCAACCTTTATTCTGCTAGAAGTTGGTATTTGTCCTTCAATTAAGTCTTTATTATCAATTAGGACAGCATATTTAGAATCTTTTTTATTTGAAGTAATACCACAGGTTACCACATCTTCACAAGCATCATTATATTCTGTTTTAGATAAAACTAAAACCGGTCTTTGTTTTGTTCCTCTTAAATCTGAAAAAGGAAATGGAACAATAATAATATCTCCTTGTCTAAACTGCATCCCAGATTTCATCTTCTTTATTACTCCATAATTTTTCAGCAACCTTTTCTGAATGTTTTAACAAATCTTTAAAATCATCTTTTTTTATTTTCTTCAGACAAAGAGTTTCTCCACTTCTAACAGCAATTAGTTCATCTCCAACTGAAATTCCAATTGCATTTCTTATTTCAACTGGAATAGAAATCTGTCCTTTATCAGTAACTTTTATTATTTTTGTTTCCATGTTAAGAGTAAGAATTTCCTTACTTATAAATATTTCTATAATTCAATATGCCAAGAAGAGGTATTACGCCGCTGCCCAACTCTAGATAAAAGTGTCCCACTTAGGAATTTATTCTATCTTTGCTTCTGGATCTCCAAGAACAACCTGATTATCCATATTCCATAATAAAGCCATTGCAATCCTTTCAGAGCCTTCAAATAATCTGCCTGTTAAATACTTCTTTGTTTCTTTTTGAAACTCTTCTTTTGATTTTTCAGAAGATTCATTGGCAGATTTTCCATTTAATAATGATATTGACAGCTTGTTTGAAGATTTGAGAAATGAAGCAGCAATACTATCTTTTAAAGGAGTTGCTTCTCTTTCTGAATCAGTGTATATCATGAAAGAGTCAGAATAACCTATAAACGCCTTTGTTCCTTTTAGAACAGCACTTTGACCAAGTTTTGCAGCAGAGCTGCATGATAAAGAATAGACAATCTTTTCCTTTAATAAGTCTTCATTTTCATTCATCATTATCAAATCTTTATCTTTATAACCGCAAATTGTCCAGTCATCTCCATGCCCATTAAATAAAACAATTTTTGGGTCTTGTTTTTTTAGATAGCTCTCAACATTATTTTTATTCACTTTTTCTCCTTCTAAATTCATAAATTGAATTTTGATTGGATAAATCTCTTTTAAAATTTCCTTTCCAAAATGAAATAAATAAGAAGTAACTTTGTCAGAATTAGGTTGAGTGATTAAACACTTTATCATACTATCCAGATTGTATTTTTTCTACAATCCCCTCTTTTAATATCTTTAAGTAATTAAGTTCCATACGAATTATCTTTTGTCCTATTTCATCCTCTTTTTTAACATGCTCTGCCATTTCTAATATTCCCATAGGTTCATCAGAAGAGTTTCCAACCGAGAGTCTTATATTTGAAGGAAGTTTTGAAGATAATATTCTTTGAAGAACTATTTCTTTCAATTCAGGCTCAATTTTTATTTTTGATTCTTCCATGTTATATTTTTTATGTATTTATATAAGGTTTAATTTAATAAGCTTATTTAAAATTGTCTCTCCAATTTTAGTTTCTTCACTAATCTCAATATATGCAATATCCCAGCTCACAGGTTTTTTGTCAGGAGATTTTCCTTTCTCTTCAAGAACAAGTATAGTGTTCCTTCTTTCATTTAATGGGAGATTTTGATATACCCTTAAAAATCTTGATTTTTCTTCTTCTTTCATGATTTTAATAGGATATAAGTGTTTAAAATCATTTCTGCACGGAATATTTCCTCATTTCTATATCTTTTCAATTATATTCATTAATGAATATTTTTTCTTATGTTCATTTATAACCTCATTTTTAATTTTTTTAAAAATGCTTCCTGAATTATCAATAATTTTTATTTCCTCTAATAGTTTTCCTGCCTTTTTATAAGGATAACCCGAACCTGATAAAATCCATTGGAATATTAATTTTCTTAACAAAGAGCAGGCTTTATCAGGATACTCTTCAGATAATTTCTTTGCCAATAATTCCATATACTCTGAATTAGTAAGATTTTTTGCATATTCATAAGCATTAAGATAATCTTCTTCATGATAGTATATTTTTGAAATAATTTCATTAATTTTTGTCTTTTTTGCCTCTTCAATAATCTCCTTTTTGAATTTTTCCCATTCTTTTGAAGAACTTTCTTTTTTTAATTTTAATATAAGGTCTAAGCTGCAAGTATATTTTGTCAATTTAAATAATACTTCCTGAGCCTCTTTATTTTTATTTAATTTTTTAAGCAAATTATATTTTCTTTCTTCAATCTCATCGTTGTATTTCTTTTGCTTATTACATTCTTCAAGAGCTTCTTTTAACTTTCCAAGAGAAATTAATTTATTCAAATATTCTATTGAAAATCCTTTTTCTTTTGCAAAATTAAGATATTCTTTGTCAGCACCTATTTTTTCATAAAGTTCAAGATAAAAATCATTATGTCCCTCATAATCATAACCTTCTTTGCCAGTTTTTTCATCATAATACCAATCTTTAATTTTGTAATTCTCTTTTATCAATTCAATATCCTCTTTTGTTCTACACATTCCATACAAAGCTCTTTCAATATCATTATTAAAACCATACTCGTCTTTTTCAACAAGTTTCTTTATTTTATCTATAAAATTTTTCTTCTCTTCAGTTGTTGGCTTTGTTGATGTAAAAATCTCTCCAAAAACTTCAAACCAGTCATTAAGAAAAGAGCTTAATTCATTTTCATCATGAACATTGTCCTGTCCATTAATAAGGACTTTTGAAGTTTTATCCATTTCTTCTATTAAATCCTTATTCCATAAGGATTTATTCTTTTTTATTCCTTCAAGTATTAATTCTAATTCTTCAATTAATGCTTGAACTTCATTCCATTCCCAAAAATCTGAAAATAAATTTTTAACCTTTTTATAAATTTCATTTTTTCTTATTGTTATTAAAGATTTTAATTTTGGCTCTTTAGATAAAAAATTTGTTACTAAATCAATAAGTTCTTCTTTATTTTTCTTTTGAAGAATCTCAGTAATTGTCTCTTCTTTTTCTAAAGATTTGGAAGAAACTGAATTTGAGCTCTCTTTTTTATAATTATTTTTTTCATTAACCCATCTTAACAATAATGCGACAGCATGCTTGCAGCTAAAATCACAAGGGCATGTGCAATCACAGGCTATCTCTCCATCTGAGTCAATTGATATTGTCACTTTATACTTATTATTCCCAATTACAGTTCCAATTAAAGTCTTATCATCAATTAATTCCATGTCTTTTACAAGACCTTCATTAAAATATTCTTCTCCTCTTCCAAATATCTCGCTATCAAACAATCCTTCTATATCTTCTATTTTTATATTATTTATTGAATCCATTTTTATACTCCTCTATCAATTAAAACTAATCTGAAATCCTTCACAATTCTAATAAGATTTATTATTTCAGGAGATAATTCTTTCTTATTTATTTTCGAGCTTATTCTTGAATAATTTATTTAACATAGATAAACTATCATATAGTCCTTTTGATTTAATCAAATCTACCAGCTTTGATTTATCTTCTGGATAAATCATTTTATTATAAGGCTTTATAGAGCACATTTTATGTGTTCCAAATAAAAGCTCTTTATTTTCTAATTTTGCAATATTAATAAGCTCTGCTTTTATGTTATTGATCTTATCTTCAGTATCTTTCTTTGCTTTTTCAAGTCTATCAAGTTCATCAACAAGATTTTTATCAATGTTTTCCATATTACTTTTTTAATCTCTTTTCATCTGTTTTTAATAATTTATTATATTCCTCCTTTATTAAGTCCCACCAATTTTCAGATTTGTCAACTTCAGTATTATAGCCAAATTCAAGCCAATAGGTTTCCCAATTATATGCTCTAATCCCTCCTAATTGAGTTTCTTCTCCTTTTTTATCAACATACAATACTGCAGCAATTTGAGGTGTGCAATAATCAATTCCATCATCTTCTAATTCAGATTTATCAATATAATAATCAACATATAATCCAGGCTTTATTTTTTTGGTTTTTGGAATTTTAGGGATTGTATCTAAGAATTTCTTTGCCCCGCTGACTTCTAACACCCATTTTTGCAAATTTCTTCCTTCACTTAATTTTAGCCCATATCTTGACATTTTTTGAAATTAAGTAGCTTGATTTATCAAAAATCTATGAGTTTGGACTTTTTAATTATTTTTGTCCCACGCCGGCTCCAAAATTCCCTAAAAAAACTATTTTATCGTCGATAAAATGAGAAACACGCCGCTGCCCGGAATCGAACCGGGAGGCCCAGAGGGCGCTGCTCTCAAGGCAGTTGGAGTACCATTGTCCCACAGCGGCAGGATATATTTTGTCCAAACATAGCACAATACTTTGTTTGAATTTAATATAATAAGAAGTAAAGTATAGAGCTTTTAAATGTTTTTGGTTGGATAAAAACAATTTAGGGTTTATTAAAAGAATTTAAAATTTTGTCAACTGATTATTCCCCTGACTTCAGGCATATTACTTTCAATAAATTCAATTATTTCTTTTTTATATTGAGTGTTCAAAGAAATTCCAGTGTAGTTTGGTTTTTTATGAACAATTAACCAACCAAGATTAGAAAGTTCTTTTATGATTTCTTTTAAGTTTTGAAATCTTTTGAAGTGTTCAACTCTATCATATTTCTCACCCCAATTTCCCTTGCTTCTTGCCAAAACAAGCATTAATTGCGCTTTTTCTAAATCTGTTGCCATATTTACCTCACCTAATTTTATGCGAAAACAAATATATTAAAATATTTAAATGTTGCTATCTTTGACATTTAATAATAAATAATAGAAAGATTTATAAATTTAGATAATCATGATTGTTAAATAAAACTATTTAATGAATAAAATGAAAACCAAAGAAAATAAAACCTTTTTTCTTATGCAATTTGGAGATACTCCTCAATTGAGGGTTCTTGATTTTTTAATAGGATTTCATTTTTTTGATTACCCTTTAACAGAAATAGCTAAAGAAAGCAATGTAAGTTATAATTCTATAAAAGTTTTTTTTCCTTATTTTATTAAATCTGGAGTAGTTATTAAAACGCGAAAAATTGGCAAATCAGATTATTATAAACTTAACATGAAAAATGAGTTTGTTAAAAATTTAATTAAACTTGACTGGATGCTGACAAAGAAAAATGTTTTAGGAACAGAAAAAGAGCAAGAAATTCTTGTGAAATGATTTTATTAATTTCAAAATTCAGCCTTTCTCTCTTTTTTGTCCTCATAACTAAGCTTCTTTATTTCTTCCTTATAATCATCCTTATTAATAATGCCCTGTCCTTTTTCATTGATTTTTACTTTGTTTTTTTCGCTTAAAGAAATCTCAACACCACTCATTCTTTTAAATCCGCAACTGCAAAATCCAATAATTTTCCCATTTTCTTCTTTTAATTGAAGAAGATTTCTACAAACAGGACAAAATTGCAATACCATTCTCTATTTAAAATAGATTTCCAAATTCAAATATATCCAAAATCATAAATATAAATCAAATAAAAATAAAAATAAAAAGGTTTTTATTTACTTGCTCATTACTCCGCCGATGACAGCTATTACTCCGCCAATCACTGGCAAATAATAATTTGCTCCCCAGAATTGACCGATTGCAGCGACTACTCCGCCAACAACAGCTATCCATTTTCCATATCCAGCCATTTTTTTAACCTCCTTTTGAAATAATTTAAATACACTAATATAATAGAGTTTTCCGGATTTATAAGCTTATCTTTTTGAGAATATATTGATTTTATTAATATTATTAGATTTTATAAAACAAAAGAAGCTTTGCATAACTTTTGTTTTTTATTTTGTTTGATAGTGTAAATCAATTAAATAAATAGGGGAAAGTAAGTGAGGCAAATATAAAATAAGCCTAGACACTTTTGATTACTCCCAAAACTATTTCATGCATAACTATTAATGAAAATATAAGAATTTCATCTTGACTTTGTCAGATAAAATTTTAACAACCCTATTAATTATTATCTAAAAATTAAATTTCAATTAATTTTGCAAAACCTTTTAAAATTGTCTTGAATAAACAACTGACCTAACTAAAGCTAGGTTCGCTCTATTCAGCTAATTAAATTTCTGAATCTAACCGAACAGAGCACTTAATCCAGCTGTTGACTCTTCTGCTTTCTTTTCTTCATGCTTTTCTTCTGTAGGTTTTGCACTTTCTCCTGCTCCTGATGATGCTGAAGCTGTTCCAACAACAACTGCATTAGCAAGTTCTGCATCTATGTCAACGCCTTTTAAGCTTGCAACAAGGCTTTTAACCTTGGATTCGTCCATGTTTGCACCAGTTGATTGGATAACTTTCTGCAAATGTTCTTCATTCACAGGTTTTCCAAGCTTGTGCAACAATAGAGCTGCATAAACGTATTCCATCTTAAGCTGTTTCCTCCGGTTTGTTTAATTGAGTTTTATTTTCAATAGCCTTTGCTTCCATATTTGCCTTTGCCAAGAAATAACCAATGGTTTCTTTGCAATAATAACCAAGCTTTTGAGCAAATCCCAATGCTTTTGATGCTGCTGAAATGAGTTCTTTTCTTGCAGCTTCTGAATCTATCTTAATATCTGTATAAATTTTTTCAGTTTGAGTATCATAAACAGCTAAAGGTTCTAATCCTACTGTAAAAGGTTGAATATTTAATTTTTGAAGAACTGCAGAGGCTCCTTCATTTATAGCTTGCCCTTGTTTAACAACAATTTTTGAAGCTTTTATTGATAATTTTCCATTTTCAACTGAAACTTGCAATCCTAAAGCTCCTAATTCACTAATAGCAGGTCCTGGAACAAGGTTGGTTGGTCCTGCTTTAACTTCAATGTCTGCAGGAGCTATTTGTCCTGCTTTTGCAAACATTGGATTTTTTTTATTAAAAAATATCCCTGCTAATTCAAATCCTTCTAGATTAGAAATTGCAAATGCGCAGTTTTCATTTATGAATTTTTCAAGCCTTAAAACAGAATCTTTTCCTAGTCCTTTAACAGCTCTAAGCATTATATTTTTCTTAGCAACTTTTATTTTTGCATGCTCTCTTACTGCTTTTTTAATATCTTGAAATTGTTTTGATGGCAGACTTTTAATTGAGACTATCATTAAAGTCTTTGCTTTTTTTATTTCTTCAATCAAATTTTTTACTTCCTTTGCTTTTTTATCGTGATGGTTATTTTTAGTTGTCATTTTAGATAGCATATAGATAAAACTTATAGTTTTATCTAAGTGGTATTTGCTGATGAATTAAAATTCATCAATTGTTTATTATTTAATCTTAATACTCCACTATTAGTTAATGTTAAAATTTGTTTGAAATCTCGCATACTCGATTTCTTATGAGTTGGTAAAGTTATGAAAGTTATTAAGCAATTGTTACTCTTTAACTTTTTTACTATATTTTCTCTTGCAATTTTATTTATTATTGATAATTCCATTTTATATTTCAACACCAACAGGTTTTCCCATTGTCAATTTAATTTTAACATTTCTTATGTTGTCTCTTTTTTTTGGCAAGGCTTCTAATATTTTATTATATGCAAAAACAAGATTTTCAATTATAGCTTCTTTTGATAAAGATTGTTTTGCTACACCTATTTTAATGCTCGGCTCTTTAACCCTTACTCTTATGCTTGAATTAATTTTTTTTAACAATTCCTGAATTGCTTTTTCATCTTCAGAAATTAAAACTCCTAATTGAGGAGATGGCATTTTTCCAACAGGGCCTAGAACCCTTCCAAAACTAGTAGCAACAGCAGGCATTAATTTGGCATTTGAAACAAAAAAATCATATTTTTTTATTAATTTTTTCATGTCTTTCTTTTCTTTATATCTTCCAAAATCATCTTTTTTTATGGTATCTATAAGATGTGAATCTTTTTCTAAGAATCCGACAATTTTTTTGTCTTTGATTTTATGAGGGAGAAAAATAAAAGTATTAAAAGCCTCTCTTCTCACATCAAAATTTTTCAGATTTATAATTAAGTCTATTGTCTGGTCAAATTTAGATTCTTTCTTTTCTTCCTTAAGCTTTTCCAAAGCTTTTAGAAACTTTTCTTCGTCGTTAGCCATATTTAACTTAACTTTGATAATTTAATATCTCTATTCGCAATTGCAAATTTAATTAATATTTTAAGATACTAATTTTCAATTGCTCACTACCTATGCGCTTAAACTTCAAGAATAATGAAGCTAAACGATGTAGTTTGTGGTAAAATAATCATAAGAATAATGTTTTTAAAGCTTTCTGATATGGCTTTTTAATGAAAATTAAAGCAGATTTGCATAATCATCTAAGAACAGCAAGTAATCTTCGGCAGCGGGATTTTAATAAAGCAGTAGATTTAGCAAGGCAAAGATTAGGTGAAAACGGGATTTTTGCAATGGTTAATTTTAGCGATAGAAGATATGAACATTTTATAGGTTTAAGAGGGTATGAAAGAGATTATTTAGGAGAAAATAGAAATGCTGTTTATGTTCCTGAAAAACAAGTTTTAGTTGTCAAAGGACAGGAAATTCCAACACAGCAAGGGCATTTGCTGGTTTTGGGATTAGGTTATGATGCTTATATGAAAGAGCATAAATCTATAGAATATAGTTTAGATGAAGCAAAGAATAGAAAAGCTATTGCAATTGCTGATCATCCTTATGCTCCTAATGGAATAGGACCTTATTTAGAAGACACTATAAGTATTTATTCTGATTTAACTGCATGGGAGATTCATAATGGAGAAACTTTAAGAAAAGCTAATCAAAAAGCAAGAACTACCTATGAAGGACTGCCTTATTTTTACCCTCAAATAAAATTAGGGGCTTTATCCTCTTCTGATGGACATTCTTTTCATGAACTGGGAACAAATTGGACAGAAATTGAAATGCCGGATATAATAGAACCTTCTAAATTTTTACCTATTTTAGAACAATCAATAAGAAGTATAGACTTGCAAACTTTAAGAAAAGAAAGAATTTCTTACAGAGGAATTATTGGACATATGGGAATGTTAGCTTTAATTATCAGAACTTCTAAAATTGGGCTTGGAAAATTATTTGAAACTGACAAGCCTGAGTTTTAAAATGTTGATTATATAAATACTTTAAAAGGCTATTTTCATTAATTAATAAATAAAATTATCAATGAATATGCTAGACTTAACCAAATATATCCGAAATTGGAAAAATGCAGAAAAAAATTTCAGTCATGGAAACATGACTGAATATCTTATTTTTACAAAATCAGATTCTTTAACTTTAGATACACCAGGAGCAATTTTGCAATATATCAAGAGATTTTCAAGATTAGTTTTGGATCCTAAAACTTCCTCTCTAGAAGTTGTTCATCCAGAGGAACAAGAAATTTTTTATGTTGTAAACGGAGAAGCAAAAATAGTTACAAACAAAAAAAAGGAAAAATTAAAAAAAGGTTGTGCATTATTCATTCCTGCTAATGTTTCTCATAGATTTGTTAATAAATCCACTGCACCTTTAGAATTATTAGCTATAACTGAAGATGTATCTCCTGATAAAAAAGTAAAGAAAGATATTTTAATTAGAAAATATCAAGAACTGCCTGTGGCTAAAATGCCTGATGGCTCTTTATACCACTGGACTCATTACCCAAGAACACTTTTTTCAAGAGAAGATGGTCTTCACAAAATTCATTATGTATCAATTGTAGATATATTAGATCCAAATAAATGGGCTGAACCTCATGCTCATATTCAAGGTACTGATGAAGTCTGGTATGCACTAAATGGTTCTAGTAATATGAGGCTTGGAAACGAAATAATATTCCAAGAGCCTGGAAAAGCTATAATGATTCCTCCTGATAGTGAAACAGTTCATTCTTCGAAGCCTATAAAAACTTCGTCTTTCTTTTTTTTCTTATACACACCAACTCTTGAAAAATGAACATACTTATAACAGGTTCACATGGATTAATAGGAAGAATAATATCTGAAGAGCTTAAGAAAGAGCATAATGTGACTTGTTTGGATAAAAAAGTTGGAATAGACCTTCTAGCTAATTCCTTAGGAACATATTTTAAAAATATTGATACTGTAATTCATTTAGCTGCAAATGCAAACCCTTTTATTAATCGGCAAGAAGCTCTTAAAAATATTGAAATAGCAAATGCTGTGATTAGAGCATGTAAAGGTTATAAGACTAAAAGAATAATTAATGCAAGTTCAATTAATGTTTATCCTTATATAGATTTATTTGAACAAGGACAAAAATTAACGCGAGAAACTCCTCTTTCTCCTAATTTAAGGTTCGGTAATGGAAATTATGGAAAAGCAAAAATAGAAGTTGAAAGATTATTTGAAGCATATTGTGAACCTAAAAAAATTTCCTTATTAAATTTAAGAATAGGGTGTGTTACTCCATACAATCTTCCATCCAGGCAGCAAGATGGACATGTAGAACCGGCAGACTATGAAATTCATCTAAAACATGAAGATTTAATATCTATAATTAAAAGAAGCTTGCAATATAAAGGCATAAATAGTTATGTTTGTGTTTCTAAAAGAAATGGTTTTGTAGAAGATAGTATAAGATTTCCAATTGATTAAAAATAATCAGTTATCTTCAACTTAAATTCCAGCCAGAAAATCCAAATTATTATTAGTACTGCATCAATTGTTGGAAGTATTAAATTCCTTATACTTTCAGGAAAAGTTTTTAATATATTAAATGAAATATAATAATTGCTAAAAGGATAAAAAGGCATTATTCCAGGAAAAAATAAACCATCCAAAATCAAATGCAACAAACTTCCTATTCCCAATATAAAAAATATAGAAAAAAGTTTAATATGATGTTTTCCTAACTTTGAATTTTTAATATTATAATTTATTATTAAAAATCCTATTATAAACAAAATTAATGGAATAAAAATAGAATGAGAAAAGGTTTTATGAACATCCAAAAAACCAAATCCAAAAAAAGAAAGAATATAATACAATCCAATATCAAAATCAGGCAAAATAGCTCCAATCATTGCAATAAGAATATAATATCTTGGAAATTTTTTATTATTTTTGATAACATATGCTCTAAATAATTCTATTAAAATTATTGCAGCTAAAATATGAGTTAATGTATATGGCATTTTTTACATTGTAATTTAAACTTTTTAAGTTATTTCTTCCAAAACAAAAAGCATTTTTAAATTTAATATTCAGATACTTAAATGCTTTTTGTTTTCTCCTCTTTCTCCAACTCATTCAAATATTCCTTGATTCTCTCAATTATCGGAGGTATGACGAACTTCTCTATGTTTCTTTCAAAGATTTCTTTTAATGAGGAATGTTCAATCAAATAATATTTGTTTTCTGACTTGTCAATAATCATTGCATCTCTTAATCTTTTCAACTGCCTTCTTATATTTGATTCAGCCAGTCCCTTTAAATCCAAGCTGTATTTTTTTCTTGATTCTTCGACTCTTTTTCTTATTTCCTCTCCATTCAATCTCTCCTTATTTTTGTTTGCTTCTGTTAAAATCATTAGAATATCAACTATTATATCTCTTGAGTCTCCCAATTGCAATAATCCCAAAGACAAGCAGATTTTTCTAAACAGCTCTCTTTTTTCAAGATTGTTCGGCTTTTCGTATTTTCTTAAAGTAATTTCTGTTAATGGAAGGTCTTTCATGTTCTTCTCTTTATATATTCTATATTATCTATAAACTTATAAATTTAACTTAATTAAAAATAATATGAATGCTTCAAGAAGGAATTTTTTAAAATATGCAGGAGCAACAACTAGTGCCTTGTTGATAGGACCTCAGACAACTCTTTCTAGGAAAACTTTAGATGAAGTGGAAAAAATAGAATACGAGGCATATGTTTTTGGATGTCCAGATAAAAACCGACCAATTTATGTTCCTGGAAATCTTGTAAAAGTTAATGCTTCTTGTCTTGATGAAGCCCTAATATTGGCAGAAATAGCATCTAGAAAACAGTTTCCAGAATCTTTATTTCCAATGGTTCATGTGGATCAGGTATATAGGGGAAAAGAGCTTGTTTATAAAACTGCCTGGGATGAAACAGGGCCTTTGGCAGCTTTTAAGCTAGAAAATATTTAATAGCTTTCTCGTTACATAAATCCTTATAAATTAAATCTTTTTATTTATTAAATGGAATTAGTTGCATTTTTAGGAGCAGGACAAGTAACTTGGGGGCAGGTTGCAGGTGTTGTAAATAAGGGAGATTGGGAAAATATAATTCTTATTGGAAATGATTTTGCAAAAAAATTTTGTGTTGAAAAAGATTTTGAATTTATAGAAATAAAATCAACTGGATTGATGGACTTAAAAGATGAAATAATGAAAAAACTTAGTGGAAAAATCAAAGGAACTGAAGTTGCATTATCAATAGCATCTGGAGAAGGAAAAGAGCACATGGCTTTAATTTCTGCTTTACTTCATCTTCCTGTTGGAATTAGGTTCACAGCCTTGACAAAAGATGGGATTGTGTTTATGTGAGATGCCTTCTTCTTTGATATTATTCTAATAAAATTTAAACAGAATATATCTAAATTAGGTTTTGAAGCTTCTGAAACTGGTTTTAATCAAATGAAAAAACATGCTTTGGATTATTGTAAGCAGGCAAGGTCTGGTAAAAATCCTGATGAAAGATCCAAAAAAATTTATGCCCTTTACTCTCAAATGACTATGCTAGAAGGAAATACTGATTTTTTAGAAAATAGATATCCAGATTATTAAAAGATATCATTAATGTAAAGATTTTTAAAACCAATTATATTATATAAACAATCCAAAATGAGTGTTACTTTAAAAAACATCGGCTCTGAATTTGATTCTCTTGATATAGAGGATTTAGAAAGGCTGAGTGTTGGCGATGTAAGAAATTTTGATGTTCCTGAAGAAAGAATATTTCCAATGGATAATGAAGTTTTTTTAAGAGATAGAGAGAAAAATCCTCTAGGAAAGGCAAAAGTTATTGAATGTTACAGTATAGATAATGAAACAATTGGAAAATACCGAGTTACTGAAATTTATCAAAGAAAGAAATAATTTCTAGGATTAAGATTATTGATAATTTTTTAAATCTCGCTCTTTTTAATTTTCATATTTTTCTTATCTTTTCCAATCAAAGCAACCCTTGAAAGCTTATGTTCATCCAACACTTTATAATTATTTTTTAATTCTTTAACTAATTTTTTAGAATATTCTCTTATTTCATTATGAGAAAGCATCTTATCGTAACCTAATCTTTCTCTTGAAAATCCTATTGCCATGTAACTTTTTATTTCTAAAAAGTTGGGGTGTGCCTTTAAAATTAACTTGGAATATTCTTTAATATGTTCGTTTTTGTCATTCAACCCTTTCACCAAAGTCATTCTAATAACTTTTCTTGTTTTCAATACAGGAAATAGTTTTAGAGTTTCATTGAATTTTTTCCAGGCATCTTTTTTATTTGACTTATGCCATTTTTCATACAATTCTTTGCTATGAGAATTTAATGACAGATATAATTGTGTTGGTAATTGCTTATTTTCACCAAGCTTTTTCAAAATTTCAGGCTGCAGACCATTGGTAACAACAAAAGTTGTTTTTCCTTTTTTCCTTAGTTCAGAGATAAATTTTCCTATTTTGGGGTATAAAGTAGGTTCGCCAATCAAAGAAATTGCAAACTGCATTGGCTCCTGCGCCTCTTTATATTTTTTAATATTGATTTTAGGATTTCCCTTAAATCCAATTAAAAGTTTTCTTTGTTTTTCAAGCGCCTGATTGATTATTTCACAAGGTTCATTAATCTTATTTGAATCCAGACAAATCTCTAATTCAATTGGACGCCAGCAATGAACACACTTGTTGTTGCATAAAATCCACGGGCTCATTTGACAGCATCTGTGAGATTTTATTCCATAAAACCTACTTTTATAACATTCTCCTTTGTCAATCAAGGATTTTTTTGTCCATTCACATATTTTAATAGCTGAATGATTTCCAATAAATCTGTAGCTCTGTTTTTCCATAATTTTTTTTGTAATTTCCATTATAAAGAATAAGAATGCTTGTTTAAAAAAGTTTATGGAAAACTTTAAAAACTTACTTTAAATCCAAGAAAGATGGAAAACAATCTTGAATATGAGCTTGATAGAACAACAGTAACTCCTAAATTTTTAAGAGGAATATCCGAAGATATTCCAATGATCCTTTCAGAAGCTCTTAAGAAATCAAAATTAAAAGTAACTAAAGAGCCAACACCTCTTGGAGCAGAGGCTGCTGAAAAAGTTTATATTATTTTAAGAAGCGCAATTAATCAAGAAAGACAGAAAAGAAACGAACCTACTTTGACAGATACAGAACTTGTTAAAAAACTTAAAAAAGACAGGGATTTTTATGTAAGAAAATTAGGATCTGCATTATTGTATTATGAATTAAGATTCTAAAAAATCGCATTAAACCAAGCCAGCATCAAAACCAGCAGACATCCTAAAATTAGATAAGTCATTATCCTGAATGCAACTTGAGCAAACTTCTCGCTTTTTGAGATTGCCCATATTGTCAGCATAAACATTCTTCCGCCATCAAAAACAGCGACAGGCAACATATTCATTAATGCAACACTAAAATTAATTAAAGCAAGCCACCAAATTAAATTATAAATAAAAATTATAATCTCTGCATTGAATTTAGGCTCGTAATTTGTCTGGGGTTTTTTGAAGAAATTAAAATAATCAAAAATTTTTCCTATTAATCCTTGCCGTGAATTTACAAATCCAATTCCAATAACAGCCCTTCCTTTTTGAACAGAATCCTCTGCTAAATCTATATTATATTCTAAAATAATATCATTGTACTTAGTAGTTATTTTTATCTTATCTCCAGGTTTATATTTTTTAATTATTTCTGCCAGATTCTTATAATCTTTTACTTTTTCTTCATCTATGCCTATTATTGCTCCTTTTAATCCTGCTTTTATTGCAGGGAGATCCGAATATAAAACAACTAGCCCGGAACCTTTATTTGAATCAAGCTGTTTTTTTAAATCTTCAGTTGTTAAAAAATAATTTTTATTTTCCGCAATAATTTTAGTCATATTTATAGGTTCGTCTGTTCCTAAAACTATATCATTGGACATCTGATTTTTGTTAATTAAATCTGTTATTGCTGCTTGAGTTGGATTGCTTATTGAAATGCCTCCGACCATGCTTATAGAAGTTATATTGATAATTGCAGGAGTATAAGTATTAAAAATTGCTCCTGCAGGAGTATAAACTGAAATAAAAAACAGCCCTAGAATCAAGAAAAAAATTACAGCTAAAATAAGATTTGTGAAAGTTCCTGCTGAAAGAACAGATATTTGCTGATATTTTGGTTTTTTATTCATTTCTTCCTCATCTGGTTCAACAAAAGCTGCTAAAAAAGGCCCTAAAAAACCAAATCCAGTTGTCTTAACTTTTATATCATATCTTCTTGCAACAATTCCATGAGCAAATTCATGAAAAACAGCTATTACTGCGATTGCAATTATCCAATAGGTAAAATAAAAAGGAGGCAAGAACGAAAGTTTGAATGCTTCTGGAAGATACGGAACTAAAGGCATTATTGGAGGAATTTTAATTGCCTGAACAATTTCAGGCCTGAAAACATAAATGTAAATAATATTGCCTAAAAAATAAATCATAGTTACCATTAATAGATATCCAGAAATTACAGCTAAAAAAGAAAAAACACTTATTGCTTTTTTATATTTAGACCCTATTTTATCAATTAGTTTTATTCCAACCTTAGTCCTATAAAGGTACATAATTCCTTCTTTTTTAAGATTTTTTCTTTTTCTATAAAGGAAAATAATCACAGCTAAAGTAAACAAAATTAAAAAAGATATGTCATAAATATAAATATTAGATGTCATTTTTAATTCCTTCTCTCCATATAAATTTTAATAATATTTAAATGTTTGTTGTTTTTAGAAAGTTTTAAATAAGAGGTTTAATGAATATTATTATGAAAAAAAAACATTTAATCTTTTTTTTGATAACTATAATAATACTGTCCATAATTTTTTTTGTTATAGGATTAATTTTTAATAAATCATGTGGAATTCTTTGTAATTTAGGATGGGCAATAATCTTGATTATTCCTTTTATTTTTGCTATAATCAAAGGATTAAAAGTTATTGAAATAGAAGAACCAAAAAAAGTATTATGGAAGATGCCATTTAGAGCATTTATTGTGGGAATAATTGTAACCATCTTATATGAGTTTTATGCTTTATTTTCTGTATTTGTATTATCCCCTGAAGGAGGTCTTGGGGATATCACCATAATTTATCTTCCAATTATAGGGGTAATTATTTCAATAATTTTTGCAATAGTCTCTTTTGTATTAAGCTTAATAATTTATTATGTCTATAAAAATTAGAAGAATCATTTCTAACATATACAATAATTTAAAGTACTATATTTTGTTTTCTTAAAAATACAAATCCTATTTCCTTCTTATAGGCCTGAATGCTTTTTTCAAGCATTTCCTGCACCTAACTTTTCCCTCTAAGATTTTTCTTGAATCTGCTCGTATTTTAGATTTGCAATTTTTGCACACAAATACATTTTTGAACAATCTTGTTTGAGTAACTGCTAATTTTGTTGCCATTTTAATCTTAAAAACTCTTTAATTTAATCTCTTTTAATCCTTATTTAAAACTTTCTCTTGATAACTTTTGTTCCCTGAACATTCCAATACTCTATTTGGTCCCCGTCTTTAATATCATTTTTTAATTCTTCTGAAATCGGCAATTCAATTGTCTCAAAAGTTTCCAAGTCCATAATACTTGCTTTCTCTCCCATTAGAGATAATACTTGTCCTCTGCTTTTTTCAATTATAGGAACTTCTAATCTTTCATGTCCTCCAACAACAAAAACTTTCTTTTTTCCATCAAGAACACTAATTGCTTCAATTCTGCATTTTGCATGCCCGTGTTTTCCAGTCTTGCTGATATCGTTGGATTTGACAACACAAGCAACATCGTCAACCAGAATAGTAGTTCCAGGTCGTGCCTGACTTGCATTGATTAGTTTATCACTCATATGAATTCAATCAAAATTAGATTTATAAATATTACGTAGAAGAATTAAGCAGCAGCTTTTGCTTCTAATGGAAGATTGTATTTCTTTAATAATTCAGGATTAATAAACTGCAACATTCCTGAAGTTTGTAAATATTCTGCTAAGGACCTTTTGCAGATTTTATGAAGATTATAATCAGGATTATTTGATTTTAAAACATATCCATTAAATACTCCTCTATTTAAATAATTAATAACAGTCCTATTGGCAACATGAATAATTTCTGCAACCTTGCCAACTGACAAGAACCCTTCAGGCATAACAACATCCATATCTTTACTGCTCTTGTGCTCAAATGTTTGAAATTTAAATTCATAACCAGACCTTGCCAATAAATCTAAAATAGAATCTTCAGAAACTCTTCTTTTTCCTTCTGTTCTTTCAGTAAAGGGCATTTTAACACCCTTAAGAATTCCTTCATCAAATAACATACTGACTTTTCTAGGAGATAATCCTAAAATTTCTCCAGTTTTTCCTGTGTGATAGAATCTTCTTTCCATGAATTTCTTGATTTTCAATGCTTTTTAAGGTTTTTCATGTTTTTTATCTACTGAAGCTAGGTGACAATTTTAATGAAATTAAAAGCTGTTTGAAAAATTTTTATCAATATGTCAAAGGTAATATTATATATCCTTATATTAAGCGAATTCTCTCGCCCCAGAGCAGTTTATTTTTATACTATTAATACATTTCATTTTATCATTCAAATTATCTTTAATTTAACGCTCTCCAGCATCTTTTTAAACCCTCAAAACTTTTAGAAAAAGTTTTATCAAAAACTAAAATAAGAATGGAAACGATTCATAAAAATGATTTTATTGAAATAGAATTTACAGGGTTAGCTAATGGAGAAATATTTGATACGACAAACAAAGAAGAAGCCAAGCAGATTGGATTGGATGCAGATGTAAAACCTATGATAATTTGTGTCGGAAACCAAATGCTTTTGAAAGGGCTTGATGAAGATTTAGGTGGAAAAGAAATAGGTAAAAAATATTCTGTTCACCTTACTCCTGATAAAGCTTTTGGAAAAAGAAATCCACAAATGATTAAAACCATTCCTTTAAGAGTTTTCAAAGAAAAGAACATGAACCCATTTCCAGGAATGACTATTCAATTGGATAATTATATAGCAAAAATACTTTCTGTTTCAGGAGGAAGAATTATTGTTGATTTTAACAATCCTCTTGCAGGAAAGGAACTAGATTATAATTTTAAAATCACAAGAAAAGTAGAAGATGTTAAAGAAAAAATAAACTCTTTAATGGATTTTTTTCTCAGAATGAGATTTGATTTTGAAATTGATGAAAATAACAAAAAAATCCTTTTTCAGAAATCAGAAATAAAGCCCTTTATAGAAATGTTCAAGGATAAATTCAAGGCAATGACTGGATTTGAATTTGAGGTTAGGGAAGAGGTTGAGAAGAAAGAAGAAAATAAAGAAGCGGATGATGTGAAGAAAAAAGAAGAGAAAAGCGAAGATAAAAAATAATTTTTTAATTTTAAGGTAATATAGATTTATATTCTAAAAAGGTTCTTATACCAACATTAGGAGTGTCTCTATCTCCAAAATAATGAGTAAATTTGTTAAATAAAAATAATCCTGGTCCATCTAAAAGTTGAGCCATCTGTCTTTGTAATTCAATTTCATGCTCATTTTGAGGTATACCTTTTTCACTATAAGAAGCTAAAACTCCTTGCCTTGGTAATTGACTGGATAATATAAATTTAGTGCCCCCTGGCCTTGTTTCTCCTAACATCTGCCCCTCGACTACCACATTTGTTAATTCTTCTCCCATTTTCTTATTATTAATTAATAGATTTTAAATATTATTAAATTATGAAACTATACATTATATAACTCATTTTAAAGGTAGGTTAAAATTATAATAATCTTTGAATTTTGAATTTTGAATTTTTACAAATTTAATGAGTTAAGATTTTGCATTCAAACCTATATATTAAAACATATATTCTAACTGCAAAATCTTTAAATATAGATTTTAGTACTTTAAACCATGAAAGGTGAATTACAAAGAGGGGAAGTAGCACGTTCTATTTTATCTCATGTACCTGAAACTAGAAATCCCGAATTAATGGAAGTTGACAGGGAATTGGAAGAATTATTAAAAAGACAGCATTCTAAAGTAAGAGTTTTTGGTGTTGGAGGAGCTGGAGGAAATACAATTTCTAGGATGAAAGAAATAGGAATAAGAGGCGGTGAATTTATAGCAGTAAATACTGATGCCCAGGATTTACTATACTCCAATGCAGATCATAAGATACTTATTGGAAAAGAATTAACAATGGGATTGGGTGCTGGAAGCAATCCAAAAATAGGGGAAGAAGCTGCTCATGAGCAAGAGCAGGAAATTAAAAAAAGATTATTAGGATGTGATATGGTTTTTGTCACTTGCGGTTTAGGAGGAGGAACTGGAACAGGAGCTGCTCCTGTAGTAGCAGAGCTTGCAAAAAAACAAGGAGCTTTGACAATTGGAGTTGTTACTCTACCATTTACAATTGAAGGAAAGAAAAGAATTGAAAATGCAGAGTATGGACTGGAAAGAATGGAATCTATTGTTGATACATTAATAATAATTCCTAATGACAAATTATTAGAGATTGCTCCTGAACTGCCCTTGCAGACTGCATTTAAAGTTGCTGATGAAATCTTGACTAATGCTGTCAAGGGAGTTACTGAACTTGTGACAACCTCTGGATTAGTTAATCTTGATTTTGCAGATGTCAAGGCAGTCATGACTAATGGAGGAGTTTCATTAATGGGAATGGGTGAAGCTGAATCTCAAAACAGAGCAAAACAAGCAGTTGAAAAAGCTCTTTCTAATCCTCTTTTAGATGTTGATATTTCAAATGCCACTGGAGCCTTGATTAACATTGTAGGTGGAGAAGATATGAGCTTGGATGAAGCAAGAGAAATAATTTCTGCTGTTGGAGAAAAATTATCTCCTGATGCAAAAATGATTTGGGGGGCACAAATCAGCCCGGATTTGGAAAAATCAATAAGAGTCATGATAATTATAACCGGAGTCAGCAGTCCGCAGATTTCAGGAACCAAATTACCTATGGAATCAAGAGAAATGAAAATTGGTGATGATTTAGGAATTGATTTTCTGGAATAGTTATTACAATAATCTTTAAATAATAATTATTAAAATTTTTGGTGAGTCAAGATACACTTAGTGATAAAGGAACAAAAATTCTGTTTGATTATTTAATTAAAACAATAATTCATATGACTCCTGAACTTAGACAAGATATTTATGATGGATTGGAAAGGGTTTTAGATTATCACTTTGCTAAAACACCCAAAACAATAAGAGAGGAAAATCTTTCTCCACCACAATTTACAGCATATAAAATATTGAAAAAATGGGACTAATTGTTTTAAGAGAAAGTTTGTATTCTCCTACTGCAAAATGAGTTGCAATATATGATGCTTTAAAGAGTAATGGATCTATTTAACTGTGTTATCCGAAAAATAGTTCTCAAGGACAATAATAATGAATTCATGAAATTCACTAAAAAGAGTTTAATGGATACCTTGAGAGCTAAAACAGAGGGTAAGACAAGTTATCAAGCAAGGAAAATAG
>Ga0209542_10003964_pt1 | contig 31016 bp, 34 predicted proteins | sample RifCSPhighO2_01_FD_184028 | JGI IMG/M metagenome (GOLD analysis project Ga0209542, IMG submission 184028) | Soil microbial communities from Rifle, Colorado - Rifle CSP2_plank highO2_0.1 (SPAdes) (version 2) | ecosystem: Environmental > Terrestrial > Deep subsurface > Rock core/Sediment ... | reverse complement strand
CTAAAGAAAAAAGTGAAATACTTGTTTTAGGAATACCCAAATACTCGGCTGAAAGATACGAAGGCTATTTCCTAGACTGGAATAAGAGAAGAGCAGAAAAGAAAATAAAGATAAAAATTATATTTGACTATGAAGCAAAAGAATTTGCAAAAAAAAGAGAAAAAATAAAACTTACAGAAATAAAATATCTTCCGAAAGACATAACAACTCCTGCTTGGATACTTATTTATGAAAATGGAGTCGCAACAATCCACGCAACTAAAAATCCCATTTGCGTATTAATTAAAGATAAAGATGTTGTAGAAAGCTATAAAAAATTCTTTGATATTTTTTGGAATCTGTCTAAGCCAACCTAAAATTTATATAACCCCCTTCATCTAAATTAACATGGGACAAATAAAAACTAGACAAGAACTAATAAACGCATACCTAGAATTCTTCAAATCAAAAAAGCATCACCACTTACCATCATCTTCCCTAATTCCAGAAAATGATCCAACCGTTCTATTCACAACAGCAGGTATGCATCCTCTTGTCCCCTATTTAATCGGACAAAAACACCCTCTAGGAAAAAGATTAGTAAATGTCCAAAAATGCATAAGAACAGACGATATAGATGAAGTTGGAGACACAACCCACCACACTTTTTTTGAAATGTTAGGCAATTGGTCATTAGGAGACTATTTTAAAAAAGAAGCAATCGAATTTAGTTTTGAATTTCTGACAAAAAAACTTAACATCCCTATAGAAAGACTAGCAGTTTCAGTATTTGAAGGAGATAAAGACGCAGAAAAAGATGAAGAGTCAGCAAAAATTTGGCTTTCACTAGGAATATCTAAGGAGAGAATTGCATACCTTCCTAAAAAAGACAACTGGTGGGGTCCTGCGGGAGAAACTGGCCCATGTGGTCCTGATACTGAAATGTTTTATTGGAAATCCAATTCAAAACCTCCAAAAAAATTCAATTCTAAAGATGATAACTGGGTTGAAATATGGAATGATGTTTTTATGCAATACAACAAAACAAAAATAAAAACAATTCTAATAGATGGAATAAATACCCTATTCGATAGTGAAAGAACTCTAAATGAAGAACTTTTAAAAACAATAAATAAATTCAATGCAAAAAAAGTAATAGTTACAAATATAATAAGAAAAGACCCAAAAAATCAGACAATTGTTAAAACAGCAAAAGAAAATAATCTAGATTTATTTACACTAGAAGGAAATCCTGAAAAAACAAATCCTAAATTTTTCAAACAACTGCTAGAGGAATTTCACCTTAATCCAGAAGAAATAATTTATTTTGACCATAAAGAAGAAAACCTTGAGTCTGCAAAAAAAGCAGGAATTAAAAAAATACAACTATATAAAAATAATAAGCAAATAAAAGAATTCATAGAAAATAATTTTCACATTTTCATTCCTTTACAACAAAAAAATGTTGACACGGGGATGGGAGTAGAGAGAACTCTTGCCGTATTAAATAATCTTGAAGACAACTACCAGACTTCCATTTTCCTTCCTATAATAAAAGAAATAGAATCGTTATCAAATAAAAAATATAATTCAAACAAAGAAACAACAAAAGCAATGAGAATTATTGCCGACCATTTAAGAGCTTCCATCTTTATCCTAGGAGACGAAAGAGGAATAAAACCCTCGAACACAGGACAAGGATATGTCTTGAGAAGATTAATAAGAAGAGTAGTAAGATATGGAAAAATAATAGGTATAAAAGACCTCTTCCTAAAAAAACTCACCAAGACAATAACAGAAACTTATCCAGATTATCAAGAACTTCAAAGAAATCACAAATTTATATCAGAAGAATTAGAACTGGAAGAAAAAAGATTTTCAGAAACTTTAGAGAAAGGTATAAAAAAATTTAGCGAGATTGCAACAGATAAAATAATTTCAGGCAAAGAAGCTTTCCTTTTATTCCAAAGTTATGGTTTCCCTATTGAATTTACTGAAGAACTTGCAAATGAAAAAGGAATAAAGGTAGATTTAGAATCCTATAATGAAGAATTCCAAAAACATCAAGACTTATCAAGAACTTCCTCTTCAGGACAATTCAAATCAGGATTAGCAGACGACTCAGAAAAAACAAGAAAACTTCACACCGCAACTCATCTCTTAAATGAGGCATTAAGAATAGTTCTATCAAAAGATATAAAACAAAAGGGCTCAAACATTACTCCAGAAAGATTAAGATTTGATTTCAACTTCCCAAGAAAATTAACTGAAGAAGAGATAAAAAAAATAGAATCTTTGATAAACGAAAAAATAGAAAATAATCTAAGAGTAATAAGAGAAGAAATCCAGATACAAAATGCACTAAAATCAGGAGCTCAATCAGAATTCGGAGCAAAATATCCTGAAATGGTTTCCATTTATACCATTCTAGATAATAAAGATAAAAGAGGATGGTTCTCAAAAGAATTCTGCACAGGCCCACACGTATCTCAAACAAAAGACATAGGACATTTTAGAATAATAAAGGAAGAATCAGTTTCAGCAGGAATTAGAAGAATTAAAGCCGTCGTGGGATAAATTAATCAATTTATAGGCATATAAGTTGTTTTTTCTTCAGATAAAACCGTTAAGTAATCAAATCTTTCAATAACTTTAGGAAACAATCTTTCAAATTCTTCAATTATTTTTAACATTTCTTTTAGCGAAGTTACATGAAACTCAACTTCTAATGTTTCTCCACCATAATTACAATCAACCTGATATATATTAGGATGTCTATGACAGAATTTTAAGATATCTTCAATTTGATTGTAATTAGATAATCTTATTTCCGCCTTATAAAACTCATACCCTAACTTATATACATCAATCATCGCCCTATATCCCTGAATTATTCCTTTATTTTTCAATTGTTTTATTCTGTAACTTATTGACTCTGGAGTCATTTTAAGTAATTCTGACAAATCTAAAAGTGAAATTCTCGCATTTTTTGATAGACCAATTAATATTTTTATATCCCTATCATCAAAATCTATTTTCTCTCTTCCTCCTAAAATTCTTATTTGAGAAGTATCTTCTTTGTTTATCAAATAAGATTTAGCATAATGATAAACAGGAGAATAAATACAAATCTTATAATCTCCTATTAAATCCAAATATTTATTTAATAATTCTTCCCATATATTATAAAAATCATATATCTCTTTAACAGAAATTCCTAAAGCCATATCCCATTTTCCAGCCAAAATAACAACTGCCCAGATTTGTTTTTGCTCTTTTAAGTATTCAATAACCTTCTCCTTCTTCTCTGGAGTAAGATTTCTAAATTTCAAATAAACTCTAAATGTTGTAAATCCTAATCTAGAGGTATCAATCATTGTGAAATATCCTTTAATAAATCCTTCACTCTCTAATCTTTCAATTCTATACTTTACCAATTGTTTAGACATTTTTGTTCTCTTACCTAATTGTGAATAAGTTAATCTTCCATTTACATCCAATAGATAAAGTAAATCTCTATCTTTTTTATCTAGTTTTAATTCGGACTTTCTTTTCACATTTTACTTAAGCCATTTATACCTTATATATCTTTTGTTTTGACAAAAATAAAGACTTTAACTTTTAACTATAAGTAAAAATCACCACTAAGTTATGACAAATAATGACTTAGTATATTTGGTAAATGCGGGAAACGATGAAGGTATGGCCAGCATGTCAAACGACTATAGCTTTCCAGCCCTAGGCATTCTTGCATTAGGAACTTGGCTACAAAAAAGAATGCCCGACTTAGATGTCATAGCAAGAGACGGAGCTATTAGAACAACTGAGCAAATCCAAGAAGAAATAGCAAGACTAAATCCAGCGATAATGGGAATTAGCACACTTTGCACATCTTACCAAAATAGTTTGAAAATAGCTAAAACTGCTAAAGATTCGGGTGCAAAAGTAGTTCTCGGAAATGATCAAGCTTCGCAAACATCTCGTTTAATTTTAGAACACCAACCTAATGTAGATTATGTAATTGGTGCCGAATATGGAGAATTACCATTAGAAATGTTAGTTAGACATATAAGAGATAGACAAATACCTCTAGATAAAATTCCTAGTTTAACATTTAGGCATGATGGAAAAGTTGTTGGTTTTGATTACGAAAGAGATAAGTGTAAGCTTTCTTTAAGAAATCAAGAATCTGGTTATTCTGGAATTGTTCTCGAACATGGCCTAAGAAGTAATAATAGAGACATTTTAGATATCTTTCCAATTGTTAATAGAAATCTTTATCCTGAAGACCATTGGAAAAGATATCTCGCCAATTATTTAAGTAAATTTGCTGAATTGCATTTATCTCCTGAAACTCTTTCAGAGCTAAAGAAAAAATATCCTAATTGGTTAGATGAAGAAAACCCAGATTATAATAGATATACGCAAGAGGCAATTTCTTTAGCAAGTAAAATAGTTACTGGAGTAACAACAATGAATAGAGCAAGAGGATGTAGCAGAAAAGGTTCTGATGTATGTAAACATTGTGATATTACAGGGGTTAGAATAGGAGAAATATCAATGTCTTCCCCAGAAATATTTTGGGAAGAAGTAAGAACCGCTCACGACCAAGTCAAAGCAACTTCTTTTTATGAAGCATGTGATAGTTTTTCAAGTTTCCCAGAATTAATAAAAAGAATAGTAAAAGCAAGACCTTCTAACTTAAAATTCAATCCTGAATTTTATGTTTATGCTCAAGCAATAGATTTAGCGGAACACCCAGAAAGAGTTGACATGCTAAAAGAGATGGGTGTTTTTAGAGTAAACATGGGTTTAGAGTCTATGAGTGATAAAACATTGAAACACATGAAAGGCGAAAGAGATAGCGTTAAGCACAATGAAAGAGCTTTACAACTCTGCAAAGATAGAAACATCAAAGTTTATGGTTCATTTGTTTTAGGTTCAGAAGCAGAAACTCCAGAAACATTAAGAGAAACTACTGAAAGAGTTTGCGACTTACTTAATGATGGTTACTTATGTGATGCAGAGGCACAACCAGTTTTACCCCTCGCTGGAAATTATCAAGGAGAAGTATTAAGAAGACATGGTTTAATATATGACAATCCTCTTCATCCAGACCATCCGGTAAACGTTGATGATTCATCTAAAATTTTTATCAATAGATTTTCAGGAGTAAGACATGAAGAATGTATTGAATCCACCAAAACAATTAGGGCAAAAGCAAAAAAATGCAGAAAAAATTGTGGTAGCGGAGTCTCTCTAGAAAAAAATTATAAATAATTTTTTTATTCAAAACGGAACTTCATCAAGAGCTAATTCTCTATCTTCTCTATTCTCGGGATTTATCCATTTAACAAGATATTCAAGTCTTCTTATATCTCTTGAACCAAGAGACTTCAAAGCAGACTCTTCTCTTGGAACATCTCCATTAGCGTAATTTGTAGAAGAAGGAAGAATTTTATCTAAAAGTCCGATAGCATTTCTTCTTTTCCTAAAAACAGAATCTAATATCGGAGTCCTTTCATTAACTGCCTCTCTGACTTGAGTATTGAACAAATTATAATCTTCTTTCCTAACTAAAGCATAAATAGTAGTTCCATTAGGTCCTTGAAATTGAAATTTCTTTAAATCATCAACCCCAGGATAAATGCTTCTCATATATGCTAATCTGCATCTTCCTAATTCAGTAGTAAAGCCATCATCTCCTTCATAAATTGCTTTCAAATCTCTAAAATATATATTCTGAAAATCTTGCCCAGTATGATCATGAGCAGAATTCTCATCTAAAATATTTTTTTGAACTTTCTCTAAAACCTCCCCTTCACAGCTTCCTAAGGCAACATCGGTCTTTCTTGCTCTTTCAGAAACAAAAGCAGAAAAAGCCAATATATGAGGAAAAATAAACTGATCTCTCCAAACAAATTTTATCGCAGAATAAGGTTTTTTCAAATCCTTTCTACTAACATCATCTTTTCTTGTAACCAAGTCATAATAATAAGCTATTCCCCCTCCTCTAAGAATTAAAGGTAAATAAGCTTTCCACTTATCGCCCCAAAGAGACTCCTGATTTTCTCTTTCTGACAATTTCCCACGATAATCTTGAGAAGCTGTCAAAGGATAATGTAATTGATTTAAACAAACAAGCGCCTTAAAATTACTTGATGATTTAACTTCTATAACAAGAGGAGGATTATAAATTCCATCAGCTGAAACCAAGTCCGGTCTTCTAGTTCCATTGGAATTTTGCTTCAGACAAAAAAGTCTAGAAACATAACACTCTGCATCAGTTCCAGGAACATGATTTATATCATTCCTCTTCCCACCCATAAGAAAACAACAATTTACAACATATATAAACAATATATCTCTAAGAAATATACATTAAAAAACACCAAAAGCAAAAATCAAAATAGCCAAAAGCAAAGTATAAACTCCGAATATCCTATAATTCTTTCTTGAATTCATAATATAATTATAAGATAAATGAATTCCCAACAATCCGGTTAAAAAAGAAACAAAACTAGGTAAGAAATATTCCGAAGGAATAGGATTATTTCCAATTAAAAGAAGATTGGCACCAAAAATTGCAGGAATAGATAATAAAAATGAAAACTTAAATGCATCTCTCTCATTAAAATCTGAAAATATTCCTCCAGATATACTACTCCCACTTCTCGATATTCCTGGAACAACTGACAACGCCTGCAAAACTCCTATAAAAAAAGACTTACCATATTTCAACTCATAAAGACCTACTTTCCTCTTTGCCTTATAAAAAGAAGCAGAAAACAAAAGCAAAGAAGTTATTACCAAACCAAAAGCCGTGATAAACCAACCCGCCTCTCTACCACTAAAAAAATGATTAAATAAAAAACCAAGAATTGCTATAGGCAAACTCGCCACAATCAATAAAATTCCCAGCCGACCATTCTTACTCTTAAAATTAAACGAAATCAACTCCCTCAAAATATCAATAATATCCCTTCCAAAATAAACAAAACAAGCCATTAAAGTCCCAAAATGAAGAGAAACTCCAAAAAATATGTCGCTCTTATAATTAAAAAGACTTTCAAGAATCTTAATATGTGTAGAACTAGATATAGGCAACCACTCTATAATTCCCTGAACAAAAGCTATTAAGATAAGCCCAAATTCCATAAATGCTATAAAAAACACGAATTAATAAATCATATCTTTTCAAGTCTTTTAATATCTCTAATAGGAATAGCCAAAACCTGTGGCTTTTCGGAAGGAGCAAGATATTCAAGGAAATATAAGACTTTTTCCTGTTCTCCCTTCCGCAAGCCCTCATTAGAAAATCCTATTCCTAAAACATAAATCATTTGCCTTACTCTTCCTTTAACTGAAGAAATATATTCTATCTCTCTTCTCAATGATTGAATAAGAGGGCTATTTTTACCCTCTCCAACGCGGTGACAATAAACTCTTAATAATCCCCTAGCAAGAGTCCTAGAATTCTCTTCACTACTATTAGCATCACTACCAAAAATACGCAAATCTTTCAATTCATCTTCCAAACTCATGAAAAATACAAAAAAAATAAGATTAAAAATATATATGTGCCCGAATCATTCTTCATCCAGCATAGAATTGCTATATTCTACCTGTTCTTCCTCTTCATCTGCAATGGCCACCATCATGTGCCTGCATTCCCAACACAAAGAATGGCTAAGGGCGTTATAAACTTCAGCAGAAAAATCAGGACTAAATGAACTCTCAGACTCTCCCCGAAGGTCGTGCCAGAGGTCAAAAAGCCTGTCACATTTCCTGCATTTAACCGGAAGTACACTCTTTTCCTTTTGCATGATAGAAAAGGGAAGTATATACTTAAATATATATTACGCAGTACAATATATCATTTACAGAACGAAATTCTTTATATACCAAATACCTCTCAAATGACATATAGTAACTATTGAGAAAGGTCATTTAACTAAAGAGTCACAACTCAACTAGCGCTCTTTTTCCAACCATCAACAATTTTCGCTGATAAAAGAATAGCTTTATGGGAAAAATCATTATTCCAAAACTTAACAGAGTCATCTAAAAACTGAGCATCTTCCTTAGGACTTCTCTTAAGCCCAAGAAGAGTATTAGTACTTGCATAAACCATGGTCTTGCTTATCAGCTTCAATATTTCTTTTCTATCCTCTTCACTCAAAAACTTATTTTCATTCACATTAATCATATTATGAGGATTAGGAAGAACAAGACTATGCAAATAATTACTCCAATTCATGAAAAAATCAGAAATTCTATTACTAATTTGAGAAAGTAAATCTTCACTTACAAAACCCTGGGACAAAATTACATGAACTATGGAAAAGCATTTGTTAACCTCTTCCAATTCGGCCTTTATCTTATAATCCTTCCTAAGCATTTCATATTTCTCTTTCAATTCTTCCAATATTTCCTTTTTCTGTTTTTCCATTTTGACATAATTAAATTTTACTCAATATATATTGCAGGTTTCTGCGGTTTTGCTTTTTGAGCCTTGCTTTCAGGGTCGTATTTATTTTTATCATTTACTTTATAAATGAAAACTTTCCTGCCTGTCCTATTTTCAATCAAATCAGCGCTATAAAAACCTTCCTCATTTGGAATAATATACAAATAAACTTTCTCACCTTCCTTTCCCGTTCTCTCCTTAATTATCTTCAATATATTCAAAATATCGGATACAACTCTCAAACTCGCCTCTTCGGCCTTATCAAATTTTTCATCTATTTTTTTCTCATCAAATTCAGGCCATTTTTGCTCAATTACCATTTTCTTATTTCCTATTTTCTCCCACATCTCTTCAGCAACATGTGGTATGACTGGAGAAATAGCCAAAATCATTTTCTCAAATAAATTTTTAGGCACTTGAGATTTATCAGATAAATAATTTACAAGTTCCATAAATAATATTATTGACTTATTAAATTCAAATTTAGAATAGCACTCATCCATAATTTTTAAAATCTTATTGATCTTATGCTCCATAATTTCATCAGACTTACCTCCAATTTTATCAGAAAGAGAAATAAATCTATTTACCATCCTATAAGCACCTTCAATACCATGAGAATCCCATTCTATATCTTTCTCAGGACTAGCCACAAAACTCAAAAACAATCGCGCACTATCAATTCCATATCTATCTGCTATTTCCTCGGCAGTAACTGTATTATTCTTACTCTTACTCATTCTTTGCCCGTCCTTATGTACAATTCCTTGATTAAATAATCTTAAAAATGGCTCATCAAATTTCAACAACTTAATATCTCTTAAAAATTTAGTAAAGAATCTTGAATATAGTAAATGCAAAACTGCATGTTCAACGCCACCAACATACTGGTCAGCAGGCATCCAATAATCTACTTTCTTCTCATCAAAGATTTTCTTTTTATTATTAGAATCACAATATCTCAAGAAATACCAACTCGAATCAAAGAATGTAGCCATTGTATCACTCTCTCTTCTTCCCTTACCTCCACATTTAGGACATTTTACATTCAAGAATTTACTATTTCCAGCCAAAGGATTTCCTTTTCCAGTAAATTCAACTTTTTCAGGAAGTATTACTGGTAAATCTTTCTCAGAAACTGGAACAGCACCACAATCATCGCAATAAATAATCGGTATAGGAGTTCCCCAATATCTTTGTCTTGAAATAAGCCAATCTCTTAATCTATACTCTACAACTTTCCCCCCTTTACCTTTATACTCCAAAGCTTTTGTTATATGTTCCTTAGCTTCCTCATGAACCAGTCCATTAAACTCTCCTGAATTCACAAGCATTCCTCCGCTAACATAAGCCTCCTTCATACTCTTCAAATCGATACTCTTTTCTCCAATCGGCTCTATCACAATTTTTATATCTATTTTATATTTCTTTGCAAATTCAAAATCTCTTTGATCATGAGCGGGAACAGCCATTACAACTCCTGTCCCATAATCAGCTAAAACAAAATTAGAAGCATAAATTGGAACCTCTTCTCCAGTAAGAGGATGCACTGCATATCTTCCAGTAAAAAATCCCTCTTTACTTTTTTCAGCATCTAATTTTTGAGAAGCACTAATTTTCTTTACAAAATTATTATATTCCTTCTCATAACTTGTCCCTTGAACTAATTCCTTGACAAAAGGATGCTGTGCAGAATAAACTAAGAAAGTTACCCCCATAAGAGTATCTGGTCTGGTCGTAAATACTTCTATATTTTTCTTGCTTCCTTTGAGATTAAAAATAGTGTCTAAAATATCTGGCTCTTCTTGACCATTAAAATGACTCTTTTTTGCAATGGTTCTAATTATCTTTGCATTAAGTTTTTCTGCTAATTCAATAGGTTGAGAAATTGGAACAATACGATCCTTTTCATCTGCTAATATTATAACCTCCTCTACTTTTTTTGAGATTTCTTTAATATCGAATTTCCAATCACAATACTTTGCTAAAGCTTGACGAGGTTTATTATCTAAAAATGCCATTCCATTTATTATCTCTTTAGAACTTTTTGGAAATGGAGGAGCAACCATAATCATTTTATTTATTTTACAATCAATCTTTTCTAGAATTTTCATCATCAAAATATTACCGAGTGAATGTGCTACTACCACACTATTTTCATTAAACTTATAATTTTGAAGAACAAATTCTGATTGCTCTTTGAAATCAGGAGAATCCGTATTTGGTAAGTTTTTAAAAAAATAAACTTTTCCGCCTCTTGATTCAATTTCTTTTTTTAACCAAAGCCAAAAGGAATTATTTATTTTATCCCCATATGCATGTAAAAAGACAAATTCTAAGTCCTTAATAGATTTTCCAAAATTATCAATTTCAAAAATAACTTTTGTCCCCTCGCTCCTTCCAATCCAATTTCTCTGCATACTTTTTACCTTTTCAGGCCAATCAATTTTATCAAGTCCTGCAAGTAGTTCATCTGCATAATCAGTTATCTTCAAAAACCACTGCTCCAATTGTTCCAAAATAACTTCCGAATCGCATCTCCAACATTTTCCATTAATAACTTCCTCATTAGCCAATACAGTTTTACAACTTGGACACCAATTTACTGGAGCCTTCTTCCTGTAAGCAATTCCTTTCTCAAACATTTTAAGAAAAATCCACTGATTCCATTTATAATAACTAGAATCACAAGTAGAAAGACTTCTATCCCAATCATAACTTAATCCAATAGCCTTCATTAGTCTCTCTATATTCTTAATAGCATTTTCAGTATATTTTTTAGGATGAATTTTATCCTTGATAGCCGCGTTTTCAGCAGGCAAACCAAAAGCATCAAAACCTATAGGATAAAGAACACTAAATCCCTTCATTCTTTTATATCTAGCAATTATATCTCCTATTGAATAACACCTCACATGCCCCATATGTAAATAACTGGCACTAGGATAAGGAAACATTTCCAAAACATAATATTTATCTTTCTTAGAATTTTCTCCTGCCTTAAAAATACCAGATTCCACCCACTTCTTCTGCCATTTTTTCTCCATTTTAGAGAAATCAATAATCTTTCCGTTATCCATAAACAATCTTATAAAAATATAGATTTAAACTTTGGCATTTCTACACACATAAAAAGTCGCCCCTGACCTACCACTATCACTCCCCACATTAATAGGTATTTCCGCTCTAAAGACTTTAGAATATATTTCCTCCTTAATCTGATAACCTCTCTTTAATATTAATTCTGACAAACTATCAATAATTAAATTCCTTTCTCCATCAGATATTTCATTTATTCCTTTTCTATTAAAGCTCAAAGCGACTTTAACATGAGTAATCAATTGGTCAGCCAGAACAGAAAAACAATCATTATATTTAGCCTCAAGAGAGCGATAAAAATCTGTCAAATCCTCTTTAAATCTCTCATCTCTCAAAACATCTATAAATAAATTTTGTAAACTCATAAAAAGACAATTCGAAGTCTATTTAAAAAACTTCCTAAAAAGCATCCTTAAAATTATCCAATAATCCCTTTTTCCTCAAATGATTCTCCGAACCTTTTTTATATTGATAAACTATATCTCCCTTAGTATTATCATCGGGCCATGCCTCAATTAGAACATAATCTCTTAATCTCAACCACATACTTCTCTTAAATCTTCCCGGAACTCTGCAATTCCTTATTTTTCCATCGCTACACTTAACTTCCATCCTATTTCCACCTAATCTCTGAACAACAATACCTAGAATTTCATTTCTTCGCGGAATTCTTATCCTAGAAAAGAAAGCATCTTCAGAACCAGGGCTAACCGGTACTCCGGAAGTTACTTCTTCAAAATCTCCAAAATCCTTCTCCATAAAATAATACATTTCGTATTGTTTTTAAATTTATGTAAAAGATTTTCACAAGCGTTAAATAACCTAAAATACTATATTTGTCATGATAAAATCATACATTTTAGATGAAAAAATATTTTCCTCTTCCAAGGAAGCATTCATGCTAAATGATAAATCTTTCTTCGGAGAAAAAAGAAATGGAAAGATAGAATACACTCCAATAGAAGCTAAATTCCTTCTAGACTCAAAAAAAATGGAATTATACTCAAACAAAGAAAAACTATCTGAACTAAAAATACATAAGAAATTAAGAAAAATTGATAAAAAAATTGAGATAAAAAATTTAGTATTTACTGATTTAAGAAAAAAGGGATATATAGTAAAAAGTGCACTCAAATTTGGGGCAGAATTCAGAGTATATGAAAAAGGAAAGAACCCAGAACAAGAACACGCAAAATGGATAGTTTTCCCAATAAAAGAAAACGAAAGCATAAAATGGCAAGAATTCTCAGCAAAAAACAGGGTTGCACATTCAACAAAGAAAAGATTACTATTAGCCCTAGTAGATGTTGAAGATAACATAACTTATTACGAAATAGCTTGGATTAAAGCCTAACAACACAAATGTTTAATAAAACCCTAAATCTAAAAAAATAATGAGTGTTGATATAGATAAAATAAACAGGACAAAGGACAAAATACTTTCCACAATTACCTTAAAGGGTCCTTCTCTCCCGATACAAATAGCGAAAAGTGTAGGGATTGAAAACCTATTTTGTTCCGCTTTTCTCTCTGAATTAAAATCAGAGAATAAGATAAAAACAAGTCATATGAGGGTTGGAAGTTCTCCGATATATTACCTAGCTGGACAGGAAGCTTTACTTGAAAATTTCATAGAATTTTTAAATCAAAGAGAAAAAGAAGCATTTCATCTAATAAAAAAAGAGAAAATATTAAAAGATTCAGAACAAAATCCAATAATAAGAGTTGCTTTAGCTTCAATAAAAGATTTTGTATCTCCAATTAAAATAAAATCTGAAAAAGGAGAAAATATATTATGGAAATACCATCTTATTTCAGAAGAAGAATTTAATTCTATAGTTGATGGAAAAAATAAGAAAAAAGAAGCATTTCATCTAATAAAAAAAGAGGAAGAAATTGAAAAGGAACCCAATCTAATTGAAAAGAAAGAAGAAGTGAAAAAAATTGATTTTATACTTCTTCCAGAACAGACAAAAGAAAAATCTAAAGACTATAAATCAAGTTACAAATTCCCAGAAATGATAAAAGATTTTCTAAATAAGAAAAATATGAAAGTATTATCTTCTGACTTAGAGAAGAAAAAGGAGATGTTTGGTAAAATAAGCATTGAAACACTACTAGGAAATCAATCAATATACCTAATAGCGAAAGATAAAAAATCCATAAATGAGTTGGACATAAACGCAGCTATAATGAAATCACAAGAACAGAAAATGCCCTCGCTTTTGTTATCAACTGGAAGCCTTACAAAAAAAGCCCAAAACTACCTGAAAGAATGGGAAAACATAGTAAAGTTCCTAAAACTTGAATGAAAAAATTTAAATAACCCTCAAAACAACAAAGAGTATGGGAAGAATAAAATCAACAATGATCAAAAAGGCTTCAAGACAGCTTATAGCACAAAATCTACCTTTTTCAGAAAGCTTTGAAAAAAACAAGAAAGTACTAAAAAATTCAATGCCTTCAAAACCTATAAGGAATAAAATAGCAGGATATATAGCAAGATTAATGAGAGTTAAAGCATCTTAAAATGGATACTGATATAATTGAGAAAAATATAATATTTATTGGAAGTAAACCCATTATAAATTATATAAGGTCAGTTTCAATTCAACTAAATGAAAATAATCTCAAAGAAGTTATAATAAAATCAAGAGGAAAATACATATCAAAAGCAGTTGATGTCGCAGAAATTACCAAAAGAAATTTATCAAATCTAAAAGTACATATAAAGAACATAGAAATCTCAAGTGAGGGCTTTGAGAACAATGGAAAGAAAACAAACATCTCTTGTATGGAAATAACTCTGGCTAAAAAGTGAAACCCTCCACAGCAAACTATAGGACCTCAAACTATGAAATCCTAATTATGGATAACTGCATTGTTTATGTCTTAGTTTTGGGCAGTTATCCATTAGAGAACTGCAAGATGAATAAGCTACAAGTTAAACAGTTCTCTTTATATCTAATACTCTAAACTCTTCGAACATTAGATACATCTTATTTTAGAATTTTAAACTCTCGAGCATATTAGAAAATAATCATTTCTTTTTTTGCATACTTATCAGCATATCTACTTTCTTCTCTATATTCTCCGTCCTCTCAACAAGACTATAAATTGCCTTTCTTTTCTTTCTATTCATAATCAAAGTTATAACATGAAAAACAATCCACAAAACAACCAATAATCCTATTGCCTGAATCCATTTACCTATAGTCCCTAACTGAATAAAAACATCCCCCAACGCACTTCCCGATACATTTGATAAAACCTCTGCACACATTCCATAATTAATATTTCAACGGCTTTAAATCTTTCTGAAAGTATTATCAAAGTTTAAGGAGATTACATTCAATTAATAAGCGATAGTTCTTGTTAAATGATATGGCTTATCTTCTGAGTTTTTTATTTGCCCAAGTAACCACAAATGGTCATTGATATGTATTGAATTTATTTTGGGAATTTTTTGTTTCAACTTTTTTTTAATAAATTCTACTGCCCAGATAGTATTAGCCCTTATCTCAACTTCTTCCTTGCTATCTTTTAATATTTCAATTTTATTATCAACTTTATCTCTTAATTCATTTGAATACTCTAATATTCCTAATTTTCTCAAGACCATTGGAAGTTTATAATCAGAACAAGCAGTTATCTTATCTATATTTTTCAACTCTTTATTGAAACTTTGATAAATATCTGCAATCAATAATTGGGCTCTTTTATTAAAATAAATAGTTTTTCCCTTATATTGTGAAAAATCATTAAAAGAGGAAAAATTTTTTATAATCAAATCAAGCATTTTTAAGGCATCACCTCTAGATGCGTTAATTATATTAAAAAAATCTCCTTTAAAATTAATCTCCATTATTGAACCAATTTCTCTTAATATTTTCAATCTTTCCAAGAATAAAGGAATTTCTATTTTGCTCTTTAATACTTTTGCAAGGTCCTTTTCAGATATATTCTTCAAATAATTAAAATTTAATATATTGTTCTTACTTTCAATCGCTTTTCCTATAGAAGCAATCATTCCGAAGGCACCATCAAAACTCTCACCTTTGTATTCAACAGCCCACTTGGGTTTACCCCAGTAACAGAAACTAATAGAATTAAATACTAAAAGAAAATGTAATTTTTCTCTTTCTGTTAGCGAATTAAAATCAAAGGGTGCTTCGTTGAGCCAATGATTAATATGAGATTCACTAAAAGCCTCACAAAAATCTTTAATCTTACCATTATTTATCTTAACATGATCTGAATTATATACAACGAATTCTGTTGTTTCTAATACCTTATTCATGCAATAAAACATCCTTTTCTACTTATAATATTTTTGTTGTAAGTCAATTATAAAAAAGTTCCGACCAATAATCTAGGGGGTTTACCTTTCATATCAATAAGACTTAAAAACTCTCTTTCAATAATATTTTCGGCTGCGTAGCTCAGTGGTAGAGCACTGCTCTCATGACCTTAAACTCGTAAGAGTTTTAGGCACAGAGATTTGAGCATAGCGAAAATGCTCGGTGTTAAAAAATGCTTTGCATTTTTTAAGGTGAGTCAGGCAGGGGTCGGGAGTTCAATCCTCCCCGCAGCCATTATAGATAAGATAAGTTCTCTTTAACTGCCAAAAATACTCTTGTAAAAACCAGCTTTTAGAAGCTGTCTATTAACTTCTTCTCTCTTCATATTAAAGGAAAATAACTTTTCAAAGAAATTCTTCTCCTCTTTTACACCCAATATTGAAGAACTCAACTTATTTATTTCCCTTCCAAAACTACTATTCCTATTCAAAATAGACATCGGGATCCTTGTAAACAAAGACTTAAGACTTCCCGAATCCTCTTTTATCTTTGCAACAACAGGTATACCTAAAGCATATTCTAACTCGTCCAAAGACAACTCATATTCTGAATTTTTTACTCTATTAACAATTATTCCAGCTATAGGTCTGCCTCTAGACTTGGCCAAGTTAGCCGCTTTTATAGAACAACTAAGAGTAGGATAATCTGAAGTTGTAACAACAAATAAAGCATCAGAAGCAATTATACTAGACAAAATCTCTTCATTTAGAGAAGGAGAAGAATCCAAAATTACAAAATCATAATTATCCTTAACTCTAGCAAGTTTATCTTTAAGTTTCAAAAAATTAATACTCTTTGAAGAATTATAACTTCCAGGTATAACATCAACTCCATAAGAAGAATGTATTGCGTCTGAAATCCTCACATTTCCAGCAAGAACATCGTGTATCGTCGCCTTCGGTTCAACTATATCCATATGAAGTCCAGTATTTGGCGCAGAATAATTAGCATCTACCAACAGAACCTTTTTACCATAATGATTAACCAAATCAGAAGCCAAAGAAGAAGCAATCGTCGTCTTTCCTACTCCCCCCTTTATTGAAATCACCCCTATTGTCTTTCCCATAAAAGAAAAAAACAAACTTTATTTATAATTGTTTCTAATTTGACTTTTTGAGTAATAAAAAATCCAATCTTTACTTTTCTGAACTCCTAGAAACTCTTTTTCCTTAAAGAATGAAATTCTTTGAGGCTCCAAAAATCTTAGATTTTTTAGAGCTAAAAGCTATTTCAGGTTTCTTGACTCCTAGAACTTCTTTGTTAAAGAAGTTGTAGAATGGACCTGCCGAGAATCGAACTCGGATCTCATCCATGCCATGGATATATTCTACCATTATACTACAAGCCCTACATTTACTCAATAACACCTATTTAAAAAACTAATCCATCACACTTCAAAAAGAGAAAGCTTTTATAACTCTAAAAATTTCCTTTTTTCATGAACATCCTAATAATAGACATGCACAACAAATTCAGAAGCAAAGTTGCAGAATCCATTTTAAAGAAATTAGCAGGAGATAGAATAGGCATGAAAAGTGTAGGTCTAATTTTAGACTCAATGCGTCCATTTGTATGTCAAAATGTACACAACTCTCTAAACAAAAGAGGATACAGAATTGACAATGAACAACCAAGACATCTTTATAGACAGGATTTAGACTGGGCAGATAAAATAATAATAGTAAGCAAAAACTTCCCAACAGATGCATTCAACAGAGTAAAAAACAAACTCCTAGTCTGGGATATTGAGGGCGCTGATGAAACAGAAAAAGATAAAATAGATAATATAGTCGCAGAGATTGAGAGTAGGGTCAAGGATTTTTTGAAAGAAACTAAACCGCTCTAGGTAATTTAATAATAGCTCCGATAGGATAAATAAATCCATTCCTATCCCTATAAAAATAACTCCTTTTCACCATTTCCTTTATAAGATACTTTGAAAAACTTTTATTTCCTTTAAAATAAACTAATTGCTCTTCATGAATATATTGATATCTATCAATAAAGGATTGAACTAATTCCCTAAACTCCTCTATAATATTATCAGTATTAACGCAACTAATAGAACAAAAACTCCTTGTCTCCCCATTAAACAAAGTCACTTCCCAAATAATACTATTACATATTTCACATTCTTTTTTCATAAAAAACAAACTAAATCAAATTATTTAAAGATTTATATTCAAATCTCCAATAACAACAAAAGACCCATTACCAAAATACCCAATATGAAGACAATCAAATGTCCAAGAGACTCTCCAAACTTTTCAGAATGCTTATGCAATTCAGGAATCAAATCACTTCCAGCAATATAAATAAATCCTCCAGCAGCAATAGGAACCAAGATTAAACTAATACTTTCAATCATACCAGACAAAGCCAAAGCAACGATCACTCCCAGAACAGCAGTCAAAGCAGATAAAAAGTTAAGCATGAGTGCTTTCCCTTTACTAAATCCTCCATGAATCAAAACTCCAAAATCTCCTATTTCTTGCGGTATCTCGTGCAAGGCAACAGCAAGAGTAGTTGCAACTCCCGCAGGAACAGAAACTAAATAACTCGCTCCTATAATTAGTCCATCAATAAAATTATGCAAAGCATCTCCCACTAAAATACTATATGTAAAAGGATGGACATGACCCTTCTCCTCTGGAACATGACAATGTTGCCAATGAACAAATTTCTCAAGAATAAAAAATAAAACAATTCCAACTAAAACTCCAATTCCTATATTAAGTCCAAATCCCTGTTCTTCAACAACCTCAGGCAATAAATGAATAAAGACATCTCCAAATAAAGCCCCCGCACTAAAGCTAACAAAATAAATAAGAACTTTTTTCAATCTTTGACCTTTTATCCTAAAAGTAAATACTCCTATAAAACTTATTAAACTAATAAGAAAAACACTTAACAAACTATAAAACCAAATCTGCCCCAATTGCATAAACAAAATAATAGTTATTAATATTTAAGTCTTTTGTTAATAACTTTAAACAAACATTTATAAGCAAATTAATAATATAAAAATAATGAAAGACTCAAAAATAATTTCAATTTCTTTAGACGAAAACACCTTAAAAAAATTATCTGTAATCACAGAAGAGCTTGAGCATAAAGGAAGAAGTGAAACTATAAGAAATGCAATAAACCTTTTAGATACTGAAAATAAAAATATAAGGAAACTTAAAGGTAACTGCAATTGCGTTCTTTTGGTAGTACACTCTCATTCAAAAAGTATAGAAAGGGAAAGTCATAAAATTAAAGACTTGATAAAGACCCATCTACATAATCACCTTGACAACAAAGATTGTCTTGAAATATTTTTATTGAAAGGTTTAATAGAAAAAATACATTCATTTGCAAAAAAGCTAAATAAAGATAAAAAAGTAAAACTAACTAAAATAATAATTATCTAATTATTTTATATTCAATCCCTTTGGATTATAAATTTTCACAACTATCAAATATATAATTGAACCCATCAATCCAGCCAAGACAATTATAACAAGCCATAATATTTTTTCAGTCTTATTCAAAAATCTTCTTTTAGCGCAATCAACAAGCATCCATATCCAAAATACAAATGCTGCAATAGCCAATAAAATCATAACACCTGCAAATGCAAATCCCAATGGCCACATCCACCATCCTAACAAGTTATCCATCATAACACATTAAGTAAAAAGATGCTTATAAATCTGCCGTTGAAAGTCTACTTCTTCCTCGTCTCAACCATCTTCCCCATCTTTAAAACATCCTCTCCGCCAATAACTTTAGAAACAACTTCCTTCAAATCTTTTATTTTAACCCTTACCTGCAAACTAGTATCTCTATCTCTTATCGTAACACTTTCATCTTTCAAACTATCTTCATCAATTGCAATACAAATAGGAGTTCCTATTTCGTCATTCCTAGCATATCTTCTTCCTATACTTCCAGATTCATCATAAAGAGAATGAAAATCTTTCTTAAGTTCCTCAAACACACTTCTACTTAATTTAACCAACTCTTCATTATTTCTTACAATTGGAAAAACAGCCAATTGATAAGGAGATAAAAATTTAGGTAAATGCAAAACTATATTTTCTCTTTCAATATTATTTTCATAAGCTGAACATATCAAAGCTAAAAATATTCTATCCATTCCAAAAGTTGGTTCAATTACTCTTGGAACAACTTTCTGTTTTGTCTTCTCATCAAAAATAGCTAAATTCTCTTTTGATTCTTTCATATGTTGATTTAAATCATACTGCCCCCTATTTGCAATTCCACCTATCTCTTTACTTCCAAAAGGAAATTCATAATCCAAGTCAAAAGTAGCAGAAGAATAATGACTCAATTCAGACTTCATATGCTCTCTAATCTTAATCTTATCATATATTCCAATTTGCTTAAACCATAAAAGCTGTTCGGCTAACCAATAAGCATGCCATTCATCAAGTTTATTTTCTTCAACCATTTTTCCAATAGTTGTGTGAGTCAATTCATCCCTTCCTTCTTCTTGTTTTTCAGCCTCGAGTAATTTAACTTTTACAGATTTATGCATATCATCAAAATATTCAGACTTAAACTCATCTGGATGAATAAAAAATTCCAATTCGGCAATACTAAATTCTCTACTTCTAAAAATAAAGTCGCGAGGCGCAATTTCATTTCTAAAACATTTACCAATTTGGGCAATTCCAAAAGGTAATTGCTGTCTGCTTGTCTCTTGAACTTGTTTAAAATCTAAAAACATTCCTTGCGCAGTTTCTCCTCTTAAATAAGATTCAACTGAGTTTAAAGCCCCCACTTTTGTAGAAAACATCAGATTGAAAGTCCCTTGTGATTCATATTCCACATTACATTTTTCACACCTAACTTTCCCATATTCCGCCTTATCAATCTTAGTTGAATGTTTACACTTTTTACATACAACCGCAATATCACTAAAATTATCTAAATGTCCTGAAGCTCTCCAAGTTCTAGGATGTGAAATTATACTAGCTTCAATTCCAGTCATAAACTCCTTATCTTGAACGAAAAACTTCCAGAAACTCTTCCTTATAGAATTAAAAAGTTCAACTCCTAATGGCCCATAATCCCAAAAACCGGCAAACCCGCCATATATCTCGCTTGAACGAAAAACAAACCCCTTCCTCTTACAGAAAGTAGTCAACTCCTCAATACTCAAGTCAGTCTTCTTCTCCTCTTTGCTGTCCTTCTTATCATTCATAGCAACTATTTCCACCCCCATATTCTTAAACTTTCCCATACTCTTCTCTATACCTCCTCTACTCATCTTACTAACTATCTCTTTCATCTTACTCTCCGCCTCCATTTTATTCCTACCAAGATAAGCAACACTAATCGCCTTTACCTTTCCACCCTCTCGCACACTCTTCCTTAAATAATAATACTCTTTATCCCCCACTTTCTTTTTAATAATAAACATATAATACCCACTACATCAAACTATAAAAACCCTTCTATACACACTACGACTAGATTTTAACATCTATAAAGTTTACACACTACAAATAACAAAGAAAAAGACAATTGGACACTACAAATCAAACTAACCTAAAAAACTCTAGAAAAACATTTATATCATAAACCTAAAAATCATCAACAAATTAATAAAAAACAAAACTAATCAGCAAAAATACGAATTACTTCAATCCGCCCATTCTGCAAACAGTTATTCCACACTTAGGACATTTTCCCTTTGCAATTTTAGTCCCTCTTTTTGTAAGAGACTCCTTTGCATTTTGGATATCCACCTGTGTTTTACATTTAACGCAGTATCCTTTAACCATAAAAACCTCCATTCATTAAAAGCATAATAATCTGCCCCTTATAAATTTATCCCGAACCAAATTTTAACGATTACGGATTCTCAAAGAAACAAAAAACATTAAAATCATTACTAATCCATAGAAAATAAATAAAAATTTAAAACTCAAAAAAAGCAAAATCATAGAAGAAACTATTTTTCCGATAAATTGCCCTCCATCTCTTGAAGTATTAAATGGCCCATAAAATTTATTCATCTCTTTTCTATTTTCTATTTTCAAAAAATAAGATTCCGTAGTCGGCTCAACCATCGCCATCCCAATACTTGCGATAACAAGAAGCCCCATTAAAACAAAGATACTATTAATAAAGAATCCTAAAAAGCTAATTATAGAAACAAAAAGGAATCCCAAAGCAAATATCTTCTTGAATCCATATTTATTTGTAATTTCAGAAAACCAATATTCAAAGATAATCAATGGAACTGCAACAGCAAGTAAAAAATAACCAACCCATTTAACATCAAGTCCTCTATCAACAATATAAAGAGGAATAAATAGGTAAATAAAAATCCACCAATTTGCAACTCCGCTTGTAAGGAAATAAATCTTTCTCCTCTCTTTATCTCTAAAGAAATCTAAAACATTTGCAAATACATTATCCTTCTCTTTGTTATTGAAATTCCTAACTTTTGTATTCGATAAATAAAATAAAATTAAAGTAAATAAAACTATAAAAGAAGAAACAAAGAAAACCATATTAAATCCGAATCTACTCATTAAAAATCCGCCTATCAATGGTCCGAGAATCCATCCCAAATTGAGAAAAGTGAAGATTAAACCCTCATTCTTTGAAACACTTTCTTTTTTTGACTTGCTCTTGATTATTATTCCAAAACTCATTGCTCTTAAAGCGTAGACAATAGTTATCAACAACGAACATAAAAGGAAAAAACTTAAACTAGTAACATAAGAAAAAAGAATATAAAATACAAATATAAGAAAAGTGGAGAAAATAAAAAGCTTTTTCTTATCGTATTTTTCAGTTAAAGGAACAAGAAAGAAATAAGAAATTAAAGAAACCGCACTAAGAAGAGAGGAGACCATTCCAACTCGATAATCTGTTCCCAAAAAGCTTTTCATATAAAGAGCCCATATAGTTGTCACCGAAGCAAGTGCAAGAGCAAATAAAAAATTAACAAAACTCAAAAACTTAACATCCTTACCAACCATAACCTCTCTAGGCTTTTTAACTATCAACCCCATTAAACAATCAGGAGAAACTCATTTATAAAACTAATCGCACTTCCATTTTAATATTTTAATATCAATCAACAAAATGCTCTGGACGTTCGAATCCTTTTAGAATATAAGCGCACGCCAGGATTACCCGAGTGAATACCTCACGAGGGTTGCCACGGCATATCAATGCTGTGTGCACTTCGAATCCTGAGAGAAATAATAAGCGCACGCCAGGATTCGAACCTGGGAAAAGCCGGGCTGCAACCGACCGCAGTAACCGCTGTGCCACGTGCGCATAATGGCTCCGACAGGATTTGAACCTGCGACCCCCTGCTTACTTTCGCGGACACTTCCCGAAAGTTTCGGGAGCTATCCTCACGATAGAAGGCAGGTGCTCTATCCAGGCTGAGCTACGAAGCCATGCAACTAAAATCAAAATTCAATTTATAAAACTATCTAAAAGGAAGAATTTTTATTAACCTTCTCGGAGAATAACCATGTCCATAAAACTTATTAAAACTTATCCTAGTTTTCCGGAAAATTCTATAAACTAAAAATGCCAATAAAACGAAAAATATGGCTATCCCCACTCTAGACAACACTTCTTTATCATAACTAGAAATAGCAAAAGCTACGAATCCTCTTGAAGGAAGAAAGACTTTAACTCCTGAATCAAATCTTGAATCTCCATCGTCAAAACTTGCATTTACATAGAACTCTCCAAAAGAATCTTTAGGCAAATCAAATTCAAGAACATAAGTTTTAGACTGCTCACTATCTATTTCAAAAAAGTCACTGCCCCTCGCTCTTGTGACTCCATCAAAATCCGAGAAGATATAATTCACATTTACATTATGATTTTGTTTAGAAAATTCTTCAATAAGATAATTCACCTGCAACCTATTTCCATTTTTCTTATAATTTTCAACTTGCGCCTCAAAACTATTTCTATAAACATTGACTATCAAATTAGTATCTGCCTCACCCTCTTCACATCTAAATAATAATTTATTTGTATAGACTCCTGGCTCAATAGACTCAGGAACAACTAAACTAAAAGAATATTCATACTTTTCTCCAAAACTTAATCCCTTCTCAATATTCCCTGCTATCCAATCACCATAAACAGAACACTTATTAAGGAATCTCCTTTCGCCATTTGTTATTTCCATTTTATATTCTGCAGATTCTCCCTTCTTAACAACAATCTCATCGTTAAGATTAAACCCTATAGAAATGTCTCTCAAAGAAGAATTTGTTGAAGGAATAACTCCCCCGCCTCCTCCAGAACTTCCTCCCCCACCGGAACTTCCAGAACCCGAACCTCCAGTTCCCCCACTACTAGTTAATACAGAGAAACTAATACTACTTTGATTAGTATTTCCGGCAGAATCATTTGCATAAAAGTTAAGAACGAAATCAGCATCAACAGTTACATTAAAGAAAGAACTTCCAGAACTACAACTCAAACTTGTATTTGAGACTTCTACATTTCCTCCTCTTAAAACATTAAACAAACAAGAATTAATATTTGAATCAGAAACAACATAACTAAGAGGAACATTATTTCTCGAACTCTTAGTTCCTGTTGGCTGACTTAAAACTATTGAAGGATTAGTAGTATCTACAACAAAACTTCTATTTCCGTTAAATACAGAATTCCCAACGCTATCATTACATTTAATATTCCATAAATAATTCCCGTCGCTTAGATTAAGAGCGAAACTTCCTGAAACACCAGAAACTGCACTAAAATTAGTTTGATTTAATTCAAAGTTCCCACTAAAATTACCCCAAAGTTGACAAGATTGCAAATCTAAATCGCTTGCAGTATAAACAAAACTAACATTGCTCATTCTCAAAAATTCCCCATCTACAGGCGAACTTAAGGAAATACTTGGCGCTCCAACATTAACGGAGAAATTCCTCTGCCCAACAACACTATTACCAAAGGAATCATTAGCATATAATTTCAAAGAATGACTTCCTTCCGAAACATTGAAACTAGCATTCACACATCCATTAATACTCAAATTGGGAGAATTATCTATATTATACCAACACGCTTGAAGGTTTGTATCAGATACGCTATAATTTAAAGAAAGACTCATATTATTCCCAAAAGCCTGGCCCTCGGTAGGAAAAGCTATACTCAAACTGGGATTTATTGAATCAACTGAAAAAGTCACAGAAGCAGAACCCAAATTCCCAAAAGAATCATTTGCATAAATTTTCCAAACAGAATTGCCTTGCCCAGAATTTAATCCGCTAACATTACTCCCACAACTAACACTTACATTACTAACTCCATTATCAAGAGAATACCAACACGATTCCAAATTACTATCCCCTACACTATAATTTAAAGCACTCACTAAAGAAGTAAATGAACTATTCGTCGGATAAATCAAACTAACTAAAGGATTTACAGAATCAACTGAAAAACTAATATTCTGACTATTCAAACTTCCGGCAGAATCATTTGCGTAGAGTCTCAAAGAGTTACTTCCCTCTAAAACATTTAAACTTGTATTTAGACAATTAGCCAAGGAAACATTTGCCCCATTATTTAGAGAATACCAACACGCCTGTAAATTCCCATCCGAATCATTTATAGTGAAATTAAAAGATATTGAACTATTCACAATAAACTTCTGACTCAAAGAAGGATGAACTATGTTTACATAGGGCGCACTATTTAGAGTTGAATAGTCAAGACTAACATTGTATAGGATTGGACTTGATTCAAAACTCGGACTATTAAAATAAAATTTATATTGTAAATATCTACTTGTAACATTTAATACTCCATTTAAGCTATCATAGAAGCTACTAGCCGTTCCATCAGGTCCTCTAAAACTTCCATCACTACAATCACTCGAAGAACAATTTCTAAATTGATAAGTAAGATTTGATGTTCTTAAAACTGAAGTCATTGTTGATACTTGACCATTTCCGCCATTAAAATCGGTTGCTATTTGTGTAAAAGTAACTCCTCCATCCGTTGATTTAAAAACATCCTCTCCTCCATCAACAACATAAACATTTCCTTGAGAATCAACTGTAATTACCTTCCCTGCTTGAGAATCTCCAGCACCATTAAAATCGTCATTTACCTTGCTCCAAGTCACTCCGGAATTTACTGAATTCCAAACATCTTGAATATCTAAAATATAAATAGTATTATTAGAATCAATAGCCATATTATCAACATTATTTCCTGCAGCCCCATTATAATCGTCTTTTATTAAAGTCCAGTTTACTCCCTGGTCTGTACTTATCCAAATATCCGCCTGATTATCTGCTACAATTAATGTATTTGAAGAATTAATAACTAAACCAAAAACATTTCCATTCCCTTCATTAAAATTACTAGCTACTTTAGTCCAGTTTACTCCAGAATTATTGCTTCTCCACACATCTTCATCCCCTTCAATAATATACATAAAATTATTTCCGTCAACACTAGCAGAAATAACACTTTGTCCATCCGCACCATTATAATCACTTACAATGTTTGTCCAATTAATTCCTAAATTCTCACTTCGCCACACTTTTTGATTGAAAAAGATAAAATAACTCCCCTCATTATTAAAAAAAGAAGTTGTTACTCCATTTCCATCACCATTATTATAATCGTCTTTAACTAAATTCCACGTAGCTGCCTTATCTAATGAATTCCAAACATCTGACTGAGCATCAACTGCATAAATAACACTAGAATTTCCCTCAATTCCATTCCAACTCAAATTATCCCACCTAACATTCTCCCCTGCATCCACCACTTGACTTGTATAATTACCACTAAGATTAGAAAGAGACAATTTTATTGAACTAGTGCTAGTATTATAATAAGTATTTGAATAAGTCCCAGTAAAATTACCTTGCACATTATGATTTATAGTTAATCCAGAAACAGACAAAAAACCAAAAGCCAAAAAAGAAAAAACAATCGCAAATAATAAAAAACTTTTAAGTGAAACTACCTTCTTAATAACCAAAAACCTCTTTCCTCTTTTCATACACATAAATCAACACAATTGATTATATAAAATTTATGACTATTTAAATTTTTAAAATTATCTCACATATATCTCATCAATATTAACAAAATCATTTTTACTATCCATAAGAGCTTCAAACTCTATATATGGTTCATTTCCCTCATTAAATCCAGTCATATCAAAGCTATAAAACTTCCAAACATTATCTGAATCTGTAACATTAAATCTTCTGTATGTACTATATCCATTCTGCCCTCCAACTCTAAAATCGGCGAAGTCATCTTCCTCAAAATAAGCAATTCTAGCATAAAAAGAAATCTCCTCAATATTCGGAACGGTTGTAACATTAATATATCTTCTAACAAGACCTCTTTGAATTCCAGAAGGATTATCCGGACCCTTCAAAGATAAGTGATTATCTCCTGCATAATTATTATGCTGAATTATAAGCGCATTTCCTTCATGAGACCAAGGTCCAAGCCAACCCTCTTGAGAACTATCCCAGCCATTTTCAAATCCATCATAAGCATAATCAACTACCGCATAAACTAAAGCCAAAGATAAAACAATCGAAAGAGAAACCAAAACAAATCCTTTAACAATCATAAAAAAAGAAAACACTCAGGCTATTTATACATTTATATTCTAAAGAATACAAAATCTCTAATCCATACTCAACTTAATATAATTTCTCTTAGCCAAAGAAAAAGTAGGTTTCTTTCTTCTTTCAAATCTATAAATAAGAATAAAAGATATTATAGAAGACAAAAGACCAAACAAAAACCATGCAAAAAAAACTTCATTTGAACCAGACATATAAGGATCATTAATAAAAGATAATCCTGTAATACTTCCATAACTCCACATTTTTACAAAACTTAATACTGCTACAAATAAAAATAGCATAGAAAAAACCAAAACAACTCTCTTTTTCATAAAACAACAAGTTGCTCTCCTCTTATAAATTTTCCGTCAAAAACCTATATAAACACATTTTCACTCATTATAATATGGAAAAAATTAAATTAACCTTTCTCGGCACTGGACCTTCAATACCTACAAAGAAAAGAAACCACACTTCCATTTTCTTACAATACAAGAATGAACACATCCTAATCGACTGCGGAGAAGGAACTCAAAGACAATTAAAAATTGCAGGAATCTCTCCTCTAAAAATAAATAAAATAATAATCACACATTGGCACGGAGATCACTTTCTCGGAATCCCTGGTTTGTTCCAAACTCTAGCAACAAACAATTACACAAAAAAAATAGAAATATATGGTCCAAAGGGAACAGAAGAAAAAATAGAACTTATAAAAAAACTTATAGGTCATAAAATCAATACTCAGATTATAGAAACATCCTCAAAAGCATTTGAAAATTCAGAAATTTTAATAAAGGCAATGAAGATGTCACACGGAGTAGAAAACAACGCATATTCTTTTTCAATAAAAGAAAAGAGAAGACTTGATAAAAATAAAATTAGAAAACTTAAACTACCAAATCTACCTATATTAAAAGAATTACAAAAAGGAAAAGACATCTCATTCAATGGAAAAAAGATAAAATCCTCCTCCGTTTCCTATATAGAAAAAGAAAGAAAAATAACTTTTATACTTGACACAGAATTTAACGCAAATGCAATTAAAATTGCTGAAAATTCAGACATACTAATATGCGAATCAACTTTCTCAAAAGAAGACTCCGAAAAAGCACAAGAAAGAATGCACCTTACTTCAGAAAAAGCAGCACTTATAGCAAAGAAATCAAAATCAAAGAAACTAATTCTGACTCACTTGTCAGAAAGGTACGAAAACAATATGGATAAAATACTAAAAGAAGCAAAAACTATATTCAAAGAAACAACTCTCGCAAAAGATTTTGATAAAATAGAAATATAAAATTAACTCTTCAAAGAAGGAGAAATAAATATTATGGTGTCTCCTCTCAAGAATGTAAGTCCAATATTTTTCTTAACAACTCCATCTTCCATTTCCTTCGCATTATCAAGAGCTACATTTATATGCATGTCAAAAGCCATAAGCGTCCCAACAAACTGCTGACTTCCTTTCAACTGCACTAAAACTTCTTTCCCTTTTGCTTGGTTTAGAAGATCAAGCGGTCTTTCAATTCCGTTAACCATATTCACTTTCATTTCATATCCTATTTAAATTTATCGCTTCTAAAAAACAATTTAGAAAAAAACGACTTAGAGAAAGTTTTATAAAGTAAGATTTTTCCATTTGTATATGCAAATAGAAATTTTAAAACACGACAAAAATGATTTTGAGGCAAGAATGGACAATTTAACAGTTGCAGAAATATTAAGAGTATACTTAAACAAAGAAGGAATTGATTTTGCAGCTTGGAAAAGAGAACATCCAACAAAACCGCTAGTCTTTAAAATAATGAGTTCAGGGAAAACAGTAAAAAAAAGCGTTTCAGAAGCAGTAGAAGAAATAAAAAAAGATCTTGAAAAACTTGAGTCTGCCGTAAAAAAGTGATAGATTTATATATAATAAATTCATAAGATTATAAGGAGGTGTTTTTATGGGTTGTAATTGCAAGGTTGTTGAAGCGGTTTTGTCTTTAGTAATAATCTTGTTTGCTGTTTTGCCTACTCTTCTTGGAAATGCGGATTATTCTAAGTGGGTAATAATAATTGCCGCACTTTTGATGCTTATACACTCTTTTACATGTAAGAATTGTAAATGGAATGGTTCGTCGCATTCAATGAGCGCAAAAAATACTAAAAAGCGCAGATAAGCAAATATTAACTAAAAATAGTCAAAGACTCTGACATTTCAACTTTTTGTCTTTGGCTTATTAGAAAGATTAAATTTTTTTATTATAACTATTTTTATATATTCCTCTATTTCTTATCTTCTATGACAAAAATATCTGCAGGGAGCTACGATTTGAACACCTGGCTTCATGGAGGATATGATTCAGATATAATAACCGTTATATATGGAGACTCCGGAACAGGAAAAACTAATTTCTGCCTTACATCTGCCTGTTCTCAAGCAAAAAAAGAAAGAAAGGTACTCATAATCGATACTGAAGGGGGATACTCAACAGAAAGAATGAGACAGCTATCTAAAGACAAAGAAGAATATGAAAAATTAATTCAAAACATAATTTTACTCAAACCCACAAATTTTAAAGAACAGAAAGAGGCATTTGAAGAACTCCTTAAACATATAAAAAAAGACAATAACATTGGTCTAATAATAGTTGATGGAGCAACGATGTTATACAGAATAGACTTTGCTGAAGCAAGAAAAAAGGGCGAAAAAGAAATTACTGAATTAAACGCAGAACTTGCAAAACAGATGAGGACTCTTTCAGAAATATCAAGAAAAATAAATATCCCTATAATAATAACAAATCAAGTTTACAGATTTGAGGATGAAAAAAGAATGGTCGGAGGGGACATCTTAAGATACTGGGGAAAATGTCATATAGAACTTGAAAACCAGAGCGGAAAAAGAACTGCCTATTTAAGAAAACATAGAAGTCTTCCAGAAAAAGCAATGCAATTTCAAATATACGATGGGGGAATTAGAAAGAAAGGCTGGATTTAGGCTTATGTTAGATTTCTTATGAATTTATTTTTTCTTTAGCTTTAATACCATAAACATAGGCATTTTGCTATATTTAGCATAATCTTTTGGAAATAATTTCTTAGATTTCTTATCAGGAAAACAATCTTTGTAATCTATAATCTCAAATCCATTTTTCAAAATAGTTCTTATAATTGTTTCATAGGTCTTATGATAAAAAGGAACTATTATTTTCTTTTTATTGTAGGGATTAGTCCATCTATTATAGTTTAAATTTTCTTTGAAATAACTATTAATTCCTAAAACTTTATACTTCTTTCCATTAAAAACTAGATTTTTGTTTACTTCATACACTGGATTACCAGTAGAAAAAACCAAAATCCCTTCTTTTTTTAAGACCCTATTTATTTCTCTAAACATTTTATCCCAATCTTTCATATAATGAACAACCAAAGAAGCAAGAACAATATCAAATTTTTCCTTAAATGGAATATTATATCCTGAACCTTGTCTAAACT
>Ga0209542_10003961_pt1 | contig 31020 bp, 29 predicted proteins | sample RifCSPhighO2_01_FD_184028 | JGI IMG/M metagenome (GOLD analysis project Ga0209542, IMG submission 184028) | Soil microbial communities from Rifle, Colorado - Rifle CSP2_plank highO2_0.1 (SPAdes) (version 2) | ecosystem: Environmental > Terrestrial > Deep subsurface > Rock core/Sediment ... | reverse complement strand
GTACTCGAACGAGTGCTCATTTGAGAATCTAATCATGAGCCATCTCCAGTCTTGTAGAGGTTGTTAAATGTGCTACCGAAAGTTCGGTTCTGCTGAGTACCTTATCTGAAAATGAAGCCAGAATCAATAAAACAAGCCCGGGCAAGATATTGCCCGGGCTTAGATTCCCACTAGTTTTGTTAAACGAGTTTCCAGGGGAGTGTGGTTCCTCCTCTGAAGACTTGCACGTTGCCGACTTTCTGTGGGACTAGGCACGAGGCGCGTTCTATACTCATCGTTTCCGTACTCACCTCCATGCCGTACAGGTTGAGGAAATTTTCGGAGAGGAACGGACCGAGATGTTCCACCGCGTTGTCTTCGTCGAAGACTGTTGTATACAGCTCAACAGCTTTGGGTGCGGTAAAGATTCCTGCCGCACAGCCATAGCAATGCGATTTTGCCTCCTCCTCATGCGGCGCAGAATCGGTTCCTGCCCCGAAACGAGAATCTCCCGAAGTCACATATTTGCGAACTCGCTCTCGGTGTTTTTCACGCTTCGGTACGGGCTTGCAGTAGTAACCTGGATTCATGCCACCCCAGAACATAGCGTTCCTGTTGAGCATTAAGTGATGAGCTGTCACAGTGGCATGGATGTTGTAACTCACCCTTGCGACGAAATCGGCTACGCGCCCATCGGTGAGATGCTCGAACACCACGGGTAGTTCTGGGAAAGACTTGAGTATTGGTTGCAAGTCGCGCTCGAGAGAAACGATCTCTCGATCGAATTCGTCGACATCTTCCTCGACCGCTTCGAAGTGTCCGAGAAGCGGAACACTGTTCCGCTCCATAGCTTCGAATACCCGGTAGCGCCCGAGAAGATTTCTGACTCCATGGTGTGAGCCCGTCGTCCCTCCCTGACCTTTTTGATTGGCCATGTACAGTTTGACGGCGCACCAGACATCTTCTTCGAATCCTCGCACGACTGCTGCAGGACTGATGTCGTCTGTTAGATACAGTGTCATGCGTGGTTTGAAATCAGACTCGGGTGGCAAGAACGACCTGATACGCTCCCGATACGCAACAGTTTTTTCGATTGCTGACGTTTCCTCCGGGTGTTTGAGATTGCCCATGATTACGGCTCCAGTGGCACGCTGTTTAAGCGTACACGGCAGGACTGTTTTAAGCATCTCACCGTCGCGAACGTGAAGGTGACGATCAAACCACCGGGGGATAGTGATAACGTCTGGCTTCATGTCTCCTCCTAATGTGCTACCGAAAATTCGGTTCTGTGAACACCCTAACTTAAAGTGATGGGGTTGACAAGAAATAGGGTATAGGAGTAGGATAGCGAGAACGATTGAGTTACGGCCGAAGCACGGGGAGTTTAGAAACTATTAATAGTTTGTTGGTTTGTCCGCCATAAGATTGGCGGATCCGCCTGTTTATTGGCGGAGGATTTTTTTGTTTTTTCATGGATAAACCCACAACTCCAAAATCTGCCGAGTCTACAGCACGACCGAAAAAGTATTTCGGTCGATTCAGGAAACCATTAACCGAGATACCAAATCTGGTAACCTCGCAGGTGGAATCTTTCAAGTGGCTTATTGAGAAAGGTCTCAAGGAAGTTTTCGAGGAGTTCTCATCTATAAAAGATTTTTCAGGAAGAAAGTTTCAACTAGATTTTGTTAATTTTGAATTAGCTGAACCGAAGTTCGATGAATATACCGCTAAAGATAGAAAGCTTTCTTACGAGGCTCCTTTAAAAGTGCGAGTAAGATTGAAAAATCTTATCATGAACACAGAGAAGGAGCAGGAAATCTTCATGGCCGATTTCCCACTCATGACTTCTCACGGAACGTTTATCATTTCTGGTATTGAGCGCGTGGTAGTGCCACAACTTGCCCGTTCAACCGGCGTCTCTTTCACCGGCCAAGAATTAAAGGGTAAAAAGACCTTTGGAGCCAAGATTATTCCAGGCCGTGGGGCATGGATTGAGCTCGAAACAGATTTCGATGGAACCATATATGTGCGTATTGACCGCAAGAGGAAGTTTCCTGTCACTACTCTCCTACGTGCCTATGGTACAGCCACAAATGAGAAGATCCTGGCTCTGTTTGATGAGGTTCCTGGGGCGAAACATTATATTGAAAAGACTCTAGCCAAAGACCATACGACGAATATCGATGAAGCTTGTATCGAAATCCACAAGCGTCTACGCGACGGTGACTTGGCAGCTGCCGATAACGCTCGTGAGTTCGTGCATTCTATTTTCGACAAAGAGCGTTACGACTTATCTCGTGTCGGACGTTTTAGATTTAATAACCGTTTTGGTATTAAAGAGACGGCAAAAGAAATTGAGCGTCGCACTCTCTCACTTTCTGATCTAGTTCATATCATCTCTCACATTGTTCATTTAAATGTCACTCCCGACTCGGTAGAGGACGATATTGACCACCTAAGTTCTAGGAGAGTCCGTCTCGTAGGTGAACTTTTTCAACAGAAAATTCGTGTGGGTATGGCCCAGATCAAGAGAAATATTCAGAATAGAATGTCTACTATAGATACCGATGTTACTTTGCCCGTGCAATTTATTTCCCCTAAACCATTGCAGGCCAGGATGAAGGAGTTTTTCACTACTAACCAGTTGTCACAGTTCATGCAACAGACAAATGCTATCGAGGAACTCGAGCATCTCCGCACCGTTTCTGCTCTCGGTCCGGGAGGTCTTTCTCGCGCACGAGCAGGTTACGAGGTGCGTGACGTCCACCCTTCCCACTACGGTCGTCTTTGTCCAATTCAAACTCCAGAAGGTCCGAACATCGGTCTCATTTTGCGCTTAGCAGCCTACGCTCGCATCAATGATTTCGGCATGATCGAAACTCCTTATGCGGTGGTGAAAGAAGGCAAAATTACTGGAGAAATTAAATATTTGAATGCTCTAGAGGAAGAAAGCTTTAGTATCGCCCATGCTGCAACACCAGTTGAGGATGACAAAATAGTGCCTGAAATGGTTGAGGTGCGCGTCAAAGGCACACCGCAAACACTTCCTCGTAATGAGGTTGATTTCATGGATGTCGCCACTAACCAAGCCTTCTCTATTGTAACCTCCATGATCCCGTTCCTTAATCATGATGATGCTAACCGCGCACTCATGGGTTCGAACATGCAGAAGCAGGCCACCCCATGCATTGTGCCGGAAGTTCCCTTGGTATCTACGGGTATTGAAGAGATAGCAATTCGTGATACTGGTCGTGTCATTTTCTCCCCAGTCGACGGAGTCGTGTCTTATGTAGATGGAAAATTGGTAACAGTAAAGGACGGTAAGGGGAATAGCCACAAATTCCCGTTGGTAAACTTCTCTATGACTAACGGTTTTACCACTTTCCACCAAAGACCTTCAGTCAACTTGGGAGATAAGGTTAAGAAGGGGGCTCTACTTGCAGACACCTCCTCTTCGAGCGGAGGACAAATGTCTATTGGTCAAAATGTCTTGATCGCTTTCATGTCCTGGTCTGGAGCAAACTACGAAGACGCCATCATCATCTCCGAGCGTCTAGTGGAGAAGAGTAAATTTACCTCGATTCATATCGAAGAGTTCACTATAAATGTACGAGATACCAAACTTGGACCGGAGATGACTACTTGCGATATTCCAAATGTGGGGGAATCAAAACTTAAAAACTTAGCGGAAGACGGCATCATTAGAGTTGGTGCTGAAGTGCGTTCCGGCGATATTCTGGTCGGCAAAATTACTCCTAAGGGCGAATCTCAACTAACTCCAGAAGAGCGTTTGCTCAGGTCTCTCTTTGGGGAGAAGGCTCGAGATGTCAAAGATACTTCTAAGCGTATGGAAGGAGGCAAGCGCGGTCGAGTAATCTCGGTGCAAGTGTTCACGAGGGAGAAAGGCGACAAACTTGATTCAGGAATCCTCAAACAAATTCATATTCAAGTAGCGCAACTGCGCAACGTGAGTGTCGGCGACAAACTAGCAGGTCGCCATGGCAATAAAGGTGTTATTTCTAAGATTCTGCCAGTAGCAGACATGCCTTATATGGCCGACGGTACGCCTATCGATGTTATTCTCACTCCTCTCGGTGTACCTTCTCGTATGAACCTTGGTCAAATTCTTGAAATGCATTTAGGTCTCGCTGCTCACACTTTGAACTATCAGGCCATCGTGCCGCCTTTTGCTGGTGCGACCGAAGATGAGATCAGAGAAGAGTTAGTAAAGGCAGACTTTAAAGAGTCTGGTAAAGTTCAACTTTTCGACGGTAGGAGTGGGGAAGCATTTAATCAAGAAATTGCTATTGGTTACATGTATATCCTCAAACTTCACCATATGGTTGAGGACAAGATTCACATGCGTTCTATTGGTCCGTACTCACTCATCACTCAACAGCCTTTGGGAGGCAAAGCTCAGAATGGTGGTCAGCGTTTTGGAGAAATGGAAGTCTGGGCACTTCTTGGCCATGGGGCAAGTTATACTCTCCGTGAGATGTTGACTATCAAATCTGATGATATCCTCGGACGCTCTGCCGCGTTCGATGCGATTGTGAAAGGAGAGAAGATTCCTGAGCCGCATCTCCCGGCATCATTTAATGTTCTTCTAAACAATCTTCGCGGTCTCTCACTTGATGTGGAGTTGAAGAAAAGACCAGATAATCCTCAAAACAATGCATAACTATAAAGCAAAACCCAACGAAGCCACTCAGTTTGATGCCATCTCGATTAAACTTGCTTCTCCTGAACGTATAAAGGAGTGGTCATTTGGCGAAGTGACTAAACCGGAGACTATCAATTATCGTACCCAGAGAAGTGAGCGTAACGGTCTTTTCGACGAAAAGATTTTTGGTCCTGACAAGGATTTCGAATGTTATTGTGGTAAATATCGAGGCATTCGCTACAAGGGTATTGTTTGTGAAAAATGTGGTGTGGAAATTACGCGCTCTATTGTGCGTCGTGATCGTATGGGCCATATAGAATTGGCTACCCCTGTCGCCCACATCTGGTTTTTGAAAAATGTTCCTTCGCGCATTTCGCTCGTGATGGGTATCCCAGTTTCAGACTTGGAAAAAGTTATTTACTTTGCCGGTTATATTGTTACTAGTGTTTCAGAAACAGAAAAAGCCAGAGTTCTCAAAGATCTGGAATCCGAATTTAAAGCCAAAACCAAAGCGCTTCAGGATGATAAAAGTAAACTGGCTTTGAAAGAACTGGCGCTAGCTACCAAGCGTGATATCGAAGCTCTTGTGCCTGGGCAGGTGCTTAATGAGATCGAGTACCACCGTTCGTCTGTGAAATACCCAACCATTTTTGAGGCGGGAATTGGCGCTGAAGCAGTTTATAATATTTTAAAAAATATTGACCTCGCTAAACTTCTTAAGGAACTAGAGGTACAACTTGAGCATGCTCCATCTACAGAAATAACGCGTCTCAACAAACGCATCAGCACTATCCACTGGATGATAAATGCCGGCACAAGACCGGAGTGGATGTTTCTAGTACGAATACCGGTTATCCCACCGGCAATTAGACCAATGGTGCCTCTCGATGGCGGTCGTTATGCCACATCTGATGTTAACGATCTTTATCGCCGTGTTATCAATCGCAACAACCGTCTCAAGAAACTTAAAGAAATAAATGCCCCAGACGTCATCCTAAGAAATGAAAAAAGAATTCTCCAAGAAGCAGTTGATGCTCTCATAGACAACACTATCCGACATTCAAGCATTTCTGGTAATCAATCTCAACGCCGACCACTCAAGAGTTTGTCGGATAATCTAAAGGGGAAGCGAGGCCTCTTCAGACAAAATCTCTTAGGTAAACGTGTCGACTACTCAGGTCGTTCAGTGATTGTTGTTGGTCCGGAGTTGAAGCTCCATCAATGCGGTTTGCCGAAGCATATGGCCCTTGAACTATTCAAACCGTTCATTGTTTCCGAACTTCTAAAGCGCGAACTTTCTTATAATATTCCTGGAGCCCGTCGTCTTATTGAGGATGCTATTCCGGAAGTCTGGGCTATTCTTGAAGAAGTTATTCGCGGTAAATACGTGTTACTCAATCGTGCTCCGACATTGCATCGTTTGGGTATTCAAGCCTTTCAGCCAGTGCTCATCGAAGGTAATGCTATTCAGCTTCATCCTTTAGTCTGTACCGCCTTCAATGCTGATTTCGATGGTGACCAGATGGCAGTTCATGTTCCTTTATCTGAAGAGGCTCAAGCCGAAGCACGCCTGGTCATGGCAGCAGATAGAAATATCTTGAAGCCTGGAAATGGCGAACCAGTAGTTTCGGCGAAACTCTTGGATATTGTACTTGGTACTTTCTGGATGACCCGGACTCTTTCAGGAGAGAAAGGGGAAGGCCGATATTATTCCAATCCAAATAATGCCATCACGGCTTATGACTTTGGTGTAGTCAGTCTCCGCGCTAAGATTTCTGTTCTACCGACTGACACAGAGAGATATAAAAAATTTGAAGGCAAGATGTTTGAAACTACTGTCGGACGACTCTTGTTTAACGGTGTTTTGCCAAAAGATTATCCGTACTTAAATCATGAGATGAGTCGTAAGAAGATGTCAGAGCTTGTCGATGACTTGATCGATCGTTATGGCATTGAGAATCTTCCACCGATTATGGACAAGATCAAGGAATTCGGTTTTCGTTACGCCACTCTTTCTGGGGTAACTTGGGGACTAGGAGATGTCAAAATCCCTGCTGGTAAGAAAGCTATTATCGATAAGGGCCGCATTTCAGTTAACGAAGTTCTGGGCCAATATCGAGAAGGTCTCTTGTCAGAGAATGAACGTATTGCTAAATCGGTCGAAATCTGGCAGGGAGTTAAATCCGATGTTGAGAAACTTATCCCGGGTACTTTAGGCATCAATGACTCTGTTTATGATATGACCTATTCGGAAGCCAGAGGCTCGCTTGGGAACCTAAACCAGATGGCTGGTATGAAAGGTATCATCCAAAATGTTTCCGGTGAGGCTCTAGAGTTTCCAATCCTCTCTTGCTATAAAGAAGGATTAACTCCGCTTGAATACTTTATAACCACTCACGGTAGTCGTAAGGGTTTGACTGACACCGCCCTTAACACCGCGAAAGCAGGTTATCTTACTCGTCGACTCTTCGATGTGGCGCAAGATGAAATTGTGACTGAAGATGATTGTGGTACTAAAGAAGGAACACTTATTCACAAGAAAACAGCTTCTGGTATTGAGATGCCTCTCTCGAAAAATATTAAAGGCAGATTTCTGGCCACTGATCTCTTGGATGGATCTGGTGCTCTCTTGTTTAAACGCGGGCACTTGATTACCAAGAAAGATGCCGAGATAGTGGATAAGGCATCGGTGGAATCGGTGCATGTTCGATCACCCCTTGCCTGCAAGTCTATACACGGCTTATGTGTTAAGTGTTATGGCGTTGACCTTGGTAATAACAAACCGATTGAACTGGGAGAGGCAGTCGGTACGGTAGCTGCTCAAGCTATCGGTGAACCAGGTACTCAGCTTACTATGCGTACTTTCCACGCCGGCGGTATTGCTTCGGCTGGAGGCGACATTACTGCCGGTTTGCCGCGTGTCGAAGAAATATTCGAGAAGCGCAAGCCTAAAGCGCCAGCGGTGATTAGTCATCTTGATGGAGTAGTCACTGAGATAAAAGTGCTCGGCCATGACCGACTTATCGTGGTCACACCAGAAGCTGGTGAGGTTAAAGGCAAGAAACTCGACAACGAATATACTGTGACAGCTTCTCGAGCTAGTCTGGCACACGTAGGTCAAAAAGTTTCGAAGGGTGATATCTTAACCGACGGTTCGGCGGACTTAGATGAACTGTTTCGTTACGCTGGTCGAGAAAAAACAGAGAACTATATTATCCACGAAGTTTCGAAACTCTATGAACTTCAAGGCGCCGCGGTGTCTCATAAACATATTGAACTTATCGTGCGCCAGATGTTTAGTCGCCGCAAGATTAAAGACGCTGGGGACAGTCGCTTTACCCGCGGGGATGTCATAGAAGTTTCTGAATTTACAGAAATTAATAATCAATTAAAGGAAAAGAATCTGAACCAAGCGACGGCTGATGCTGTTATCATGGGCATTACGGAAGTCTCACTCTCTCGTTCAAGCTTCCTTTCTGCCGCTTCATTCCAGCACACGCCTCGCGTGCTTATCCAAGCTTCTATCCGTGGGGCCGAAGACACTCTCGTGGGTCTCAAAGAGAATGTTATCATCGGTCGTCTGATTCCGGCGGGTACTAGTTTCAAAAATGGTTACAAAGAAAAATTAATATGCGAGGCGATGTTAGCACTATCAAAGAAAGGTTAGACATAACCGAGATCGTTTCTGGATATGTCAAACTAGAAAAGGCGGGACAAAGTTTCAAAGGACGTTGCCCCTTCCATAACGAAAAAACTCCGTCTTTCTTTGTATCGCCCTTGCGCCAGAGTTACTACTGCTTCGGCTGTGGCGCGAAAGGAGACATCTTCACTTTAGTAGAAACGCTTGAGGGTCTCGACTTTCGTGGAGCGCTCAAGCTTTTGGCAGAGAGGGCAGGAGTGGAGATCGAATACCAGAAGAGTGAGTCAAAGACGGAGAAAGATAAGATCTGGGATGTGCTCGAAGATGGGGTGAAGTTCTTTGAAAAAGAATTAATAAAGAGTGAGCAGGCTAGGAGTTATCTCGCTTCTCGTGGGTTGAGTGATGAGACCATCAAAAACTGGCGTATTGGTTATGCTCCGGCTGAATGGCGCTCACTCTCGACTCACTTGGAGAGTCTGGGCTACGACAAAGGTACAATTCTTAAAGCCGGTTTAATGAAGACAAGTGATACGAGTGCGAGCAAAGAACCGTATGACGTTTTCCGAGATCGTATAATTTTCCCACTAGCAGATTCAAATGGTCGAACCATTGCCTTCTCTGGTCGGGCTCTTGGTAAGGAGACAGAACCTAAGTATCTTAATAGTCCTGATACTATTCTCTTTACCAAAAGCGAAGTACTGTATGGTTTAGATAAGGCTAAAGATCAAATTCGCAAGAAGGATTACGCGGTTCTCGTCGAAGGCCAGATGGATCTGGTACTTTCTCATCAGGCTGGGATTGGCAACACTGTCGCAAGCTCCGGCACGGCTTTCACTCAGGCGCATCTCGAGCGTCTCAAGCGTCTTTCCTCACGCATCATCTTTGCTTTCGATGGGGATGCTGCAGGAGAAAAAGCGGTGGAAAAAAGTACCACTCTTGCCCTGTGGTTGGGTTTTGAGGTCAAAGTAGTTTCATTGCCAGAGGGTAAAGACCCTGCAGATATAGTGCGTGAAGCTCCAAACAGTTGGAAGGATGTGTTAAAAGAATCAAAGCCGGCGATAGAAGTTTTTCTGGCGAATATTTTGAAAGAAAATAACCAAGGAAGAATTATAAAGTTAATAGAAAAGAAGCTTATCCCGCTCATTGCTCTGATGCCTTCAAAATTAGACCAGGAACATGCTGCTTCCCTAGTTTCTCGTCACTCTGGTAAAAGCACTCAAGTCATATCGGAAATGATATCAAAAATCAAAAGAGAGGAAGCTAAGACATTATTGATTGATGAAGATAAGAAGTATGAGGAACCAGCAGATACAAAGACAGTCAAGGAAAAAATCGAAGAGCGTCTAGCCGAAATTAAGCTTTGGAGAGAAGAGTTGCCAGAATCTATCCAAGAATCTGTTGAATTAAAAAAGGAAGAGGCGGAACTTATGGATAACCTCTCGGCTGTCGAACTTCGCGATAAGCTTAGTCGACTGTCAGCTGAATTATCGCGAGCTGAAGCTGCCAAGGAGAGTAAATTAACCTTGGATTTGACTACCAAAATCCAGGAGACGCACAGTCAAATGAGGGCTCTCGAAGAGAAGAAGAAAATATTGTAGAATGTAAAATGCTTTCGTGAAAAAATCAAATAAAAAACAAAAGAATAAGAAAAGGAAGAAGCCCGCAGTCAAACGACGACAGGCCAAAAAACTTCCTAAGCGTACAAAAAAACTTAAGTCGAAGTTACGAGCGAAACCAAAAAACAAATCACTTGCAAAAAAGAAGGTAGATGAGGCGCTCAAGATGGAGCATCTTACCTCGCGCGGTAAAGAACGAGGTTTCGTTACTTACGATGAGATTTTGAAAGAGTTCCCAACTATTGAAAATAATATTCTGTTTCTTGATGAGTTGTACGCCAAGCTCCATACTCTCGGTGTCGATGTGCTTGAGGGAGGGGGATTGCTCGAAATGCCAGAAGAAGAAACTGGCAAACACTATGCTTACTCAAAAGGTGATTCCTCTTACGACTCTATTCAAATGTATCTTAGAGAAATCGGTCAGTACCCTCTCATCGCTGGTTCGATGGAAAAGGAATTGGCTAAAAGAATTGAGGCGGGTGACATGGATGCCAAAAATTTGTTAATGAAAGCCAATCTTCGTTTGGTGGTCTCGATTGCCAAGAAATATGCCAATCGCAGTCCCGATCTTACTCTTCTCGATCTTATTCAAGAGGGCAATCTTGGTCTGCATAAAGCGGTCGAGAAATTTGATTGGACTAAAGGATTTAAATTTTCCACTTACGCGACTTGGTGGATACGCCAGGCGATCACTCGCGCCTTAGCTGACCAGTCCCGCACTATACGTGTGCCAGTGCATATGGTTGAAACGATTGCTAAATACAAGCAAGTGGTCAGACGTCTCTCTCAAGACCTTGGGCGAGAACCATTGCAGGAAGAAATTGCTTTGGAAATGAATCTCGATGTGGAGAAGGTTTATCAGATTGAGAAAATTGACCAATCCACAGTATCTCTCGAGAGTCCGGTGGGGGAAGATGAGGATGGTAAAAGTAAGCTCGGAGATTTCTTGGCAGATGACAAAATTCTTTCGCCAGATCAAGATTCATCACGTCGTATTGTTTCTGACCAAGTGAAAGAAATCTTAGGCGATCTGCCTCCCAAGGAAAGGAAAATATTAGAGATGCGACATGGATTGATCGATGGTTACACTCACACTCTTGAAGAAGTTGGTAAAGTTTTTGGTGTCACTCGCGAACGAATTAGACAGATCGAAGCGAAGGCACACGAAAAAATCCGCCAGCACGAAAAAATAAATAGATTGAGGGGGTATTAACATAAAGATATAGGCTATGGTTATCTCTAAATCAGAATTCATGATGTTTCTGAAGCATCCGGCGTGGCTGTGGCTTAAGAAATACGACAAAACCAAACTCCCTCTGCCAGATGAGGGTTTGCAGGCACTTTTCGACGAAGGGTCTCTCTTCGAACAATATGCTGAGTGCATGTTTCCTGGAGCGGTAAAATTGGGGTACAAAAATGATGGCGAGTTCAGCGGTACTAAGTATTATGCCTTGCCGGAATTAACGGCAAAGGAACTGAAGAAGGGGACAGAAGTAATTCTTCAAGGTCGAGTCGAGGCAAATAATATTACTTCCATCTTCGACGTTTTAGAAAGAGTTGGAGAAAACACTTACGATTTGTATGAAATAAAATCTTCCACTCAAGTCAAACCTGAACATATCCCAGACCTTGCCTTCCAGACCATTGTGCTTGAGGGAGCTGGTCTTTCTGTCCGCAAGATGTTTGTACTTCATGTTAATAATAAATATGTAAGAGATGGAGAGATCGATCCAGTTCAAATTTCTCAGAAAACCGAGGTAACAGAAGAGGTGAGGGAAATTATCGAAGAGACCAAGGAAAATATTGAAAAGGCCTTTAGGATTCTCGAAGAAAAGAAAATGCCTGACCTGTCTCCGCGATATCTGAAGGGCAATCTAGTCGAATGGCTTGAGATCCTCAATCTTATACAGGGGGAGAGAGACAAGTACAGTATCTATAACCTAACTAGAATTACTCCGAAGAAAATCGGAGAGCTCGAGGATCTTGGGATAAGTCTTATTGGCGATATTCCTTCGGAATTCGAACTTGCAGAGACTCAAGAAAGGCAGGTGACCGCAACGAAAACTGGAGTGCAGAAAATTGACGAGGTCGAGATTAAGAGTTTTTTAGATACCCTGGAGTGCCCACTTCATTTTTTCGATTATGAAACTGTGATGTCTGTAATCCCGATATTTGATGGCACGAAGCCGTACCAACAAATCCCTTTCCAATACTCCCTGCATATACAAGATAAACCCGCAGGTGAACTGAGGCACAAGGAATACTTACATACTACTCATTCTGATCCGGTCCCTGCATTGCTTAAACAGATGGAAGTCGACTTTAATGGCAAGGGATCAGTTATTGCTTGGACTAAGAGATTTGAGATGACAAGGAATGATGAGATGGGCAAACTTTACCCGAAATATGCCAAGTTTTTACGTAATATTAACGACAGGATGGTCGACCTGATGGATCCATTTATTAAAGGTTGGTTTGTAGATAAAGATTTTAGAGGCTCAGCATCTATTAAGAAAGTCCTACCCGTTTTGATACCAGAATTAAGTTATAAAGAACTTGAAGTTTCTAACGGAGGTATGGCTCAGAGGGTGTGGATGGAAACCATGCTTAAAGGAAAAAATATCGACAGTAAAGATGAGATCATCGGACATCTCAAGAAGTACTGCGCGCTTGATACTTACGCCATGTACGCTATCTACAAATATCTAGTAGAGAAGGTCTAGAAACTATTTCAGGAGAGCGTCAATCTTCGCTTTGACCATGGCAATTGGTTCAGCTCCGTTTATCACTACTTTCGTACCATCTTTGGCGATAATGACAGAGTAAGGTGTACCTCGGGCACCAGCCTTGACTGCCTCAGCCACACTGTCTTGAATAAATTGAGAGTGTCTGCCACTGGAGAGGCACGCGTTAAATGCTGTAGCATCTAGTCCTACAGCCGTTGCTATTTTTGGCAGTTCGGCTGGATCAAGCGAATCATTTGACTTAGTGGTGTCGAAAACTTTGTTGATATAATTCCAGAATCCTTGGTTGCCGCCAAGCTCTGCCGCACATTCGGTAGCCTCTGCTTCTTTAGTAGCTTTGGCATGCAATTGTGCGATAGGGAAATGTCTGTAGACCCACGCGACCTCGCCCTCATAAGTGCTCACCACCTCCTTCATGGTGTTGTGGAAAACTTTACAAAATGGACATTCAGTATCTGAATACTCAACGATGACCAGATTTGCGTTCCTGCTGCCGACAATGTGGTCTGTCTCTGTGACGGCAGGGATGTCGATCTCCTTTAGTTCATCTTCGCCACCCGCTACTGGGCTTACAGTGCTACCACCGAAGTAGATAGCAGCGGATACAAGTACCCCAGCCATCACAATGGCTAAGGGGATAAGAAATTTGTTCTGGGGAGTTTGTTCCATAATTTTTTATTAGAAAACCAGTATAACATTCAAAATGGCAGAGAGAAAGTGAGTTTATTGTTGCTGGGTTTCTCCCATTCTGAAGTATCTAATTTTATCTCATTCAAGGCCCCACCTTCTTTGAAGATCAGTTTATTATTGGCTAGGGCATAGTCATATAGTTCCTTGGTGAGCCTTACGTCGTCAATGCAATAAGCACGCACTTTCTCCACATCGCCTAGCTTCCACCAGTTTATAGCATCAGCGCCGCCGCCGGATTTATTCTTACCTAGAGTTCCTTCCGCAAGTTGGTCAAGTTTCATCCGTCTACCATAAGTATTTTTTATCTCCTTTAAGATGTCCAGGTGTTTTATCTTCGTAAGATCGCCGGGATAGTATTTATTTAATAGTGGCATATCGAAATGCTCTGAGGTAAATCCAATTAGCATGTCGGCACGCTCTAGTATGGGCCAAAGTTTGTTTAGCTCCTCTTCTAAGTAAGATGAGTATGAGTCAGTCTCCGAGTCGTAGATGGCGACGATGGCGATATCTAAGAGAGACGGGTCATTCTTACCTACGTCTTGGAAAAAGTTTTTTGTCTCGATATCGAAAACTACTTTACGCATAGGGACCGAGTTTGTGTGTTTCTAAGAAATCGCGAATAGTGACATCTCCCATACCGAATCCAACTGCAGGGATAGGTTCTACTTCAAATATTTCCAGCAGATTATCATATCTCCCGCCTCCCGCTATGGCCCGACCATTTTCCTTATTGGTGTCAAAAATCTCAAAGACTGTTCCGGTATAGTAAGCCTGCCCTCTTCTAAGTGTCGGATCAGATACAATATTCGGTCCAATATCCTGGAAGTCGGCGATGTTTGAATTATTGATTCTAATCTCGAAGTCGCTATCCTTTGCGCCAAATTCTTTCATAGTTGCATATGCTAGAGAGATAATTTCTTTATCGCCCTCTAGTCCAGCTACTCCTACTAGGTCGCAATTCAGTTGCCAGTGTTCGCGCTTTCTTCCTCGCTGGGGACGTTCGTAGCGAAATAGGTTTGGAATTGAGTACCAGCGTAATGGATATTTCAAATTTCTGCGTCGCGCGGCAATCATACGAGCAAGTGTAGGCGTCATTTCTGGTCGCAATGTAACAGAGCGATCACCACGGTCGGTGAATGTGAATGTCTGTTCATTTATAATCTCTGCACCAGATTTCTCGGTGTACATCTCAGTCGGCTCAAGTGGGGACGCGCTGTATTCAACATACCCAAACTTCTCGGCAACTTTACGCCACGTGTTGAAGATATGATTTTGTATCGCCATATCTTCAGGGTAAAAATCCCTCACTCCTTTGTATGGGTCGGTTCCAAGTTTTGACATGGAGCCATTATAACAGGTTCTAGAGGTTAGGTTCTAGGTGCTATTTTTAATTCAAGAATTATATTTAATTTTTAAATACGTTATTTACTGCCTATAGGCAACTAGTAACGTATACGCTGATTACTAGCTATAGCAAGTTACTAACGTATAAAGTTTAGACAAACGAAAAGGCCGCGACACGTCGCGGCCTTGGTAGTTGCTATTTGCCCGGGCTGATCTTAAGCCAAGGCATTTGTTCAGGGTCGTCTCCGATGTATAAGGAAACATGGAAACGTTGGCCGTTCGCTCCAGTCAGGATTGTGCCAGTTCTGTCGGCATCCAAGAACAATGTCTGCCTGGTGGGTTTGACGGTAATCCTCAGTTCATTCTTCGCGAGTCCCTCGCCGTCACTTATCTCCACAAGGAACTTTTTATTTTCAAAAACTTTCTCCATTCCAGCCTCCTTTCTGTATCGTACACCCAAATACCTATTTTGTCAAGTATAAAAAATTAAGCTTATTTCTGATCTTTTCTTTGCGCTTTTGAACGTTCCTGTTGGGTTAAGAAAATTTTGCGCAGGCGGACGGACTTCGGAGTGATCTCGATGTATTCGTCATCGTTCATGATCTCCATTGCTCGTTCAATATCTAGTTTAAATGGTGGGACGAGGAAAATACCTTCGTCGGAGCCTGAGGCGCGCATGTTGGTGAGTTGCTTGCCTTTGGTTGGGTTTACATACATATCTTCGCCCTTAGAGCTATTGCCGATGACTTGTCCGGCATAGACTTCATTACCAGGTTCTACATAAAGCACTCCTCGCTGTTGAAGGTTATCAAGAGAGAACGCAAGACACTTACCAGCTTCCATTGAGATCATGGACCCAACATCATGATGGTCGATCTCTCCAACATATTTTTTGAAAGCAATGAAACGAGAAGAGAGAATACCTAAACCTTTAGTGGCGACTACGAACTCACCACGATAACCGAGAAGTCCGCGTGTAGGCGCTTCGAAAGTAAGGCGAGTCTGGCCATTTTCAGTCTTCATATCCATGAGTTGGGCTTTGCGGGGAGTTAAGCTTGAGATGATAGATCCGCTCATCTCCTCTGGAACATCGACAAGGACTTCTTCGAACGGTTCAGTTTTCGTTCCATTTTCTTCTTTGAAAATAACTTTCGGCTGTGAGATCTGAAGTTCGAAACCTTCTCGACGCATGTTCTCGCAGAGAATAGCGATATGAAGTTCGCCGCGTCCATAGACAGTGTAATAATCACTGGTGCTGAAATCTACTTTGAGTCCGACGTTAACCTCAAGTTCGCGCTCTAGTCTCTCGCGAATCTGACGGCCGGTAACAAACTTACCCTCGCGGCCGGCGAAAGGGGAATTGTTTACCAAGAAGTTTAGAGAAATAGTCGGTTCATCGACATTGATGGCGGGCAGTGCTTCGAATGTCTCAGTACCAGAAATAGTGTCGCCGATATAAATTTCCGAAAGACCGGCAAGCATACAAATATCACCAGCAAGGGCCTCGGTACTCTCGACCCTTTTTATACCTTCAAAAGTGAAAAGTTTGGTTATCTTGCCTTTGTAAGTCTCTCCAGTTGGCTTCTTGATCCAAACTTCTTGCCCAGTCTTGAGTACTCCTTCGTAGACTCTCGCGATAGCTAGGCGTCCAAGGAAATTATCGTAAGCGAGGTTGAAAGGTTGGAGACGGGCTGGGACATCAAGCTTCTGTTGGGCAGGTGGCACATGCTCAAGTACGGTATCTAGAAGTGGAAAAAGATTTGCGGATTCATCCGAAAGATTTTTCTTGGCAATGCCTTGTCGGCCAATGGCGTAGACTGTAGGGAAGTCGATCTGCTCGTTATTGGCACCTAATTCTAGGAAAAGTTCGAGCACCATTTCGTGTGCTATCTCCGGACGAGCAGCAGGCTTGTCGATTTTATTAATAACTACGATTGGCTTGAGACCAAGTTCGAGTGACTTCTTCAAAACGAAACGAGTTTGAGGCATCGGTCCTTCCTGAGCATCAACTACAAGAAGCACGGTATCGATAGAACGCAAGACACGTTCTACTTCCGAGCCGAAATCTGAGTGGCCTGGGGTGTCTACAATATTAATTTTAGTATTCTTATAAAAGATCGAAGTATTCTTCGAGTAAATAGTGATACCGCGTTCCAACTCCAAAGCATTAGAGTCCATTGAGACTCCTTCTTCGACCATGCCTGTCTGGCGCATGATAGCGTCCGTCAAGGTGGTCTTGCCGTGGTCGACGTGCGCGATAATAGCGATATTCCTTATTTCCATAATTAATCCCGCCACAATGGCGGGACGGGTCAATTAAAGCATAAAAGTTGTCCCGAGGCAATATTACCTTTCCTGAAATTTTCCATCTTGATAGACAAACTGTTTTGTTGTACGGATAGTTGGTTCGGAGGCCAAGGCCTCGTCAGGTCCGCGGTCCAGATATTCTACAGTTACAACCTCTCTATTTATCGAAATAGATTGGGGAGCAATTCGATCTCCGATAAAAATAGCTTCGGAACCCCTATGAGTTACCGGTCCGGAGACAAAAACTGCTACATAAATAAATGTGCCAGAGCCGCCACCATAACGAGCTAGAAATAGGGCAGCGTCTTCTTTGCCATCTAGATTAATGTCACCATAAGCAAATTTGTCCATTAAGGTAGTTTCCTCTAATAATGCGCTACTAGGAGTTATAGCTCTTTCATTATGTCCTTGCGAGAGGGTAATCGGGCCATCATCGAAGATGAAAGTGGCATTCGATGGATTGGGACGAAATGTACCATTTTCACTTGCGACTGGGGTGCCAGTTTCTTCTTGAGGAGAATCATCGCGCATAAAATATACAAACGCGACAGCCCCAATAATCACAACAATGGTAATAATTTTTTTCACAGATATAATTCTAACATACTAAAACAAAAATCCCCGAGTTGGGGATTTTTGTTTCGCAGTCTGCTCCGTGCTGAGGAGAATTCCACATTTAATGTATTTTTTTGGGTTATCTCTGTTTGAGGCTCATAACGCTCAATTGTTTGAGATCCCTTTAATGTTGTTTACGGAATCTCCTCCCAAAGCTGACCTGTTAATATTTTCATTCTAATGTTGAAGAATGTCAAATCAATTTTTCGAATAATTCCGGGGATATCTTGTGGATGGATTGTGTATAGCTTTTCTCTATGGTGAGGTTTTTTCTTATGAAATCATTCTGCTCAGTATCCGTCTTACTAGTTAGTTACAAGCATAATAAAAAAATATGGCTGACGAAAAACGTAAAGCAGAAGAAAAAGCTCAGCAAGCTCGACGTGATAATGCCGATGCGGCAGGAGATGCTCTCGACGCTTCTCAAGAGGAAGCGGATGCAGCCAAGCGAAGAGCTGATGAAGCTAGAAAGGAGGCGGGTGAATAAAATAAATCTACGCCAGACTCTGTTTCAGTATAAAGAAGGTCTGACTTTAAAAATGGGTGTTGCCTCGCTATTGGCAACACCCATTTTTCGTTAGGCCGCATCTCCACGATCGTCAGGTGCCGAAGTGGTTTCGATTGATGTGAGCGAATCCGGGTACACGCATGCCACCCGGTGACCGAATCTCATCTTGATTCTCACCCTGACGCGAGCTCTACTAAAACCGAGCACGACGCCAGGGGCCTTGCCGTCGGGGCCCAAACTGTCCTCGTACCCGTAAGCCCCTTTCCCTGGACGAAATCGCACCTCTTGTCCGAACCTGAACCCATGAGCTTCGTTCAATCTTTCTCGCATTTCTGCCTCCACTCTCTATTTGTGCAATCTAATAATTCATACTACACGAACTAAGTTAAAAGAAAACTCTGCCAATAGATCGCCTTGGATTACCACACCTTGTAAATTTCTCGGCTACCAGAGACGTACATGTCGTTGAGTCCTGACATCTTCTCGTTCATTTTCCTATTCTTTTCTGTATCTTTAGTATACTTCTCCCAACTCTTCTCGTAGTCGGTTAGATTTTTATACTGGCTTACTACTATCACTCTGTGCCAAACTCCCGTCATGTCACTCATAATGTTAAACACCTCCTTCTCTCCCTTCATCACTTCCTTGAACAGTTTAGCAATTTTAGAAGCATTGCCCGGCTTACAAACAAATGTATCGTGAATTATGATCATATGATTATTTATTAAGCCATCTAATTATAATGCAGACGTAATAAAAAGCATTAACTTTCACCAATATCGCAACTCAACTTGAGAATCTAGGGCTCTATAAAAAGGAAAACCCGTCGCCGATACATCGGACGACGGGCCTCACTCCACCCCCACATTTTCTTTGGTTGATGCTAGTTCCTTCAGCCACCATGACTCCAGCCGAAGCCACTGGCGGGCTCTTGGGTGGTACCAACACCGCGTTTCCGCCAGTACTCCTCGAACCAAGGTTGAACCTCGTCCGTGCGAGCGCTTGGTACCTAGAGCTCGTACATCTTCTGGCCATTGTGAGCATCGGGGACTAGATCGTAGAACTTGAATTCGCCTAGAGCAAACTCAGTCACAAACGCTCTCTCGAACTCCTCGCGATTGATGTCTGGGCTGACGAAAACCTGAGTTCCGAAAAGAGTTACTCGTTCCATATCAACCTCCTAGTCTGTTGTTCTAAAGTAAAATTAACACAAACAAAAATATTAATAAAGTTTACCTGATTGGTCTAATATAGCACAGGAACTTTAGTTTAGTGGGGTATTAAATCTTTCTAGACAATCTTTTTATCAATAGTTAATTCGTATACCAAGTGTTATACCATTCTCTCATCTGATTTATCTCTCTTGTTTGCGATGTGATGATGTTTTCTGCAAGTTGCTTCATTTCTGGTCTGTTTGTCGAACGCAAAAGCATTTGTGCCATCATGACTGCCATCTGATGATGTGGAATCATCTGCTCGATAAATTCTTTATCAAACGGTTTCGCATTTTCAAGAGTTTTAGTATCGGTTTCGTTGCCCATCATGCCTCCATTCATCATCATTCCCATGCCTTGCCCCATGGAAGAACTTATGTTTGATACATCATTTCCAAACCAGGATTGATACCACTCTTCCATCTGGTCAATTTCTTCTGACTGTGCCTTTATAATATCGTTAGCAAGAGTTTTGATTTCTAGATGCTCTGCACGTGTTAAAGCAAGATTTGCCATAGTGATGGCATCTTCGTGATGAGGTATCATTTGTTCGATAAAGTGGGAATCAATCTGACCCATCATCTGCCCACCCCACGGCGTCGTGGTCGTAAATCCGGGCACAATCAGTACGCCTAAAATAACACCTACTACACCTGAAATTATTACTTCTTTACTCATAGTATTAATTATAAATTATATTTATTTAAACCACTCCTTAAAAGATTTGGGCCATCCCATCATAAGGAGTAAAGCTAATGGCGCTCCCCAGTTAGCGGAGCGTTCTACGAAATCCCAAACTGGCATTCCGACGATTGGCCTTAGGAGTGCCGTCCAAAATCCCCAGAACACCATCCAAAGAAGGGCAAGCCGTACCGGCTTGATAAGGATTAGAATTGCCAATGCAATATCTATAATCCCTATAATAAACAAAAGCTCGCTTGCCATGCTTGGATCGGAGATGCCAAATTTAGCAAACCAGCCGATCCAGTCCTGTTTGCCCTGCAGGGCAAAGACACCATGGCCGACAAACTCACCAGCAACAGAGACTCGCAAGATCCATTCAACAAGTTTTGTATTCACGTTCTATTTTTTAATTTGTCGCCAAAGCCAGATGCCGAGGAGAACCAGATCAATAGTAAAGACGAGCCAAGTAATCACGCCTAATGTGCCGACTCCTCCCATCATTCCTCCAAAATTGTAACCATATCCCATCATGTGTATGATTCTAACATAAATCCATGCAAGATCATCAACACAATAACCACGGACATAATGAGCAAGTTCATGACAAGCACAAGGGGCACAGTACAGACATGTTTTTCCGGAAGTTTTGGGTAAGTCTTATTCTCACTATTCCCGTTGTGTTGTATGCCGATGTTGTGGAAAAAATTTTCAAGTGGTCTCCACCAAATTTCCCCGGGTCGGAGTATGTGACTTTGGTTCTTGGTTCACTTGTCTTTTTCTATGGTGGTTGGGTTTTTCTCATCGGTGCCTGGCGAGAATTACAGATACGTTTGCCAGGCATGATGACCCTTATCGGCATCGCCATCTCGGCCGCTTATTTCTGGAGTGTCTATGCTGTCTTTGCCGGGGAGGAAGCCCTCTTTTGGGAATTAACAACCCTTATAACCATCATGCTTCTCGGCCACTGGCTTGAGATGCGCGCGGTAAGTGGGGCACAGGGTGCGCTCAAAGAATTATCAAAACTTCTTCCAGACACTGCCGAAGTGATAAAGAATGGTAAAACAGAAACCATCCCCCTTTCTCTACTTCGAGAGAACGACATTGTCCTTGTACGGCCGGGGGCTAAGATTCCTGCAGACGGCAAAATTATAGAAGGCGAATCTGATGTAAATGAATCGATGATTACCGGAGAGTCGAAGCCAGTTTCTAAAAAAGGAGGTGATGCTGTTATTGCCGGCACCGTGAATGGTGATGGGGTTCTTAAAATAAATATTTCAAATATTGGAGAAAAAACGTTTCTCGCTGGTGTTATGCGCTTGGTTCTCGAAGCGCAAAGCTCTAAGTCGCGACTTCAAATGCTTTCAGACCGAGCAGCATTTTATTTAACTATCATTGCAGTTCTTGGAGGGTTGGCTACTCTTGTTGCCTGGCTCGCAGTTGGGGCTGAGGTTAGCTTTGCGGTTGCGAGATTAGTAGCTGTGCTTGTCGTTGCTTGTCCGCATGCCTTAGGGCTCGCAGTGCCTCTTGTAGCATCTATCTCTACAACCAAAGCGGCGCAAAATGGCTTTCTTGTAAAACAGAGACTCTCACTCGAAGCTGCTCGAACTATTGACATGGTGCTTTTTGATAAAACGGGAACCTTGACTATGGGCGCTTTTGGAGTAACGTCAGTTTCTTCAGACGAAGCACTTATTCTTGCGGCATCTGTAGACTCTCTCTCTGAACATCCCATTGCTCGTGGTATTGTCGCTGAGGCAAAAAAGCGTAATTTCACGCTCCGAGAAGCAAAAAATTTCAAGCGTATTCCGGGAGTAGGTGGCGAGGCGGAGGTGGACGGTAAAAAAGTTTTTGTAGGGCATCGTGGTGGGGCAGATATCCAAGTAGAAGTGGATAATAAAATAATTGGCAGTATTAAAGTTGCTGACAAAATCAGACCAGAAGCCAAAGAGGCCCTCAAACAACTTAAAAGAATAGGTCTAAAATTGGCCATGATCACAGGAGACTCCGAGGATGTCGCAAAATGGGTCAGTCAGGAATTAAATATCGATGAATATTTTGCGCGGGTATTGCCACATCAAAAATCAGAAAAAGTGAAAGAGCTTCAGAGGCGCAATCTTAAGGTTGCCATGGTTGGTGATGGTGTAAACGATGCTCCAGCTCTTACCCAAGCTGATCTGGGTATTGCCATCGGCGCGGGCACAAATGTCGCCATTGAGTCGGCTGGAATTATTCTTGTAAGAAACGATCCGCGAGATATTGTAAAAATTATCAGACTCTCGCAGCTGACCTATTCGAAAATGATTCAAAATCTTTTCTGGGCAACGGGATATAACATAGTTGCCTTACCACTCGCGGCTGGCGCACTCTATGCGTGGGGAATTATTCTTGAACCTGCGCTCGCAGCTGTGCTCATGTCCCTCTCGACAATAATTGTTGCAATCAATGCGGTTGCCTTGAAGAAGTTGAGTTTAGAAACAAAATAAGTAATAATGCGAAAATGAAAAACTTCATTTCCATTGCTGTGGCTGCTGTTTTGTTGTTTTTAGGCGCTATTTGGTGGTCCAACTCACTATCTTCAGACGACCTTTCTATTATCACTCAGAGTGGTCTCCACTGGCATCCGCTGCTTGAAATTTATGTTAAAGGAGAGAAAATAGAAATTCCGCAAAATATTGGGCTTGCAGGTGTCCATAGTCCTATTCATACCCACGACGATTTACCTATAATTCACATGGAGTTTAGCGGGAAAGTGACAGAGGAAGATACAAAACTTGGGAATTTCTTTAAAGTATGGGGTAAAGAATTTCTAAGTTTTGGCGAGAGAGTCACGATGACAGTTAACGGACAAGAAAATACCGAATTCGAAAACTATCAAATGCGCGATGGTGATAAAATCGAGATAAGATACGAGTGAATATTTACTTTTATATTACGGCAAAAGGTTGTAGAAGTGGTCAGCGATAGACTCTGGTTCTTCGGGAGAATTAATATTTAAAAATGTCACTTCTCTCGGCTCGATCTTGTAGAGATAAAGTTGATGTTTCTTAAGTTCATCAATCTTTTTAATGGGCCAGTTAGCCATCGAATTCTTCTCCGCTTTGTCGGTAATGAGAGCAAGGCCTTTGTCATACTCGGTACCCTCGGCAAGTTTCGCATTACCTCGGATTGATACTGAAATGTATTCTGGACCAGTGCCGACCGAGAAGGCGACTTTGTCATTGTCCATAATATTCTGTGATTTGTGTGTCCCGCTTGTTGTCAAAAAGAATATGTTGAAGTCATCTCCCGCTGCATAATAGACTGGGGAGACGAATGGCTGCCCGTCTATATTTACTGTAGCAATAACTCCTACATTCTGGGCGCGAAGAAACTCAAGTGCATTGCGTGTTGCAACCTCTTTGGTAATCATGTCATGTATTATAACTTATTATTGTCATTTATTCCGTGGTCGCTCCATCAAATTCTGGCGCATCCTGTTCTGCTTCTTGTTTTGTCCCTCTAATAATGCCGTCCTTATGGTGTGCAGGAGAGTAGATAGTGTATAACTTGAGCACCTCGGTCTCTGAGGTATTTACGACATTGTGTCTGGCACCGGCTGGTACGATGACGGCATCACCATCTTTTACCTCATAGACAGTATCGTCAATAACCACCTCCCCCTGACCCTGCTCAAAGCGGAAGAATTGATCAGTGTCTGAGTGTGTCTCCAAACCAATCTCCTCGTTTGGCAAGAGAGACATTAATACTAATTGTGAATGTGGCCCCGTATAGAGGACGTGCCGAAAACCACTATTTTCTAGAGTCAGTTTTTCGATATTATTCTTATAACCTTTTTTCACTTAAGACTAAGTATACCCCGTCTGCCAGCAGACAAAATAGGGGAGTTGTGGTTATTTAAAAACAGGCCGCCGCGCTTAAGGCGCGGCGGCCTCCCCGGTCGGCGAACGATCTTTAGTTGACCCAGAACGCATCTTTCCAAATGCACTCCCCGGTTTCTGGGTTTTGTGGTTCCGCAATTCTGGCCCATGTTACGGACCGGAACCATCTTGTCTCGATGACATCTCGACCTTGCCTGTAAGACTCCTCAGTCGGGAGCCTTTTTGGTAGGAGCGGAAATCCTCTCATGATTTGGTGTCCTGCCCACGATGTCAGAACATCTTCGATAAACATAGCTGAGACTCCTTTCTTTCCATAATTTAAATTACTCTCAAACGAGATTATGTCAACGGATACTCCCACTGTTGCACGAGCTCAGAATTTCTTAGTTGAGCAGTTCAGGGCTCTTAATTGGGTAAATATAGCACAGGAATTAGAAGAGTCTTCATAACGGAGTGCAAAGTTGATTTTAACTTTTAATACGTATAAAGCCCCCAGCTCCGCGGGTAGGATTCGAACCTACGACCAAGCGCTTAACAGGCGCCTGCGCTACCACTGCGCCACCGCGGAGCTGGGGGCTCTACTAACTATCCACTCAATTTTGCAATCATAGCAAAAAGAGCAGGTTTATCAAGAAATAAAAATCTTTTATAGTATAATTAACGGAAAGCAATGGATAAGACAGTTCTAAGAGAAGAAGTTAAAAAATTTCTAGACGAGCATGTTACAGCGGCTATGGCTACAGTCTCACCAGAGGGCGAGCCGCAAGTAGCAACTTTGTATTACGATATAGATAGAGATCTCAACTTCTACTTCATTACCGCCCAAAATTCTAAGAAGCTCAAGAATATTGAATCTAATAAGAACGTGGCTATCACCGTAGGCTTCGGTCCGGAGCCAGTTACGGTTCAGATTGGCGGCATAGCTGAGATAGGTTCTGAGCTCAAAGACGAGGTTGTCGAAAGAATTTTTAAAAAAATCGATTTCCACCATTTGGACCAGTGGCCAGTGCTTCAGCTTGAGAAAGGTGGTCTAGTCGTGCTTAAGGTCAAACCAAAATGGCTTGTCTTTCTAAATTTCGACCAGAGCGGTCACCCGACTACCTACAGCCACGACTTTCATCAACTGATTCCGTAAAACATTAATTGGCTTTTAATCAATTGCCGAAGGAGTAAAATAGGGTAGGTTACAAAGTAATCAAAATATATGGAAGTAAATGTAAATTACCTGGCTATTGTAGTAGCGGCAGTGGCTAGTATGGTAGTCGGCTTCGTCTGGTACGGGGTGTTGTTTAAGAAGCGTTGGATGTCACTCATGGGCATTACCTCGGACAGTATGGCAAACATGAAAATGACTGCTAATCAGGCCTACATGTGGCAATTTGTGGCCTCGTTAGTTATGGCTTATGTACTCGCGCATTCTCTTCTCTTTGCGAATGCTTATCTCAATGTTGGAGCAATTCAGGCAGGTGTGATGGTCGGGTTTTGGAATTGGTTCGGTTTCGTAGCCCCAGTAACTATCGGTATCGTACTTTGGGAGAACAAACCCTGGACATTATGGTTTTTAAATGTCTCAAACTATCTTGTTAGTCTCATTGTGATGGGTGTAATTTTGAGCCTCTGGGGGTAGTTTCTCGAAATGCTATACTGGCTTAGTGAAATTCAATCTCTACGCTAAATTAAAGCAAATTTCTCCGCAAACTAGCTGGTTTATTGCTACCGTTGGTGGCTTGGTGATGCTCGGCTCTATTGGCTATGCGGTCTACAGCTACGATCTTCTGGAGAAAGAAAAAATAAATATTCTTTCAGAGCTACTAAATGCCAGAGAAACAAATTACGGACTTTTACAGGAAGCAAGACATCAACTACAAGAGGTGAGAGATCGTCAGGCTATTATTGATGCATTTCAAGGACAAATTCAATCAATCGGCAGTACTGTTGGTACACTTGAGAAACTTTCCCAGACAGACAAAGAAATATTGAAGAAATATTCCAAAGTCTATTTCTTGAGTGAGAATTATCGACCGGCACAACTGACAGCTATAAATCAAAAATATTTATACGAGAAGAATGATGCCTACGTTCACACCGAAGTTCTGCCAAATCTTGAAAGATTACTTGAAGCGGCACGCTCCGATAATATTGAGTTGCTTATTGCGTCCGCCTTTCGCTCCTTCGAAACCCAAGCATCTCTGAAATCTGAATACAGTATTGTCTATGGCGCGGGCACAGCCAACCAGTTTTCTGCCGACCAAGGATATTCTGAACATCAACTAGGCACTTCAGTAGATTTCACCACACCTGAAGTTGGGGGAATGTTCTCGAAGTTCCAAAATGATCCCGCTTACCAGTGGCTTATAGATAACGCCTATAAATATGGCTTCGTCCTCTCTTATCCAGAAAGGAACCATTATTACAAATTTGAGCCCTGGCATTGGAGATTTGTCAGTGTTTCACTTGCGGAAACACTCCACGAAGAAAGTAAATATTTCTATGACCTCGACCAACGTGAGATAGATAAGTACCTTATCAAACTATTTGATTAAGGTATAATTAACTCAAGATGAAAATAAATATCAAGGCAACCGGCATAGAACTTACTCAGGCAATTTCTGACTATGTCCATAAGAAAGTTTCTTCAATTGAGAAATATATTAATAAGGAACATGTCGATACTGTAGCTCAAGTTGAAGTGGGGAAGAGTACTCATCACCATAAGGCTGGCAATATCTTTCGTGCGGAAGTACGTATCATTGGCGGGGGCTTAGATCTCTACGCTGTCTCGGAGAAAGAGGATTTGTATGCGGCTATCGATCTTGTTAAAGATGAGATAGTGCAAAGCCTCTTGCAGTCGAAGGGCAAGCGCGAGACGCTCGCCCGCAAAGGTGCTCTAATGATGAAAAGTGTGATGAAGGGCCTTTCTCTCGGCACCACAAAAGGATTTTCTTGGGGTATGGATCGTTTTAGATTTTCCGCCAAAGGCGGATCCGCCTCCGGCGGAAAAAAGAAAAGGCCATGAATTATTGGAAACAAAAGGCGGCCCTGTGGGTTACATTGTCTGTCTTAGCTGGAGGGGTACTCTCTGCCGTAATTCTTTTTTGGATTAGTAAAATTGAGAGTGAAATTCACCTCACCAGCTTCTAATTACCTCGTAAAAAATCCGGCCAATCCATCTCTTTTTTTCCAGCCGGGATAACTCTAGTAGGGATAAATTTGCCGTTCTCTATTTTCGCATCTCTTATTATTAATCTGATTTCTTTCCCACTTTTATTTTTGTAAAACATATAAGCACCGGGCCAAGTGCTATAGGCGAAAACTTTTTTTAAATTTTCTTCGGCTGGATCATCTAAATTCAAAAGTCCGTCCTCTTTCTTAATCAATTTAATATAAGTAGCTCGTGTCTCGTCCTGAGATCTTTCTGGTATCGCACTCTCGATCCACTTAGGCAACAACATTCCAAGTAATCTTCCGCCCGCTCGACCAAGCTTTTCTTCTACCACTTTGTAATGATCTGGCCATGGATTCACTACCACTCTTGCTTGTGCGAGTATTGGCCCATGGTCCATTTTCTCGTCCATCTTTATAATAGTAACTCCTGGTTCTCCAAGACCGAGAATGGTGCCTTGGATTGGTGCTGGTCCGCGTAGTTGTGGCAAGAACGAGGGATGGACATTGAGTGTTTGGTACTTTGGCATCTCGATAAGTTCTTTTGGTAGAATCTTTCCGAAAGACGCTACCACAAATAGGTCCGCATCAAGTTTTCTCAACTCTTCCATGGGGAGTGGTTCCTTTGCCGAGTTTATAATAAGTATGGGAGAGAAGCCCATCATCTCAAGTTCCTGAAGTACATGGAGGGAAAACTGAGAACTTCCAAAGAAAACAAATTTAACCACCGCTTTTAGCGGGGCCCCGCCATGGGCGGCGGTATCTTTTGCTGGAGGCAAATCTTGGATATTTAGAGCTTTATCTGTAAAGAGAATACCATCCAAGTGGTCTGTTTCATGTTGGAAAATTTGAGCCAAGAGTCCGGAAGCCCCCCTCTCCACTTCTACCCCATTCTCATCATAGGCTCGTAAAGTTACTTTCTCACTTCTTTTAACCTGCCCATATAGCCAGCGGATTGATAAGCATCCCTCTTCCACTTTCTTTTTCTTTTTCGATGCTTTGATTATTTCTGGATTGATAAATACCAGGTCATCCGACTCCTTTTTCTTATCAAATCTTTTTGTTTTGTTTGACCACGCAAGTGCTTTGCCACTTACTATAAATATTCGTAGGCTCTCTCCAATCTGTGGCGCAGCGATAGCCACCCCATCTTCTTCGCCGTGGAGTGCCTCCTTCATCTGGGCAAGGATTGTTCGAATCTTTTTTGACTTGATATCTTTTATAGGCACACTCTTTGCCATCTCTCTAAGGACTGGAGCATCTCTTTGTAAAATTTTAGTTTTTGTCATCTTGCTTGCCCCGAGCATGGTCGAGGGGTGGAATCTTAAGACTGCCGAAGAAACAACGCGAGAAATTCGCACTCTGCGAACACCTTTTCAATAAATATGCCATGTCTTCTAGAGAAAGATGAGACGTTTTTACCCCAATTGCCCTCATTGGCAATACCTTCATGTCCGCGGCTTGTCTCTCGGCATTCACGCGTTTATGGAACTCATCAAGCATTTTCAAGCGTGGATGCTTGAAGAGTGCTTTAACATTGCGGTTTTTAAGGTTTTCGTCAAGAGATTTCATATTAAGCGCAATTTACACAATTATAGTATCATAATGCTCTAAGCGGATTTTCCATGGCAAAAAAACTTGGTATTGACCTCGGCACCACCAATATTTTGGTCTTTGTACCAGGTAAAGGGATTGTGCTCAACGAGCCATCGGTAGTTGCAGTCTCGGAAGGGAACAATAAGATTCTGGCTATCGGTACAGAGGCCAAAACGATGATCGGTCGAACACCCGAGGACATCATTGCTTACCGACCGATGAAAGATGGCGTGATCGCCGACTATCGCGTGACGGAAGCAATGCTCCGCTACTACATCAACAAGGCGCTAGGGAAGTGGAATATCTTCAAACCAGATGTCTTAATCTCCGTGCCAGCAGGAGTAACGTCTACCGAAAGGCGAGCGGTAGTAGAAGCAGCTATCAAGGCGGGAGCGAGAAACGCTTATGTGGTCAAAGAGCCTATTCTCGCCGCCATCGGTGCCGGCATTCCTATTCAAGAAGCAGCGGGTCACATGATCGTAGATATCGGTGGGGGAACTACTGATGTGGCGGTAATATCGCTCGGAGGTATTGTCGCTTCTACTTCTGTCAAAGTAGCTGGTAATAAGATTGATGCCGCCATCGCAGACTACATTAAGAAAACTTTTAATCTGGTGATTGGTGATAAGACTGCCGAGGACGTCAAGATTGCTATCGGTTCTGCTATTCCAATCGATGAAGAACTTGTTATGGCGGTAAAAGGTAGAGATTTCGTGCTCGGTTTGCCACGGACTATTGAGGTCAAAACAAATGAAGTGGTCAAAGCAATTTCAAAAGAATTACGCGAGATGATTAAGGCAGTTAAGGAGGTACTTCAGGAAACTCCGCCGGAACTCTCTTCTGACATCATTGACCGAGGGATTATTATGACGGGTGGATCCTCGCAGTTGCGCAATTTCCCGGAACTCATATTTCGTCGCACTGGTGTGAAGGCGGTCTTGGCTAAAGATGCCTACTTTTGTGTCGCTAAAGGCACTGGGGTCGCCCTAGCGCATCTCGATATGTATAAAAAAAGTATAATCGCAAAGAGATAGTGGTTATAAAATTTGACATAACGAAAGACCTGCCTGCCGGTAGGCAGGGCTCGAGACCATTAGGTAGAGCAGGGGTTCTAGAAACACCGCATGGAGTTATTCATACTCCAGCTTTTGTGACAGTTGGCACTAAGGCATCGGTCAAAGCGCTTACTCCGGAGCAGGTGAAAGACACTGGCGCAGAAGTAGTTTTAGCCAACACTTATCACCTTTATCTAGAGCCTGGTGAGAAACGGATAAAAAGTTTCGGGGGGTTACATAAGTTTATGAATTGGTCTGGGCCCATCATGACCGACTCGGGGGGCTTCCAAGTCTTCTCCCTCGGCGCGGCGTATGGTAAAGAGTTGTCAAAGATTACTAAAATTACTGATCCCTCGCAGATACTCGCTGAGAGATCGCTCGATAGCGAGACGCCACGTTTTGCTACTATTGGCGCCGATGGAGTCTCCTTCCGCTCTCACCATGATGGGTCTCTCCACTACATCACCCCGGAGAAGTCGATTGAGATTCAACATGACCTTGGTGCCGATATCATTTTTGCTTTCGATGAATGTACCTCGCCCAACGAAGATTATCGTTACCAAGAAGAAGCTCTCGATCGCACACATCGTTGGGCGACCAAGAGTCTCGAATATCACAAATCAAAATCAAATAGTAAGACTCAAGCACTCTTCGGTATTGTCCAAGGCGGTAGGGAAGAGTCTCTGCGCAAGAAATCCGCTGAGTTTATCAGCAGTTTAGATTTCGACGGTTTTGGTATTGGCGGATCGTTTGCAAAGGAAGATATGGAGACTGCGGTTGAATGGGTTAATGAAATATTACCTAAAGAGAAACCAAGGCATCTTCTTGGTATAGGAGAACCGGAAGATTTGTTTATGGGAGTGGAAAATGGAGTGGATCTTTTTGATTGTGTGGCGCCAACTAGAAATGGCCGTGGAGGAACTCTGTATACTTCGAGAGGGAAAATAAATATTAGAAATGCAGAATTTCGCGAAGATGAAAAACCTATAGATTCTCTATGTGGCTGCTCTGTTTGCACTTCGTACTCACGTGCTTACCTTTGTCATTTATATAGAGCACATGAAATGCTTGGCGGCACTCTCGGCTCCATTCACAATCTTTATTTCATCATACATTTGGTCAAACATATGCGTGAAGCCATTCTCGATAATTCCTTCCAAGAGTTTAAAAAAGACTTTTTATCTAAATATCTAAAATAGAAAACGCCGACACATGTGTCGGCGTTTAGGCCCGTACGGGGCCGGAGGTGGGTTTGAAGCGGGCTTAGTTGTTGCAGGGGAGACTGAGGGCAACCCGTGTTTCCGAACACGGAGCGGCCTTTTTCT
>Ga0209542_10003957_pt1 | contig 31044 bp, 32 predicted proteins | sample RifCSPhighO2_01_FD_184028 | JGI IMG/M metagenome (GOLD analysis project Ga0209542, IMG submission 184028) | Soil microbial communities from Rifle, Colorado - Rifle CSP2_plank highO2_0.1 (SPAdes) (version 2) | ecosystem: Environmental > Terrestrial > Deep subsurface > Rock core/Sediment ... | reverse complement strand
TGCCGGTGCAGCGGTTCGCGGTCGCGCACCTGCACCAATACATTCGACGAGCGCGCGTTGCGGAACAAGGGCACGACCTTGATGTTTTCGTTCTGGGCCGCTTTGTTTTGTTCCAGCAATTGTTCCAGCTGTTTCGTGTTGTATTTTCCCGAAACCTTCTCATCCGGGCCGATCCACTCGGCGGCAAGGACCGCGTGGAAACAGCTGGCGCCAATCACCAGCGCTGAAAATGAAAATTTCACGGGTTTCATGCGATGAACTCCTTATGGCCGTTCAAAGGTCAGTGAGGCCCACAGGCTTTCCCAGTCGAAATCGGAAAAGAGAGACGCCGGGATCATGTGCACCGAGGTCACGAGCCAGACGCCGGAGCGTGGCAATGTGAATTCTGCACGGCCGTTGTCATCGGTGCGTGCCTTGAGTTTGGCGAGCGGTTCGGCCTGGTTGAACGCGACCACCAGCGCGCCCGTGAGGGGTTTACCCTGATACAGCAGCCGCAGGCGCAGCGTGCGTGTGCGATACGGATTGGCCTCGGCGACCAGTTCGAGCGGAAAACCCAGGACGCGGTCCGCGTCATCCCCGACCGCTCCCGCTGCCATGAGCGACTTGGCGCAGCGAAAATAAGTCTCCTCGATTTTTTTCCCAGGTTTTTGGCGCTGCCGGTGTAATGCCAGGTTGCGTTCGAGCCCTTCCTTGAGCAGATATTTCTCGAACTCTTCGGGCGTGTCGAAGCTGACCGAATCCGGTTTGGTGTGCAGCCCAATGACGTACAGCCCGGGCGCGGCCGGTGTCACCGTGCCGGCGGGTTCATCGCCCAGCACGCCGGGGATCGGCTGCGTGCCGGCCGGGCCCGTGACGATGTAGCGCTCGAATTTCTGGGGGAAATAGGGCACGGAATCGCCCTTGAAGTCCTGGCCCACGAACAGGCGCAAGGGCACCGCGCTTCCGGGCTTGGGCTGGAATGCCTGCGGTTCGATCCAGAAGTCGTGGGCCACCGCTGGCCCGGCGACGGCCAGCAAGGCGGCAATGAGCAGGCGGCGTGAATTTCGCATAAACTGCGCGCGGAATTTTGTCGTCACAAGCAGGTCCACCAAGCCGTGTCGGTCCGCAGCATAGCATAAGCCCCCTGACGACCGCTTCGCCGGAAACTGGAAGACGCGAACCATGTCCCGCCTGCCAATTTTTTTATTGACCTTGCTGGTTCTGGTAGGTGTCGACGGCGCGCGCGCCCATGAAATCCGTCCCGCGATCGCAACCGTGAACTTCAGTGCCGAGCGCTACGACGTCGAGGTCAGCGCCAATATGGAGGCGGTGATGGCGGGTGTGAGTCCGCAACACAAGGACACCAATGAATCGCCCAACGCGCAGACATACAACCGTCTGCGCGAACTGCCACCCGCGGTGCTCGAGCGGAAAATCCGCGAGTTCCTGCCGCAGTACCTCGAAGGTATCGAGATCCATTTCGACGATGCGCGCAGGCAGCCGGCCTTGTGTTCGCTCGACGTGCCGGAGGTCGGCGATCCGGCGCGCGCGCGGCTGACGCTGTTGCGCCTGTGCGGAGCCATCCCTCCGGACGCGCGCACGTTCCGTTGGGCCTATGCAGCGGACTTTGGCGAGAGCATCGTGCGCCTGCCGGCCGTGTCCGGCGGCGATCTGGTGGCGCTGTGGCTGAAGGACGGCGCCAAGAGCGAGCCGTACATTCTGGGCGTCGGTCTGGAGCAGAAAACGCGGCTGGAAGTCGCCGCGCAATACACCGTGTTCGGCTTCACCCATATCCTGCCCAAGGGCCTCGATCACATTCTGTTCGTGCTCGGACTTTTTCTGCTGAGCACCCGCTGGAAACCCTTGTTGATCCAGGTGACCGCTTTCACGCTGGCGCACACCCTCACGCTCGGGCTGAGCATCTACGGCATCGTCTCGCTGTCACCCGCGATCGTGGAGCCATTGATCGCAGCCTCCATCGCGTACGTGGCGGTCGAAAACATGGTCACGGCGGAGCTGAAGCCGTGGCGTGCGTTCGTGGTCTTCGGTTTCGGTCTGCTGCACGGGATGGGATTCGCCGGGGTGTTGCAGGAGATCGGCCTGCCGCGCTCGGAGTTTCTGACGGCGCTGTTGACGTTCAATCTCGGCGTGGAGCTCGGTCAGCTCAGCGTGATTACCTTGGCCTATCTGCTGGTCGGTCTGTGGTGGAAAACCAAAGGCTGGTACCGCGCGCGCCTGGTACAGCCGTTGTCGGCGCTGATCGCCGTGGTCGGGGTTTACTGGACGATTGAACGGATCGCCGGCTGAGCCGACTCAGCCGAGACGCTGCTGAGAAGACGCCGGAGATGTTTGATCGTAGCCGTTGTGACGGCGCGACCCCGCCACCCGGCGCTCGACACCCTTCCATGAGAGGCGGCTCTGACGCCGTTCCCGGTGTGCGCGATAAACGCATTCGCGCACGGCGATGAGGTTGCCTTTCAGGTTTACCTTATCGAGATTGATGATGGCCTCGTAGGCGGCCGGTTCCGGCACCACGTACACGTGGCCGTAACCGAGCGGCAGGCCGGTGTCGGTGTCGCGCATGAGGATGGCGTTGATGGTGGTGCCGTAGCCGGCGAATAGCCGGCGCAGGTCATCCGTCGTGACCGCCGCGGAGAGATTGCCCACGAAGATATTCATTAGCTGCCCCGTCCGTCTGGCCTGATGGCCTTATATTTTCCCGCATTCTGTGGAAGATGCGTCCGCCTGACAAGTCATCTCAAGCTTCAAACGGAAAAATGCTTTTACAGCAAAGGGTTTGGAAGCAATGTCGATGCCGTTTGCGAATACCGGCGAGACCTGTTGCCAACTGATTTCCCGCGGCATCGAATCAAGGCGAGAGCGTCAACCTCGACGTGTCCGCGACCACGGGTTTTGACGGCAGGGATTTTTTGAGCAGACGCATGACCTTGGCCGCGGTGGCGCGATAGCCGGTGAGCTTGCCGCCGTAGACGGTGACGAGACGCACGCGGTCGGCATTGTCCGGATGCAGAACGGTTTCGCGCGAGCGATGGAACATCGACCCCGGTCCCTGCGGCAGCACGCGCAGGCCGGCAAAACTGTCCAGCAACCGGCCGCGAGAATGCGGGAAATAGTGTTGCAACGTTTCCCGTAAATAAGCGATCTCTTCCGGCCGCGCCCGCACCGCCCCGGGGTCGCCGTCATAAGGCGTTTCCGTGGTGCCGACCAGGGTGTGCCCCTGCCACGGCATGACGAACACGGCGCGGCCGTCGCTCGGGGCCTCGACGTAATAAACGCCGTGGCGGATCTCGCCTTCAACGAGAATGTGCGTACCCTGGACGAGGTCCACCGTCAGCCTCGGCGGGCGCGGCGTGATGCGGTCGAGGACGGCATTGGCCCAGGGACCGGCGGCGTTCACCAGTGTTTTGGCGTGGCACGCCTTTTCGCCGTTGCCCTCGAGATAATGCACCTTGAAGCCATTCGTGCTTCGTATCGCTGAAAGAAAATTGGCCGGACAACGCAGCTCAGCCCCGAGCGTCTGTGCCGAGCGCATCACGGCCTGTGTCAGCAGAATGTCGTCGGTCCGGGCGTCTTCATAACGGAACACCGCCCGCAGCCCACGGGTGTCGAGCCCGTCGAGGCTCTCCCAGCGCGCGCGCGGTACGGATTCGAAGCGCGTGTCGCGGGAAAGTCCGCCGAGCACGGCATACAGGGACAGCCCGGCGCGGATCATCCACGGCGGGCGGCGGGTGGAGGAATAGACGGGAATATAAAATGGCACGCGCCGAACCAATGTGGGCGCGACGCGCAGGAGAATTTCGCGCTCGCGCAGCGATTCGCGCACGAGCCCGAGATGCGCGCTTTCGAGATAGCGCAAACCGCCGTGAATGAGTTTGCTGGAGCGACTGGACGTACCGCTGCCGAGTGCCTGTCGTTCCAGCAGCAGGGCCGAATAACCCGCGGCGACCGCGGCCTGGGCCACGCCGACGCCATGGATGCCGCCGCCAATGACAACGACGTCGTAGTCCGGGCCTGGCATCAGGGAGAAGCCGCATGGCGGGAGAGTTCCTGCAACATCTCGCCGACCGCAAAGGTCTCGATGAAATCCACCCCCCGTGCCGCCAGCGCCAGCGCCACCCGTGGGTCCGCCACCTCGAATATGACGAGCTTCGTGCCATCGATTTGAAGTTGGCCTTCGCGCGGGAGGCCGTCCACATCGCAGAAAAGAAACTGCGGACTTATCTTGGCGATAAGTTCCTGCCCGTGCTCATCCCATTGATCGATGACGGCGCCGATCCGGGACCAGCCCTGGCGCCGCGCCGCCAGCAGCGCCTCGAGCGAATACGAAATCAATATGCACTGGGCGAGGGCCGGCTTGAGCGAGCGCCGTACCAGCGTGAGCAGGGTGTCGATGCCGAAACGCTCGATGCTGGAGCGCTTGAGTTCGACGAAGGCGGTCACCTCCGGCTGACGTACCAGGAGGTGGCCGAGTTCGGCCAGACGGGTGATGTGCACGTCCTTGAAACGATCGCCGAAGCGCTCGCGCTCGGCGACCCGCAGGCCCCACAGTTCCTCATAACGGAGATCGTGGACCTTGCCGCGTACGCCGCACAGGCGCTTCAGGTCACGGTCGTGGAACAGCACCGGCACGCGGTCGCGAGAAAGCTGCACGTCCACTTCGACAAAGCGCGCGCCCGCGGCAATGGCGGCCTCGAGCCCGATCAATGTGTTTTCCGGGTAATGCCGGGGATAGCCCCGGTGCGCCACCAGCTGCGGGATAACCATATGCGCAACTTTAGCACCCCTGTATGATCGAGTGCCGCGGGAACCGGCACGGCTGTCAGCCGCCACCGGCTCCGGCCTCCGAGTTCAATGGTTATGGCTTGTGCCGGGGCTGGAATGATCTAAGTTACAGAGAGATGCATCTTTAAAGATATGGAAGTTGCCATTACACACCCTGGAACACATACCCCATAGAGGAGACACCATGAGAAAGCGTTTCATCTCCGTTTGCACTGTCCTGATGCTGCCCTTGCCCGCGGCCGTTGCCTACGCCGAGGATATTGGCGTTAACCTCAAGGCAGGAACGCTGGGTGTCGGCGTGGAAATTTCCAGGTCCTTCGGCGAAAAATTCAGTCTGGGCCTGGGATTCAATTCCTATGATCACAAAACCACCGACAGCGCCAGCGACATCGATTATGACTTCAAGTTCGATCTTCAGTCCGTCGCATTGTTGGCGAATTACCATCCCTTCGGCGGCACGTTCCGTTTCACCGGCGGTGTGCTGTACAACAAGAATGAACTGGACCTGACCGGCAAGCCTTCCGGTTCCAGCTACGTTATCAACGGTGTGACCTATACCGCCGCGCAGGTCGGAACGCTGAACGGCAAGCTCACGTTCAACAGCACGGCGCCCTATCTTGGCATCGGTTAGGGTAATCGTCCGGGCGCCAAGGTGGGCGTGTCGGCGGATATCGGTGTGCTGTATCAGGGATCGCCAAAGTTGGCCCTGACAGCGACCGGCGCCGCCGCGGGATTGACGTCGGATCTCGAGCAGGAGCGCCGCAGCGCGGAAGCGGACCTCAGCGATTTCAAATGGTATCCGGCACTGTCATTCGGCGTGTATTTCCGCTTCTGACCAATCAGCGTTGTCGCACGAAAGCGCGCCGGTTAACACCTGGCGCGCTTTTTTTCACCCGGGCTTCCACCGGGTTGTGTTGCCTGATTTAGAATGGCGGCGATGTTCAGGCAAGGCAGGTAACAGTGACCAAATCCACGGGTGCCCACGGCGCCAAAATTCGTCTCGGCATCAGCAGTTGTCTGCTGGGCCAAAAGGTGCGTTTCGACGGCAACCACCAGCTCGACAGTTTTCTGACCGGCACGCTCGGGCAGTTTTTCGAGTGGATTCCCGTCTGCCCCGAGGTTGCCATCGGCCTGGGGATACCGCGGCCGCCGATTCGGCTGGTCGGTCCCCCCGCGGCGCCGTGCGCCGTTGGCGTGAAGGACGCCGCCCTCGATGTAACGGACAAACTCGCCGCCTACGGGAAACAGCAGGCACGCCAGCTCACTGACCTGAGCGGCTACGTGTTCAAAAGCCGGTCGCCGAGTTGCGGCATGGAGCGCGTCAAGGTTTATCAACATGCCGGAGCGCCGGCGAAGAGTGGTCGGGGAATTTATGCTGACGCATTTCTCTCCGGTCAACCCTGGTTGCCGGCGGAGGAGGAGGGCCGGCTCAGCGATCCGCGCCGGCGGGAAAATTTCATCGAGCGCGTGTTCGTTTACCGGCGCTGGCAGGAGTATGTGGCCCACGGGTTGACCGCCTCGCGGCTGGTGGAATTTCACACACGCCACAAGCTGGCGCTCATGGCCCATGACGTCGAGGCCTACCGCGCGCTCGGGCGACTGGTGGCGCAGGCCGGCCGGCGGAACCTGAAAGAGTCAGGACATGAATACCTTTTACGTCTGATGCAGGCATTCCAGCGGCTGGCGACGCCGGCGCGCCATGCGAATGTGCTGATGCATCTCATGGGCTATCTGAAAAAACATCTGGACACCGGCGACAAGGCCGAACTGCTCGGGATGATTCATGCCTACCGGCGGAGCGAGGCGCCGTTCGCCGCGCCACTCACTCTGCTCAAGCATCATTTCCGGCGCCACCCCGACCCGTATATCGCGGGCCAGACCTACCTGAATCCCGATCCGCGCGAGCTGATGCTGCGCGGCGGTCTTTGAGTCTCGCGCGCGTGTACCCGGAAGATCTGCGACGCGGCGCGCTGCTGATGATCGCCTCGGGGCTGCTGTTTTCCACCATGGGGGCGCTGGTGAAGTACCTCTCGGCCGAACTGCCGAATGAAATGGTGGTGTTCTTCCGCAGCGTGATGGGCCTGCTCGCGCTGCTGCCGTGGGTGCTGCACCGCGGGCTCGGCCAGCTGAAAACGAAAAGGTTGCGCGGGCATCTCGGGCGCGGCTTGGCCGGCGTCTCGGCGATGTACTGTTATTTCTACGCCATTGCTCACCTGCCGTTGGCCGAAGCGGTGTTGCTGAATTATTCCACGCCTTTGTTTATTCCTTTCATCGCGGCCTTGTGGCTGGGCGAACAGGTATCGCCGCGATTATGGGTGGCCATCGGGACCGGGTTTGTCGGCATCGTACTGATACTGAAGCCGGGACTGGGTCTGTTCACGCCGGTGTCCCTGATCGGCCTGGCTTCGGGGCTGTTCGCGGCACTGGCGATGGTCAGCATCCGGCGCCTGTCGAACACGGAACCGACGTTGCGCATTGTTTTCTACTTCAGTCTCGTGTGCACGGCCGTGTCCGCGGTACCGCTCGCGTGGCGCTGGCAGACACCCGATCCCGGCCTGTGGATTTTGCTGCTCGGGATGGGCGCGCTGGCCAGCCTGGCGCAACTGTTGCTGACGCGCGCCTATGCCCATGCGCCGGCTGCCCAGGTCGGGCCGTTTACCTATTCCACCGTGGTATTTGCCGCCGGCATCGGCTGGATTTTCTGGAGTGAAATTCCGGATCTCCTGTCTTTTGGCGGAACCGCACTGGTTTGTCTGGCGGGGATAATGACCATCCGTTTCGCCGGGCAACGGCTGCTTTCCGAGGCCAAACTGGCGAAATAGATTGTATTCAGGCGAAACCCCAGCCGTTCCTCCGGCACGGGCAACCACCGGGCGTCTCCTTCTGGATCAAGTAAAAATCCGGCAAAAAAGCCGATTTATTTTGTTTGTGTTTACCTTGTCAGTCCCCATGCCTTGTCCCAAAATAAATGGAGAACCCGCCACGGGTTAGGGTGTACCTTTTTAATACCAAGGAAAACGGAGATAACCATGGATAGCCTGGACCGAGCGATTGATCTGGTATCGCGGTGGAAAACCGAAAAGAAAAAGGAGCGTGCCGAGGTGCTGGCTCGCTTGGAAGGCGTTATCAAGGATTGCCAGGCCGCGACTCAAGTCTGGCAGGGGTACCTCGACAAACCCGGCAAGCCGGGCGACCACTGGACGATCATGAGCTGGATTGGGCCGGACCGCGCCAAGCAGCTGCACGAAATCAACCTGCGGGCAAAAGCGAGCGTGGAGGAAGTCTGCCGCATGGCCGGACCGGCGGCGGGGCGTTTCGTGGTGCTGGACGAGGACGTGATCGAGATGGCCTACCGCCAGCTCAAGCCGGGCGAGTCCGGCATCGACGCCGCCAATACCGCGGTGGCGAATACGCAGAAGTACATGGAGTATCTGCGCGGGCTGATCGAGCGCGTGCGCAGTGGCAAGGCCCCGGCGGCTCCGGCCGGCAAGGGCGCGCCGACAAAATCCAATAAGAAAGCTGCTGCCAAACCCGCGAAGAAAAAGCCGGCGCCCAAGAAAAAGTAGTGACTGAAAAGGTACCTGAGGAAACTCTGAGTAATATTAATTTCTCACCGCAAAGGCGCAAAGAGCGCAAAGGTTTTACCCAATAAAAATCTTATGGGAACCTCTAAAAATTGCTTCTCATGTAGGTTGGGTCAAGCCGCGCCAGCGGCGGACCCAACAAAATCATACTGTTCGGCGGGTTTCGCTTCGCTCAACCCACCCTACATTTGAATTATTAGAGGTTCCCTTATGTTTTTCTTTGCGTCCTTCGCGTCTTTGCGGTGAATGATTATTTACTCAGAGGCTCCTTGGATCCATAGCACGTCCAAAGCATCAGCAAAAAACAAAGCGCCCCGAAAGGGGCGCTTTGGTGTGACTCAAGCTAAGCGAGATTATTTCGCAGGAGCGGCCGGGGTTGCACCCTTCATCCCGTCTTTCATCTCTTTCTTGGCGGCCTTCTTCTTCATCTTCTTCTCTTTCTTCATTTCTTTCTTTTCTTCTTTGGTCATCTCTTTCTTGGCGTCAGTCATGCCGTCTTTCATCATCATCTCTTCTTTCATTTCTTTCTTGGCGGCCGGGGCTTCATGCTTCATCGCGCTGGCGACGTGCACCAGGCCGAACATCATGGCGAACGCCAGGGCAAACAGGGTGGACAGTAACTTTTTCATACCGGAGGCTCCTTGAGGTAAACAGCAAATGGGAAAGTCTGATGGTTGGGATGCAGGCATTCCTTGCCATCATTGCCGATCTCTAGAGCAATCGCTGTGCCATTCATATTCAATATTAGAATCAAATAGTTATATATATACCCCACACTGCGTTATGCTTGCATTTTGTAGCAAGCTTCAAAATTTGTAGTCCCGGGAATTTCAAGAAAAATATGCCGTTTCCCTTATTCAGGCTCGGCCGCCTCCAGCGCAAGGTATTGCTGGCGATATCCGTCATCGTGATTGTGCCGATGCTGGTGGCCGGCTGGCTCGCGGCCGAGTGGGTCTCGATCAGTTTCGAGAAACGTTTGCAGCAATGGATCGTCGATGCCGCGCGTTCCAACCAGCACTGGCTACAGGCTTATCAGAACGACGCGGTCATCCTGGGGCGCGTGCTCGCGGATGATCCGGCGTACGTCGCCAAAGTCGAACGCAATCCCGAGGAGGCGATTCCGCTGCCGGTGCAGCGCATCTCGCAGGAGCTCGGCATCAATCTCATCCAGCTCTACAGCCCGGAAAAGAAACTCTTGTACTCCTCGATTCCGGTGGAGGTGAACGCTCTGTGGGAGCGCGGCCAGACCGAGGCCGTGCTCAAGGTAGTAAGCCAGCAGAAAACCATGCTGGCCGCGGTCGGCATCACGCCGATCCCGCGCCGCGGGAAGCCACGCTACTACCTCGTGCTGGGCAGTCTGCTGGGGCAGGACTTCACCGATGAACTGGCGCAGCTCACCGGGTTGAAGGCGCGGCTTTATTATCGCGAGGGCAAAAAGTATTTCGATCTGTTTTCGTCACCGGGAAAGGTGATAGTGCTCAAACATCTTCCAAGGATGGCGCTCGCCCGATTGGAGAAGGACAAGAAACCTTATTACAGTCTTGAGGCCGAGAACGGTCAGTTCCGCGGCTTGTACACACCGATCGTGGACCCCACGGGACGGGTCGAGGCAATCATGTTCAGCGGGCTCGAGAAACGCGGCGTCCAGGAGGTGCTCACCAACCGTGCCGCACTGTTCCTGTTCATCTCCCTGTTGGGCGTCGTTATCGGCGGCCTCGCCGGCCTGCTGCTGTCGCGTCTGGTGGTGCGCCCGTTAGAATATCTGCGCAATGGCGTCATGCAGCTCGCGGGCCAGAATTTCAGCGCCAACGTGCCGATCAGTTCCGATGACGAGCTCGGCGATCTGGCCAAGGCGTTCAACGCCATGGCCGCGCGGCTGCGCGAGGCGCGTGACGAACAGGCGCAGCGTTTCCAGAAAGACAAGCTCTCCGCCATGGGCGAGCTGTCGGCGGCACTGGCGCACGAGATCCGCAATCCCATCGGCATCATCAATGCCTCGGCGGCGCTGCTCGACAAGCCTGATTATGCGCCGGAGAAAAAAACCGAACTGACGCGCATGATCCGCGAGGAAAGTTTGCGCGTCTCGCATCTGGTGCAGGACTTTCTGCAGCTGTCGCGCCACCGTCAGCCCTCGTTCGCGGACATTGATCCGGCCCAGCCGCTCGAACGTGCCCTCGACCTGGCCCTGGCCGGGGGCAAAGCGGTCACGGTGCACAGAGAGTTCCATCACCATGACGCTAAGATCAAGGCCGATCCCGGCCTGCTGCAACAGGCCTGGGGCAATATCTTTACCAATGCCCTGCAGGCCATGAACGGAAAGGACGGCAAATTCTGGCTGCGCTCCGGCATGGAAGACGGGCGCGTGTTTCTGTCGGTCGAGGACAACGGGCCGGGGGTGCCGGCCGAGATCATGCCGCGCCTGTTCGAGCCGTTCTTCACCACCAAGGAGCAGGGCACAGGTCTGGGACTGACCATCGCCTATACCCTGGTGGAGGCGAACGGCGGACGGCTCGAGGCGCTGCCGCCGGAAGGCAATGGTGCCCGATTCGTCATGCGGTTTCCTTTGTACCAGGAGGCAGCGGTGTTATGAAACGCACCGTACTGGTGGTGGATGACGAACAGAACATGCAGGCAGTGATGCGCATGGTGCTGGAAGGTGCCGGTCACGAGGTGCTCGTCGCCGACAGCGGCGAGGCGGCGCTGGCGCACATACAGAATCCCAATCTCGACGTGGTGCTCAGCGACCTCAAGATGCCCGGCATGGGCGGCGAGGAATTCGTCATCCGTTGCCGCCAGTCACGCCCGGACGTGCCGGTCATCATCATCACGGCGCACGGCACGATCCGCTCCGCGGTCAAGAGCATCCACGACGGCGCGGCGGATTACCTCACCAAGCCGTTCGAGCCGGAGCAGGTCGAGATCGCGGTGCACAACGCCATCAAGCTGCGCGACATCCTGCGCGAAAACGCCCAGCTCAAGGCCGCGGTGAGCGAATCGCGCGGCACCAGGCGTCTGGTCGGCGAAAGCCGCGCCGCGCAGCAGCTGCTCGAGGAGATCCGGCGCGTGGCGCCGTACAAGACCGGCGTGCTGATCACGGGCGAATCCGGCACCGGCAAGGAACTGGTGGCGCGCACCATCCACGAACTCTCACCGCGGCGCGAACGCCCGTGGGTCGCGATCAACTGTTCCGCCATTCCGCGCGACCTCATGGAGTCCGAGCTGTTCGGTTACGTCAAGGGCGCGTTCACGGGCGCGAGCCAGAACCGCCCGGGCCGGCTGGAGCAGGCACAGGGCGGGACGCTGTTTCTCGACGAGATCGGCGATCTGGATGCCTCGCTGCAGGCGAAGCTGCTGCGCGTGCTGCAGGAACGCGAATTCTCCCCGGTCGGTTCGAATCAGGTGCGGACCGTGGACGTGCGCTTCATCGCCGCCACCAATCGCGATCTGAAGGAGTACGTGCGCGAGGGCCAGTTCCGCGAGGATCTGCTCTACCGCCTGGACGTCTATAGCATTGTCGCCCCGCCGTTGCGCAGCCGCCGCGAAGACATCCCGCTGCTGGCCCAGACATTCCTGCACGAGCTGGCCGCCGAGATGGACAAGAAGGTGACGGCCTTCACACCGGCGGCGCTGGAGACGCTGGAACGCTACGCCTGGCCCGGCAACATCCGCGAGCTGCGCAACACCGTGGAGCGCTCGCTGCTGTCGTGCCAGGGGAAAACCATTGACGTCGGGGATTTACCGGGAGCAATCACGGCGCAATCCGAAGCGACTGCCGGCAAAAAATTCACGCTCGACAAAATGGGCAAAAAAAACCTGGACCGCTGGCTGGAAGAAGTGGAGCGCGGCGTGATTCTCGAAGCGCTGGCGCAAACCAAGGGCGTGCAGGCGCACGCCGCCAAACGCCTGGGGATCGCCGAGCGCAGCCTGTGGCACCGCATCAAGAAGCTCAATATCCAGATCAACCGGGTCATCCACTAAGTTTTTTCTTGATTCCGGCGGTTGCCGGGGTGGCCTGATGGCCTCATCATGTCTTCCGGACATCAGGAAATAACCATGCTTTCACCCGTCGTCATTGTCTGGCTGCAATTCGGGCTGTGCACCGTCCTGATCGGGTTCGCCGGTAACAAGCTGTCGCGTTATGGCGATGTCATTGCCGACAAGACCGGCCTGAGCGGCACCTGGGTCGGCTTGATGCTGCTCGCCACCGTGACCTCGCTGCCCGAACTGGTCACCGGCATCAGCGCCGTGACGGTAGCCGATACGCCCGATATCGCGCTCGGCGACGTGCTGGGCAGTTGCGTCTTCAATCTCGTCATCCTCACGATTCTCGATTTCCTCCAGCGCGAAGAGTCGGTGTACACGCGCGCCAGTCAGGGCCACATCCTCGCTGCCGGATTCGGCGTGGTGCTAATCGGCTTCGTCGGTTTCAACGTGCTGCTGGCCGATCAGACCAGCGAGTTCGCCATTGGGCATGTCGGCATCTATACCCCGCTGATCATCATTCTTTACGCGGTGGCGATGCGCACCGTGTTCCGCTACGAGCGTGCGCAGATGGCGGCGTATGCCGAGGAACGGGCCGAGCGCTATCCGGAGATCAAGCTGCGGCAGGCGGTGCAACGCTATGTCCTGGCCGCGCTCGTCGTGGTGGGCGCCGGCATCTGGTTGCCTTTTATCGGCGAGCAGATCGCCCGCGTCATGGAATGGGAAGCGACCTTCGTCGGCACGCTGTTCGTGGCCTTCGCCACCTCGGTGCCGGAGATGGCGGTGACCGTTTCGGCCATGCGCCTGGGCGCCCTCGACATGGCGATCAGCAACCTGCTCGGCAGCAATCTGTTCGACATCCTGATCGTCGCGGTGGATGATTTCTTTTTCGCGCGCGGGCCGATACTCGCCCATGTCTCGCCGGTGCACGCGGTCTCCGCGATATCGGCCATGATGATGACCGGGATCGTGATCGTGGGGCTGCTGTATCGTCCGAAGACGCGGCTGTTTCGCGCGGCGGGGTGGGCGAGCCTGCTGCTGCTCGGCATTTATCTGCTTAACGCCTCCGTGCTGTACCTCCATGGAAAATAACCGGAACCCGGCCGGGGCGGCCGATGCCAGCCCGCCCACCTGGCATCAGTTGCCAACGGAGGAAGTCGCCCGCCGTTTGGGCGTTGACCTGCACGCCGGCCTGACCGGCGACGAGGTGCGTCAGCGCCGCGAACAGTACGGCGCCAACGAGATTCGCGAAGGCAAGCGGCGCGGACCGCTCGCCATGTTCCTCGGACAGTTCACCGATTTCATGATCCTGGTGCTGATCGGCGCGGCGATCGTCTCGGGAATGATCGGCGATGTGGTGGACACGCTGGTGATCGTGGCGATCGTGGTGCTGAACGCCGTGATCGGCTTCGTGCAGGAATACCGCACCGAGCGCGCCATCGCCGCGCTCAAGCAGATGGCGGCGCTCACCGCGCACGTGGTGCGTGACGGGCAATCGCAGATGGTGCCGGCGAGCGAACTCGTGCCCGGCGACGTGGTGCTGATCGAGGCCGGCAACGCGGTGCCGGCCGACCTGCGGCTGGTCGAGGCGGTGCAACTCAAGATCGAGGAGGCGGCCCTCACCGGCGAGTCGCAGCCGGTGGAGAAGCTCACGCGCCTGATGCACGAAGCGGACCTGCCGCTCGGCGACCGGCGCAACATGGCGTACAAGGGCACGCTCGTGACCTACGGGCGCGGGCGCGGCGTGGTGGTGGAGACCGGCATGGGCACGGAACTCGGGCGCATCGCCGAACTGCTGCGCGCGGAGGAGGAGGGCAAGACACCGCTGCAAAAGCGTCTTGCGCGTTTCGGCAAGAATCTCGCGATCGCCGTGCTGGTCATCTGTGCGATCCTGTTCGTCACCGGGCTGCTGCGCGGCGAGCCGGTGATGCTGATGCTGCTCACCGCCATCAGCCTCGCGGTCGCGGCGATTCCCGAGGCGCTGCCGGCGGTGGTGTCGGTGTCACTCGCGCTCGGGGCGAGGAAAATGGTCGGCCAGAACGCGCTCATCCGCAAGCTGCCGGCGGTCGAGACGCTCGGTTCGGTGACCTTCATCTGCTCGGACAAGACCGGCACGCTCACCGAGAACCGCATGCGGGTCGAGGAGTTCTACGCCGGGGCGCAGGCGCTGCGCGCGCTGCCGGCCGAGGTCGTGGCGCATGAGCCATGGCGCACATTGCTGACGGCGCTGGCACTGAGTAACGACGCGCGCGCCACGGCGGATGGCGGGATCCTCGGCGATCCCACCGAGGTGGCGTTGTATCGGGCGGCGCGTGACGCCGGTTTCGACAAGGCATCGCTCACGCAGACACAACCGCGAGTGGCTGAAATTGCCTTTGATTCCGAGCGCGCGCGCATGACCACCCTTCATAGAATCCCCTCCCCCCTTGCGGGGGAGGGTGAGGGAGGGGGGTTGTCTCCAGCGCCCTTGCCACTTGTTTTCCCCTCATCCCCATCCCTTCTCCCGCAAGGGGAGAAGAGGGCGAGCCGTGGCGCGCTACGCGCGCCTTCTTTTACTTTGGGGGAGGGGGGGGAGTCGGTAGTTGCTTATACGAAAGGCGCGCCGGAACACGTGCTGCCGCTTTGTCACGATCGGCTCCTGCCGCAGGGGGTGACGATGCTCGATCGCGGTGCGGTGGAGGAGGTGGTCGAGTGCATGGCCGCCGAGGGTTTGCGGGTATTGGCGGTCGCCACCCGTTCCTGGCCAACGCTACCCGAGCCGTTCGAGGCGGAAAATGTCGAGACCCGGCTGACCTTCGTCGGACTGGTCGGGCTCATGGACCCGCCGCGCGCCGAGGCGCGCGCGGCGGTGCAATTGTGCCGCACCGCCGGCATCACGCCGGTGATGATCACCGGCGATCATCCGGCCACGGCGCGCGCCATCGCCGCGCGTCTCGGCATCATCGCCGGCGACGGCGAGGTGCTTACCGGGCGCGAGCTCGCGCGCATGGAGATGAAGGAGTTCGAGGAGCATGTCGAGCGCGTGCGCGTGTACGCGCGCGTGGCACCGGAGCAGAAAATCAAGATCGTCAAGGCGCTGCAGGATAAGGGCGAGTACGTCGCCATGACCGGCGATGGTGTGAACGACGCCCCGGCGCTCAGGCGCGCCGACATCGGCGTGGCCATGGGCATCACTGGCACCGACGTCGCCAAGGAGGCCGGTCACATGATCCTGCTCGACGACAACTTCGCCACCATCGTCGCGGCGGTGCGCGAGGGCCGGCGCATCTTCGACAACATCCGCAAGTTCATCAAGTACACCATGACCAGTAATTCCGGCGAGATCTGGACCATTTTTCTCGCCCCGTTCCTGGGCCTGCCGATCCCGCTGCTGCCGATCCATATCCTCTGGATCAATCTCGTCACCGACGGGCTGCCGGGCCTGGCACTGGCCGCCGAGAAACAAGAACGCGGAATCATGCAACGCCCACCGCGCCCGCCCAACGAAAGCATCTTCGCCCATGGCATGTGGCAACATATGTTATGGGTCGGGCTGCTGATGGGCGCGGCGTCTCTGTTCACCCAGGCGTGGGCGATTCACACCGGCAATGGGCACTGGCAGACCATGGTGTTCACGGTGCTCACGCTCTCGCAGCTCGGTCACGTGCTCGCGATCCGCTCCGAGACCGATTCGTTGTTCACGCAGGGAGTATTCTCTAACCGGCCGCTGATCGGCGCGGTGCTGCTCACCTTCGGCCTGCAGATGGCGACGATCTACGTGCCGTGGCTCAACCCGATCTTCAAGACCGAGGCGCTGACGGTGGATGAGCTCGTCTTCTGTCTCGTGCTGTCGACGGTGGTGTTCGTCGCGGTGGAGATCGAAAAGTGGTTGGTTCGCCGTGGCTGGCTCTATACCGGGGCAGCGCGTGGCCGGGGCGCGGGCTTGTGACATGGCGTTCATCTGGTGCGATCATCGCCGCATGGCTGATGCTGGCGGGAATGACGCCTGCGCCCACCATGGCGGCTAGCGTCTCGGAAGCCACGCTGCGCGCGCACGTGCAGGCCCTGGCGGGCGACATCGGCGAGCGCAACGTGTGGCGCCCGCACGCCTTGCGCGCGGCCGCCGACTACCTGCGCCGCCAGTGGGAGGCGCAGGGCTACTGGGTCGCCGCGCACGAGGTCACGTTCGAGCGCCGCCGCTGGGCGAATCTGGAGGTGAGCCGTCCGGGCCGCCAGGCGCCGGACGAGATCGTCGTCATCGGCGCCCATTACGACTCGGTGTTCGGCAGCCCGGGGGCGAACGACAACGGCAGCGGCGTGGCGGCCCTGCTCGAGCTCGCGCGCCTGTTCGCCGCGCGCGACACCGGGCGCACCGTGCGCTTCGTCGCCTTCGTGAACGAGGAGCCGCCGTTCTTTCGAACCAGCGACATGGGCAGCCGGCAGTACGCCCGCGCCGCGCGCGCGAAGAACGAGGACATCCGCGCCATGCTCGCGCTTGAGACCATCGGCTATTATGACGACGCGCCCGGCAGCCAACGCTACCCGCCGTTCTTCTCGCTGTTCTTCCCGGACCGTGGCAACTTCATCGGCATGGTGTCGAACTTCGGCTCGCGCGCGCTCCTCAAGCGGGCGGTCGCGGCATTTCGTGCCGCGAGCGACTTCCCGATCGAGCACGTGGCGACCTTCGGCTGGGTGCCGGGCGTGGACTGGAGCGACCACGCCTCGTTCTGGAGCGAGGGCTATCCGGCGATCATGATCACCGACACCGCGCTCTACCGTTATCCCTATTATCATTCAGCCCGGGACACGCCCGACAAGGTGGACTACGCGCGCCTCGCGCGCGCGACCGCCGCGCTCGCGGCCGTGGTCGAGGCGCTGGCGAAGTCCGATTGAGCGCTACGGCCCGCTACTCCCTCTGGCTGCCCCTGCCGCGGCAAGCGCAGGAGCGGTTTCAGGCCCTCATCGCCCGGCTCAGCGTGCGGCTCGGCACGCCCGCCTTCGAGCCTCCTATCACGCGGCTCGGCAGCGTCGCCGAGCACGTGCTGCGCGAGGCCGGCAGCGACGTGCTTGCGGTGCGCCCCGAGGCGCTCGCGTTCGAGCTGCCGTAGGCTTACCCTCGGCTGCGGCCCAAGCAGAGAGAGAACAAGGAGGAAACCATGCACATAGCAGCGGGGTTGCGCCTCGGGCGCATTGCCGGCATCGAGATCGCCGCCGACTGGAGCCTGCTGATTATCTTCTGGCTCATCACATTCACCCTTGCTGTGGGCGTGTTTCCGGGCTGGCACCCTGACTGGGGCGCAGCGCTTTCCTGGGCGACGGCGCTGGCCGCGGCGCTGCTGTTCTTCGCCTCGGTGCTGGTCCATGAACTTTCCCATGCCCTGGTCGGCCGTGCTCACGGCATCGTCATCCGGCGCATCACGCTCTTCATGTTCGGCGGCATGGCGCAGATGGAAAACGAGCCGTCCACCTGGCGCGCCGAGTTCGCCATGGCGATCGTCGGGCCGCTCGCCAGCCTCGCGCTCGGCATCACCTTCCTGGGGCTGGCCGCGATCATCAGCGCTCCCCTGGACATCGATCCGGACAAACCGCAGGAGACGTTCGCCGCGCTGGCGCCGTTGCCGACCCTGCTCGTCTGGCTCGGCCCGGTGAACATCATCCTGGCGCTCTTCAACCTCGTTCCCGGGTTTCCCCTGGACGGCGGCCGCGTGCTGCGCGCGATCCTGTGGGCGGTCACCGGCAACCTGCGGCTGGCCACGCGCCGCGCCTCCCAGGCCGGCCAAGGCTTCGCCTGGTTACTGATGGCGAGCGGCTTCGTCATGCTGCTCGGAGTGCGCGTGCCGTTGCTGGGCGGTGGTTTCCTCAACGGGCTGTGGCTGGCCTTGATCGGCTGGTTCCTGAACAACGCCGCCGTCATGAGCTACCGCCAACTCCTGATGCGCGAGTCGCTCGCGGACGTCCCCGTGGCGCGCCTCATGCAGACGCGCTTCACGCGCATCGATCCGCAGATGCGCGTGAGCACGCTGGTGGACGAGCATGTGATGCCGAGCGGCCAACGCAGTTTCCCGGTGGAACAGGACGGCCGCTTTCTCGGCATGGTGTGTCTGAGCGACCTGCGCAAGCGCGAGCGCCGCGCCTGGGAGCACACCACGGTGGGCGAGATCATGACCCCGGTCGCGGCGCTGGTGACCGTCGCGCCACGGCACGGTAGCTTCGAGACCCTCGCGCTCCTCGCCGGCCACGACCTCAATCAGCTGCCCGTCGTTGAGGACGGCCGGCTGATCGGGTTGATCCGGCGCGAGGACATCCTGAAGTGGCTGTCGCTGCACGGGGAGCGCGAACCGGATTGAGGCGAACGCGTCGGAGCCGGATACGGGCGCTGGCGCGCACATCCGGCACTGCGCCTGCCGGATGATGATGTTTTGGCGTACCGGGCGTGACAGGATATCGCCATGAAAGCCTGTGTCCTATTCATAGGTTTGGCGCTGCTGACCGCCTGCGCCACGCCGACGGGGGAACCGACGGCGCGCGAGGGTGAGCCGACCGCCCCGATTTATCTCGTGAGTCACGGCTGGCACACGGGGTTGGTCATGCGGCGCGCCGACATCCCTGTCGGACTGTGGCCCGAGGCCGGCGATTTCCCGCAGGCCGAGTATCTCGAGGTCGGCTGGGGCGACCGTGATTACTATCAGGCGCGCGCCCCGGGCCTGTGGACGACGCTGAAGGCCGCGCTCGCGCCGACACCGAGCGTGCTGCACGTGGTCGGTTTTCGCGACCCGCCGGCCGTCTACTTTCCGGCGAGCGAGGTCGTCGAGCTTCGGCTCCCGCGCGCGGGCGTTGAACGCCTCGTTCGCTACATCCACGACGCCCACGCCCGCGAGGGCAGGCCACCGGTCGCGCCGCTCGGGCCGGGGCTGTACGGCGACAGCCGCTTCTACCCGGCGCGCGAGACGTTTCACCTGTTCAACACCTGCAACGTCTGGACGGCGCGGGCACTGCGCGCCGCGGGACTGCCGGTGCGCGACGCGATCACCACCGAAGGCCTGATGGCCCAGGTGCGCCGCCTCGGGCGAGTGGTGCAGGCGGCGCCGGGTGGCTGAAATCGGCACCTACGCTGGAGAGCTTATCGCGGCGCCTGGTCGGTCAACTGTTTGTCGATCCCGGTCTCGGCCTCCAGCCAATCCGCCAGCGGATCGCCGCTGGCAAAACCCCGCTTCTCGGCGCGGTGGTAGGCCGCCTGCGCGATCATCTGGCGCCGTTCCTCTGGTGTCAGCGTGCGCGGGCCGGGTGATCAGGTGAGTGTGCGCACGCCCTGGTCGCCGCCGAGCAGCAACACGTCCGCCGGGCGGCGCGCGAACAGGCCGTTGGTGACGACGCCGGCGAGGTGATCGAGCTTTTCCTCCAGTTCGACCGGGTTCAGGATGCTCAGATTGTGCACGTCAAGAATGAGGTTGCCGTTGTCGGTCTTGAAGTTTTCGCGCAGCACCGGCTGGCCGCCGAGTTGCACGATTCTCCGTGCCACGTAACTGCGCGCCATCGGGATCACTTCAATCGGCAGCGGAAATTTACCGAGCACGTCCACGAGTTTCGAGTCGTCGGCGATGCAGACGAATTTCGCGCTGGCCGCGGCCACGATCTTCTCGCGCGTGAGCGCGCCGCCGCCGCCCTTGATCAGGTGCAGGTGCTTGGTCGCCTCATCGGCGCCGTCCACGTACAGCGGCAGGTCGCCGGTGGCGTTGAGATCGAGCACCGGAATGCCGACTTTCTTCAGCCGCTCGGCCGTGGCGTTGGAGCTGGCCACCGCGCCGTCGAGCTTGCCCTTGATTTTCACCAGCCCGTCAATGAAATGATTGGCGGTGGAGCCGGTGCCGACACCGATCACCCAGCCGGATTCCACGTATTCCAGCGCCGCCAGCGCGACGGCCTTTTTCTTTTCGTCCGGAGTCATGCGTTTCTCTTCGAGCCTGAAAGGCGGCAAGAATACCTATTATCCGTGTGATAATGAAGCGCCCAATCTGATAGATTATCCGGATGCCCCAGAAATACCTGAAGAAAATCGTCAACGCGCGTGTGTACGACGTGGCGCGCGAAACGCCCCTCGAACTCGCCCCCATCCTGTCACACCGCACCGGCAACCGCGTCTGGCTCAAGCGCGAGGACGAGCAGCCGGTGTTCTCGTTCAAGTGCCGCGGCGCGTACAACAAAATGGCGGGCCTGCCGACGGCGGAACTGAAAAAGGGCGTGGTCGCCGCCTCCGCCGGCAATCACGCACAAGGCGTAGCGCTCGCCGCCTCGAAACTGGGCACCAAGGCCATCATCGTCATGCCGCGCACGACCCCGCGCATCAAGATCGATGCCGTGCGTAATCTCGGCGGGAAGGTGGTGCTGCATGGCGACAACTACGACGCGGCCTATGCCCACGCCCGCGAAATCGCGACCCAACGCAGACTGACCTTCGTGCACCCCTACGACGATCCGGAGGTGATCGCGGGGCAGGGCACCATCGGCATGGAAATCCTCAAGCAGCACAGCGGGCCAATCCACGCGGTGTTCGTCCCCGTGGGCGGCGGCGGGCTGATCGCCGGCATCGCGGTGTACATCAAGCAACTGCGCCCCGAGATCAAAATCATCGGCGTCGAGCCGGAAGACGCCGACGCCATGGACCTCTCGCTCAAGGCCGGCAAGCGCGTCATGCTCGATCACGTCGGCATCTTTGCCGACGGCGTGGCGGTGCGTTCGGTGGGCAAGGAGACCTTCAGGCTGGCGCGGCAGTTCGTGGATGAAATGGTGGTGGTGTCGAACGACGAGATCTGTGCCGCCATCAAGGATATTTTCGAGGACCGCCGTTCCATTCTGGAACCGGCCGGTGCGCTCGCCTATGCGGGCCTGAAGCGCTACGCCGAGCAGAAGCGGCTCAAGAACAAGAATCTGATTGCCATTGCTTCCGGCGCGAACGTGAACTTCGACCGGCTGCGGCATGTCGCCGAGCGCGCCGAGATCGGCGAGCGGCGCGAGGCGCTGTTCGCCGTCACCATCCCCGAGCGGCCCGGCGCGCTCAAGAAATTCTGCACCATCCTCGGCGATCACAACATCACCGAGTTCAATTACCGCTTCGCCGATCCCAAGGCGGCGCACATCTTCGTCGGCGTGCAGGTGCCGCCTGACACCATGGATGCGCGCAAGCTCATGGGCGCGCTGCGCCAACATGGTTACGCCACGCTCGACATGACCGACAACGAAATGGCCAAGCTGCACATCCGCCACCTCGTCGGCGGCCGCGCGCCCAACGCGGTCAACGAAATCCTCTACCGCTTCGAGTTCCCGGAACGCCCCGGGGCGCTGATGAACTTCCTCGACAAAATGGGCGGGCGCTGGAATATCAGCCTGTTTCACTACCGTTCCCACGGCGCCGACTTCGGCCGCGTGCTGGTCGGCATGCAGGTCCCGCCGCAGGACAAGAAGGCGTTCCAGAAGTTTCTGGATAACCTCGGGTATGAATATGTCGAGGAGACCAGGAACCCGGCATATAAGTTATTCCTCAGCTAACCATTAGCCCAAGGGCTCTGTGCCTCAATCGAAAGGTATAGCGGCCTGCCCGGTGATTTTCCCGTATGGCAAAAAAATCGCCACGCGGGCTCATTCCAAGTGCCGCACGCCACGCTGCGGCAGCGACTAGAATCTAAAGAGGAAGGACATATTAAGCCTTGGCCTGTGACAGCAGACGTGCCTTCCGCCGATCCTGGTGGGAAAAGGGTGTGCGTGCGGCATGACAAAGGTGGCTGACAATCTCCGCTACGACATCATCGCTCTCTGTTTGCTTCTGGCGGTGGCGGTATTCTTGTTGGATATCTCTGTCCCGCTGGGTATCTCTGTTGCCGCGCTTTATCCGCTCATCATCCTGCTCAGCCTGTTGTCCACCAATATGCGAGTGACCTTGTACACCGCGGTGGGGTGTTCGTTGCTGCTCGTCGCCGGTATTTTCGTCGCTTCGACACTGCTTATGCCGCCCTGGATCGTGTTGGTCAACAGAGCGCTTTACCTCGTTGCGATTTGGATTACCGCCATGCTAGGCATACGCCTGGAAAAAGCCCAACAGCGACTCAAAATGCAAGATACGCAGTTACAGGAGGCCAACCGGGATCTGGAGGGTCTGGCGCGTCATGACAGCATGACCGGCGTGGCGAATCGTCGTTACTTCGATGAAGAACTGGAACTGGAGTGCGAGCGCGCCAAACGCGGAGGAACGCCGTTGGCGCTGCTCATGATCGATGTGGATTTTTTCAAGCCTTACAACGACATCATGGGTCATCAGGCGGGCGACGTCTGTCTGACCAGCGTTGCGCAGGCGATCCAGAATACGCTGCGCCGCCCCGGTGATCTGGTCGCGCGTTACGGAGGGGAGGAATTTGCCGTGATTCTGCCCATCACGACGCTGGAAGGCGCCATCGAACGGGCGGAAGATATCCGCCAGGTCGTCAGGCAGCTGGCCATTCACAATCCGGCGCCGCAGGTCAACGGCCCGATAACGATCAGTGTTGGTGTGGCGTGTATCTGGCCGGGCGTGAAACGGGCTGAACCTGAGAGACTGATCAGCGCGGCCGATGCCGCGCTCTATCGCGCCAAGAACGACGGACGTAATTGCGTGCGGATTGCCCAGATGGCTGCTTCACCGCTTGAGCTCCCTGCCGGCGGAAGTCAGTGACTACAGGTTCCCGCCGAGGAGTTATTTAACGGCCTCGACTTTCAGAATCGTGACATCGTTCACCGGGACGTTCTGGAATGGCCCGACGGAGTGGGTTGGCGCCTGTTCGATCTTGTGCACGACATCCATCCCTTTGGTGACTTTGCCGAATACGGTGTAGCCCCACCCCTGCGAGGTTTTGTCGCGGTGGTCGAGCGAGGGGTTGTCCACGGTGTTGATGAAGAACTGCGCCGCCGCGGAGTGCGGGTCCGGGGTGCGCGCCATGGCGATGGTGCCGGCGAGATTTTTGAGTCCGTTGTCGGCCTCGTTGCGGATCGTGACACCCCTGACCTTCTCGTCCATGCCGGGTCGGAAACCGCCGCCCTGGATCATGAAACCGGGAATGACACGGTGGAAAATCGTGCCGCTGTAAAAACCGCTTTCGACGTAGTTCATGAAATTTCGCACCGTCCCGGGCGCGCGCTGGGCGTCCAGCTCGAGTTCGATGACGCCCAGGCTGGTCGTCACGCGCACGCGCGGATTGTCCGCCGGCCCCTTGGCCGCGGCGGGCAGACCGGCGGTGAACAGAAAGATCACAAATGTGACAAACAGTTTTTTCATTGAAATTTTTCCTCGGCAAGTTTCATGATCGTGTTCCATTCTTTCGCCGTGACCGGCATGACCGACAGCCGGCTCCCGCGCTGCACCAAGTGCATGTTTTTCAATATCGCCTGCATCTTGATTGCAGTGAGCGTAACCGGCCGCCTGAATTCGCGCTTGAAGCGCACGTCCACCATGTCCCACAAGGGCCGTTCCGGGGTACTCCTGGGGTCATAGTGATGGTTTTCCGGATTCCAGGCAGTGGGATCAGGATAGGCCGGGCGGACAATCTCGATGATGCCATAAATACCCGGCACCTTGCAGCCCGAATGATAGAAGAACGCGAGGTCGCCATTTTTCATGGCGCGCATGAAATTGCGCGCCTGGTAATTGCGCACGCCGTCCCAGTGTTCGGTTTTTTTCGGGCGCGATTTCAGGCCGGCAATGCTGAACGCATCCGGCTCGGACTTCATCAGCCAGTAGTTCACCGGCAGGACCCCCGCGCCGGTCAGGCGACCTTGACCGTGGTCTGGGCGACGGACTCGGATATCCGCAGGCGCGTGATGTTGCGGCACAGGCCGGTGCTTTCGTCGAGGTCGAGCAACACGCCGCAGAGGGTGCCGATGCCTTCCGCCACCTCGAAGCGCTCCGGCAGTTTGTGGACGAAACGCTTGAGCGATTTCTGCGTGTCCATGCCGATGACGGAATCGTAGCAGCCGGTCATGCCGACGTCGGTGATATAGCCGGTGCCCTGGGGCAGGATGCGCTCGTCGGCGGTCGGCACGTGCGTGTGCGTGCCCACCACCGTGCTCACGCGCCCGTCGAGGTACCAGCCCATCGCCATTTTCTCGCTCGTCACTTCCGCGTGCAGGTCCACCAGCACCATCTTGATGTCATCCGGTTTCGCGGCGAGCGCCCTGTCAGCGGCGGCGAACGGGCAGGCCAGATGCGGGTGCATGAAGACGTTGCCCATGAGATTGAGAATTCCGACCTTGTGCCCCGCGTGTGTCGTGGCCACGTGCCAACCGGTGCCGGGTGTGCCGTCCGGATAATTATGCGGACGCAGCAGGCGCGGTTCGGTGGTGATGTACTCGAGCGCCTCTTTCTTGTCCCAGGCGTGGTTGCCGTTGGACAGCACGTCCACCCCCACGGCGAACAGTTCGTTGGCGGTTTTCCTGGTGACGCCGGCGCCGTCCGCGATGTTCTCGGCGTTGGCCACCACCAGGTCGAGCTTGAGGCGTTGACGCAGGCCGGGGAGCTGGTCGGCGATCGCGCGCCGTCCGGGTTGGCCGACCACATCGCCGATAAAGAGCAGATTCATGATGCTTACCCTTTCAAATAAATCGAAGAACGGTTAGTAAAGATAGATCGCTTGATCCGTGATGACGCCTTGCAATGGGATGTCCCAGGGTTCGGCCATCAGTCCGTTGACGCGCTGGAAATCATACGCGATTCCAAGCAAATGTGGCTTGCGCCAGCGGTTCCGGTGGCGCAGGAATCCCACGCTGCGGTCGTAAAAACCGCCGCCCATGCCTAAGCGGTTGCCCTGGTCGTCGAAGCCCACGAGCGGCATGAGAATAAGGTCAAGCTCCTGGGCACGCACCAGATCGCTCGACTTGACCGCCGGTTCGGGGATGCCGAAGCGGTTGGGAACGAGCTTCGTTTTGGGCTTGGCCTCGGCGAACCACAGCCGGTCATGCGACAGGCGCGAGAGCACCGGCAGGTAGCAAATCTTGCGCAGGTGGCGAATGTGTTCGATGACCGGTCCGGTGTCGATCTCGCCGTCGTTCGGCAGATAACAGGCGATACGCCGGCTGACAAGGAACAGGCGCGTGCCGATAAGGTTCGACGCCAGACGTTCGGCGGCAAGGCGCTGGTCTTCGGGAGACAACGCGTTACGTCGGGCACGCAGGCTTCGACGCAGTTCGGTTTTTTCCGTGGGCACTGAAGAATCACAAGGCAAAAATAAAGGCGCCCTCCGCAGATGCCGTGTTGCTCCGTAGCCTTGAACCGTGAGGTTCAAGTGGGCGCCTCAGAGATGCATCAGGCTTTCCGCTACGAGGCGGACTTGCACAACAGCATCTACAATCCGGCTCCCGTTAAAAGCACATATAGGTTCAGAGGATAACTGGAGCAATCACGCGCACCGCAGGGGGCGCACTCCAACTATATACCTATTGGCGGGTTTGTGCATCCCAGCGCAAGGCGGCGTCGATCTTGGTCTGGAGAAATTTGATTTTCTGCACGGTGTCAACCGCCATGCCGCCGCGGGTGCGCAAGTCGAGGAATTCATGCGCGATGTTGAGCGCCGCCATGACCGCGGTGCGCTCGGTGCCGATGACCTTGCCGGTGGCCTGAATCTCGCGCATCTTCTTGTCGAGATAGCCGGCGGCGGCGACCAGCGCCGCGCGCTCGTCCTCGGGACAGGCCACCATGAATTCCTTGCCGAGGATAGTGACAGTCACACCGTCGCGGGTTTCCTTCACGTCAGCTGCGCTCCAGGGCCTTGAGGCGGTCGATCATGGTTTCGATGCGTGCGCGGGCGTGACGGGTTTTCTCCATCAGGCGCGCGTGCTGTTCGCTCAGGTTGTTCTGATCCGACTTGAGCGACTGGTTTTCGTTTTTCAGGCGCCGGCAAGTCTCGATGAGTTCGTCGATGCGACTCTCCAGAATCTTGAGATCCGTGCTGTCCAAACGGGAATCATCACTTGCCATGAATGTCGCCCTACTTCGTTCGTCTGGAGATAATAATATGCCCACTATAGGACCGACGCCGGTACGGGTCAACGCTTCCGGTCGCCGACAGAGGGGTGTAGACTTTCCGTCCCCTCATCGCCGACCGCTGTCCGCGTCCCATCCCTACCGTGGAAAACACACCCGACCTTCCTGCTTATGAAGATGCGGCACGCCTGCTGCGCGAGGCGGGCGTGCCGACCGGCGCGGCCGAGGTGCACGGCATCATCACCGGCGTGTTGTGCGCTCCCCAAGGCGCCCGCGTGGCCTGGCAGGAGCTCGTGCTGGGCCGCGAGACCGGAAGGAATCGCGACCCGCAGACGGCGTTGTCGCAACTGCTCGTGGCGCTGCACCGCTCGACCCATGCCCACCTGAGCGGCCTGGAATGCGATTTTGCCCCGCTGCTGCCCGGCGACGAACACAGCCTGGCCGAGCAGATCGAGGGTCTGTCCGACTGGTGCCGCGGTTACCTGCTGGGCTTGCATGCGGGGGGCGTGCCGGAGGGGCAGGCCCTGGACGGGGATGCCGGTGAAATCATCCGCGACATCACGCGCCTTTCCGAGGCCGAGCTGGATGCCTCGCTGGCCGACGAAGAGGAGATGCGGGCGCTGGTGGAGATCGTGGAGTACCTGCGGGTGGGCGTGCAGCTGGTGTTCGAGGAATTGCAGCCGCCCGCCTCGAAGCATTAAGAAACTTTAAAAAAAGAATGGACAGGATTAACAGGATTTACAGGATTAAAAAATTAGCGAATAAAAATCTTGTTAATCCTGTGAATCCTGTCAATTTTTGTTTTCGAGTCGCGTCTCGATTTGCTTCAGGGTCTCGCGGAAGGTTTCGCTTTGCGGTCCGCCGAGTTCCACCGCACGCTGTGCCGCGGCCTGCGCCTCCGGCAAGCGGCCCTGATCCGCGAGCGCCTGGGCGAGATTGTTGAACGCCACGGCCGCCTGCGGATGATCCTGCGTCACCTGCCGGAAGGCTTCTTCCGCGCCGCGCACGTCGCCCAGCGCATGGCGGCTGTTGCCCAGGCCCATCCGCGCCGCCAGGCTTTTCGGCCAGCGTGTGAGCGCCGTGGCATAGGCCAGCGCCGTTTCCGGCCAGCGTGACAGACGTTCGAGTGGCGCGACCGCCCGCACGTACGGGATTTCCTCGGCGGTGAACGGCAGACGCTCGGGCGACAGGACCACCATGGCCCAGTAATCCGAACGGCGCCAGGTGCGCTCGAAAACCTTGAACGGAACCTCGTGGCGTTCCTCCCTTCCCGAACGCAGCACGAGACGGTCGCTCTTCAGGTCAAATCCCACGACCACGGCGTAATGCCATTTCGGGTACCACCAGAAACTCAGATTCTGCAGCATCAGTACCGGGTTGCCGGAAGTGACCTCGGCCAGCAGCGATTCCAGTTGCGGCTGCAATACATACGGGATGCGTCCGTGCCGCCGCGCGGCGCCGATCAGCTCGAGTTGCAGGCTGCCCTGGCGCTCGGGCAGGTAAACCTGCGGCGCCAGTTCCGCGGGCGTGACGTTGACGCCGGTCCAGGTGAGCACCGTCGCCAGCGCCGCCGGCCCGCATTGGTATTCCTCTTGGGGAAAAAACGGGACTGTCGTCAACTCCACCGGTTGCGGGAAGACCTCGGCGGTGGCGAGTATCCGGCCCGAGTGCAGTGGGGTGCAGCTCGCCGTCAGCAGGATTGCCGTAATAAAAAAACCGCCCCGCACCCAAATCGACTCACGGGTCATTCCAGTTCTGAAACCGTGTGCCGTCGATTTGGGTTCGGTTACGGCTCATCTGAAGAAACGCCAACGATGGCGCTTAACGCTTTGGATGTTTGACGAACGGGAAGATGTTGGTGAAACCGAGGATGTCGGTGATCAGCAGCACCACGAAGATGAATACCAGCAGGCCAAGGCCGTCACCGCCGGCCGGCAACTGATCCATCTTGGCGGCCAGGGTCTGGACTTCCTCATCCGTCAGGCTGTCGAGACGCGTTTGCACCTGCGCCGGATCAACGCCATGGGCCATGAGCTGGGTCTTCACGTCGTCGCGGTTCAGCGTGCTGACAAGCCGCTCGCGGCTCTGTTGCGCCTGGGCCGCGTTGATGACTGCTTCGGTGCCGACCAGGGCGGCGTTCGCGGCGGGCAGATGCAGGCTGAGCGCCAGCAAGCCGAAAACAACCAGATGGCTGACGGGTTTGGTGAGGCGGCGAAGTTTTTCCATTACCGAGGTCTCCTGATATGTGGGTGAGGGTGTTATAAGCATAGATTCAAATCAGCGGGAAGTGGACAGGGCGGCAACCTGACTGATCTCGTGGAGCTTGCCGGCCGTCGGATATCCCGCCCGTGACGGCGGTGTTCGGCCGGGGATTATAACAAGAAGCCATCTCAAAAACTGCTGCGCGTCCGTGATCCGGAATCGGGCGGTGCTTCGCCTTTTCCGCTCTCGCCCTCCTGTACTGCCGTGTACACTCCGGTCCCTGCGCTCCTTTCCCGCTGCGCTATCCGGCTCCGCGGGAAAGTCCAGGGCCGCCATCCCTGGCGGCCCGTTCGGCGGCCCGAACGTCCACCGGACGTTCGTGAAACCTCCGCCTCACCCTCACCCGGCTGGCGGCCGCTCGCGACGTTTTTGAGACAGCTTCAAGCCGCCGGATTACCACCAGCGGCCGACGCATCGCCTCCGATTTTGGCATAATGCCTCTTATGGACATGAAGATTTTCGAGAAGCGTCGCGAAACGTTGATGAGCCACATGGGCGGCGGGGTCGCCATCCTGCCGACGGCGCCGGTGCGGCTGCGCAACCGCGATGTGCACTATCCGTTCCGCGCCGACAGCGACTTTTATTACCTCACGCATTTTCCCGAACCCGAGGCGGTGGCGGTGCTGGTGCCGGGGCGCGAGCACGGGCAATACATCCTGTTCTGCCGCGAGCGTAATCCGGAGCGGGAGATCTGGGAAGGCCGGCGCGCGGGCCTGGACGGCGCGCGCGAAGCCTATGGTGCCGACGATGCCTTTCCCATCGACGACATCGACGAGATCCTGCCGGGGCTGCTCGAGAACCGCGAGAAGGTGTTCTACAGCATGGGGCGCTACCCGGATTTCGACGCCCACCTGATGAACTGGGTCAACGAGGTGCGCGGCAAGGCGCGCAACGGCGTGCACGCCCCGGGTGAGTTCGTGGACCTCGACCACATCCTGCACGAGATGCGCCTGTTCAAGGGACCGGAGGAGATCCGGCTGATGAAGCGCGCCGCGAAAATCTCGGCGCAGGCGCACCGGCGCGCGATGCAGACCTGCCGGCCGGGGATGATGGAATACGAGATCGAGGCCGAGTTGCTGCATGAGTTCCGCAAAGGCGGCAGCCCTTTCCCCGCCTACCCGCCGATCGTCGGCGGCGGCGCCAACGGCTGCATCCTGCACTACACCGAAAACAACGCCGAGCTCAAGCCCGGCGACCTGCTGCTGATCGACGCCGGCGCCGAGATCGACGGCTACGCCGCCGATGTCACGCGCACCTTTCCGGTCAACGGCCGCTACAGCGGCGAGCAGCGCGCGGTCTACGAACTGGTACTGGCGGCGCAGCAGGCGGCGATCGAGCAGGTCAGGCCCGGCAAGCACTGGAACGATCCGCACGAGAATGCCGTGCGTGTTCTGACCCAGGGGCTTAAGGATATGGGGCTGCTGAACGGCACGGTGGACGGGCATATCGAGAGCGGCGACTACAAGCGCTTCTACATGCACCGCACCGGCCACTGGCTCGGCATGGACGTGCATGACGTCGGCGACTACAAGCTGGACGACACCTGGCGGCTGCTCGAGCCCGGCATGGTCCTTACCGTCGAGCCGGGTCTCTACATCGCCGAGGCCAAGGACATCCCGCCGGCCTTCCGTAACATCGGCGTACGCATCGAGGACGACGTGCTGGTCACGCGCGAGGGCAACGAGGTGCTGTCGCGCGACGCACCCAAGGCCGTCGACGACATCGAAGCGCTGATGAAGCATTAAATATTATTTTTAACCGCAGATGAACGCGGATAAACGCGGATTTGAAAAAACAAGCAGTGCTTTTTATCTGCGTCCATCTGCGTTTATCTGCGGTTCCAATTATCTTAATGAAAGATAACTTCGATATCTTAATCATCGGCGGCGGACTGGTTGGCGCGAGCCTCGCCGTGGCCTTGCGCGCGAGTTCCCTGCGCCTTGGCGTGATCGAGGCGGTGCCGCTCGTCGCTTCCTCCCAGCCGAGCTATGACGACCGCACCCTGGCGCTGGCCTACGGCTCGAAACGAATATTTGAAAGCGTCGGCGTTTGGAATGAAATCGCCCCGGATGCCACTCCTATCGAACGCATTCATATCTCGGATCGCGGCCACTTCGGCATCACGCGGTTGTCGGCCGCCGAGGCCGGATTGCCGGCGCTGGGCTATGTCGTGGCCAACCGTGCCCTCGGGGCGGCGTTGCTTAAGATGCTGCACGGGTCAAAGCAGATCGATTGGCTGTGCCCGGCGGAGATGCAGGAGATCAAACTGACTCCTGAATCGGCGTCAGTGACCGTTCGCCACAATGATGTGAGCAAGACGCTCACCACGCGTCTTGTCATCGCCGCCGATGGCGCGCATTCCGCGGTGCGTGCAGCTATGGGCATTGAGGCGCAGCGCACCGAATACCGCCAGAGCGCCATCGTGACCACGGTCACGGCCGGCGAGCCCCACGGCAA
>Ga0209542_10003956_pt1 | contig 31061 bp, 33 predicted proteins | sample RifCSPhighO2_01_FD_184028 | JGI IMG/M metagenome (GOLD analysis project Ga0209542, IMG submission 184028) | Soil microbial communities from Rifle, Colorado - Rifle CSP2_plank highO2_0.1 (SPAdes) (version 2) | ecosystem: Environmental > Terrestrial > Deep subsurface > Rock core/Sediment ... | reverse complement strand
ATGTGCTTGGAGGCCCAGGCTCAGAAAAAATAGCAGGCGCTACTTTTGATGATCCAATAGTCAGCCAGAAAGTATGGGCAACCCTTCTCGGCTCAAAAAGATTCGGGACAGCAAATGCAATTGAACTGACTCCTGAAGAGGATGCAAGGTGGAAAAGAATGATTTCATTGTTCACATGCGATTACTGCTGCGGCGGGCCAAATAGCGTCACAACAATCAGCCAATGCGGATGCGCCCACTCATATGCATGGCAGGGCATGGCAAAGTTTTTCATAAAATATCACCCCCAATACACCGATGAGCAGATTATGGGAGAGATGACAAAGTGGAAAGCTATCTGGTATCCAAAAGGAATGATACAGGATTATCTTGTATATACAGGCCAGCAGGATGCATCAACCCTGACTCACGGAGGCTCTATCGGAATCAAGCAGCAATTCATGCAGCAGGGATCCACCGGGCGACAATCAACTCAGGCTGTTGCCACGCCAATTGATAATCTTCCGTCAATGCAAGGCGGATGCTAAAAAACCGTTCCGCCAGTTGATGGCGGGAAACTTTTTCGCAAAAAAGTTTCATCAAAAAATGTGTGCGTCGCAATCGCTCAGCCCACGAATAAAAAACAAATTAAAATCAAAAAAAATAAAATTAATTAAAAAACAAAAAAGGAGGTATCGGAAAAAATATTTTTCGGACCTCCTCAGGATTAAACAATCGGAGGTTTTAAAAATGAACAGAAACGTTATAATTGTGGTTGTGCTTGTTGTTTTGGTATTGCTTACGGCAGTCCAGGCAGTTCAGCTCAGTTCGCTGAAATCAAGTATAAGTTCAGGCAAAGTTAGTGTTGGAAGCGCTCCATCAGCTTCAAGTTCTGGGGGCAGTCTTCCATCCAGCATAGAGAACCTTCCGTCAATGCAAGGCGGATGTTAGTAATTTAACGGGGGTAAAAAATGAACACAAAAACATTAATTTTGGCTGTATTATTAGTCAGCGTTTTTTTGATTGGATGCTCGCAAAGCCCATCAGGAAACTACGCGTCTTACAACCAGCCTCAGGGACAGGCTCAACCAAATAGTGCAGTGGGCGGCGGATGTGGAGTTGCGCCAAGCGCAGATTACTCGGCACCAAAGTCAGTTTCAGACTCTGCGTTGTAACTGGAACGACAAAATTTCACTTATTATTTATTAAATGGGGATTGTTATAGATGGAACTTAGCAAGAGAGAAAAGCGAAAGCTCAAGCTGGAAAGATTAAGGCAAGAGAGCCAGGAGTCCCAAAAAGAATATGAGCAGCGGCTTGAGAATCAGAAGCAGGTTGAGCAGCAAAGGACAAAATCAAGCAAAGCGAAATATTACATACTCGCTGCCACGATTGCGGTTCTATTAATCGCAGGCACAGCGTATTCAGTATATTCGATAGCCAAGCCGGGCCCGTATGACAACTTTGCGAAATGCCTTTCTGAAAAAGGGGCCGTTATGTACGGCGCAATGGAATGGTGTCATTTCACGCAAGGCCAGAGAGCGATGTTTGGCAAATCATTCAAATATGTAGATTATCACGAATTTCCTGAATTGCCCGGCATAAAGAAAACTCCAACATGGGTGATAAATGGGAAGTGGTATGAAAACGCGCAGTCATTTGAAAAATTAAGTGAAGTGACTGGCTGCAAGATCTGAGGGATTTTAATGGAAGAAAAAAAAGAGGAACATCATACGGGGCACCATTCTGAGCAAAATTTGCATTCTAAAAAGCTTAACAATTATTATGCTTTTGTTGGATTATCTGTACTTCTTGGATTGGTTATCTTATTTAGCATATTCCAAACGTTTAGCATAAATAAATCTTTAAATGACAATCAGGCGAAAATGGCAGAACTTGCCAAGCCTGCAAAAATCGAGCTTGCAGTCATAAAAAATTCAAAATGCACAGATTGTTTTGATGTTTTGCAGGTTATTGATTACATAAAAGCACAAAAAGTCCAGGTTGCATCAGAAAAAAATTTGGAGTTTGACTCTGCTGAGGGAAAACAAATCATTGCTAAATATAACTTGGATAAAATTCCGAATGTAGTAGTTACCGGAGAAATTGACAAAGCAAATTTGCAGGGTTTTGAGAAGAAGGATGGCGCTTTGCTGTTCACCCAGACACCACCCCCATACACAAATGCAACGAGCGGCGAGATAATAGGGAGGGTCACCTTGACGAGTATTAGTGATTCGACCTGCACTAAGTGTGATAATATAACTTCGTTAGTGAACCAAATGAAGTCCGCCGGCATAAAAGTAGCTATTCAAAAGAGTATTGACAGCAACAGCAATGAGGGCAAAGGACTAATATCAAAATACCACCTTGAATTTGTCCCGACAATAATACTGTCAAAAGATGCTCAAGCCTATCCGATAATAAACCAGGCATGGATTCAGCTTGGAACAAAAGAATCTGATGGCTCCTATGTTTTAAGAACAGTTTATCCGCCTTACATTAACCTGAGCACAGGAAAATTAAATGGCCTTGTGGATATAACTTACCTTACTGACGAAAGCTGTACTGAATGTTATAATGTCAGTATTCACAATCAGATATTGACTAGCCCCCAGACTTTTGCAATAAAGCTTGACAAGGAAATGACAGTTGATGTAAGCGACGCAGAGGGAAAATTGCTTATTGCAAAATATAATATAACTCAGGTGCCAACTGTAATTGTATCAAGCGAAGTTGGAGTTTATCCTTCATCTCAGGCTCTAAAGGAGTTTTTCTCGGTAGAGAAAGACGGGGCATACATTTTCAGAAAGCCTGCGGTAGTTGGGGCATACATGGACTTGGAGACCAATAGACTTGTCAAGCCTCAACAACAAGAATCTGGCCAGCAATAAATCTATTTTTATTTTAGTTATATTGTAATCTTTTTATATTAAAATGGCAAAAAAAAGCATAATACTCTACACAATTATCGCAGTTCTTTTTATTTTGTTACTATGGCAATGGATTTCTAAAAGTACTATTTCAAATGATATAAACAATCAGGCAAACCTAATTCAAAAATATAATGACCAATTATTGAAGCTAAGCGGGATAGGTCCCCTGAAGTCAACCCATATCCATGCAGACATAAAAGTTTACATCAATGGACAGTCAATAGATTTTTCCCAAAAAAAATATCAATTGGCAACTAGCTACATACATTTTGAAGATGGTCTTGGTGATGTTGCGCATATTCACGCAACAGGATTGAATATCGGGCATTTCTTCAAATCATTGAATGGGGATTTTAATGATAACTGTTTGACATTTGAAAGGCAAACTTATTGTAATGATACGAGCAAAAGATTAAAATTTTATGTAAACGGCAAGCCAAATGCTGAATTTGGATATTATGTATTGACAGATTTGGATAAAATCTTGGTTTCTTATGGAAATGAAAATAATGAAGTTATACAAAAACAATTGGATTCTATAACAAACCTGGCTCCGAAATATAGTGGAACTAACCAGGAGATGGGATAATTTTTAAAAAATATTAAAATCTTAATCATTCAAGCAGACAGAACTCAAGGGGTTTATTATGGAGAATTTTAAAAAACTATCAACTCGTCAAAGTTCTCTATAAAAATGAAAGGATTTCGATTATAAAAATATAATTAAGTTCTAATTTTGAAACCTTTAAATGAAGATAATAAAAAGATTTTCGAAACTATCAAAAATTTCAGAAATTCTTGGAGTCTCGAAATTTGCAAAATTTCGAAACCTTTAAATATTACTTAGATAATGCAAACTATATTCTTTAGAACATATATTAGGGGGTTTGTTTAATGACTGTTCAGAACAAGGAAATATTTAATGTCTTTTTCCGAGAGAAGCCGGCAATGATGCTGGTTGAGCTCAAAAATGCAAAAGGTGAGATATACGCTTCGTCAGTTGCAAAGACAGTTGACTGCACATATTCTCATGTTGTCAAAATTCTTCAGGAAATGCAGAAAGCAGGATTAATTAATTTTGAAAAGCAAGGCAGATTAAAACTCCTCACTCTTACAAAAATGGGTCAGGAAGTAGCTGACAAGATTGATGGGATAAGGATGATATTGTAGAAATTATTTTTTCGTTTTGTTAAGCTGTCCTGTTTGTCAAGGCAATCGTTTCACGTTTTCTTCAAAGAATTTCTGCAAATCAATATGGTATATCATTCTTATTCTGCTAACCTAAGTTGATAATTTTCACCAGGTAGTCCTTGGAAATGTACATATCCTACTCTATTTCAGACTGTATCTGAAGTTGGTTCAAAACCGTTAATTTCCACACGGACAGGTTCTCCTGAAAGAAAGTCTTTCCTCCCATCTCCATGAAAATAAATTTCAAAATCAGAACGTTTACTGAGAAAATTCTTTTTAGGTACTGCAACTGCCAATAATCCCGGGACACTGGCTGTGGTCGTTTCTCCTCTTACCAATCTCAGCCTGCTTACTAAATCCTCCCAAACTTTGTGTCTATCATTACTTTCCATCATATCTCACTTTCCAATGGAATAGAAATTAGTATATAAATCTTTCGTTTCTTATGAGTAGTTACAAATTTTATTATTGATTTTCGGCGAGAGAATAATTTGTAGTTTTTAAACAAATGGACATTAAACTAATCACAAATTTCTGAGGTGGGCTAACCTTTTATTTTTTGATTTATTATTTTCTACCCAATCTTTTCCACTATCGCATATTTTCCAAGAACATCTTTTGCAGCATTTATGAAATTATTCTCTTTATCAGTGGGTATCACCGCTCCGGCAGCATTCTGATGCCCCCCGGCTTCTGAATTTCCAATGCCTTCAATTATTTCTCCCATTATGTTTCTCAAATCCAGCTTTCCATCTAGATTATTCGTAGTTCGGAGGGATATTTTTGTATTTCCTTCTATTGCCTGCGCCATTGAAAGAATGAACAGATTGTTTGTCATAACATTCGATTTGGATAATATGGACGCCAAAGTGCCAATCATTGTTGACATTACCTTGTCCTTTGCATTGATAATCACAAAACCGCTGCCCCAGTGCACATCATCCGTGAATTTGTTTTCATTGTACCAATTCAATGCATTTACAATTTCTTTTTTATAATCCGTCAGGCTTCTAATCGCTTGTTGCTTAATTTTTTTGTCTCCCAAGCACGCGCCAATTCCATAAGATGCCCTCCCAAGTCGTCCGCATGCATTCAGTAAAGTTGCAAATTCTTTTGCATCCCTTGTGGGGCTTTCTTCCTGCTCATTAGGCAGAATGTAAATATCCCCAAGGACATCATCCGGTTTTGACTCAGCCAGTCTTTTCATTATAATTCCGGTAATCAGCTTTTTCATCTCATCTTCGTCAAGCTGGGCTATCTTCTTCCATCCGCTTCCCTTTTTTGGATCAATGCCAATCTGGCTGAGGAATTGTATAGCGCCTGATTCAGAGCCGCTGACTCCCGGGATATAAGGGTCAGTGCAGTACTCCAGCGCTTTATGCAGTGGCTTTGTCTGAATTCCAAAAATCCTAAGCCCTTTTGTAACTTTTATCTTGTTCTTTCTTACGGCAATATCAAGAATCTCCTGATTTAATCTTAAGAATCCGCCCTGATACTGCATATCCCCCATAGCTCCTATGATTGCAACGTGTGCCATATCCTCCATTGCCTTATCGACAGCACATGCAAACTTCAAAACTACACCTGCCCCTGAAATTTCCTTTCCTCCATCAATTCCAAACAAATGTGGATTAACAAACACAATGTCTCCATATTTGGCAGATTCTTCAACTGCATGATGGTCTAAAATGAATATTTTTCTTCCTTTGAGCAGTTCCTGTATTTCGCTTACCATTCCTGAACCGAGGTCTGTAAATATAAAGCAGTTGTAAGATTCGGAGGCGAATTGCGTAATAACAGCCCGATTTAATTGTGGAACTATAGTAACAGAATATTTCCGATTATCGCTATTAAGCAGCTTAATCATGATTGAAGCCGAGCTTATGCCATCAGCGTCAAGATGGCTTATCAGCCTTATCACTTCTTTTTTATCGACATTCTTGAACTCTTCAGCAGCATTCATTACACTTTTATTAAATTGCTCGTAAGGATCCATCAAAACACGCTCCAAATCTAAAATTTATTATTATAAAACACGATTTCTTAATTTTCTAGGTGCATTCTGTTTTTATATGTTGTCATTTTCCGAATCTTCTTTCTCTTTTGTCGAATTCAGCAAGGCAGCACTCAAAGTCTTTTTTTGTGAATTCTGGCCATAGTTTATCAATGAAAATCCATTCTGAATAAACACTCTGCCAAGTTAAAAAATTAGACGTCCTATTCTCCCCGCCCGGCCTTATAACCAAATCTGGCTCACTTTGAAGGTAAAGATTTTTAGTGATTAATCCTTCATCAATTTCACTCAAACGTATCTTTGGATTACTTTCTAATACCTTTTTGAATGAGTCGATTATTTCCTGTCGTCCGCCATACGCAAGGGCAAAATTTACAATTAGTTTTTTATTCTTTTTTGTCTTTTTAGCGACTTCCAGCATGGCTTTTCTTATGTCAGCAGGAAACATTTCAATTCTGCCTATTAAATTGATTCTTATTCCTTTTTTTATAATCTTATTGTCATTTTTCATCTGCTTAAACTTATTTTTGAAAAGATTGAACAAAAACTTAATTTCCTGTTCATTCCTGTTGAAATTTTCCATTGAGAAAGAGTAAAGTGTAAGTTCCTTCACACCCAACTCAAGGCACCATTTCAAAAGCTCTTCAATCTTCTTGATGCCGAATTCGTGGCCCTTCCAAGGCTGCAAGCCAAGCTTTTTAGCAAACCGACGATTCCCGTCTAAAATCAAACCAACGTGTTTAGGAACTTTAGAAACCATAAATAAAGGTAGTGGGCTTTCTTTAAATAGATTTTGAATCAGAAGTCAAGCGCTTTCAAATAAATAAAAACCGCACATATATTAAATTTATGGAGAATTAGGCGAAGCTTTTGCAACTAAACCATCTAATCTAGCGATAAGGGCTCTTTGATATGTTAACATTTCATTTAGTGGTCTTTGATATGCCCCTAGTTCAGTAGGAATATTACGAGCAAGAAGTGGAGGATTATTAATTTGACTTTGTGTCTGCGCAACTCCACTTTCAAGTAAGGCACGAACTTCAGAAACTGATTTAGCATAGAAATTTGATTTAACATCACTATTGGTAACATATACCACTCGACCATCATTAGTTAATGCTAAAATTTGTTCAGGAAAAGCTGATCCTGCGGCCGTTCCATATTTTTGTATTACTGCAATCGCATTTAACAATTGTAAAGTTTCGTCAACTTGCGTAGAAGGCACATGTGGAATAACCTTTCTTACAAGGTCTGCTAAGTTAGCACTATACATTCTTGAATGGTGGGCCTTAGCCATAGCATTCATAGTGTCTTGTTCAGTATCCATTTTTAACTCACCTTAACGAGAGAAGTTCTTACCCTATTTAAATCTTTTGCTTTTCGCCACAGTAAAGTAGTAAAATAGATTTTGAATCAGAAGCTTAACACAAAAACTAATCCTATTATCAAGCTTATTATGGAATAAGAGAAAGCCAGCGCCTCTAAGTAGTAAGCAGGTCCAGTATTAACCGCTGGCTGGGCCACTATGTTTGAGATTAGATTTCCCGTAACTTGTGCTCCAGAAACATGTTTTGCATCAAGAAATGCTCCCATCAAAATGGCAAGTAAACTACTTAAAATCAGCAGAATCCCTATTAACTTCACCATTTCATTCAATTTCACCATTATCCATTTTATGTAGTTTTGCAAATAGCCCGATAAAAACATCCTGTGGCACACTAATGCCGGCTTCTACAAAAGTTCTTGCAAAATTATATCCCCCATTACCTTCATTATCTTCCGGCCGAAAATCAAGCAGATTACTTATAGTATGGTTACACATGAATCCCTCGTTCATAACGAGCACAGCATTTTTTTTATGTCTCTGCAATGTTTTATTCTCTAAGTCAACGCTGAATTCACCCCTGTTAACATTAAAATTAAGCAACTCCCATTCGATTAAATCTTTAATTATTTTATTCACTTCATTATCATGGACATAATTTTCTATTTTATTATTGCGAATAAATTCAGAAAAATCAATTTTATTAGCCCTATTCAATCTGTAAGCTCGGCCTAGATATGCTTTTACTTTCTGCCTGCTGCCTTTCCTCTTCCATTCATTCTCTACAAGGTACGCATATTCAATTCCTTTTATTTTTTTTACTCTAAAAAAGGCCATTTCAAACATGTTAGGCACTATGTGTTTATAATCTTTTTGATAGTCATATTGATTTATTTTCCTATATAAAACACAGAATTAGACGAACTATTTTAGCGAATGGAAGCAGAAAATTCTTTCTTGAACTTTTCGTTGGTTTTATGCATCCTTTGTACAGCATTAATTAAAGCATTTTTTGGGCTTACTTCACCATCTGTTTCGACTATTATTTGTGGCACACTTATCTGAGGGTGCCTGATGCTATAGGTTGCAATCTTTACATGCTTGTCGCTCCACAATTCTGTTTTTAAAGCATTGCACAAAGTGTGGTCGGCTCCCTTGACTTCCAGCATCAATTTATTTTTTTTATCGTCGAGAATTTTGATTTCCATTTTGCTTGTTATATAGGATATTAAGATGATTTAAAAATGTTTTGATGTTTGCGCTTTTTAAAGAAATTATTTTTCTCTACGACAGAATATACTATTTTTCAAACCTGAAGCAGCTTACTTTGATTCTATGGATTTGTCGTCGGTGAAACTCAAAAGACGCTTTTAAAGGAAATTTAAAGTCCCAGATGTGCGTTATTTTAGCGTTTTTTTTGGCCGTAAAGCTCTCCAAAAAGGATTTACTCTCACTTTTATGGAAGGAGTACACCACTGGGGCTGTTTCTAGCGCTTTTTCCAGGAACTGCCTATCACTATGTTTTACTTTGGTTCCAAAAGGGGGGTTTTCCAATACTACCTCTACCCTGGTGTTCACGTCTTGTACATCCTTGCATATGAGTTCGGCTTTTGATATTAGCTTAGGATATTCTGAACTCTCACTTTCCACCTTTAAAATATTAGTCTTAGCAATTTCTAGAGCTTCTTTATCCATGTCTATGAAGGAAACCTTATCTGCGCCCAGTAGCAGGGCCCCAATACCCAAAATACCTGTTCCGCATCCCAGATCAGCTATTACCTTTCCCCCTATATCTCCTAAAATATAGGCGTTCCAGAGTACCGAGGCTGCTACCTCACTGTCCGTCGGATACTGTTCTTGCCTTACTTTTGGGTCTTTAAAGACTTCCAGATTGGATAATAGTATTGCAAGCCTTGATTTTGACATCATTTTACTCATTTTATCCCTCACTTTGCACTAGTAACTCTCTGCTATTTATAATTATTTATATATTTTCAATACTGAAGATAAATTCTATATGGTCCACTTCATATTAGTTCTTACTTATCTTTATCATTTACATTCTATTTTAACTCTCACTTCTTACGAGCAAAATTAATTTTACTTATTATTTTCAGTATTGAAAATAAGTATATACTTTCTTTATTATTAACCCCTACTTTTGATCCTAGGGTGCATTAAAACCTTGATTTTTTAACCCATTTTTCCAAAAAACGGCGAAAAATCTGCAGGAATTTTTCAAAAACTTTTGTTTAAATTTTTTAATTTTATTTGCAAAAAATTACTGTAACCTACTAATTTCATCGCTCTTATTTAAACTTTTTTAAAATTACTCGATTTATTGACAGTCTCAACTTAGTCTTACTACATTCCCAAGACTATCCCACAACAGTCCTAAAATATTATTTTTGTCGTCTATAAATAGTCCCATATTGGTACTACATTAGTCCCAAAATAATCCCAAAAAAAGAAAGATTTAAATAATTTGAAATAAATTGGGTAAATATGTTTTGGAAAAAGAAAGATGAATCGGGAAATAAAATGATTGTAATGAATAATCTTCTGAAAAAATCCTTTACAAATGTAAAGAAAGACACGTCAAACATTTTCGAGTGGCTTAACTTTCTGTACAAAAAGAATATGCAGCAGGACCAGATGATAAGACAGCTCCAAATGGAGGTGTCGTACATGCCAAAAACAAGGGAGGACATAAGGAGGATTATCGACGATTACTATTCATTTGAAAGCATAATGTCCAAGATGAGGGAAATTAATTTTAGAGTTGATGAACTGGCCAGAATGCAGGCACAATCAAGGCAGCAACCGCAGGTAATTGAAGTTCGAAAAGAGGATCCAAGGGGGGTGAGTGTTAACTTTTCCCACATAGAAAAAAGATTGGAGAAATTAGAGCAAAAAAAAGATTCAATCAAGGAAAAAATAATCAAAAAGATTACGAGAAACTCAAAAGAGTATGTTAAAAGTGTTATGATTTCTTACATCAGAAAATATGAAAAGATATCTGCCCTTCAGCTCAAGGAAATGGTGGTTGACGAGCAGAATTTCTGCTCCAAGAGCTCTTTCTACAGGCTTTTGGAAGAGATTGAGCAGATGGAAGAGGTTGGAGTGATGAAGGCCGGAAAGGAAAAGCATTATTTCTCAAAAATTTCAGATCTTTATACCAAACCGAAATCTATTTAAACCCCCGATTTTTGCATAATCTTTGGGGTGATTAACATATTTGGAAAAATTTTTCTTAGAGGCATTAATCTAGATTTGAGTCGTTTAAACAAGGCGTTAAGGCAGGAATTTACAAGCATAAGGCACGAGTTTGAAGATCATCTTCAGGCAATTAATGAGAACACAAACGAGATAACTGCCAACTATGAATACATCTGCGAGATTGAAAACAAGATTGACCGTATAAGCGAGCGGGTTGACAATATCCAGATGTTTATTGAGTCAAACTTTAGTGTGGCTGTGGAAAAAAGGCCGGATTTTGACGTCAAGAGGCTGAGCCGAAGAGAGCAGGAAGTGTTCCTGGTTATTTACACACTTGAAGAAGAAAAAGGAGGAGTTAATTACTCCGACATTGCGGTCAAGTTGGGAATATCAGAACAATTGGCAGGGAATTATGTGACCTCAATTATTGAAAAAGGAGTGCCAATCATAAAGAGGTACATAAACTCGAAACCGTACTTGAGATTGGATCCAGCTTTTAAGACACTGCAGACAAAAGAAAACATACTGCAATTGAGTTTAATGGAATTTGGATTTTAATATTTTTTTCTTAGTTTTGTTATTTTTATCATAAAAACTTTCTAGATTTGATTAAAAGTTTTAATCACATATTATCCAAAGGGCTTTTTACCTTTTTCAGCTGCTGTGTGGACACTTTTGTATAGATTTGGGTTGTTGACAGGTCAGAATGTCCCAAAAGCTCCTGAATAACCCTGATATCCGTGCCGTTTTCCAGCAAATGGGTTGCAAAACTGCTTCTCAGCGCGTGGCAGAACACTCTTTTCCTGATTCCGGCCTTTTTTGCAGCCTCTTTTACAACTTTTTGAGCCTGCCTTATGGTTATCGGCCGGTTATTGACCGAGAAAATGTATGGGCTCGAGTCTTTCTTTCCAGGAATATACTCCCTTAAGTGCGTAATCAGGTTGTTTGACAAAATGATGTATCTCTCTTTGTTTCCTTTCCCATGCCTAATCTTGCCCATTTTCTCAGCTATATCCAGATCGTCAAGCTTCATGCTGACACATTCACTGACCCGTAATCCTGCGGAATACATAAACTCAATCAGCAGCTTATGCTTTGGATTGGAGGTGGCATCGAGCATTCTCTTTATCTCGTCTTTTGTAAGGACCGTTGGAATCTTTTTTTCCACTTTTGGTGCCTTGACCGCGTTAAAGGCTTGATTTTGAATTATCTCCTTGTAGAAGAACTTCATAGAACTTAACATAAGATTTACGCTCTTCGGCTTTAACTTTCGTTCTGCCATCAAATAAGCAATGTAACGCTTTGCATCGTTTTCATCTACTAAGTTAGGCTCTTTTTTGATGAAATTTAGGAAATTCTTATTGTGATAAATGTATGCCCCTACAGTTTTTTCGCTGAAACCCCTTATTTTAAGTTCAGTTTCCAGTTTGTCAAGCATTTAATCACCTTTTAACATAATTAGTAGGATGAACTTTTTCGGTATCATAACCTTTTTTCTTCAGTTTTTCTCTAACTTCTTCAAAATATTGGTATGTGTGAATCATCTTATGGCAATTCGGACATAAACCTACTAGATTTTTGTCGTCGTTATTTTTTTTATTTCCATCTAGGTGATGCAATGTGACCAACTTATCAAAATCGCAAGAGGCACATACTTTTGTTACCTCCCTTAACTTTTCAAGACTTATATTGTGCCATTTTCTTGTGTTGTATCTCTTAGCAAGATCGTAATGATGCAGCCTAATATGGCATCCGGAACACAAGCCAAAAGCCTTATGAGGCCTTATTCTTCCACAGCCCTTGCATTTTATTTCTTTACTTTTCCAACTAAATTTTTTATAACAGGTGTAGCAGTAGCCCTTTGCATGATATTCTTTTTTTTCTTTACAGCCCGGGCAGTCAATAAGAAAACCCCCATTAGGATTCGGATTTTGATATTTTTTTATATTTTTAATAACCATCAGTTTTTCATGTTGGAAGAAATATATAAATGTTCGTTTTTCAATTGTTTACCAACGTCTTCTAATCTGTATTAGATGAACTTTTTGAGCTACCTTTACTTATTTACCATATTGTAATTATTCATAATAGGAAATTTATTCATAATTTGATTGATAATAAAAAAATTTCAACAACAATGGGCTCAAATACGGGTTTTGTTGGTCAAAACCCTATTCGCAAAGGAAAAATCCCCACTACGTATGGATTTTTCCCCTGCACTCAATTTTCGCCATTGTTGAAATTTTTTAAAGAATAAGTAAAGTTTAATTAGTGTTAATACAATTTTTTCGGGGCAAAGATGAGAATGGGGCAACAGACAAGGGCAAAAATTTTAAATATACTGCCTTAATTCTATTTATAACTATGAACACTGGAGCATATTCAACTAGTGGAGCAAGTCCAATCACTTCTAATGAAGAACAAGGATTCTTCAAAAAGCACAAATACGGTTTAATTCAGACGGGATTAATCACAGCATTAGGAGGAATGATGTATGGAATGTTTACATTAATGATAGGGCAGGTAATTGTTAATGGTTCAGAAGTCTATGAGCATCATAACCCAAGAGCAGTTGAGGCAAGGTCGCAAAGTAGGAGAAAGGATGTAAAGAAAGACCCTATAATTACCTTGACAGACAAGGTTGAACCTTACATGATGCCAATAGTTAGAGCAGCAGAAGCCCCATGGAGAAAAATGGGTTATGTAATGCCAGAACATTACAAAGCAGCTAGAGTTAAGGCATTTCAGATTGCTGGTATAGACGAAAATAACCCATTGCATGATAAAAAAAGATTTGAGCTTTATGGACAATTAGGATTTGCAGTTCTAAGAGACGAAGATGGTAGTAGAGGAATTTATATTCCATTCAAAGTTTGGAAAGATTTTGTTGAGAGAAATTCTTCATTTAGAAATCCAGAATGGAATCAATTGATAGAGCCAGAATCAAAGAATGGAGGAAAGTATACAGGAACTTTAATGGGAAAAGTGTTCCACAAAGCTGACTCAAAAGCTCAAGGCGGTAATGAAGATGGTGTTGCAGATAATTTAGAATGGAACAGAGCTTTAAAAGCAATGGGTTATACAACGGTTGATGATTTAGTTGATGAAATAATTGAAAGAGTAAAAGCCAATAGTCCTGAATTAAAAGCTGAATTAAGGCAAACAGTTAGAAGTGTACAAAGAAGTGATAAAGTAGCAGATTTTGATACAAGATTTTCAATAAGAATTTGGGAATCTTATTTACAGACGAAATAATTACTTTTTCTGTTGCCCTTTATGTATTTACTTTAGTGTGCTTCGCACTTTATTTACTTTGCCCCGAAAAAACTTTGCTTCGCAACCACACTTTAACACTAATTAAACCCAAATTTTAGCTTTATCTGCTTCGCTTAACGTCGATACGCTAAACGCATAGCCTTTCAGGAACATTACTCATTCTTGCGTGATGTACGCAGATAATAAAATTTGGGTAGCTCAAAAAGTTGAACCCTTCGGGCATCTAATACTCGTTTGGCAAACTTTTCTTTGGCGAAAAGTCTCGTCTGTTTTTGTGGGTTGCCTCAAAAACGACGAGCGAGAATTGTGGTGTGCCTCAATTCTCGTCGCCAAACTTTGGGCATTATACGTACTTTTTTTATGACCTTTATGCTTCATTTAATTATTTTCCTATATAATTCGCATAAATTTCTCGATGATGATTTTAATTTCCATGCAAAGCAAATTAAAACAAAAATTCCAACAACAACTCAGGGTTCGAACACGGGTTTTGTTGGTCAAAACCCTATTCGCAAAGGATTTTTCAGAACTTCGTAACTGAAAAATCCTCTGCACTCAATTCTCACCCAAGTTGTTGGAATTTTTTCCTAAAGGTTATCTTCGAGAAACTGAAGGGGTTTAAATCTGTTTATTTTTTGAGAAATCCTATCATCACTTTGGCAATAACGACCTTACCTTCTGAACGAGACTATCAGGTTTAACTGCCTCTGCTGCTCTTTTCAGTCCATCAAAACCCCGGATATTGAGTTGTTTTGCCCAATATGAAAAAACTTGACCTAAGGATTGCTGCAAAGTTAAAGGTTCCGAAGCTGTCTCATTTGATGTAAAACCCTCGTAAAAATCTGATTTGCCCAATCTTACTTCTATCCCATCAATCGTTGCATAATCCTCATCTATTTGGGCTACACCAAGAATTTTTAATGGTTCTCTGACTGGTTTATTTACCAAATGAACATTAGTCCCATTACTTTGGCTCACCAAATCTAAAGACTCGTGACCTAAGAACCCATTCTGATAAGCAAATTGAGTATTGTTGAAGACTCCCCATGCTTCAACTCTTCCATTAGGTTGGACATGATACATACCCCAATTTTGCCCAATCCTGCGGCTAAGTTCTTCGCCATATTTTTGAGGATCAAATGGTGTTTGACTAACTCCATACGTTTGCTCCAAGTTATTTCCAAACTTTGCAGAAGGTATTTCTTGAGCAGATGCCATATTTGGGCTCACAAGACTCATCCAAGTATAAAATGCAGAAGCAGCAACGCCTGAAAGTATGCCCAATGTTTTATTCATCTTCAAATTAGGATTGCCTAATAGGTATAAATAATTTTCTATTAAATTTCTCAAAAAATCACACTTTAAACCAAAAAACTTTTCCTTCATTCTTACGCATAATTCTGTTGAACTATACGTACTTTATTCATTCCGAAGTCCCTACACTTCTTCGTACTTGTGTCCAAATACAATTTTCTCAAGATAGAGTTTTTGTTTATCAACGTCATAGGAGAATATTATTCTGAGCTTTCCAATCCACAGACGACAGCTACCTTTTAAATCATAATGAAGATGCTTGAATCGTGTCGGTTCTTCAGCAACCTCCTCCATTTTATTCTTTATTCGAACCTGCAGTTGATTGTCCAATTTCTTGAAATCCTTGGAGAATTCCTTAGTCGGAAGAATTTTATAACTCATTCCAATCAGCAAAATCTCTTTGTTTGATTTGTTCTTTTGCCTTTTTGTAAGAGTCCATAAAGTCTTTGTCAGCCATAAGTTCCAGTGATTCAACTATGGAATCAAATTCTTCCTTTACACGAACAAGATCAAGGATAGCATCTTTATTTACTGTTATTGTTCCGCTCATATTTTCACCTATAAATTTCAAAGACATTAATCTATATAAACCTAACGTTTCGGGACTTCATTCTATTTCGTAAAGCCCAGAACTCAGAAGTTTTTTGGTCATAAAAAAAGCCCGCTTCGCTACGTATAATACTCGTTTCGTGGCAAAATCGAATTCCTTGCGTCATTCAGATTTTGCGTAACTTTTTCTCAGCTCTGAAAAATTTGCCAGCTCTGAAGTTTGTGGGTTGCCTCAAACTTCGAGGGCAATTTTTCGAGGAGAAAAAGCTCACGAAACTTTGGGCATTAAATGAACTTTTTAAACATCAGAAATCCAACACACTGCTTTTGTCGACGAGAGTCATTGAATTTAACCCTCTCTTGAACAAATAGGTGGGCTTATCAGATTAAACATTAATCATTTTAATTATCAGAAAATCAAGAATTTAGCGGTGATATTTTTCATTAACACTGATGGCCCGCATTTCCTCGTGGCCGCATTCATTGCAGCGGTAAACATCATACTTTGAATTGCCGCTCTGCAAAATTCCTTTTTTATGCAATTTTTCGTTGCATTTCTTGCACATTATTTCTGCCATTTTTTAGATTACAGCATATCGGTACTTTATATATCTATTGATTTAGGGTAATTTTGTCGTCTATCTTAATCTTATTTTCAATCGTAAAATTTCCGTTCACTTCTAGAACATATTTAGCGGGCTTGGACGATTTATACAATCTACACGGATCCTCCTCGCATGGAGTTGCGTATTTTATATCAACAATTTTCATGTCTTTGCTGATAAAAATCATATCCAAAGAAATCATTGTGTTTTTCATCCAAAAAGTTTGATTAACTTCATCATCAAAAACAAACAGCATCCCAGAATTTTCGTCAAGATTTTCCCTAAACATCAATCCAATCATTCTCTCATTATTGTCGTCGGCAATTTCAACATTTACTTTAATTAATTGTTTTCTGTTATCAATTAAAACTTGATTTGAAATTTGTTTGCAACTCGTTAAAAAAATGATTATAAAAATCACACAAGAAATAACATAAATTTTTTTCATTTTTTTAATTAAAAATCTGTAAGAATTTAATGCTTTTTATTTTAATTTTGCAATTGTTATTTATTAAATATTTTGAGATTTAATTATATTATTTAAGTGTTATATTCTAATATTAAATATAGATTATATAATAATTGTTAAAACAATTTTGATATATTATAATGGATACGATATAAAGTAGAAAATTAATATGTCATAAAATAAATATTATAACAATTATATTAAAAAATATAAATTACTCGTATTAATAATTTCAATATAGAAAATTATCAATAAAAGGTGAAGTTTACTAGTAAGAAGTGAGAGTTAAAAGTTTAACAATGAGCATATTGGAAACAAAGAAAATCCTATATTTTTGATCAGATAGATAGTTTATATACGAAAATAAATAAAAGCAATATTTTGCATAGAAAAACAATTTTAAACAGGTTCATTATGCAGGTTAAGATTTAGATTTAGACGGAACGGCTGTTTTAACTATTTAGGCTGGCTAATCCGGATAATTGGAGTTACTGTCAAAAAAGCCCATTTTAAACCAATGTTTGAATCAGGCCAATCACGGCGAGTAAGCAGCAGAACATTAGATTACTAAATATAGCAGAGACACTAGAATGTCTTTTTTGTTAATTTTTTGCCGTTCTAGAGCTGGGAAGTGAGACTTAAAACAATCAGTTAGGCACTATGCAATACAGGCTTACTTAAGGATTAGACAGGCTAAAAGCCCGAAATTTAATCATTATAGGCACTATAAACCACGGCTTATAATTCCTTAAATTAAAATTGTTAATTATTTTTGCTGATTAAACGGCACAATCAGACTTGACCGATTAACCTCTTATTACAATCTGAAAAGTGAGAGTTAAAGAGTAAAACTATATGGCCCATTTGAGTTAGGATGCATAGTCAGAAGTTTTTGTATTTCAATGGCTTATAAATAAGACTATCATTTTTTCAATAATTCACCGACGACAAATACGATTTCATCCGGTATAATTTAAAATCAAGATTTTTTACCCGAAATAGCTTAGTTTCTTCTTGTCGCTCGTATCCTGCGCTTCCTGGCTCTTCTGGAGAATCGTCTTCAGCTTGTCTTCAAACTTCTGCGCCTGTTCCAGAAGTGGCTTGTAATCTAAATTCATTCCAAGATACTTGTCAAGCGCTTCAATGACCTTGGCAGCAGCTTTACTGTCTGGCAGATTTGAGTGAGTCTCGGCAAAAATGCAGCTTATGGGGGTATTTTCTATCCTAAGTAAAACCGCACCTGTTACTCCAATTATTATTCCCTCCTTGAGTGATTCAATTCCAGCTTTCTCAAACACTTTTGAGCTTTTGTCATTATTTGAATAATAAAACACCCTCGAGATTTCACTCTCCTGGCCAGAGCCAACGCCTTCGAGAGAAATTATTTCTTTTGCTCCCAAACTTGTTGAGAGTTTCTTGATTGTATCTGCCATTTCCCATTCATAGTGGGTTGCAGCAGTAATTGCATGCAGCAGAACAACATTATATTCCTGGTTGTAAAAAACACCCAATGGCTCAACTAGCTTGTTCTCGTGTATCGCAACCATTGCAGGCATGTCATTGAACAAAATCTTTCCGATCTGCTCCGTCTTCAGATGCTCGATCAGAAACTCAGTTGCAATAGTTCCAACCAATCCAAATCCGGGAAAACCTTCTATTATCGTGCAGTTTTTCGGTTTCTTCCATAACTTAATTTCCATTATAAACACCTCATTTTATCAATTAATTCGGATAAAATATTGTTCCAATATCTTTCCCTTCAATGATGTCAATCAATGCGCCATTTTTTCGTCCATTCGCTATTATTACAGTTCCTCCGGCTTTTGTCACTTCTTTTGCAGCCTGGATTTTGGTCTTCATTCCTCCAATTCCAAGAGCGCTTGAGCCGCTTCCCATCGATTCTATTTTTTTGTCTACATTTTTAACTTCATTTATCAACACAGCATCTTTATCATTTGGGTCTTTGTCAAACAATCCGTCGACGTTTGTCAATATAATAAGCAAACCAGCTTTTATTTTATTTGCAATCAAAGCTGACATTTTATCATTATCTCCAAAGGAAGGGCCTATCTCGCTTATAGATACAGGATCATTTTCATTTATTATTGGTATTATTCCAAGATCTAGCAATCTTTCCAAGCTGTTGGCCAAATGCTTGTAATTTTCTTTATTGGCTAAATCATTGTAAGTTATCAATATTTGGGCTATTTTTATGCTGTGGTTGCTAAACATTTCATGATAGCTGGTCATTAATATGCCTTGGCCTACTGCCGCGCAAACTTGCTGCCCCACTACATCTATCGGTCTTTTCTTGATCCCCAACTCCTGCATGCCTGCTCCAATCGCTCCACTCGTGATTATTACAATATCTTTGCTGTTTTTTATTTCAGCTATTTGGTAAACCAGATTTTTTATGATATTTGAATCTAATAATCCATTTTTATCTGTTAATACATTAGTGCCTATTTTGATTACAATCCTTTTAGATTTAAAAGTTCTCGTCATTTTATTTTAGTATTTATTATTAAAATAATTTTTTAATAATCCTGTGCTTATACTTCTTAGCATCTTTTCCGGTGTAATCCTTAACAACATGCCCTTTTCCAATCAATTTGTATTTGTAAATTACCAATCCTTCCAGCCCGACAGGGCCCCTAGCATGTATCTTGGAAGTGCTTATTCCGACCTCTGCGCCTTTTCCAAACCTAAAACCGTCTGCAAATCTCGTTGAAGCGTTCCACATGACAGATGCTGAATCAACCAAATTCATGAAAATTTCAGCACTTTTCCTGTTTTCTGTAACTATTGAGTCTGTATGTTTTGAAGAATGTTTATTTATATGATTAATTGCTTCATCGAGATTGTTGACAACTTTAATTGATAAAACTAAATTATTATATTCGGTATCCCAATCTTCTTCAGTTGCATTCTTGATGTTATTTGCAATTTTTTTTGTTAATGCGTCTCCTCTTACTTCTACATTTACTTCCTTGAATTTACCAATCATCTGAGGCAAAAATTTCTTTGCAATATCTTTATGCACCAGTAAGGTTTCCATCGCATTGCAGACAGCAGGATACTGGCATTTTGCATCAAAGCTGATTCCAACTGCCTTTTTTATATCAGCATCTTTATCTATATAAACATGGCAAATTCCCTCTGAATGCCCCAGTACAGGTATCATCGAATTTTCTTTTATATACTTTACAAATGAATTGCTTCCTCTGGGAATGATTAAATCGATATCCTCATACAATTTTATCATTTCAGAAACTTGCCCTCTTGTTTCTATTAACTGCACAAAACCTTTTGGAATCCAATTTTCCTCTGCAGTTTCTGAAATTATTTTTACAAGTATTCTGTTTGAATTAATGGCTTCAGAGCCGCCTTTCATTATGACAGCATTGCCTGATTTTAGGCACAGAGAGCTGATTTGCGTGACTGCGTCAGGCCTTGATTCAAAAATTGCCCCAATAACTCCGATGGGGCACGTGACTTGGTACAACATCAATCCTTTATCTAATTCCATCTGGGACAAGATTTTTCCAACAGGGTCTTCTAATTTTATGACACTTCTTATTTCTTCAATCATCTCGCTTATTTTGTTTTCATCAATCTTTAATCTTTTAATTAGCACATTATTCAGATTTGATTTTTTGGCCGCTTCAATATCTTTTTTATTTTCATTTATTATTGATTTTGAATTTTTTTTTATTGATTTTGCTATTTCAAGCAATGCTTTGTTCTTGATTTTGGTCGGCAATGTAGCCAGTTTGACTGCCGCTTCTTTTGCCAATTTTGCCTGTTCTGTCATGCTCATTTTCCCAGTTCCTTGCTTCTTTTGTAAGCTGCATTTACAGTATCTTGGATAATCACTTTAAGTTTATTTTTTTCAAGTATTTTGAGGCCAGCTACTGTTGTTCCTTTCTTTGACGCAACCATGGATATTATCTCGTCAGGAGACAAATTTTTTTCTAAAATAAGCTTGCCTGTGCCAAGGGCTGTCTGTGCGACTACCTTAAGGGCCATTTCTAGGGATAATCCTTTCTTCATTCCAGCTTCTGCAAGATATTTAATGAATAATGAAAAAAATGCAGGACCAGTCCCAGGTCCAATTACTCCCATTGCATCCATCATCTCTTCTTTAATGAAAAAAGACATGCCAGCTGAATTTAACAAATTGGAAATTTCTTTAATATCTTTCTTGGTCACTTGGATGTTTGCAGCAAATCCTGCTGCCATCTCTCCAACTAAGCAATTTACGTTTGGCATTACTCTGATTACTCTTTTTTTCCCGATTATTTTTTCTATATTTTTTATTTTTATCCCTGCCGCTATTGAAACAATTAATTGATTTTTAATTTCACTTTTTATTTCATTTAGAACTTCTTTAATGACCTGGGGCTTTACACAAATGAAAATAATATCTGATTTTTTAACTGCTTCTTTATTGTTCAGCGTTGTTGTTATTTTACTAAATTTTGATTTAATATTTTTTAGATTTTCCTCTTTGTGGTCACTTGCAGTTATTTCATAATTTAATTTATTCCTATAAATGGAACTAATTAAAGCTGTTGCCATTTTTCCGGTTCCGATGAAGGAGATTGTTTTGTTTAACATTATTGTTTTCCCCAACCGGAGAGCGCTCCACCTGGTCCGCTGGCAGGACCTAACGGGTCTGTAATAAAAGGTGGATCATAGTGTCTTATACCATAATCCCATTCAATTTCATCTCCCCTTAACGAGTTTCTTGCCTCTTCATAGCTAAAAGTCCTTCTTATAGCCAAGTCAATTAAGTATTTTGCTATGCCTCTAGTTGTAATATGTGGGTATGGATTTTCAGACCATCTATTAATACCTTCGACGGGTTCATAATAATACATCCTGCCCCAGTGCAAGAAACCAGTTCCAAGAGCAGCCCTGTCGAATGCGGGGTTGAAAGGATTGGGCGAACGGACTTGGTTTTTAAGTATCTCTACATCATTTTGGGCATCACCTTTCTGTACTTCAACATCATAAACTCTTGTGACCGCTCTTTCATCATCTGGGATTTCATGATTTGACCTAACCCTAACATTGCCTCTTTTGTTGTATAGTGGCACGAAATGAATTCTGTTTTGCACATCATCTTTTCTGATTTCATTTCTTCCCTGCAGATGTATGTGTTTTGTTGGAATGGTGCCTTGCTTTGAAGCTAGCAAATAATCAATTATTGATTTTGAATTTGGATGATATCTTCCATCCCTATAATCATCTCTATAAGAATCCCATTCATTTTCAATAAACATTATTTTATCCAATGGATCGAGATCGTCCACAAATCTTGGGTCAACAACTCTTATATGGTGGCGATTAATACCCTGCGTTATTTTTTCTTGTATAACCCGCTTACCTCCAGGTTTTGTTTTAATTTTTGCTATCTGCCATGGATTTTGTCTGATTTCTGTCCACCATTTGTCTAATAGTACTATCCAAATTCCGTTTTCAGTGTCGCCCACTGGCCTTGGATTAGTTAGGCTATTAACCTTCTCAACTTCCAAAGCCCAGCCGTTTTCATCTAATCCATAATCTTTTTCATCCGGAGCCTTAACAAACGGCGCAGCAGGCAAATAAACATGATTTGGTTTTAAAAGTGGATGCTTAAGATAATAATTTAATTGAACTCTCCTCAGTTGAAGCTCCCTTTTTTTCCTGATATTATCTTTGATTTCTTCTATTTCGCTTCTAAGATCATTTATTCTGTTTAAAAAAGGTAATTTTAAATTGTCTATCCTGCTATTTTCTTTGACTATTGCATCATTTAGTTTTTTTATCCTATCTTGGATAAACTTAAGGGAGGATTTACTGGCAACTTTAAACCTTGGAATTGAAGGTATTTCATCCTCAATCAATTCTTGAAGTCTCTTAGAAGATTTATCGAGTTCTTCTGTGCTACCTGAGGTTTTATAAATTGCCTGGATTGTCTCTTTCAATTCATCCTTGAAGTCTGGATTATCCACACTAACTTTGGCAGCAATTTTTTCTGGATCGGGTGCTGCCGATCTGTCTATGAAATCCTTTAGCCCTTTTATGATCTTGCCTGCAACTATGGAATAAAAGGACTCAATTACATGAGGTATCCTATCTCTTATTTTCTCGATATTTTTTATTCCTGCTTCATTGGAAGATACCTCGGTGCTAATAACAGCAAAACGTCTTTTTGCATCTCTTTCTTCCTGAACAGTAAATGGGTGATTATTTAATTTTTGATCAATTTCTGCTATTTCATCCTTATAGGGGTTTCTATTAGGATTAAAATAAGCAGTCTTCAAAACTTTTTTGTACTTGATTGGGTTATCCCTCCCGATTGGAATTTGGTTATCTCTCCCAACTGGAATTATTTTGTAAATCTCTGTAGGATGTTCTATTATTTTGTATTGAGGGTCATCAATTTCAATTGTAATGAATTGCCTTATTATCTTGTATGTATGCGAAAACCTTATTTCGTTTTTCTCAGGTCTTAAGTCCGTTCCAACTTTTTCTGCGTTATCTGTGGCCCTTTGCAACAACCCTTTAATTTGTGTATTGAGTTTTTCATGATGGCTGTGCTCTACCTTCTCAAATGTTTCAAAAACTTTCAATACTTGTCCTAGTAGAACTCCAATTTGATTTCTTGTTGCTCCACTAGCGCCTGCTAAAGATCCATAAGTATTTAATTCATCATTGAAATCTGAAAACGAATCCTTGAATTCTTTTATTTTTAAGTAACCAAAAGCTGTTATTTGTTCAGGCCTGCCGTCTAATGCAAATGGTAGCTCTTTGGAGCCAACAATCAGTTTCGGTAGAGAAGGAAAGCTAAGTTGTCCGGTTTCAAGTTTGCTTAAGTTATCATTGACGGCCACCAAATCTTTCTCCTTTTCTTTCACTTGGTCATCTGTTAGACTCCCAGAACTCAGCTCATTCTGCAATTCAAGGATTCTTTGCCTGGCTGTCTGTTTTAGTGCGGCAATCTCGTCCGGCGTATATGGTCTTGCCGCCTCGACGTCTTTTTCAATGGTGCCATCATGGTCAAAAGTTTGCAATTCTTCCATTAACACTTTCATATCCCTGTAATGCTCAAGTAATCTGTAAATTTCGGTTATTGGTATAACACTATAGTCTGGCTTCTCAGAATCAGAAAGCTTGGCATAAATCAAGTTTTTAAGAGTTGGTAAGCCTTGATATGGGAAAACATAGTTTACATCTTTGCTTGCCTCTAACGCGGCCCATCTTTCCTCTATTTCATGCAACTTGTTTAACCTCTTCTTATTTTCCTCAAAATAATCTTTGAATTCTTCCCTGAATGGGAACTGTAGTTTCTTTCCTTGATCACGAGCCTCAGGTGTGACCTTTCTTCTTCCTAATCTATTCCATACGGTGTCCATTCCCCTTCGACCCGCCCAAAAAGCAGTATCTTTAAACCATCCAAATAGTTTAGACGAATTTGGCTGCTGTGCTGGTTGTGGTTCTGCCATTTTTTACCTTCAAGCAGATTTTCTTAAATCTGCATTCTTATCACGTTTATTGGTGTTGCTTCTTTCCGTTTTCCATTCATCCATGCTTACAACATTTTGTTGAGTTTCTTGATTATTAACTCTTCCTTCTTGATTTTGAGCCGGAAGAATATTCACGGTATTTTCACCTTTCCAATCTGCCATATTTACAACTTTATTTCGCTGGTCTTGTTGCTGTGCATTGATTCTATTCTGGTTTATAACAAAATTTACTTCTTGGATATAATTTTCCGTCAGCCTTTTATTAATATACCCTATATATTCTCTGATATTTGGAAGCATATTCTGCGCCATCTCTATTAATTGATGTAAAATTATTAGGCTTTCTTCGGATTTTCTTTCAACTGTTTGCTTGATTTTGCGTTCATTGCTTGCGTGTTCGGATGAATAATGTAAGCTAGCAATAGTTCTGGTCAATTGCCTGACAGCGTCATCATTTTCGAATGCCCCTTCACCGGCTTTCAATATCTGGGCGCCTTGCAAGGCAGAACTTTGCTCCTTGGCTAACGCATCAAGAGCTCCAAACTCCGCCAGCAATTCATAATCAAAATCTGCTTTTGATATTATTTCATAGAATAGAGCAACTAGTTCGGGCATTTTTGTAAATGAGCTGCCTACAACCATCATTAGTTTATGCTGTTCTTCTTTCAGTTCCGTTATCAATTTTTTCCGCTCTCTTGCTAATATTTTCAAAAATTTCCTTTTAATTTTTGCCATTTCGCCGCTTTGCGACATTAATTTAATTAAATCAGACATCGCAGTTCGTTTTTCTGCTTCCAGTCGTTTAGTTGCTATATCAAAAATTCTCAAGAAGGCAGTCTCGGCGGATCCTATTACAAATCTATAAGACTGCCTCATTTCCTCCCCAAGCGTGCTCAATTCTTCTTCCCATTCAACCGGTGCTTCATGTTTTTTTTCTTTAAATGCTTCCAGTATTTTTGCAAATTTTTCATTTCCAAACTTATTTCTGAACATTCCAATGTAATCTTTGCCCTTATTTAGATTATTATAGAATTCATAGAATCCTTCCCATTTTCCTTGAGTTTCCACGGATCGTTTGATTGCATTTCGTGCTTCGATAAAAAACTTTAACTCTTCAACATAAGCCATCAGTTTCCTGATTTCCGGCGTGGACCTAAGCTCGCTTACAAGCTTTTCATCTCTGAAATGCATGTTAAATCCCCAAAAAGCTTCGCCATCATATTTTGATTTGCCTCCATTTATGAACAAAAAACTTCTTTCGACAATAGAATAAACAACGGGCGGGACACCATAAGCTGCAGCCCTTCTGTCATTGTCAACTCTGTAGGGCCAACTTCTTACATCTTTAATACATCTGGTAAGCTCATCTAATTCTCTGTTGCTTAATATTACTACTATGCGTCTTAACTTACTGGCCCTATTTTGGTCTTTCATTCTGTCTATTTTTTGGATTACATCATCATAGTGGGTTTTTATGAAACTTATGGCTAATTGGGGATTTTTCAGTGAACTTCTTAGGGGCTCTAAAATTCCTAAATTTTCTATTGACGACGACTGTAATAATTCAATTGCTTTTGCAAGTTTTGAATTTAATGGTTGAATTCTTGCAACAAAGGCTGGCTTTTCTGCAACAAATCCACCATTATTTGGGATAAGTCCATCAATTTCAAGCAATAAAATTCTATAAAGTGTGAGTGCAATTACCAGCGCCCTTCCTTTCTTGTGGTAAACTTCAGCCATGCCTCTTTTTTTGCCATGCTCTAATATGCTTGGAATTTTTTCTCCAACTTCGGCATTGAATATTATTTGTTCCCAAGAGTCTATGAGGGCTCTGTGTTCGGCAATGTGCTTAAGAATATCGGCAAATATAATTCCAACTCTCTTGAGCTCTAAAATAGCATTGGGTCTTTCTTTTTTTCTCCATCTGTCAAAATTAATAAATTTCATTTAATTTTTTCCTCAATCATCGATGGGGCTGCTGCCCTTGTTCATGTTTTTCTCCCAGTGATGCAAATAATTTGTAGGCATCCGCTGAACCGGAAACTGTAGCGCCTGTATCTCTTAGGAAAGGCATTAAATATCTTTGTGCTTCTTGAATATCATCAACATCCCGCTCAACCAGTGCTGGCAGGTACATGCTCATGCCAAGTGAGGACAGCGCAGGATAATGATTTGTTTCTTTGAATTTGTCATACCTTTTTATATCCTGCCATGACTCATTATACACCTTTTTTCCAACATAAGTCGCAGGACCAAATCGTCCTGGGTCTATGAGTGCCCGCCTATCAAATGCAGGATTGCCGGAGCCTTTGAAGCCATAGTGGAATGGGATATTTGACTCAATGTAAAAATTAGTTTTGCCCAGTAGATGTGGATTGTTCTCTCTTACTGTAAGTGCATCAACATAAGCAGTTACTGTTTTGCTCCATGGCTTGAATTCTCCAAATCTTAAGTCTCGTATGACCCCTTCCCAATTAAGCAACATCCAATTGAAAACTTTCCTTGGTGAAACATTTGGGTCTATGTTGTAAATGTCATATACTTTATCAAAATCCCTGAAGATTATCGGATTATATTGAGGAAAATTCTTCCAAGGCTCAAAGAAACTTTTAGTATTTCTGTAAACAGTTTCCAATACTTCTCCATATAAATTGATTTCTTTCCAAGAGCCTCTATGCTTAAAAAATTTATATGAATGATAAAATTGTCCATATGGATTGTCCTGGTCAAACGCAAGATAATTCCAAGCTTTAATCGGGAAGTGTGCACCAAAAGCTTTTTCTCTTTCATCCAAGGCATTTAATCTGGTTCCAAGAGCTCCAAGCTTGGCAGTTAAATCTCTTGCAAAATTTCCTGCCGTTGTAGGGCCATCAGTATCCAACTTTCTTTTGTTGCCATCAGCCAGCCATTGTCTATAAGTTTTCAGGAATTTTACAATCTCATTGATGTTTCCGCAAATTTCTCTGTAACTGTCAAACCACCCTACATCTACATTTCCAAGCTTGCCTTTATTCCGGCAAAGATATATCTCATTTTGTAGTTTTTTAATGTCTATGTGCTCTCCAATTTGAGTCCACATTTGGTCTGCAACTTGACCTGCTTTGGTAACTTGGCCCATTTTTGCATAAGTGATATAAAGTCTTTTTAAGTAGTTGCTTAATGAAAATAATATCTCAACATTTTCCTCAAGTATTTCAGGAAGATAATCGGTAGCTAACCTTCTTTTAATCCAAGTCTTTTCGAAATATGGGAGCGTGTTTAATATTCTGTTAAATCTATCAATAAAATTATTCCAAATTGTTCTTGTATACCTTTTCCTAAAGTCATTGAATCTCCATGTGTTTTCGCTTCTGCTGATACCATGCCCTATCATCCATATTATTACAACAACAAGTATCACCAACCCAATCCCAATATACTTTATTTTCTCCCATGATAAATTCAGCATAGATGAAAGAACTGGCCCTCCAGGTATAATCCAATCCAAAAGCAGCATGACTGCTAAAGCGCCAACTCCTGCAATGGTTCCTTTAACCCACCCATCATTAATTGAAACCATTATGGAGTTCCTCCTGGGAATAATTTTTTAATAGCATAAAATGTTGCTGCGCCTGCAAGAAGTAAAAATATAGCCTTGAAAATCCATCCAATGCCGTAAGCGACTCCTCCAACAACTGTGCCGCCGCCGAGAAGTGTTGAGCTTGCGCTTGAAACTCCAGTGGCAGCGCTTATAGCATATCCCGCCCACATAACAAGGATTATTGCAACAATCCATCTCAACCATGGAGTTTTTACTGATTCCCTCAGGCTTTTTTCGAATATTAATATAAACAGTATTTCCGCTATGTTTATCGCCCAGCTCGTGCTGATTCCGTTGTAAGCCATATGACCTGATAATATTAAAGCAAGGGCATAACTCATTTTTGAATTTTCTTTGCCTCCTGATAGGAGGAAATTGTTAAAGAAAAATGAGAACACCACAAACAGCGATCCAAATATCCATAATTTGTAATGTGGACTGAATGGATTTAGTATTCCCCCATACCCATCTGTATCAATATAAAACATGAAATCTATAAGTGATTTAACCATAGCATTTGACCAAAGCCACTGTGGACCAACTCTCACTGCAATAAATAAAGATACAATTAAAATTATCAGTGTAAAGCCAATACCCCCCTCCTTAGAATGCAGCTTTGTTTTGAGGTCTAAGAAGCCAGATACAAGGTAGATTATTACTCCTATTATCACAGCATTTACAATTACATACATATTAAATATCAAAGATAACGGTCCTGTTTGCCATACATATCCTGCGCTTCCATAGAACCATGATACGCCTAAAGATGCAACCAGCATAATTATCCACATCGATGTTTTTTCTTTCCCTTCTTTATTCGGAACCAAAACTGCCTGCAGCAAGAACAACACAAAGAAGATTACAGCAGCATTAACCAGGAAGAATTGTGCATTTCCAATTCCCAATCTGCCAAGCACCTGAGCATTAGCTACAGGAATCATAAATGCAGCTATCAAAGCGATTGCAATTATCCAGCTAAATTTATTCTTGCTCATAATTCTTTCATAGCCTCATTCAATATTTTATCGTCAGGAATATCATCAAACTCATAGCCGTGAGAAATTAATTTCAGCCAAACCCGCAAAACATTGTCAGTAAAATAGAATTTGTTGTCTTTCTTGTAAATTACGTCAACTTCCATCAGCCTTTCAAGAATGCTTTTTGTTACTGGAGCGCTTCGATAGATTTTCTTGGCAATATCGCTTAATCTTAACTCTTCATTAGCAACCACTCTCAAAATTGTCTTGAGAAGTGTTTGTCCACGAGCTCTGTTGTAATAATTATTTAAAGAATCGAAGCAATAATCATAAATTGAATTATCCTTCTGGAGAAGCTCAATCAGGAATGCTTTTTTAACGTCTTTTATTTCATTATATTTATTAGAAATTAAAATATTGATTAATGGGTGCCCCCAGCTTAATTTGAATATTTCTTCGTTTGCCTTATCATTTTTGCCAATTATGCTTTCACTTAATTCAATTGATTCTTTCCTTTCAAGGTTTTTAATTTCATAGCACTCAAATTTTTTCAATGAAGCAAGAGACTGCTTTATTGCAGAGCTGGTTGCAATATACCTTACATTTTCTGCTTCCAGATTTAGTAAAGAAAGAACATCTTTAATCTGCGAAAAGTTATTCAAATCAAAAATATTCTCGAAATTGTCAAGAACAATTAAGAATTTTATATTATTTTCTTTTGCAAGAGTTTCGCTGAACTTGAAAGCAGTATCAACAAGCGCTCTTTGATCGGGCTTTATTTTTAATAGTTCATTTTCGATTGTTTTGATTAAAGAAAAAGAATTCTTGCTTTTCAGCTCATTTTCAGATTTAATTAAATTTTCAAGAAGCAAATATTTTTTATACTCAACTGGCGGCTTTTTGAGAAAATGAAAAATTATGTTCCCGACAAACTCAACAGAAAAATTTTCAGGATTCAGGCTGATTTTTTCAAAGTCAATGTAAATAGGAACGGCGTCTTTTACATTCTTCAAATGCTCTTTTACAATTAAAGTTTTGCCGCATTTCCGTGAGCCAAGAAGCGCGATATTTTTTCCAGAGCCTTTCTTGAAAGAAGCCATATTTCTATCTAGAATATCTAAATAATTTCTCCTAACATCAACCTCTTTTCTATTCAAACTAACTCCAATTTATACCATTTGGACTATATACCCAATTATTAATCTAATTGCAATACTCGTTTAAATATATTTCGTTATCTGTTATTATACTGATTGGTATATTAATTTCTAAATTATATTCCATTCTGCATAGAATTAGTATTTAAGCTTTTCGATTTAATTGGATTATACTAATTGGTATATATATTTTTTGGTATAGATTAAAACATTTTGAGCTAAACTTCGGTAAAACTCAACATCTAATTTTGTAACCACTTCTTAATAACAAAAACAGATAAATTTAAATACTAGTAGTATTAGATACTACTTAGTAGTACTTACAATTTTGACGTCGGGGGTGGGCAATCGTTCAGGAAACGTTTGCTATAAATGAAACACAAACTAAGTGTTAGTTTGGATGAGGAATTAGTGCAGAAAATAATGTCATCTCTTTCTACTGGCAAGTTCCGCAATAAAAGCCATGTTGTAGAATTCGCTGTGAAGAAATTATTGGAGGAGCAAAATGGCAGATGAAATTCCTCCAAACGAGCTTGAGAATGCCGCAAATACTGCTCATCCTGGTGAAACTCCAAATGCGCAGGCTGCCGGAGAAACCGGAAAGGGAAAGCCAGCTCCTCCAAAAAAACCATTAACAACTTTGGAAAGTGTAGTCAGTGAATCTTCAAATTTAATAGGAAATACCCTCAAGCTTGGATTGGCTGGGGCGATTCCTTATACTTTTGCTAGCGCATTCCCATCTCTTAAAACCGATACTGCAATTTTGTCAGGAGCTCAAATTGCGTCCGATTATACAACCTCGCTCCAGAAAGGAAGAAAATACACTCCAGGAAATCTTTTGGAATCAGCTGCTATTGGAACCGCTATAACCGGTCCATTGGAAGCAATGTTTAGTGCTGTAAACAAGATGCCCCTTAATACGCCGTTGGATTATGTGGCTAAAGCCGGAGTTTGGGGT
>Ga0209542_10003955_pt1 | contig 31063 bp, 35 predicted proteins | sample RifCSPhighO2_01_FD_184028 | JGI IMG/M metagenome (GOLD analysis project Ga0209542, IMG submission 184028) | Soil microbial communities from Rifle, Colorado - Rifle CSP2_plank highO2_0.1 (SPAdes) (version 2) | ecosystem: Environmental > Terrestrial > Deep subsurface > Rock core/Sediment ... | reverse complement strand
CGGACCCGCAATAAGAACTCCTTCTGCCTTGTCCATCAAACGCCCATTAAGCTTGGGAGAGACATGATAATCCTCAAATGCAAGCTTTGTTACAGGCCTGACAACCGTTATCTCCAAGCCATCAGAGAACGGAGGCCTTGCAATCGCAATTCGCATGTTCTTCAGCTGCACAACAGAAGCGCTATGCTCGTTTATTTCCAGGAAGCTATCCTCTTCATATCTTGCAGCGTCAAGTATCTCGCTTGCTATAGACTCAAGCTCCTCTGCGCTAAGGGGCTCTTTGGAAAGAGGAACCAGCCTGACGCTTCCAGGCTTGCCTCTCTTCGCGAATGAAATAGCACCCTCCTTTAGATGAAGGGACATAGTATCCTCAGTCAGAATCTCCTCGACCTTGATCCTCTTCTTCCTCTCCCATGACTCAAAGTATTTGACAGGAATCCCTATCGCCTCCGAGACAAGCGCCTGGGGAAGATCTGCCGTTATCAGGACCGCATTATTCTTCCTGGCAATGTCCTGGATTAGAGCGTCTATCCTTCCGGATTTCGCAAGAAGTATGTCCTCATAGCTCGGTCTTTCACCCATCTCCTTCATCTTTATCTTATGCTTTTCCGCGGCTTCTCTGATCTTCTTAAGCTCTTCCAATCCAAGAAACCCGCTTTCACGCATCCTTGCAACCTGGCCCTGCAATTCGCCTATAACCATCTCAGGAACTATTATCTCTGCCCCGTCCAAATCCCCGTCCTCGACCATTTTAGATACGCTGCCGTGGATGAGAGCGGACGTATCGATAACAACTTTTGTAAGTTTTTTACTGATATCTTGAGGCTTTCTGATGTTCTTCCTCATAGAGCCCAAGTAGTGTTCTAGAGTATTTAAACTATTTCTAGGAAAGATTATTTTTAACTCGTTATGAATTGATAAATATATTTTAACTCATGTTCCAGAGTTTCACAATGCTTAAATAAGTCAAAAAGAAAAGAATTTTATGCAAATGAAATGTCCTGAGTGCGGATCTGGAAAGATGGCATTCAGCATGAGCGAGGTAAGCTGCGGGAAATGCGGACTCGTCATTGACGATCAAAAACTTGTGGCAGCCTACTGAGAGCAATGAAGCTATAAATAGCTAATTTAGACTATTCTATCTCATGAAGGGCATCGGGTCTGTTGAAGCAGTTTTGATCTTAGTTATCTTGACCGGTGTGACAGCTGCTGCCATCCCTTATGTTACCAGCAACATACAGCAGACCACGGAGCTCTCTGAGATTCAGTCTATCAGGGGGCAATTTGAGCTCTGCGGAGAGAAACTTGTCGAAACAGCCAGGACAGGCTCAAGCAACAGATGCAGCTTTACTTCTTCAAAGGGCTATGTTTCCGCGCTTGAAGAGGGGATATATTTCACAATAGAGAGCGAGGTAAACATATGCAGCCAGAGCGAATGGGTCGAAGTCGATCCTGTGAAGCATATACAAACAAAGTGCGAAGCGAGTGCAAATCACAGAAAGTATCAGATCCTGTGGACATGGCCAAAGGATGTCAAGATACTGGGCGATCTGTCCGGGGCGGTTTATGACAAGGATGACAGCAAGGTGAGCGACATTGTATTCTCCAACCCAGTAAACTTCCGCGTGCTCAGCCTTTTTGTCGAGTTCAAGTCAGACGTCGAACAGGTTGGAAAATTCATAGACATAAAGCGCGAGGAGCTTACAGCAGACAGAGTAGTCTTAAGAATCACCGCTGTTTAGCATTCCAGCCAAGTCCTTTATTTTAACAGTCCTTTCCTTTCCGTTTTTCATATTCCTCAATACAACAGCTTTCTTCTTCAATTCCTTTTCCCCCACTATTATCGCATAGGGTATTGAAAGCGATGATGCGTACTCGAGCAGCTTTCCCAACTTCTTCCCAGAAACATCAGAATCGCAATTAACACCTTCATCTCTAAGAGCATTAACTATCTTCAGGGCTTCTTTTCTTGACCTGTCATTGACAGGGGCAACCATGCATATTGTCTTTGGGTTTAATCTGAACATCTTGCTGTCTGTCATTATGTTTACCAAACGGTCCAGTCCGAAGGAGATCCCTGTTGCGGGAAGATCAGGACCGCCCAAGTTCTTAATGAGCCTGTCATATCTTCCCCCGCCTCCGCAGCTTACAGTTCCGCCAGCAAACACCTCGAAGACCGGACCTGTATAGTACTCCAATCCTCTGACAAGCGAAAGATCAATCTTAAGGTTTTTTCCAATGCCAACAACCTTTGCCAGTTTCATTAGCTCTTCCAGTTCAAGAGCCCCCTCAACTTTTGAATACTCCTTTTTGTATCCCCCGTTTATGAGCGTTATTATGTTCTTCCCATCAAACCCCTTTTCTGAAAGCTCCTTGAGGACACCCTCCTCGCCAAGTTTGTCTAGCTTGTCTATGGTTCTAAAGAGATCTACAATTCTGTCTTTCTGTATGCCTTTTGCCATGAAAAGACTCTCCAGGAACTTCCTGTTGTTTACTCTTATGTAGAATTTCTTGAAGCCCAAAGACCTCATGCATTCAACAGCAACAGAGAGGCATTCAGCATCAGCCATCAATGAATTCGACCCTACAATGTCCACGTCAGCCATCCAGAACTCCCTATATCTCTGTGCCTGAGGATTATCATACCTCCATGCCTTACCTATGGCATACCTCTTGAACGGCTTGGGAATGTTAGGATTATTTATTATGAAACGGGCAAGAGGCACAGTCAGATCGAATCTTAATCCAATCTCCCTGTCAGACTTGTCCTTGAAGTAGTATATCTCTTCCTTGATTGCCTCGCCAGCTCCGCCTTTCGCCGCAAGGACATCGAAGCTCTCAAAGGCAGGAGTATCGATAGACTGGAAGCCGTATTTCTCAAAAACCCTCCTTAATGTGTCTGTTACGAACTGGAGCTTTCTCATCTCTTCGGGAGGCCAATCTCGAGTTCCCTTGGGCGTCTGAAAAGTCATGCAAACAACCTGTTATAGTTTCTCCACTTATCATATATATCTTATGAAGTAAACTCTATCGGGATAATTTGGATCAGTTATTCCTGTATTTATGTAACCCAACCTACTGTAAACAGGAACCATTTTGCTTTTTAGATATGTTCTGCCCAAGAACTTCTTATAACCAAGCTCTCTCGCTATCTCAAAAGATTGTAAAACCATGTTAGTTCCTATACCGAGGTTTCTATAATCTTTCTTAACAGCAAGTTCTTTCCCATACATAGCCTCCTTATCCTTTACAAGCCCCTTTAAAAAGGGAAAATTCTCTGGTTTCATATCAAATGCAATCCTGAAGCCAATTATTTCGTTATCGCATTGGGCTATTAAGAATACTATATTTTCTTGCTTAAGGAAGTCTTTGATCTCTGATTTTGCTGCCTCATAGCTCCATTTCTCATTCCATGGTTCTTCTGCAAATATCTCCCTGTAGAGTTCTATTACAGGATCCAGGTCCCCTTCTTTGTATTTCCTGATGACCACTTCAGCTTTGTTGGTTCTCATAATAAACATCTTCATAACCTCCAGAATTAGGGTCGCGACCGAGATTCGCACTCGGAACAGTAACTCCACAGGTTACCATGTTAGCTCTTACACCATCGCGACCATTTCTATAAACGTACCCTGAATTGGTATTGAGCAGTTTTCTGACTTTGGAAGGTATAACAAACCTTCCTCTTTCGTCTAAAACGACATTAAACGCCTCAGAACCTATTCTAATAAGAACTGGGGAGTTATACCCAATCCCTATATTTTTTCTGACATCGGAAGAAATTAGAGCTCTGCCCCTCTTGTCTAAATTAAAGGTAAATCTGGATGAATTCTTCTTTATAATTTGTGTGAAGTAGTCCACCCATACGGTTCACTAAATAGTAATTTTTCTGGATTCTATATAAAGCTATGTGGGAAATTATCTTCCTATGGATTTCTTTACAAAGTCTCCGGGAATCGGAGGGAGGATAAAGCAGCACGCTGAGGATTTCGTTGTGGAGGAGATAGCTGCGGAGATGCCGCCAGGAGACGAATACACGGTATTCTGGCTCGAAAAAATCAACATTGATGCGAACGAGGCAATAGACCTCCTTGCGAACAGGCTTCATGTCAGCAAGGCAAGATTCGGCATTGCCGGGACGAAGGACAAAAGGGCATTTACAAAGCAGAGGGTTTCTGTCTGGAGGATAGATCCGGAGAGGATGAACAACCTAAAGTTCAGAAACATGAAAGTCTATGGGGCGGAAGGGTCCGCGGAGAGAATAACCTTGGGAAAGCTGAGCGGGAACAGATTCAAGATAACAGTGCGGGACATTTCTCTTAAGAAAGAAGAGATAGAAGAAAGGCTGTCAAAAATATTCTCCGAGCTTGAGAAGGGCATACCAAACTACTTTGGACCGCAGCGTTTCGGGGAGATAAGGGAGATAACGCACCTGGTTGGGAAAGAGATGCTCAAGGGAACTTTCCAGCCCGCAGTGAAGACCTACCTTGCAATGATCTTTGAAAAGGAACAGGAGGACGCCAAGAGCGCGAGAAAATACCTGGCGGAGCACTGGAACAAGGAGGGATTTGCGGAAGCGTTGAAGCTCTTTCCGCAGAGACTAAGATATGAAAGAACAGTCATGGAATACCTGGCAAAATACCCGAACGACTATGCTGGATCCCTAAGAACCCTTCCGAAGAGGCTTAGGAAGATGTTCCTTAACGCTGTCCAGGCAAGGATATGGAACAGGGTTGCAAAGGTGTTTGCAGAAAAGGGGGAGCAAATGACAATACCGCTAGTGGGGTGCGGCGATAAGATTTCTGACGACCAGATGGGAGAAGAGATAAGGAAGGCCATGGAAGAGGAGGAGATCAGCATTGAGAGTTTCTGCATGCCTTCCATGCCAGAGTTAAGATGCACCGGAGGGAGGAGAGAGCTTTTCCTTATACCAAAGGGGCTTGGGATTCTTCAGATTGGAGAAGACGAGCTTAATAGCGGAAAGTTGAAGGTAGCAGTAGCGTTTGAGCTGCCTCCCGGAGCGTATGCAACGGAGCTAGTAAAAGAAATTATCAAATCTCAGCCTTTATCCACTTAGGATCTGTCCCCCTTATCTCCTGTACCAAAGCCTTTGTGAAGACATAGAGCAGCACAGATGTGTAAACAGCCATAAGCGGATAGAGCAATATCTTCACCCCTCCCTCTTCGAGGAATCTAAGTGAGAATATAGTATTCGCAAGTCCTGTGAAGAACAGGGCGAATGCCACTATTACAATGGGATCGAACAGGCTTTGCAAGGAAAATATGCTGAGGATATCTATGACTGACATGGTTGCCAGCTTTGCATAAATCTCAAGAGATATTATGTAGAGAAGGATGAACTGCAGCACTATGCTTATGCTCTCTATTATCCATAGCGCGGAGACAACTCCGAGCTTTCCCATGAACACATCAGAATGTTTTTTCATGACCTGCAGTCCGCCCCTGTACCATCTCATCCTTTCCCTTATCAATGATGCCAGCTTCTGCGGCGCAACCACATAGGCAAGGGCGCTTCTCTCGGAAGCAATCTTATAGCCGGCCTTATGCAGCTTTATGGTCATGTCATAGTCCTCTATGATTGTATCATTATCAAAATATCCTACGGCCTGCAGAGCGCTCCTCCTGTAGGCAGCTATTGCGCCAGGCACAACAAGAATGGACCCGAAGATCTCCTGCTGCTTCCTAATCAGGGCGAAGCTGGAATACTCTATGGACTGGAGCTTTTCCAAAAGATAGCTGAAAATATTATTCTTGGAATGCATCTTTTTTGCCTTGTATGAGCCTGCAACAGCCCCGATTCTTTTGTCCTTGAACTTCTGGACAAGCATTGTCAAAGTATGCGGGAGAACCTCTACATCAGAGTCAAGCGTTACCACGATCTCCCCTTTCGCAGCCTTGACGCCTGCATTTAGAGCATCTATCTTCCCCTGGTTCTTGCCGTGGCTTATCAGCTTTACAGGATACTTCTTTACAACAGAAGCAGTCTCATCTGTGGAGCCATCATTGACAACAATAATCTCCAGCTTCTTCCTCGGGTATCTTGCCTGCATAAGCGAATCCAGCAAGTTCCCTATCCTTCCCGATTCATTATAGGCTGGAACGACAACGCTCAGTCTTGGGAAGTATTCATATCCGGAGGAATTGCTCAGTATATACCTCCTGTTGAAAACATATACCCCTAGCCAGAAGAGCGATACGAATAACACGAACAGCAGTATGCTCAGGAGCGGCGAATAAAACTGGGTACCTATAAGCATAATATCACTTTATTCTTTGTCCTAGCTAGTATTAAAATCCTCCTTCATAAGCACCAGCAGGAGCTTATCCACGGCCAGGTCCAGGTCAGTATACGTTCTGCCTACCTCCTTAAAGCTTTCACCCTCCACGTAGACTATATTGTCTCCGACTGTGACAGCTGTCTTGTTTGCCTTCCCCTCGCCCAGCAGGAGTATAAGGGGCTCTGCCGGCGCCCTGAACCTGTCTATATCCGCGCTTGTGTTGATGGGAGCCAGTTCTATTCTAGGATAGCTCAGAAAATGCGCCCTGTTTATTATCACTAGCTTATTGGCAAGTTCGAATGACGCAGCCGCATAGTAAGCGTCCCTTCCCTCCTCGGGATAGTAGCCGATCCATATCCTGACTATGTCCTCCCTCAACAAAAGTTTTGTGAGAGCGTCTTCATTTGGATAGACTGGCGTTCTCTCTGCTATGATGAGATCCGCTCTGAAATTCCTCACATCCCCAGCATAGTACTTCTGGGTGGGGTTATTGATGCAAGCGGAGGATAGAATTACTAGAATTAGCGCTAAAGGCAAAATCCTTTGCTGTATCTTTGTGTGTATCATAACAATCATTTTTGCAAAAAAATAAAATAAAGGAGAAGGGTTTTTAGGCCCCTCCCCTTTTATTAGGGTTTTTAACTTACCACTACATCAGTCAAAGATGTACCGGTTATCTTTGCGCTTGTGCCAGTCGAAGATGCGAGCTTTGTTCCGTCTTGGACAACTCTCGCTGCCAAGTCAGTGTCAGCTGCTCTTGTGCCAGCTATTACCAACGCAGTCTTGCCGCTTGCGAATGCGTCTGCCACTGCCCCGATCCAACCGAAGTTTTCACCAGGCCAGTCGCTGCACCCGTACGGCACCTTCTTGCTGTCAGCGTTCAACGCCGCAACCAAGGTGTTGATGCAAGGTCCACCGATCAAGACAAGGTCCTTTCCGGACTTGTCAGCGTCCGTGACTTCGCTATCAAGCTTCACTACGTCTCCAGTTATGGCAACAGCTTCTTTGTAAGTTGTTGTTCCTCCAGCGCCTCCGCCAGAAATTACTCCGGACGGGGACAGGATGAACAAGTTTCCAAAGACAAAGCTGTCAGGATACGACAGACTTGACGTTCCTGCGGTTGTGTCATATTCAACCTCAGTTCCGTAGAGTGTCATACCTTTGCTCTTTCCTGTTGTTCCGATAACTGTTGCCGGGTTAGATGCGCTTCCTGGATAGAAGTTGCTGTCATCAGACTGCAGAGCCGCATATGTTCCCGCATGGTTGTATGTGCTGCTCCAGCTGACTGGAACGTAGATCCAGCTGTGTGTGGATCCGCCTTCCTGGGCTTCCTCTACCAGCACCATGCCAGGCGCTGTCAAAGCACCTGTTGTTGCTGTACCAAGGGCTGCGTCAACTGTCCAACCTCCACCTGCAGCAGCTATTGCACCTCCAGTGGTGTTAGCGAATATTCTGACTGCAAAGTCTAGGAATCCAGTGTCAGAGTTTCCGCTGATGTTCAACTGTTGCAGTGTTGTGAAGTTGTTTGCTGCTGTTGACGATATTGTACCCAAGCTTGTTCCAGCAGAGTTTCTTACTGTCAGTGTTGGTGCGCCTGCGTCTGTTGTCATGGTTAGGTTTATTGGCACTAGACCGATTGTTGCGAACGAAGAGTTTACAACGTTCTGCGTCCTGTTTGCTGTTGTTATAGCTGCTCCAGCACTCACTGCTAGTCTGCCTGTGCTTCTTCCGTAGAAGTACAGACCGCCTTTTCCGTTGTCTATCATTTTCGGATACATAAAGGCATAGTCAGAACCTTCTACCAAAGACGCTTGTGCAAGTATAGCGGCGGCGGATGCCAGGAAAGACACGCCGGCTATGTCGTTGTCTCTGTTCATATCGATCTGGATGACTTTCTTTGAGGCAGAGCTGTCAATCAATGCCATGGAGAAGGTGTTTCCATCCACAATCAATGGCGCGTAGAACTCAGTTGTGTTGTAGATTTGTATGGAGTTGCCAGCCTCGTCTGTGAAGGTCAACAGGGAGTTCGAGGCATCCCAAGATGTGAATTTCAACATCCTTGAGAAACCGCCCGAATTTACTACAAAGTAGTCCCCATCAACCGCAGAGACGTTGCTGTTTTCATCGAAGAGAACATCTCTCCAGCTGTTCTCAGTTGTGCCTGAGAGCGCGGCGGATGCCCATCTCCAATTGGCGTTTGTCGAATCGTAGTAGAGCGTGTAGTCGTTCTCGTTGTTGCCTGCTGCGTTCTTAAACTTCATCAGCATGTTGAATCCGGACGGATTGAACTCAATCTTCTGTCTTTCAGAAGTCGAGTCAGATGCCGGACTCATGCTGTTGAACTTCAAGTCGAAGAGGCCCGCGAAGGAGTCGCTCCACTTGTCCCCAACATTGAGGAACTTGTCCTCTGTTGGCGCGTATCCGATTCTCATAGAAGACCACGTGGTTCCGGCCGAGTTCAAGTTGGTTGTCAAACCAGAAACTGTCGATGATCCCTTTGTCACAGATCCCGTTGGGTTAGTCTCAGTGTTGCTTCCGCCCGCAGAGATCTTGATTTTCTCAGCTCCGATTGCTAATTGCGCGAAGTCAGCAGCACCTGTCTTACCCTGCAAGACCTTTACTGCGCCTACCACTGTTCCATCGGTTAATGTCTTTGTCTGTCCTGCTCTTAGAGAGAAGGCTTCGCCATTGACACTGCCCAATGCTGTTAGGTATGTTGTGCCAGACACAGTCTCCTGTGCTACGCCGTCCAAGTGGATCTTAAAGTCTTTTCCACCAGACGTCACAGTCTTGTCCTCTGTCGTGTCCAATGTAACAACGTTTTTACCGCCCAACAGAGTTATATCCGAGATTGCTCTCGTAGCAGATCCCCATGTGGCGTCAGAGATAACGAAGTCGTTACCCATGAGGTTTATCACGGTTCCCTGTATTGCGCTCTGCAGAGTCGCTGTGTTTGTTACAGAAGACAAACTGACTGGTGTGTTAAAGGACAGTTTGTATGTGTAGACTATCTGACTGTTTGGCAACTTCAACGAGGCTCTTGGTGTGTTCTCGTTGGTTGGCCTGCTGTATTCTAGATGTAATGTATTTGCGAGAGTTGTTGAAGCACTCTCACCTCCGATATACAAGTACTGCTTGTAGGCAGAACTACTACCAGAGCTTGGGGCGTATGTTCCATCCTTCAAGATGGAAATGTCTGTAGCCGTCAAGATGTTCTTGACTGACGGTGCGGTTTCGAACAGGTTTAATTCATTGCCTGGCGTTCTGATCTTTACACCATCTTTTGCGGTCTCAGTTCCGCTTGAAGATGTGACAGACTTTGTTACAGTAGCCTTGCCTGCGAGGTAAGTTGCTACGTTAATTCCGCCTGCTACGTCCTCCATCTTAGCGTTCGAACCCACTACGAATAATGGGAACGAGACACTTGTTCCATCAGACGATACACTTACGATATCGCTGATTTTACTTACGTTGCTTACTGTTGCTCCCAAAACCGGCGCAGCCACTGACATTGTCGTCATCAGCGCTGTTCCTGTTAAGGCAGCGATTTTCTTGAATTGCATTTTTTATTCCTCCTTATTTTGTTTTATTTGCGCGGTGTGTGCGCATGTTTTTTGGCGCCAAAAATCGCGCATAACGCGCGATAAAAAGATGCACAGAGTTTAACGGTCTGAACTGGGAGTTCAGCACTTTCGTCCTATGTGCGTCTGGCGTCTTTTTCGTAAAAATCATTGCTAATATATGGTATATATAAACATAGAGAAACCGTTTCCTAGGCTAACTTTAATTGTTTCCTATGTATTAAATAGACAGAAAGAAGCATTTTTATGCCTTTTGAATGTTTCCTAAGCGCTAAAAGTGTCTTTATGTTCACTATATGCCTCTTGCTGTCCATGCCTTGCTATCGCAATGATAGGATAAATAGCTTTACTCGGGTGATAGAAACCTTTAAATGAGGAATGGCAAATAGTTCTATGCTTGAACTGGTCTATGCAAGCGGAGTGGCGATAATCATATTAGCAGCAGGGCTGTTCGCCTTCTCGCATAGAGGCAAGAGCGACATAAGATACTGGATCGCCCTTGCATCCGGGGTTCTAATATCCACAGCACTGTTCGAAATGCTTCCTGAGATAGGCGGAAACTTTCTCTTCGTGGCAGTAGGCTTCTTTTCCCTTTACCTCATGGAGAAATTGTTTATGATACATGCATGCGGCGAATATGAATGCAAGATACATGAGACAAGCTGGGCAGCCATGCTGAGCACTGGCATTGACAATTTCATAGACGGCATGGCAATAGCAACAGCAACCGTGGCAAGCCCGTTTCTAGGATTGATTGTTACCGCAGCAGTCGCAATCCATGAAAGCGTTCAATCTGTTACAATATCGATGATGATGAAAAAACGATACTTCACACCGAGAAAGATTCTATTCACGCTTCTTATATTCACAATATCAATACCGCTTGGCGCATTGCTATTCAGAACATTCCTTGCATCATACTTTGAAGTCATGCTTGCGTTTGCAGCAGGGGTATTCCTGTACGTTGGAGCCAGCGACATGCTCCCTGAATCACATAAGCAGTTTAACATAAAGGTTGTTGCATCGGTTATATCTGGCGCGCTTCTGATACCGCTTCTCGGCCTCTTAGGATAGAAACCTGGTAAGCTGTTCCATGAATTCGTCTATTGTTATCTTGCTCCCCAGATTGCATGATGCAATATCAAAACTCTTTACTCCGTTTGACTTTATGTTCTTTCCGAAGACAAGATAGGGCATATCTCCCCCGTAGTGTTCTCCATCAATTGGAGAGGTAGGATGATCGGAAGTGACAGCTATAACAGTATTGTTTATGTCCACATACTCGAGAAGCCTCCTGAAAACCTCCCTGTCTACCCTTTCAATAAATGATCTCTTTGCAAAGTAGCTTTTGTCATGGGCAGCAACATCAGTTCCTTTGATATGCAGAATTACAGTGTCATGCGTCTTTACCGCCTCAAGCGCGGCAAGCGTCTTATCCCTTAGGTTTGTGTTTGTTGTTCCATTAGCGCCAGAAACCTCTATAACATCCATCTCCAAAGCCCTGCCAAGGCCCTTTATGACGGGAGATGCCGCAACAACAGCCCCCCTAAGGCCATGCTTTTCTTTGAAGCTCTTCAGGATCTTGTAGCTGCTAGCCCCCCTTAGCAGGACAAAGTTTGCAGGAATTTTCCTGTATCTGTTCTGCGGATGCCTGCTCAATATTCTGTAGGTTTCGTATTGCCATTTGTTCAACGTAGAAGCCGTCATCTCAGCCTCTGGAACAATAGGAGTTATTTCCATTACATCCTTTCCGACAAATCCAGGATCAGAGTTCGTGACTGCAGGGGAAACTCCAACAGCGCTTATTGTAACAACACCCCTATGCCCCAGTGACTTATGGAACCTTACCTTAACGCCATCTATGTTCATCTCCTTTATGGATTCCGCCATCTCTACTATGCCAGAATAATCCCTGCCGCACCTCCTGTCCAAGACAACAAGCCTTGGGGGCATAAGCGTTTTGGGATTTTCAGGAACGATGTCTTTCCTAGGCTCCTCCTTTACCGTGGAGAAGTTTGCACGAAGATAAACAGTCTCAGGCATCGGTTTCAGACCGATTCCCAGAGCTTCCAAAAAACCCCTGCCAGGATATTCTGATCTGTCATAGCCAAAGAGAACAAAGTGTGAAATGCCAGAATCAGGGTGCTCGTCAAGATTGTTTGTAACTATTCCGCAGAATCCATTTTGGGCAAGAAAGTTAAGGGAGTACTTCTCCGCTTCCTTGAGGCTGTCCTTTCCTGCAGGACCGTCAGGGAGGCCGTCCATTATGACCAGTATGACTTTTTTCATAACTATCGCTCTAATGCGAAGATCCTTCTGTGAGGAACCTTCCTTGCGATAATCTTCTCCATTATCATCTTCTCCTCGTAACCCTTCGCTATTATTATAGGCTTGTATTTCTCAAAGGAATCCAAAGCTGACTGAAGCCTTCCTGAATTGTTGGAATAGATGGTGCAGAGCTTGTCTCCTTTCTTCACCTTTGATCCCAGCTTGTGGTATATCCACATCCCTGCTCCCTTGTCCTTTGGCGCACCTGCTTCCCTTGCGGCATGCGCAATCTCCTGGTTCATCATCCAAAGCACCATGCCGTCTTTCTCCGCTTTGACATCAGCTGTTTTTGAGCCAAGAGCGATATCATCAGACCTTACCTTGTCATTGCCTCCCTGAGCAGCTATTATTTCCCTTAGCTTCTTCTCCGCCTTCCCTGATTTCAAAAGCTTTTCTGCAACAGCTTTTCCATTCTTTATTTTCAGAGCAGATTCGAAAAGTATTGCGGCCAGGCCTACAGCCTTCTCTTCGACTTCTGGAGAACCCTTGCCAGAAAACGTCATGAGCGCTTCCTTTGCCTCAAGCGCGGGACCAATTCCATGTCCAATAGGTTGCTCGCCGAATGTTACAGCGCAAGAAACCTTTATTCCCAACCTGTCCCCAAGCTCCATGAATTTTGCTGCAAGCGCATCAGCTTCACCAATGGTCTTGATCTTCGCACCCCTTCCTGTTGGAAGATCAACAACAAGATGCGTTGCGCCCACCGCTTTCTTCTTGGACATTATTGATGGGAGCAGAAGGGGATCGATTCCTATTGGATATTCAATTTTTATGAATGCATCATCTGCGGGCGCCAGATCCAAAGCACCGCCCCAAACAAGGCATGCCTTTACCTTGTTGACTATCTTCTCTATCTCTTCTATCGAATGGCTGACTGGAGCCAGGACTTCCATCCTGTCAGCGGTTCCGGCAGGACTTGTTATTGCACGCGAGGAAGTCTTCGGTATTATCAGTCCGCCGGCTGCTATGATCGGAACAACTATTATAGAGGTCTTGTCCCCTGGAACCCCTCCTGCGGAGTGTTTGTCTGCTATTATGTGATTGCCTTTTATCTTCAGCCTCTTGCCTGTCTCTATCATTGCCAGCGACAGTGCGGCAGCTTCATCTATGCTCAAACCCCTTATGTCTAGAGCTGTCACGAAAGCGGACAGTTCTATATCAGAAAGATGTTTCTCAACAACATCCCTTATTATGGCTTCAGCCTTTTCATGATTTATCGCGTTCCCAGCTATCTTGTCCTTTATGTATTGCATTGATTCTGGAGGCGGAGCCAGTGACACGTCTATCGATTCATTTGGATTAATGTTTATAGAAGAAACTACCTCCTCATTGACAAGGAATGTTCCCGGAGAGACAGTCCTCTCCGTCACATCAAGAATTGCTATAGTATTCCTTTTTCCCTTTGAAATGACAAGCCTGTCCAGAGCATGCGCTCCTATGCTTTCTGCATCGTGTTTATTAAGAACTACAATCCCCTTGCCGCCCGCATCGAAACTGATCGGCTTTGCCTTCAACTTCATAGGAATACCTGTTCAATTTATTCTGCGTTTGAATATAAATCAGAGTGTTCAGGCTGTGCAGAGGCTCTGGGAAGAGATCTGATTGCATGCCCTTTGAAGATTTGAGCAGTCCAATCCTGAGGAATGGTATTGGTTCTGGAGGTTGCAAAGATTGCCTATATACCACTCGACCTGCTTCAAGCTGATATCCTTGGATGTGTCGCAGGAATATCCAGACCAATAATTGCAGTTTTCCACCATTACGTTCTTTATAGATTCGCACTTGTATCCAGGCCTTGCAACTTCACAGTCGCCCCTGGGCAGATTGATAACGATATACATGAATACTAGAAAAACTACAAGTCCTGCTACAGCTATTTTGTCTTTGTTTGAAAGCTCTACTTTTGGTATGGAAACCATAATAACAATCCAAGAATAACAGATTTAAAGCTACTTTGTATGCTTCCTCCCCCACTTCTCCAAAGCTTGCCTCAGCTCCTTGCATGCTTTTGCCTTGTCATCAAGATCCTGCCCATCCATGTATGCTTCTACTGCTGCACGCATAGCAACGGCTCCAGCATAGCTTCCCTTCGGATGACCATGTATTCCTCCCCCGATCTGCAGCAGTACATCGCTGCCTAGCCTCTCGCAGACATCAGGTATAACCCCTGGATGCAGACCGCCTGAGGTTACGGGGAAGACGGGTTTGATGTCTAACCAGTCTTCGTCTAGAGTATGCATCTTTGGATTGGCCTTGACCTTATTGAATTTCAGATGATTCCTTTTCTGATGAATGTCATGAGGGGGTTCCGCTACATGCTTCTCTATCTCTATTACCTCTTCCCTTGTTCCTACCAACTTTCCCACCCCTGCTGTTCCAATATGCAGTTGGTCGCCACCCAAGAGCCTGACGACTTCCCCCAATGCAAGCATTGAGAAACCGTGCATAGGACTTCTTGTGAATGCTCCATGAAACGCCCTGTGGCAATGTATTGCAAGTCCAAGATCGCCGCACAGATCCCTGAGGCTGTGAAGGCCTGTGAAGCCTGTCGTGACTATATCGATCATCGCATACTCGCCTCCCTCCTTTGCGACGAATCTCGCACGCCTTTCCATCTCTCTGTAGTTAGAATGAGTAACATTAATCAGATAGCTCTTTCTCTCCTTTGTCTTCTTCTCAATCTGGTTCCTTATCTGCAATGCCTTTACAACCCTTCTCTTGAACGGGTTAAACCACTGACTAGACAGATTTTCGTCGTCTTTAAGCAGATCAAGTCCTCCCATCCATATCTGTCTCCCTATCTCGCAGTGCTCGTTGGTTGTCATGCCGACCTTTGGCTTGGCTACAGATAGCATCAGGGGTCTGTCCTTTACTCTAAAAATCTTTCTCACACCATCTATCCCGAATTGCGGTCCGGGAAAACTCTTCATAATCTTTTTAGGCCATTGGATATCCTCCAACCTGAGGCTTTCCACTGCCTTCATGCCGAAAACGTTTCCTGCAATGGAAGCGAGAATCTGAGACATGTTTCCTAGTTCAAAGTGATCCTGAGGATATGCGACCTTGATCCAGTAGTCCTTGCCTTGCTTTTTCATTTCGCAGACCTTGGCTGCAACCTTCTGAACGTGAGCGTACTTCAATCCAACAACAGATTCAGCCCAAGTTCCGACTGAGCTCTCTGAAGCTACTGCACCAACAGCCCTTTTCGCAGCTGACCAACTTGGAACTCTGACTCTAAAAGAAACTATGAGATCATTCTTAGGTTTGTATCCCAAGTGAACAAAATCCTCGTAGCCTGCCATAGAAACGATATCGTACTACTGCTATATATCTATTGGTACTGGCAAAGGTATGCTGTGAGATTTACTGTTTGCCCGCCATCTAACTGTATGACTTCTTGATAGTCATAGTAAAGCGGGTCTGAAGCATAAATCTTGACCGCGTAGCCGTGAGCATCCAGTCCACTAATGGTTAGAGGTGTAGTACCGTTGAAATTATTATCGATATAAACTTCCGCTCCTTGCGGTACCGAATCTATAACAAGAGTTCCAGTGCCGCTAAAGGTATGATTGATTGGCACTAGCACCGCTGCTAATTGTGAAGTCTGCATATTTGCAATGCATACCGACTTATAGTAAGTGAAATATTGGTTAACGCCAAGGTTAACACTTACAAAATGTCTGCCACCAGATAGATTAGTTACTGTGATTGGGGTCGTGCCTCTAACACCTGTATCCACAGTGACTTCTGCACCACTAGGAACAGAGATAACAGATAAATCGCCCAGAGGTTGCGGTGGACCCACTGCGCTTTCCAAAATCGGTGCCAAATACTGGAATATCCTTTGGAGAGTGTTATCAGTTTCATCAGACTCTTGCACGGCGTTGTTAGAGTCAGCCGTAACTATTATATTAAATTCGCCAGCTGGGAAATTCACAGCATGATAGTTAAAAATGTGTTTATTTCCTTCAATTCCAATCTTTTGCATAGTAGCATTAATAATGGTCCTTGGACCGCCCTCCACACCAGGTTGTATGATTTCTATTCTTGTTGAGAAGCCAGGTATAGGTGTAGGAGAGCTACTTATGACTTCTACACTAGCTTGGAAGTCTACATCAAATTGTCGAGTATCAAAATTGTTAGATTCGTTAATAATAATTTCACTGACTATCAGATTCGGTGTTGAAGTAGGGACTGGTTTAATAACAGTAAATGATTTTTCTGCCACATTGTTATTTTCATTAATCTCCCGTATAATGTTCCCACTGTCTGCCCTAATGCTTATTTTGTGCTCTCCAGCTCTCGTGAACTCTATTGTATACTTGTAAACCTCAGATGAACCTGGCGCTAATCCAGACAGAGTTCTATTAAATATAGCAAATATAATGCCATTAAATATATCGAGATTAGGTGGCAACATTTCACTCGAAGCATATTTAATGCTGTCCACAGAGTCGTCGAAACGCACTGGGAATATGGAATACTCAAAAAAACCTGTTGTAGGCTTACTACCCACGTTTTTTACCTCTACAAATAAATTAACATTCTTTCCGTGGGATACTGTAGTGGGCTCTACTCTTATTGAAGAAATAACTAGATCAGGTCCATCGCTTATTTGCTTTTCGGCATCTTGCGGAACAATAGAAACTTGTGCTAGAGCAGAATTGCTAAACGTCAAAGCGAATAATAGTGCTATCGACAATGCAAATGCTCTTTTCATAGGTATGTTGGGGGGGGGAGGATTTATAGGTTTGCATTCTCTTAGGTCCTTGCCATATCACTTCAACATCTTAACTATGTTGCCGGGTGTAAATATGCCTTTCTCGGTAATAATGCGATATACGAAACGCCACGGGCAAAGGTCGAAGCTTGGGTTGCGTATTTTCACCCCCTTCAAATCAGGATAAACCTCAGAAGTCGATCTCTCCTCTATCGCATACTTCTTTCTCCTATCGAGCTTGAATGTACTTCCAACAACATAGTACGGCTTCTTGTGCTGCCGTGCAAGAAGTGCAAGCGGATACGAGCCTATTTTATTCAGGTTGCCTTGCCTTCGCATCCCATCCGAACCCAATATCACCATGTCGACCTCCGGCATGAAGAAACCTTCCGCCGCATCGGTGATCAGCGTGACAGGTATTCCTGCTGCAGCCAGTTCCTTTGCTGTTATAATGCCCTGCTCCCTTGGGGAGGTTTCTGTTGCTATAACTGAGATCTTCTTTCCGCTCTTCCATGCACGCTCTATTACAGACAGGGCCTCGCCGGAATGGCAGTGCGTCATTATTACAGAACCATTCTTTATTTCCCTTGATCCTCTTTCCGCAATTTTCTCTGTCGCAGAGTTTAGCTGGCTGATTAGCTTGGTCATTGTTGCTAGCGACTTGTCCTTTCTAAGTATTTCCAAACAGTTGTGCAAAACCACTGCAGTGGGCCTTGCACCCTCCAGCTGGTTCATAGCCTTGTCAAAATCCTTTCCGAATCCCTTCTCCTTTGAGTACAGCTTGAGAAACTTCAGGGATTCTATAGCAATCTGCTTCGCACCCTGAATATGCAAGGCTTTGATATCATGGATGAATTTCTGCAAATCCGGCATGACTGATATGCGAAGAGCTATAAGATAAACCTAACTCAGAAGCTTCTTCACTTCTTCGTCCGTTACCTGCTCAAACTCCTTGTAGAACTCCCCAACTGCCCTGAAGTCCAGTGGTATCTCAAGAACAATTACCTCTGCCTCATCCTTGACAAAGTTTATGCTGTCGACAGAAGCAACAGGAACAGCGACTATAACGCTCTTGGCATTGTGTTTCAGAACAAACTTAATAGCCGCGAGCATTGTCGAACCGGTAGCCATCCCGTCATCAACTATTATCACTGTCCTGCCTCTTAGGCTGGGGGTCTTGATTCCATAGAGTTCCATTCTCTTCTTTATCTCCCTCATCTTCACTTCTGTCTCCTTCTCTACATAATCCCTTGATACATCAATCTGCCTTATCAGAAATGCGTTCAGAATCCTTGTCCCGTCCTCTGCCACAGCTCCGATAGCAAGCTCCTCGTTGTCTGGAGCCGGGAGTTTCCTGACAATTATAGCGCTCAGCTTTGCCTTCAGCTCCTTGGCAACTGTGGCAGCCACTACCACTCCGCCTCTGGGCACCCCAAGTATTACAGGGTTCTTGAAATGAGCGAGTTTCTTGGCAAGCCGCTTGCCTGCGTCAACTCTGTTCTTGAACATGCTATCTCTCCATTATCACTATACTCTCTCTTATCTGCCCTATCTTTATTGTTTTCGCTCTTGTGCACCAGCTGTTCCTTGCTACCAGTATATCATTTATCTTGAATCCTATATTTTCCGAGAGCTTTGCAAAGAGCTCGTCAACGTTGATTGACTGGTCAGGGAAGCAGCCTCCTCCTATGACAACTGCAAGCTTCGCCCCTGGCTTGCAGACCCTGTAGAGCTCCTGCGAAACTTTCTTCATGTCCTTGAAGTATGCTTGAGCCGCTGGAGGAAAGGATTCGAAGCCTTGCAGAGTTTCCTCCAAACTCTCTCCAATGAAGGAGCGCAGTCTTGTTTCTGGCAGATCGAAGAACAGCGCGTATTCTGTCCTGTAGATCTGCGTGTATTCTATCTTGTTCAGATATGGCGGGGAGGTGATGACAAAATCAACTGACCCGTCTTCAAGCTTCAGGTCCCTTGCATCGCCGCTCTCTATCCTCGCTTCAACAGCTGGAGGCTGGTTTTCCCTCAGCTCCTTGAGCATCCTCCGTATCTTGTACTTGAAGATCTTTCCAACAGGAGCGACTGGCCTTTTCATTATCTTCACGAACGCTCCGTCCTTGTAGGCATATGAACAATGCATAGCGCTGTCCAGCAGGCCGAGCATCAGGAAGTTCCTTAGCTTCTCATTTTCAAGCTGCATGATGTTGTTCCTATAGAAGACAATGTCCTCCAATGCATAGGAGGAGAAGACCCTCTTGAGCCACTTGTCCTGCGGAATTTGCAGGGGCTTTCTGAATTTCCATTTCAATGCTGCTATGACAGCTTCGCTGAGTTCGCTGATCTCATAATCAGAGGTCTTGACCCTTGAGACGAAAGTGCAGAGGGGCGAGACATCAAATCCTATGGATTGTATTCCGCGTTGCTTGCATGCGAGAAGGGTGGTTCCAACTCCTGTGAAAGGATCCAGAACAATATGCTGACTGCTTATTTTGAATCTATCTATTAAGATATCAACAAGCTGCTTTGCATAGCCTTCCTTGTAGTAATACCAGTCATGGATTGGCTCGTGCTTGTTAGGTATGAATGTTACTAGGTCTCTGAACTCAGGAACTTGTTTGAAGTTGAACACAGGATCACATGAAACTTCCGAGCCCTTTATTCTTAGGCTTTATCTGGGAAAGTGCTTTGATTACTTTCTCTACACGTTCCTGCGAGAACTCATGCTCATCAACCATCATCTTCATTAATTTCTCTGGTTGCATCTGTTTCTGTTCAATCTTGACCTCCTCAGCAGGCGGATGCATGAAGAATCCAAAGACCTCCTCAGCAGGCGGTCCAATCCACTGAACACCTGAGATAACATTCTTCAGAGTCTTTTCCTTCTTTACAAGTTCCAAGGCACGCTTGGGTCCGTAACCCTTCACGCCTGGATTGAAGTCTGTTCCGATGAGCATGGCAACAATTATTAGCTGCTCCCTTGTGACATCAAGCACATCAAAAACCGCTTTTGCCTCTATGATCTCAGGCTTCACCTCCATGTAGATATTCTGCTTAGGCATCTTCCTTCTACCAGTAACGTTCAGGTTCCTCACCAATCTAGGAGAACCGAATAGTATGCTGTCCCAGTCCTGACTTGCACTGTAATGCACAACGCCCTGCCTGCACATCTGAGCGCATTGAGCTTCGCCTTCGCTCGGGGCTTGAACAACCTGAATACCCATATAATCCAGAAGATCCTTTGACTGCTGAATCATCTCGCTGTTCAAGCTAGAGGACATCTTCGCTGCCTTTAATGCAGCTTCCATGTCTCCAGCTGCCTTTGCTTCCTGCCATTTTGCATGCGCCTCCTCTCTCACTGCTCTGCGTTCGGCTTGCGTGGCAGCCTTGAATGCCGGGGCTTGTCCATCGAAGACATAGACTGGCCTTATTCCTGCCTGCAATAAGTTCGAGTTCCTGTAGAAGAGTCCTGACAGGTGAGAAGTTATTCTTCCCTTCGAGTCCTTGAGGGGTTCCCCTGTGTCATGCTGGCGTATTGTTGAGAGGAACTGGAAGATCCAGTTGAAAGCATCGATTGCTACCTTCTTTCCGCTAAGATCCTTAATCTCTAATTCTTTTCCCTTTACCAATCCGCCGAACTGAATTCCCATGGATAAGGATTGCTGGGTTATGATTTAACTTTATCGACGGGCAGAAAATGAATAGGCCATTTTAGTGAGATTTCTAATTTCTACTTTCAGATCGGCCTTCTTTAATATTCTTTTTAGCTTATCTTTTGAGAATCTCTCTGCTTTGTAGTTTATTGAATCCACATAAACGAAATCTTTATCCGATCGAATGCCACCTTGTGGCCATATGCTCTGATATGTTATCATCTGATAAGGTGCAGCATTCTCTGAGAATACTGTGCCCAATATGTTTCCATGTCCGTATAACTCTAATAGGCCTTTGACCCTTGTAAGAACATCTACCTGTTCTTCTGGCGGTATTAATCCAAGAAGATCAAATGGAAACAATATGTTATTGAATTTCTCGTATCTAGGTAAATCGTATACATTTCTTACATCTAATTTATAGATCTCTACGTTCTTTAGAACCTCGGTTTTCTTCTTTGCTAACCTACACATTCTTTCGTTATTGTCTATTCCTATCACTTTACCTTCAGGACCAACATGTACAGCAAGCGGTATAGTAGTTCTAGCCTCTCCACAGCCTAGATCCAATACATGTGCTCCTCTCCTTACGTTATCCCTAAAGAATACCTCTTCCTTGTGAAACAATTCTAGATATGCTTCTGGAATATTCCTTAGGAATTTCTCATAATCCCCATTACTGAGGTATTTGTGTTGGTCAACCATTTAATCACTAATAAGTAATTATACTAGTGTAATGATAAAACTTCTGGCAGAGAATTCCATCAAAACGAAGTATTTATAAGCTTCAAATTAGTATTGTAGTAAATATGGATGAGATAGACCGTAAAATACTAGTAGAATTAGACAAAAACGTCAGGTTTTCTAACACGCAGATAGCAAAGGCTGCCAGAACAAGCAAGGACGTAGTTAACTATAGGATAAACAAGCTTCAGAAGGATGGAATATTAACAGGATTCTACTGCCTTCCAAACACAGGCAAGACTGGGAAGATCCTTTGCAAGCTGCTTCTGAAGTTCCAGAGCATAGGAAAGGAGAAGGAGCAGGAGTTATGGAAGTTCATAGGGGATGATCCAAGGACTGTATGGGTAGGCAGCTGCGACGGCACCTGGAACATGATAGCAACACTCTCCCTAGAGAACTTCAGGGACATGGCAGACATAATCAGCCGCGTAAACGCCAAATACGGCAAGTATCTTTCTAAGAAGGAGATGCTGATAATCACATCCGTCACAAAGTTCAATGAAAAATATCTGTATCCAAAGGGCGCCTTTATCTACGAAACTAAATTCACTATAGACGAACCTTCAATAGATCTCGACAAGAAGGACCGAACACTACTGAAGGAACTATCAATTAACTCTCGTATGAGCACTGTAGATCTTTCAAAGAAAATCAACCTGACCCCGGAAGCCACCGCGAAGAGGCTGAAGCGTCTTGAAAAGGAAGGTGTCATACTCGGCTATAAGCCTAGAATCAACTTCGCAAAGCTAGGCTACGACTATTTTCATCTATTCATCTCTGCCAAGAACCCTCAAATCGTAAAGGAGATAATACAGTATTACAAGACGCATCCTAATTGCGTGTATGCTCTAGAAGAGGCGGGTTATTATGACATGCATCTGGAGTTTGTTGTAAAGGGCACGCAACGATTCAGAGAGATTTTAGAAGACCTAAGAGACAAATTCGGGGACAAGATACACGAATATGAACCCCTGCAAATCTATACGGAATACAAGATAGTAATATATCCCTCATAGAAAACCTTATTAGATAGTTCTGCAAACATTAGGCATGAAAATAGGCTTATGCCAGTCCTGTGGAAAAATAGGCACCCAGACCTGCAGTATATGCGGAGCTACCGTCTGCATTGCCTGCAACGGCAGATCTGGATGCAAGATCTGCAAAGGCATAAAGCGCGTTTAGACAGAACCCAATGCTTCTACTAATGAATCTACAAGTTCTTTGTCCGCTGGAAAACCGAACCCCTGCTTGAACATCTTCTGTCCAGAAGGCGTAAAGGTTCCTTTCGAAAGAGATATTATCTCGCTTTCCCCCTCTTCCGTCTTGACCCGTTTCCTTGCAACTTCCAAAAATTTGTTTTTTCCAAATTTTATTTCCTTGGATCCCATTGTTTCGAATTCTACGATATCTATCAACTCCATGTTTTTAATTCTCGGTGATCATCAAACTAAAGTTGCTGATTCAACTTCAACGTCCCCAACGCCCTTGATCCTCTTAATCTCCTCGCTTATATTCTCCCCTTTTTCGTCAGGCACGATAACAAGAATCTTCAAGCACTTCAAGCCAAAAGCAATAGGCTCGAGCTTAAAATCCTGCACCTTGACCCTTTTAGCTATTTCGTCCTTCACCTTATTTAAATCTACCTCTGCTGATTCCGCAGAGATCTTCATGGAAACAGCGACACTTCCCATTAAGGTCCCTCAAATCCGCATTTGCATTTGTAAGCATTAGACTGCTTCCTGCAGCGCGCGCATCTTATTATTTCGTTTTCAGAGCAAGCAGGACACTGGAACCTTACAAACTCCTCCTGTCCTACCAGCTGGACGTTGCAAGTTGAGCATCTCATTATAGCCATAGTATTGGATTTAAACCATGGAAGCTATTTAAAGATTGCAGAAAACGCCCTCGTCGTCTAACGGATTTAGGATAGCTCCCCGCGAAGGAGCTGATGTGCGTTCGAATCGCACCGGGGGCACCATGTGATAAAATGAGCAACAGGATTCATCTCTTCGTTCATGGAAGAGTGCAGGGGGTAGGCTTCAGGAGCTGGGTGGTGTTCTTATCCAAGGAGCTGAACCTTACAGGCTGGGTCAGGAACACCGCGGATGGGGTTGAAGCTGTGGCAGAGGGCCCGATAGACAGGCTGGACAGGCTTGCAAAGTCCATGGGCAGAGGCCCTGGGAGGGTTGAGAGGGTGGAAGTGAAATGGGAGGATTCCAAGGGTGAGTTCAAGAGGTTCGAGGTCAGATAGCTTTATATACTACCTAAGAGTAATGATTTATATGAAAGATGTTGATATTCACAATAATGAGACTGATTTTAATAAAATGTGCAAAGACCATCTTAAATTTCGCGAGGCAATTAACGAGTCAATGGCCTATTTGAAACAAATTAGCCCAAATCTTAATAAAGAGGACTTCTCAGATTATCTTGATAAGATAACGAAACCTAAAGAAACCACTGTCTTTCTCATATTCCCAGCAGACTTGGAAGAGGGTATAACTATCCCCATTGACGGCGGCTATGAGGTAAGTAGGTGATAGAGTATGCCTATAGACAATGATAAGATCGTAATAAAGACCGAGGGCGGAAGAACATATGTTACAGGACTGAAAGGCATTGAATCTACTTATTATGAGAAACTTCTAGAAAAAAGATTCGCTCCAGAAGAGGCTGTTAGGGAAATAGAACGCCTTAGAGAAACAGCAAGAAAGCATAGGGGTTCATGATTATGCAAGCATTTCTACAAGACCTATATTTCCAAAGAAACCGCGAGAAAAGCGCTGATTTTGACAAGGCATTGGAACTGGCAGACAGCTAGCAAGAGACAAGTATGAAGACAGCACAGAAGGATATGCTAGCGGCAGGAACACCAAACATCACACTATTCGCGTTGAGGTCGGGATAATAGAGCTTAGAGACAAAGATACGGATAAAGTTGTTTACAAAGGGCAGTAGACGTTTATAAGTACTAAATTCTCTATAGAAGCATGAAGCTTCTTTATCTAATACCTATATTGCTTGTCTCAGCATGCATCGGGGGAACCGCTATAGCGGCCGGGGACAAGATAACAGTTGAATACTCCCTGTTTGTTGAAGGCAGCCTGATTGACACATCCATAGGCAAAGTACCGTTTACCTTCACAGTAGGCTCTGGACAGGTCATAGTCGGCTTTGACAACGCTGTCCTGGGCATGAAGGAGGGGGAGGAGAAGACCTTCAATGTCACCCCAGACGAAGGCTATGGCATATCCGGAAGCCACCCCCTAGCTGGGAAGACGCTCGTATTCAAGATCAAGATACTCAAGATCGAGCCAGCAGCCTTCCGAAGTGGCATATAATATAGGCATTTTAGAGAGAATCTTTTTATACTCCGCATGCGGTTAGAGTATTAGGGGCTGATTTCTATGAATAAAACCGCTATGGTTCGCAAGGTCAAAAGGATGTTCCCACACGTAGAGATAGCCCTATCTGAGAAGGCAAAAGAAGGCTATTTTGACACCCCAAACAAGATCACGATCAATCCTAGCCTAAAAACCGCCAAATTCAGCGAGGTTCTGTCGCATGAGCTTTTGCATTACATAGGCTTGGACCATGGGCATAGGACCAGAAGGCTGGGTTACAGGAGCTATGGAAGGAAGCAGGACAGGCTTTCCCAGAAATTCGCCAAGATTCTCTTCAACTAAAGGCTTTAAAATCACCTAGACAGATGTATTTGCATGGAAAAGAGATATCTGAGCCTTGCAAACAGCCTTTCATTGAGCGGGGCGAGCTTTGGTCTTCTGGCAATAATAGAACTGTACTTTTCAAACCTGCTAGCAGCCTCCTTACTGATTCTCCTGGCTGTTTTGCTGGACTTCCTGGATGGGAAGGTTGCCAGAAAAACTGGGACAGCAGGGGATTTCGGGAAGAACATTGATTCGCTTTCAGACATAGTAAGCTTCGGGGTTGCACCTGCCCTGATGGCATGGCAACTAACAGCCAATGACCTGCTGGGTTTGGTGGGAGCGCTTCTAATCCTGTCAGCCGGGATATTCAGGCTTGCAAGATACAATACCCTGAAAATAAAGGACTATCTTGGGATGCCAATCCCATTCAATGCTCTGATCTTTGTGGCAGCCTATCTTTCGGGCTTGGAGGGGTTCGCTGTTTTCTTGCTTGCAATAATGTCTGCGCTGCTGATGGCAAGCACCTTTAAGATAAAGAAGAGGTTTTGAGATGGACGGGATCCTAGCCGAAATAATAAAAGCCATCTGGATCCTGATACCAGCCTATGCTGCAAACGCTTTCCCCACACTGGCAGGCGGGAAGCATCCCATAGACGGGGGAAGGAAGTTCATGGACGGGAACAGGATCTTCGGGGACGGGAAAACCGTAGAGGGATTTTCCATAGGAATCTTGGCAGGCATTTTCTACGGCTCGATACAGTGGTATTTTTACCCGATTGTCCAGAACTACCTGCAGCTGTATGCTGTAGAGATTCCGCAGATGAGCCTGAGTCTTGCCTTTCTGATCTCCTTGGGGGCAATGATGGGGGATCTTGCGGGAAGCTTTGTGAAAAGAAGATTCGGAATGAAGAGAGGCGAAAAGTGGATGATTGACAAGATAAACTTTATAGCAGGCGCAATACTCTTCTCATCCCTTATGGTGGATTACACCCTCATAACGCTGATATTTATGTTCGCCATAACAATTCTTGCTCATAGGTTTGCAAACATAGTAAGTTATACATTAAAACTGAAGAGGGTGCCATGGTAAGAATAAAGGATCCAGTTCCGAGGCTTGTATCAGCCGTATTTTCACCCTTCGCTGTCACCAGCTATATTGCCATCTTTCTGACGCTCTTCCAGGGGTTGAGCTTGGCAGACATGATGATCTACATCTCCATGATGAGCGTGATACCTGGCATATCAATCGTGTATGGATGGCTTCTTGGATACGTGAAGTATGTTGATGTTGCCGACAGGATCAAGAGGAGGGTTTTCTATGTGACAACAATGATACCGCAGGCCATTTTCATAGCCATTGACCCCCCGGGCATCCTGCATTCGCTGGCTGTTTCATTCTTCACAATGACATTGCTCTGCTTTATCATAAACCTGAAATGGAAGATAAGCTACCATCTATCAGGCTTCACCTGCGCGACAGTGCTGCTTATTTTGTATGTGAATCCGGGATTTGTCGCATTGTACCCAATAGCTCTGCTGATTGCATATAGCAGGCTCAAGATGAGGATGCATAACAAGGCGCAAATAACTGCTGGAGCCATACTCGGCAGCTTGGTGCCGTTGGTGATAGCTTGGCTTTAGGCGAGATTGTTTCCGACCTTGGTTTGTTGGGACTATTCATAATAACCGCCCTGTCCGCCTCTATTTTTCCATTTCCCTCGGAGCCCCAGATTCTTGCCGCAGCGATATTTCTTAATCCAGGCATGGTCTTTATTGTTGCTGTTGCGGGAGGGGTCCTGGGATCTGCAATAAATTATTTCATAGGGCTGAAAGGTGTGCATGGGTTCCTTGTGAAGAGGGATGCAAAGGCTGAGAAGAAAGCGCAGAAAGTTTTCGGGAGATGGGGACCTCTTGTTTTACTGGTAGCGCCTTGGATACCTTTCATAGGGGACCCAATGACAATAGTAGCAGGAGCTCTAAGGATGGAGCTGAAAAAATTCTTTTTGCTGGTAATTTTAAGCAGGATAATCAAAACAGCTGTTCTTGTTTTTCTGGCAAGATCTCTGATTTAGGACCCTACAAACCACCAAGGTCTCTGCACTTCTTCTTTGATCACATTGCCGCTTGCAGCATCCACCTGAACTGTTGCATCCAATTCAACAGGGATTATCCATAAGAATCTTGCATCTTTAGTTCCATCTATTTCATATTGCAGTATTCCCTCAACCTTCTTCAACTCCATCTCTTCTATCTTTATATTCTTTACAGCCTCAGCAACCTCGTTCGGCAGTCTTATGGGAATCTCTGCAACCTTTATTTCAGTCTGAGTTATGGTAATCTTTTCCCTTGTTTTGAATGCAACTTCCTCAGCCACTACCTGAATTTCGTTCTTGGTTAGGAGATTTTCCTTTATAACAATACCTTGCGGAACAGCTTGCGTAGGAACTGATATTGAAACCTCATTGCCTGATACCTTTATAGAATCCTGGCTTATGGATACGTTCTCCAACTCAAAGTTCTCCTCTGTAAGAAGACCGTCTTTGCATTTGCCTGGCTTGAGAACTGACCAATAGTGCCATACCATTCTATCTTCCTGCTTCTGCGTCTCTTCATTGAAATAATAAACTTGACCGCAGAAATAGTCTAAAACGCCGTAAGAGCCGCCGCCGCTCGAAAAGCCGCAATAGTCGTCAAGCTTTTCTCCTGTTCCATCGTCGTAAGAAAGCTGAATATATCCCTTCTCCTTGAAGTTACCCTCCCCATCGCTATCTATGCAGTTTGTGATGTCTCTGAACATCTTTCCTGTAGCAGGATTTCGTAGGCATACGCCATCCTGACATCCATAAGAGCACTTGTTAGAAGTCTGAACTATCAAATCCTTTATGCTGCCCCATGTTCCGCAATAAAACTCGTTATTCCAGTCTCCACCGCACATATCCGTAACAGTAACTATCTGACCAGTTGTTTGGTCTTGAACTCCTGTTGTCGTTCCCTTGACAGCATAGTTTATGCCATTATCAGAATCTGTGCATGCCGCAGCAAATGCAGCTGCAGAGAAAAGGATAGCGAAAAAGGCTGATAGGAACACAATTCCATGCATCTTCATGGAAGATAATATCATTTCCTTTTATATATATATAATCTGATATCTCTCTCATGAAGCAGGCTATTGTGGTCAGAAAGGACTTGAAGATGGGCGCGGGAAAGATCGGGGCCCAATGCGCCCATGCCTCTGTTTCCGCGATGCTGGAAGTTCATGAGGAAGCCAGAAAGGAATGGATCGAGTCTGGCATGAAGAAGATTGTTCTGAAGGTCGCTAGCGAGAAGGAATTGACAGATCTTCATAAGAAGGCGAAGGCTGAGAAGCTTGCTGCAGTCCTGATTAAAGATGCCGGGCTAACCCAATTGAAGAAGCCCACCCTTACCGCCTTAGGCATAGGTCCCGCCGATGACAGGAAGATTGACAAGGTAACGGGAAAATTAAAATTATTGTGAAATTATGGGATTCATAGAAGAGAAGTTCATAGCGCCGCTTTGCAGCTATTATACGCTAGAGGCAACAATAACATATGGCCTGATCCTTGTAGCTGCGGTCTATGGAGTTTACAAGCTTCTAATCAGGCTTAATGTGAGATTCGATAGAAGGCTTGTGATCGGTCTTCTGCCGTTCATAATTTATGGAGGATGGACACGCGCTTTGAGAGATCATCAGCTTTACCAGGGCTGGTGGTGGTGCTCCCCCCCGATATACTTCATGATATTCGCAGCAGCGCTTGGCTCCCTGCTCTTAGGCTTGTTCCTGCAGAAGAGATTCGGGATCGAATATGAAAAATTCATGGGAGGAATAGGAGTATTGCTCCTTCTATACAATGCATCGCTGACATCCATAGGCAATTCTCCTGCTTTCATTCTGATAGCCCTGATAGCTGGGATGTGGGCAGGTCTTCTTTTGTTGGTCCATAGATTGAAGCCAAAGCTTGTCAGCTTAGAGAACGCCCTGATAACCGCTGCTCATATGCTTGACGCAAGCGCAAGCTATGTTGCGATAACGTTCTTCGGATACTATGAACAGCATGTCTTAGGAAGCTTCTTGATAGCCGGATGGGGGACATGGACTTTGTTCCTGATGAAGCTTGTAGTTGTCCTGCCTGTTCTCTACCTCATAGACAAAGAAACGCAGGATGAGAGGATGAAGAATCTCCTGAAGATAGTCATCCTTATTCTCGGACTGGCGTTGGGAATCAGGGACTGGCTGACTGTAAGCCTTTAGCAGATGTTCTCTCCTTCTTCCTCGAGAAGCGTCTTGTTTACCATTACGTCCGCCTCTGCTCTCAGCGCAAGCGCTATTCCGTCGGAAGGCAGGATGTCCAGCTTCAGGTTTTTCAGCCCGTCAGTCAAGTATAGATCGGAATAATAGAATGTCTCATCTTTCCTGTTAAGCAGGAGCTTCTCTACAGTTATGTTGTATGTCTTCATCATGGATAATGTTGAGTCATAGATAGTAGGTCTATCTTCAATTGTTCCATCAATACCCAGCTGTATAGCCTTTGCCCTTTCTGGCGTTGTAGTGGCAATTATGGCTGTGCAGCCGTTGCCTATTACAACATTGCTATCAACTATCTGGATCTTGTCTGCCTTGACATATTCCATCGGGTTGTAATCAAATGCATTTGATAGTGCAACAGCTCCTATTGCGGCAATAACAATCAGGAGAAGGAACAGTTCGTTTGGATATTTTTTCTTTCGCATGACTACTCTTCATCGCAATAGTACTTAAAAGTAATGGCGCGCCTGAGGGGATTTGAACCCCCGACCTCTTGCTTAGGAGGCAAGCGCTCTAATCCAACCTGAGCTACAGGCGCACAAGAATTAGTTGTAATTCCAAGTCTTATAAATGTCTAGATGAAAACCTTGATTTCTTTCCTAGAAGCCACTGCTGCTATCAGGGCCTTTCCTATGTCTGAATGCTTGCTTACCTTGATCTCCCCGCTCCTGCCTATCGTGGCCGTGAAGAGATAGACAGAATCAATGAAAACATTAGCGCCTTTGCCGAATGCCTTCTTGTCAAAGGTCAGGACAACATAACCCCCGGTCTCGCCTGCGTCAAACTTTATCTCCTTGCCCATGGAATTGACGGCAGGCTCTACATCTATGGAGATGCCAAGTTTCTCCTCAAGGGCATGCACGGTCTTCCCCTCCTTGCCTATGAATCTGGGTATTACATCATTCCTAAGCTTGACAGCAACCCTGTTATCAGAAACAAAATCTATTTCCGCCCTTGGATCAAATTTTCTTACCTCTTCTTTTATCTTTTCACCCGCCAGTTTCTGCAGGGCAGGCTTCCTCTCCTTTGATATCGGAATGACAACAGTCTGATCCCCATAACTATAGATCTCGTATTCCAACTTTCCTGTTTCAAAATCCCTGACCTCAACAACAGGTCTTGCCAAATCTGCCTCGGTCATTCCGGAAGGCGTTCTAACAGTCAATGTGAGGGCGAGAACCTTCCCCACCATTCCTGCCCTGATGAAAACTATTGTATCAATTACATGGGGGATGACACCCAATTCAACCCTTCCCAAGAACCTCTGTATAGCATCAACAGGATCAGATGCATGAACAACTCCAATCATCCCGATTCCGGCGAGACGCATGTCTGAGAATATTTCGAAATCCTTGGTCTTTCTAAGCTCATCAAAAAATACATAATCCGGCCTTACCAGCAAGAGTATGTCAGAGCTTTTTACGAACGATCCGTCAAGAGGACCATACTGGGTAACTTCCGGAGGAAGCTGCAGATCCCTTGGCTGTTCAAATGTTTTAATTATGGCCTCCTTGTTCTTCAGATAGAATTCAGCCAGGCTCGCAGCGAATGTGCTCTTTCCTGAGCCAGGCGGACCCGCAATAAGAACTCCTTCTGCCTTGTCCATCAAACGCCCATTAAGCTTGGGAGAGACATGATAATCCTCAAATGCAAGCTTTGTTACAGGCCTGACAACCGTTATCTCCAAGCCATCAGAAAACGGAGGCCTTGCAATCGCAATTCGCATGTTCTTCAGCTGCACAACAGAAGCGCTAT
>Ga0209542_10003953_pt1 | contig 31081 bp, 28 predicted proteins | sample RifCSPhighO2_01_FD_184028 | JGI IMG/M metagenome (GOLD analysis project Ga0209542, IMG submission 184028) | Soil microbial communities from Rifle, Colorado - Rifle CSP2_plank highO2_0.1 (SPAdes) (version 2) | ecosystem: Environmental > Terrestrial > Deep subsurface > Rock core/Sediment ... | reverse complement strand
ATTTCGGGGGCTTGACAAACCTTAAAAAGATTCTTATTATAAGGTTAATGAGAAAAACTTTGGGAGCCATAACTGCCGGAGCATCTTATCTTATTTTTACAGCCTCTGCGTTTGCCGAAACAATAAATCTTGAGGCGCCGTCCGGCTCTGCAGGAATAATTGAACTCAAAAACATTCCTCAATTTATTGTTACTTTTCTCTTTCTAATTGGGATAGTCGTTGCTGTTGCATATTTAATTTATGGCGGTATAAAATGGATTTTATCAGGCGGAGATAAGAGCGCTGTTGAAAGTGCCAGAAATCACATAGTTGCGGCAATTGTTGGACTTGTAATAGTAATCGCGGCATTCTTTATATTAACAACAGTCGTTTCGTTAATCACCGGCAAACCATTTGCATTTAATAATATTTGTATCCCATCTCTTACCAACCCAACCTGTGGTGGCACTCAACAGCCCACCCCTACCCCGTGAGTAAAGCTAATTTTAAAAAACTCTTTCTCTTGCCTTTTTTTTTCTTCCCTGCTAATCTTAAGTTATGCCTTGGCCAACAAGCTGTCTTTCACCGGAAGGAGTTGCCACACTTAACTGTATCCCTTTTGTCTTTCAGAATATTGTAAATTGGGCGTTAATTTTTGCAGCGGTTGTTGCCATATTTTTTATTATGTTTGCAGGAATAAAATTTTTAAGATCTGGAGGTCAGGAAAAATTAATAGAAGACGCGAGGAATACTTTAACCTATGCAATAATTGGGCTTGTTATAATTCTGCTTTCCTTTTTCATCATAAATGTAATAAGCGATATAACCGGTGTCGGCTGCATCAAACAATTTGGCTTTGACAATTGCAAATAGAATTAGTAATCAGTTACCTTCTTAATACAAATTTAGATAACAAGTATAAAATAGAATCAATTCCGATTGGAATAAGAATAAGTAAATTAATTTTTTTAATAAATTCTTCAGCGCCTTTGTTTAAAAAATCCCCTACCCATTCAAACGGCATGCGAAATCCGCTTATATACAGAGCGAAAGAAATTATTGCAATAACAATCAATAACTCTATTGTTCCTTCGATATCTTTTTGGCTTGAGAACATCGTATTGCCAATTGAAAACAATAAAAATATTTCCAGAAGTATTTTTCCTGCTGTAATTAATTGAATACCCTCAAAAAAAACAAAACTTTGTGTCAAATAATTTGTCAGTATTAATAATATCAATAAGCCTATCAATACGGGAGCAAAGCCAATGATTGCCCGCCTTACAGGGTCTGTTTTTTCGATTCCTACGCTTCCGAGCCTTATTCCCTCTTCTGTAATTTCAGGCACAAATTTGATTTCTCCGGTTCTGACAAAAAGCAAATTTGCAACCAGAAAGTGCGAGAGTTCATGAACAATAACTCCGGGAAGAAAAAATAGAAAAAAAATATTTACAGTTATGCTCTTACTTTTGGTTGTTTTAAAAACAATTCTTGATAAAGACTTAAGCAAAAGCTGGGAAAGAAAATATAGTACAAAAAGTTCAAATCCCAAAATGATAAGAAAAAACATCTTACCCTTAGTATAGAGAAAGTAACGTGTGTTGACAAAGCGAACAAGATTGTGGAATACTGAATGTATGGATACTCAACAAAATCAAAAACCAAAACTTGAAATTCCCCAAGAAATCAGAAATTTTCTAGAAGGTCTCTTAACAGATGCGGGAATGACCACGCTTGATCAGGAAATGAGAGAACAGATGATAAAAGAACTTTACAAGAGACTCGACAGTTTTATTGCAACCGCTATAATGGATAACTTAAAACCTGAGGACCTTGAAGAGTTTATAAAATTAAATGAAGAAAAAAAATCAAAAGATGAGATTGAGCAATTCTTAAGAGATAAAATTCCAAACTCCCAAGAAATCTTCGCCAATGTTTTTTCTGATTTCCAAAGTCTCTACTTAGGAAATGTAACTGCCGCGCGAAACGCACCATCTGAAACATTGCAAGCTGCCAAAGAACAGGCGCCAGAAAATAATTAAATATGCCAGAAGCCGGAGAAATTGGAATAGGCGCTCCACAAGCTCGTGATATACAAAATCCTCTTGAAATCAAACGCGACAGCAGGGAAGATGTAATTAGTGCATTTAATTCTGCTTCTAAAACTCTTGACAAGACACCACGGGATAATTTAACCCCCGAAGAGCAATGGGTAAAGGAATCCATTAGAGACGCTAGTAGCAAAACTATTGATGAGGGAAAAGATACTTTTACAAATAGTTTTGAAAACCATCATACAGGAGAGACATTTACTCAGGCTGAAGGAATTCCTGTTGAAGGGTTACTTAATTTCTTGAAAAAAAGGGTAGAAAGTCTGCCGACTGATTCAGATGAAAGAAAAGATTTGGCACGCGTCGCCCATATTTTATATAGAAACAGTCAGTCATACTACAGATTACCCCATCGGATGGAACCTTCTCAATTTGAAGGAAGAGTTCATCACGAAGCATATCTTATCTCTAAAGACAGCAGGACAACTGGAAGCGAAAATGGAGACTGGTTCAAAGCAATTGAAACATTAAACGGGCGTCTCGAACTTGTTATTCCAAAAGAGGAAGAATCTCCTCCCTCCCCTAGTGAGCCAACAACGCCAATACTTGAAACAACCGAATCTACTTTGGAAGAACCGACAACAGATGCAATTGCCGAACCAGAATCCGGACCTCTTACCCCTTCTGCATCGACATCTGAAGCTCCTACAGAATCTGTCTCAACGCTAGAGCCGAGCCCACCTCCTACGCCGGATGAAACCGATAAGCCCTCTGAGCCCGAACCGGCAGGACCCGAACCACAACCGCAAGATAGAAAAATTGGAGTAATGCTTGCCGGAAAAGAAGAGATGGCTCAGAAAAACGCAAGGCTCCTTGCCAAACAATTTGTAACAAGTGAGCTTCGAAGAGGAGGATTTTGGAATCCGTTGAATTGGCCGAGAAAGATAGGAGTAAGATGGCTAGAAAAGTTTTGGAGAGACAGGGCAGAGCAAACATTACGAATGGCAGCTAGAGAAAGCAATGCAGATATTACAGAAATTGTCGGAAGAATAGGGCTCAAAGATTTCTTTAGAACAAGCGGGGACATAAAAAGTCTAAAGATTAGTAGTGAAAATGTCTCATCTGTCCGGGAAGAAGAAAGTAAAATTGGACGATTAGAAAGAGGCGATTTTTACGAAGGCGAAGGCTCTCAAACAGTAGAAGGGGAGCTTAAAAAGATAGTAATTGATGAAATCCTGCGTCCTGTTATAAATGGAGAAATAACCGACAGGAATCAGGTACAGGAACTTCTGAGAAAATTTGTTGAGTCTCACAGAGATGATCCGCAGGTTTTGGAAGTATTTGGCAGAGAATATGACAGGTATGCGCAATTTGAGACACTGTTTGCCACAGATCTTTTGGAGGTTGGCGAAAGGATAAAAGCAGATCTTGCGGCTAATAAATTTACGATGGAAGAGCTCGACAAAGTAGTCGAAATTAAATTTGCAAGAACTCACTGGAAAGAAAACACAGAAGTTAATGTAGACAGAATAGACAGATTCATTGAGTGGGCACAAGGCGGAAGAATAAGAGGAATGATTCTTAATCCCTCAGTTGTCGCAATCACATCATCTTTGGTTACTTATGGTCTCTTAAGAGGAGTGGTTGGAGGGATGAGATATGCAGGTTATGCAGTTCCGGGCGTCGGATCTATCCTTGGCGCCGGTCTTGCGGCTGCAAGGAGATTGCACGACATCAAAATTGATGTGGCAATGCAAAGGTCAGAACATGCACGAGGAGGCATTATACCTTCAAGAGAAGCGACTGACCGCCAAATAAGAGAGGGACGGGGAATTCTTGGACGGGCGGCGATAATTCCGGGAGGAGCAAGGATGATGGGCGCATACAGAAGTGAAGATATAGCAAGACTCAACTACGACATGATTACAGATACACAATGGCTAAATGGGGGAGGACAAGATATAACAGGTGAGGAAAGAGAAAGTATCGAGGAGCTTGAAAAGCTTGATATATCACAAGGTCAGGAAACAAATAGAAGAAAATTATTTGCAAGAATTTCAGAATGGACAACCAGAAGTAATTTCGGGATACGAGAACATATTGATCTAATAAGATTTGGAAGGGGAGAATTTGAGGTATCAAGAGACATAGCTTCAAGAAAAATTGCCGAATTGGAACTTAAAGCAAGAAGAGCCGGAATAACTGATGAACAAATAGAAGAATATGAACGCAGTGCAGATAGTCAATGGGAAAGAAAATTTATTCAAAACAGGGAACAGCAGGACAGGGCATTTAACCAGTATAGACTCCGACAGGCAGTGGGAGCTGCAATTTATGGAGGGACAGTTGGTCTAGTCGGCGGCCTTGCTATAAAAGAAGCTTTAGAGCATAGCGGAATAAACCCTGTTGGAGGAGCTATAGATAAAGTTCGCGAGCTGTTAGGCCATCACGAAAAAGCGTCTGCTCCAAGCGTAGATAATTTCAAAGATCTCTACAGTAAAGGCGGAAGCGTTGAAATCAGCGATCATTTTCAGGCAGTAGTCAACCCGACTGACCACACAGTTTCTATTATTGATACCAACACAAACGAGGCAGTTGCCGGCCTTTCTAAAGTTACTCTTACTCCTGACGGCCATATGACTAGTATTGGAGAAATGCCTCTTCAAATCCGCGATGAATTACAGCAGTCAGGATTTAACATTAATCAAGGCGCTGACATAATAACATCATCTTCGAATGATATCTTAACTCCATCGGGTACTCATATCGAGAGTGTCATGGGCCATCCAACTACTATTCCTAATGGAACCGAGTGGGTTCAAGATTCTGCTGATCAAAGCAAATGGGATTTAGTAGTCTCGGCTCATCCTGATAAAACATTAATTAGTGATGCCCATTTTGATGCATCCGGAAAAATAGTTGACTGGGATCATGTAAATTCTATGGATTCTTTAATTTCTGTTTCAGATACCACAGGCGAACCGCAAATAATAACAGGAGGGCAAGCAGTTGATGAGTGGCTAAAACACGGAACTCAAATTGACCACCGGGAATGGTATTCCTATGATCAGCCGCAATCACAGGGAAATGAATTAAGGCTCTATGATTTTAAAGAAGGAAATTCTGTTGTTCTTGATATGAACAAAATGGGACTTGCCTATCAACAGGGACTTTCCCCAAACCCAATTAATGTACAGGATGTAATAAATAACCATGAATCAGGTTTTGCTTTTAGTCTTTCCGGACACGAAGGTCAGCCTGTCTGGGTTCCTGATGGTGCAGACGGCCAGTGGGATGGACTGCTTCATCTTAATCCAAATGATACTGCTCATTTTATTACTATGCCCGATGTAACAGAAATGTCAATTGCAGATTTTTCCAAAATGGTACTAAATCAAGATTTAGTCAGTAAATTTCCAGATGGAAATATTGCCTCAGAACTTTATAATCACCAGGATATTTTTAGATTGGGAGCAGATGGGGGATTTATTGAAGCAGGACGAATGGTTGATCACAACGGAACAAAAGTCCTTCAGGCATTTGCAACCATAAGGGGAAATGCAGAAGCCCAAGCTATAATTCCGGGAAACCCGCTACCGGTAATCGATTTAACCGGCAGTATCACCGAAACAGTACCGGCAACCACACCCTCTTTTGATATTATTCCTCCCCCCGGAGAACATCCTGAAATTCCAATTATTCCTATCCCATTTGCCCCAAGACACCCACTGGAACCCTTAAGACGCCCTCCTGATAGAATAGACATTCCACCATACGGATATGGTTACCATTCGGGTGAACTTAGCCCAGAACTTGCGGAATTTTATAGAAGCCGGCGATCAGAGAGACTGAGAAATAATCCTGATGCAATTCTAGATCCGAGCATTGAGATTCCTGATTATTTTTCAAGAATGTCGCCTGAGTACATAAGGGAGCTTGAAGATTATTTAGCGCAAGAGGAAATGCGAGAAACAATGAGTGAAAACGCAGATTTGGTTGTTGCTATTCCTGTCTATGATCTGGGTGAAGGACAAATCATACGAAACACCCTGGAACAGTATTTACTTCAAATTGACAGCGCGCGGAATAAAAACGCAATCGACTCATCTAGGTTTGAAATTATACTTTTCCTAAACCATCCTAGAAGAGTCGAAGGAGATAATCCCGATAATCCTAGAGGAAGAGAGGCTCTTGATGCAAAACTTGGGCATTCATATCGAGACGGCACAGACGACAGAGTTAGAAGTAGAAAACCCGAAAACTATGACACAGAAGAAGTAATAAGGCAATTTAAAGAAAAACACCCCGAAATTAAAGTTCGTGTAATGACTAAAGAATTTGAAACAAGACCCCAATGGTCCGACATAATTAAACCTTTATATGATATTGCTCTTCTTAGGTCGGCTAGAAGACAAAATCCGTACAGAAGAGACATTTCTATAGTAACAAACGATGCCGATGTTGTAACAATGTCCCCAACATATATTAAAGATCTTTTAGACGCGGCTACGGAAAATGAAGATGCCTCAAAAACTGGTAAAGGAATCAAGCTTGATGCTTTTGCCGGAAAAACAGATATGCCAAATCATGGATTTAAGGAAGCTCCTGGATTCTTAGCCGCTATGAGATTCTGGCAATTCACAGCTTCACAGCTTCAAAGAAGACCGGGCTGGAATCCACCGACCCAAGGCAGAAATACAGTTATAAGAGGTTCGGCCTACGCTGCAATAGGAGGCGTCAACAATCAACAGGGATACTGGGTTGACGCAGGAGCCGACACGGAGCTTGGAAAAATGATAAGTATAGCAAGAGGTGGGGAGAAAACAATTAAATATATTAACAGAGCTTGGTTAAATACCGATCCGAGACGTGAGTTTGGGAAATGGCAGCAGGGTACTCCTCTGGTTTGGGCTTGGGACGAATGGGCAGCCATGAATGTATATGGAGACGACTGGAAAAACCAAATAAAAATAGCAAATCCAGATCCCTCTAAAATAAGCAAAGAAAATCTTGAGGGCGAAATTAATGCCAATATGAGGACCTGGGGATTAAGCTCCGATTCTAAGGAGTTAAGACGATCTCTTGCCTGGATAGGGCTTAAACTCGAAGATTATCATTTTGAAGAATTTTTAGATTCTGACGGGGTTAAAAGAAATAAAATTTTAATAGATAATACTGACGGTGTCGTAACAAATCTTGAAGCTTATATCAGGGAGCGAAGATGGGAAATCACAGAGCATAAAATAAAAAAGGACTTGAAAGCTACTTCTAGATCTCGCTTTGTTTAATCAAGTTTAAATTTTTCACGCTAGCCTCAGTTTCCTTATTTTTTGACCTATTTTGATAATCTTGCATTCGGATTTTTCACGTTATACGCTAAAAGCGTATATAAAGAGTGTAGAAAATAGAGATTAGCGTATAGTTCAATGATACATTCATACAAAGAACTGATTGTATGGCAAAAATCAATAAAACTTGTAAAAGAGCTTTATCTTTTGACTGAAAGTTTTCCTAAAACAGAAATTTTTGGTATTACTTCACAAATGCGTAGAGCTGCAGTTTCTATACCATCAAATATCGCTGAGGGGTACGGAAGAAGATCGCATAAAGAATACTTGCAATTCTATGCAATTGCTTATGGATCTGCACTGGAACTGGAAACTCAATTAGTAATCGCCAAAGAGCTTGAGTTTGTTTCCGAAAAAGAAGTTGTTAAAACGGAAGCATTACTCAATGAAGTTATAAAAATGTTATATGTTATGGTTTACAAAAGAAAGGAGGAGTCGACAGTAAATAGAAACTAGAGTATAGCGTTTAGTTAGAAAGATAAACTATACGCTATTTACTATTCTCTATTCACTCTCGTTCATAGAGAGATGGAGAATCATCCAATACCTCAGGACATAACTGGCTTTCAATTTAAGCTAATTGGAGATATGACAATTAAACAATTTGCTTTTCTTGCCGCCGGAATAATTTTAGGATGGATTACCTTTATCCTCCCTATTTTTATTCTTATAAAACTTCCTATAACTCTGGTTTTTGTAGGGTCTGGTATTTTAACCGCATTCGTCCCGATAGAAGGAAGGCCGTTTGACATTATGATTGCAAACTATTTTAAGGCTCTTTTAAATCCGGCTCAATATGTCTATCAAAAAATTGGCGGTCATATGTGGTTTCCCGAAGTCAAAAAACAGCCGGTACAGGCTCTGGAAACGCAACGAATTTCTCCGGATTCTACCCAAAGATTAAAAGATTTCTTAAAATCTCTTCCTCAAAAACCGATGAATAAACTTGATGAGAAAGAATTGGGTTTTCTAAATTCGCTCTCGCTTTTATCTACCGGAGGACAGATAAATCAGGGTCAACAACCAACAGCCTACCAACAACTGGAAAAAACACAATTGTTAGAAAAAACAGCACCAAAAACAGAAGACAGGAAGGAGAACCTGCCTGCCGGCAGGCAGGGTACGGAAGGTGATCTTAAAACCGAAGCAGAGGTGTTAAAAAAACAGCCGGAAGAAGCAAAGCCTGCGCAAACTTTTCAGGAGATAGAATCTGCGCAAGATGAAACTGCTCATACAAAGGTGTTAGAACAGGAAAAACAATTGCAGGATGTTCAATCGCAAAAATTAACTTTAGAAAATCAAATAATTGAGCTTAGAAAAAAACTTGAAATGAACAATCAAAATGTTTTTGCCCCAAGCGTTGCTCAGCCCAAAGCCCAAACCCAAACAGTTAGGAAAGTTCCAAAAGAGCTTGGGAAAAGCTTAGGATTTCCGCTAGTCGCCGATGTGCCGAATTTAATATCCGGGATTATAAAAGACCCAAGAGACAATCCGCTTCCAAATATTTTAGTTGAAGTAAAAGATGAAGCTGGAAACCCCGTGCGGGCATTTAAAACAAACGTTTTGGGTCAATTTATATCTGCAACTCCTCTTGCAAACGGCGTATATACAATATCTTTTGAAGATCCAAAAGCGGAGAATAAATTTGACACAATTGAGTTAAAAGTTGTAGGCGAAATCCTAATGCCGATTGAAGTTATTTCCTTAGATACAAGAGAAGAATTAAGAAGATCTCTTTTTAATCCTGTAGAGCAAAAAACATGATAAAATCTGCCCAAAGAAAAAAAGCGACAACTCAAAAATTTACAGAAATTGAAAATATTGACGAGAATATAGTTATTCTGTCGGGAAAAAACGCCTGTCTTATTATTGAAGTAAACGCGACTAATTTTGCTCTTCTTTCCAAAGAGGAGCAGGATGCAAAAATTTTTTCCTATGCGTCTTTGCTTAATTCCCTGTCTTTTCCCGTTCAAATCTTTATAAGAAGTAAGAAGCTTGATATATCATCTTATTTAAAACTTTTGGAAGCGCAAAGCACACAAACCCAAAATCAGCTGCTCTCAACGCAGATTAAGCTTTACAGAGATTTTATAAGAGAGCTTGTAACAGTAAATACGGTTTTAGATAAAAAATTTTATATAATAATTCCCTATTCATATCTTGAAAAGGGAGTAATAGCGTCTTCTGATACTTTTTTAAATCAAGCTAAAGCTTCTCTTACCTCAAAAGCCGGGTCTGTCTTGTCTCAAATTGCAAGACTTAATCTGCGTGCAAAAACTCTTGAGAAAGAGGAATTAATTAAGCTGTTTTACGAAATTTATAATGGGGATACCGTCGAAACAAATCAGATCACGGATGATATGAAAACTCCAATCGTAAAAGGGGGGAATTCTGTATGAAATTATTTGGAAAAAAGCAAGCTTCCATACCTACTCCTACAACTTCTGCCGCAATAGCAAAGCTTGAAAAAGGAACAACATCTCTTGCGGATGTGATTGCTCCTTCTTCTGTTGAAGTTGACTTTAACTACATTAGAGTTGGAGACTTTTTTTACAAAACCCTTTTTGTTGTAGGTTATCCCCGCTTTGTTTCTCCCAACTGGCTGTCTTCTTTAATCGATTTTGATCACTCAATGAATATTTCAATGTTCTGTTATCCAACTTTATCAAACGATGTTTTGTCTGATATTAGAAGAAAGATTGCAGAGATGGAAGCAACTATATCTTCCCAGGCAGAAGAAGGAAAAATTATTGATCCAAAGGTACAGGCGGCTCTGGAGGACGCTCTTGCCCTTCAGGAGCAGCTTGCAAAAGGAGTCGAGCGGTTCTTTCAATTTTCTCTTTATATAACACTCTTCTCAGAAACTCTTGCCGACCTTGAAGAGTCATCAAAAAAACTTAAGGGGACTCTTTCATCAATTCTTCTTATGACAAAAGCTACAACTTTGCAGATGGAAGACGGTTTTAAATCTACGACTCCAATTGGAGTAGATAAGCTTTATATAACAAGGAACATGGATACAACATCCCTTGCCTCAACATTCCCATTCACCTCTGCAACGCTTACTCAAGATAAGGGAATAATGTATGGAATCAATGAACAGAATGGGTCTTTAATTATTTTTGATAGATATTCGCTTGAGAATGCAAACGAAATAGTTTTGGGAAAATCAGGTGCTGGAAAATCATACCTTATTAAACTTGAGGCCCTGCGGCAATTCATGTTTGGTACAGAGGTAATAATTATAGATCCCGAAGGAGAGTATGAAGCACTAGCCCGAACAATGGGAGGGGAATATGTTTCCTTTACTCCATCTGAACCTGTTAAAATAAATCCGTTTGATTTATCTGGCCTTTATGAAGAAGGCGAAAACGAATTAGGACTTAAGATTTTATCTCTCCATGGACTTTTAGGAATTGTCATGGGAAAACTTGATGCTCAGGAAGATGCAATTCTAGACAGAGCACTTGTTGAAACATACAGGCAAAAAGGAGTAACCGCAGATCCCGCAACTCAAAAAAAACAACCTCCCTTGATGGAAGATCTTTATAAAGTCCTCATTGGCATGGAAGATCAAACGGCAAAAAATTTGAGCCTTCGTCTTGAAAAATTCATAAAAGGTTCGCTTTCGGGCATATTTAATCAGCAGTCAAACTTTAACATAACAAATCCCTTTACTGTTTTTTCCATAAAAGCCTTAGAGGAAGAACTGCGGCCAATTGCAATGCATATAATTTTGGATTTTGTATGGACAAGGGTTAGAAAAAGTCTTAAAAAAAGACTTCTTATCCTAGATGAGGCTTGGTACATTATGAAATACGAAGATTCTGCTTCTTTTGTTTATGGAATTGCAAAAAGGGCACGAAAATATTATCTTGCCCTAACAACCGCCACTCAGGATGTTCAGGATTTTCTATCAACCGACTACGGGAAAGCGGTATTGTCAAACTCATCCATTCAGATGCTCTTAAAGCAAAGTCCGACCGAAGTTGATCTAATAACAAAAACGTTTTATCTGTCCGAAGGAGAAAAGGAATTATTATTGTCTTCGGATGTTGGAGAGGGTCTGTTTTTTGCAGGACAAAGTCATGTTGTTATGAAAGTTATTGCGGCACCATTTGAACATAGTATAATTACCTCAAATCCGCAGGAGCTTGCCAAACAGCAAGATCAAATCTTAACCGAAACAGCTCCTCAAAACAGCTCACCTATTGATCCTATGAATGCGGTTGAGAAAAATCCTTCGGGAAATCAACCTCCGGAAAGCGGCCAAATCAGTCCGCCTCCGAGCCAAAATCCTGCCGATGTTCAAACAACTCCTCCGCAATCACCGCCGCCGCCGGTTTTTAACAAACCCTAGTTCTGATATTATTAAACTATGGATCAAAGAGACCAAAGACAAAGAAGAAGAGGCGCTGTTGATAGAATTAATACAGGCATAGACGCAATACGGAAAACTCAGACAGCGATTAAAATGGCCCGGACAGCAGGAACCGCAGCAGAAGTTATTTCAACAAGCGAGATATGGATTCCAATTGTTATTGTAGTTGCAGTAATACTAATAATTGTGGCAATAATCTTGGGAACAACCAGCGGGGGCGCAATAGATCTTGGCTCAGCAAATCCTGCACCAGGCGGAGGTTCTCCCGGAAGCGGAAATATATCTTCGTGTCAATTTACCAGAGCGGGTCAAGGATACTCAATTAAGAGCTCAATTTTGGCAGGATGGATAACTGATGCTGCAAATAGAGCCAGCATTCCCCCTTCTGTTCTAGCAAGTGTTGCAATGCACGAAAATCAAAATTTTCTGACAACTTATGACAACAATTCGCCCGAGATAATAAACAATAATTTCTGTGGCTCCGAAGGCGTTTCCTGCACAAATACTACAACAAATACGAATATTCATGTTGGAGCGTGCACCCTAGAAGAGATACAAAGAGGCGGCGTAGCAACTGATCGCCACCGAGGCCTATTACAGATTTCAAATTATTTCTATCCAACTGTTAATGCTTGCAATATAACAGAAAGCCTTACTTGGGCTACCAACAAGCTTAAAGATTATATTCTAAATAGCACCCCAACAGAAGCTCAGGTAAAAGCAGCTATAACTGCTTATGGTGGATTTACACCAGGACAGCCATGCACCTCTCATGCTGGATATCCTTATGATTATTGTGATGAGGTTTGGCAAGATTACCAAAACTGCCAAACAACCAATATTATAGCTCCACCGATATCGGGAGATAAAAGGCAAGCTATTATAGACGAGTTTAACGTAACTATGAACGAATTTGATGATCAACATTTAGGATGGGCGTGGGAAAAACTTTGGGAAGTTTCCAATACTCGATTTACGTCTTTGATTGCCGGCAGTACCATACAATCCCAAACCGGAAATATCTCTTCACAGGTAGGATGTTTTGGAGGGCAAACCAGTGTAAAAATTTTTCAATTTGCGACGAGGGAGTTTTTTCAGTATTTACTTACACATGAGCTTGGACATGTTATAGCAAGCTGTCGCCCATCCGAAGCTCGTGTTTATGATGCAAGAAATGCGTTTGACAGAGAAGGTGCAGTAAGTTATTATGCAGCAAATGCGCTGCATTGCGCTGGATCCGAAAATTATAGCGAGGACTATGCAGACATGATTACCTACTATTTAAATCCCTCCGCAGGACTATCTACTAAAATCTGCGATGATTCCCCCAGGAACCCTCCCAACCCACTTCACGGAAATCCCATCTTAAAGCCTATTCACAAAAATGTTGCAGAAGAGGTTCTTGGAAATTTTCCTTAATTTTATAAATCTGTTATTATGTTTAAAAAGTTTAAGAATTCTTAAGTATGAAAAAAAAACTCCTATTCATTGGTGTTTTGATAATATCAGTCATAATTCTTATTGGATTATTTTTTCTTTTTCTAATTCCTAAAAGTGGTACTAAACCAGCGAAAGAAATAGTTATTCCCACGCCAACTCCACCAAACACTAAGATATATAATCCAAACCTAAAACTATCGCCATTACAAAAAACCATTATTGGAAAAACTACAGATAGTGTAATTGAGCAATTCCCAAACCTTCAAAAAAAAGAGGTTCTTCCTGATGGGAGCACCAAATATTCCTTTGCATCCCAGCTAATTTCTCGCCCGAATGAAGTAGTAACGCATGGCGGGGTTGCTTCTTTTGAGAAAATACTTCTCCCGCTTGAGCCAGAAAAAGAGGGCTATGCAAAACTCTCTGATTACATAAATGTTTTGGGACAACCGGAAAAAACCATAAAGGGATCTAACTATTGGGGATGGAACGTCTCTACGTACGTCTTTGCGTCAAGGGGAGTTGCTCTGACAACAAATAGCTATGCAGGCCTAGTGTATGAAATATCCCTGTTTAAACCAACTACCGTTGAGAATTATATTCAAACTCATGGTCAGGATATAAATCCTCGATTAAGCCCGCCAAACGAAGGGCAATAGGAAGAGCTTATCCTTGGATGCGGATTGGCATTATTATGTGGAGGAAGTCTTTGTCATCATCTAATTTAAAGACTCCGGGGGTAAGCGGGCCTGTCATTTCAAAAATAATTTTTTCTGAACCCACGCTTGCCAAAAACTCAAGAAGATATCTTGCATTGAAGGCTATTTCATTTTCCTCCCCCTCAATAACTGCATCAACCTCAATCGATGTCTCTCCTAAAGACGGGGCGCTTGCGGAAATAACAATTTTTCCCTTTTCTAAAGACAGCTTGACAATATTTGCACTTTCTCTGGCAAAAATGGAACATGTCTTTACAGCCTTTTGAAAGCCTTCTTTCTCAATGATAGCGCGGGTTGAAAAATCCGAGGGAATTATTTTTTCATAATTTGGAAATTCTGCCTCTATTAATCTCCCCGCCAAAACCGCATCCTCAAGAAAAAAAAGAATTTGGTTGTTCCCGGCAGAAGAATATACCCCTATGTCTTTTGCCCAATCCTTAACCGAAACTAACTCTCTTATTAATCTGGCCGGAACCAGAAGAAATCCATGGTCTTTTTTTCCGACCTGCTTTTCACCGCCCCACCCTTTTTTAAGAGACAACCTATATCCGTCCGTTGCCACAATTAAAAAATCTCCGCCCCTCTCCTCTTTTTTTATAAGAACGCCTGATAAGGCGGGTCTTCCCGAATCCTGGCTTGCTGCCAGAACAACTTTTGGCAAATCGCTCTCCAGCGTCTTGCTGTCTATGGTTGCTATTTTATCGCCTTTTTCATCATAAATCTTTGGAAATTCCTCTGGCGAAATTGTTTGAAAAACCGTTTTTATCTTATCCGTCTCAAAAAAAAGGCTGTTGTTTTTTGTATAAAGAACGATCTTGCCCTTGGGAATGTTTCCTAAAAGCTCATGGAATGTCTTTGCAGGAACCGTTATTCCTCCCTCCTCCTCAATGCTCGCCGGGATATTTATTTCTATTCCTATTTCAAGGTCGGTTGCGCTTATAAAAAACTTCCCTTTTTTTGCTAAAAGGAGAAGGTTTAGAAGAACCGGAAGGGAGGATCTGTTTGAAACGGCATGATTTACAAAAGAAATTTTTTTGTTAATGTTTTCCGAAAGAAAAGAAACCCTCATTCTAAAAGTAATCTTAAATTTGTAGTTGTAGTAGTTTATAGGGAAAAGTGGAAAAAAGCAATAGGCAGAGCCTGAGAAAAGGTGGATAAAGTGTTGAAAAAAAAGAGGATAAAGGCAACAAGGGCAAGGAGGGGGGGTTAATCCACAAGTTGTCCCCGGTTAAAATTAATTATCCTTGTCATTTCCTCAGAGAAACCTTTTTCTAAAAGCTGATTTTCCACCTTACCCACCCCATGCATTATTGTGGTATGGTCTCTTCCGCCTAACATATTGCCTATTTCAACAAACGGAAGCCCGAACTCTTTTCTTAGAATATACATAGCAACCTGTCTTGCCTTAACCAAAGAAGCATCTCTTTTTGAGCTTTTTATCTGGGTGGGTTTAATTCTGTAATAGGCACACAGATTTTTTATTAGTTCATCCGGGTGGTAATGATTCTCATCGTCTTTTCCATCATTCAGTGTCCTCTCAACTATTTCTTCCATACTTTCTCTTCTTGCCTGATACTCTGTCATGATCCGCAGAAGATTTCCTTCAAGAATTCTTGTGTCTAAAATTTTTTCGGCTATTTTTTTAGCTATTTCGATAGGAAGATTAAAGTCGAGCTTCTTGGCTTTAATAAGAAGGATTGCGGTCCTTAGCTCAAAATCGGGGGGCTCTATGTCTACGGTTAGTCCGCCGGCAAATCTGGATGAGAGCCTTTTTTCAATTTTTTTAATTTCTGCAGGCGGCCTGTCGGAAGATAAGATAACCTGAGAAGATCTATCTATTAATGTATTAAATGTGTGAAAAAGTTCTTCCTGAACTCTTTCCTTCCCGGCTATAAATTGTATATCATCGACTGCAAGAAGATCTACTGTTCTTAATTTTTTTTTCATTCTTGCCGTGTCGTTTGTTCGGATTGCCTCAACAACTTCGTTTGTAAAATCTTCGCTGGTAAGATAAACAATTTTTTTATTGGGCGTTTCCTCATACACCTGATTTGCTATAGCATGCATTAGGTGAGTTTTTCCTACCCCCGTAGGTCCATAGATAAAAAGCGGGTTATATGCAACTCCTATTTTTTTTACAACTGTTTGGGCCGAAACGTATGCAAGCTGATTGCTCTCAGAGACTGCCATTGTTTGGAAGGTAAAATCTTTTCTAACTTTTGGCAGATGTCCAATCGGTTGGGCTGGTTTTTCATATTCTTCAAAAAGAGGACCGGTCTTCGAGGATGCAACGCCTTCCATTATAGCGGCTTTTGGAACAAATATAATCTTTGTATTTATTTTTGTGTGCTTGTCTACCGTCTTTTTAATGATCTGATAAAACCTTTTTTGAAGGAGATCGATTATCATGATGGAGGGTGCCGATATGGTTGCGACTTCACCCTCAAAGGACAAAAGAGACGTTTTTTTAAAAAGAGTTAAAAAAATTGCCTTAGATACTTCTGTTTCTATTTCTGAGAGTATTGCCTTCCAAAGCTCTTGGATGCTATTCATAATTTTTCCCTTGGGCATTTTTAGGGGTAAAAACTAGTTTACAGATATTCCGAACTTCTTGTCAAGAGAATAAAGTAGATAAAACTATGTCCTTTCCCCACTATTAAAAAATTGTTTTTTTTGTTATACTTAAAAACATTATTTATGGAGAAACTGACAAAAACGAAAAAAATTAAAAGAAAAAGAAAGCACGGGTTCTTGCATAGAAAAAAAACACATGCCGGCAGAAAAGTCATTAAAAGAAGGAGACAAAAGGGAAGAAAAATAATTAGTGTTTAAACTTAATGTTTAAAAAAGGGCTGCGCTTGCCCAAAAGCATCAGGTTTACAAAAGAAAATCAGATATCTTCTAATTTTTTTTTGATAAAAATCGCTGAGAATAAAACAGAATCTAAAAGGTTTGGAATTGTAGTTTCTAGAAGAATAGATAAAAGAGCAGTAATAAGAAATAAGATAAAAAGACAAATTAGGCGTTGTATAAAGGAAAATGAAAAATATGTGCCAACGGGGAAAGACATGCTTGTAATAGTAAAACCCAAAATAAAAGACAGGAAGACAAAAGAAATTTGTGAATCGGTAGAAAAACTATTTAAAAAAATTAAATGAAATATCTAGTATTGTTTTTAATTATTGGTTATCAGAAATTCTTCTCGGTTCTTTTAAAAAATGTTTTAGGAATTAAGAGTTCCTGCAGGTTTTATCCAACATGCTCAGAGTACGCCCGATTAAGCATTGAAAGAAAAGGAGTTTTTAAAGGAAGTTATTTGTCTTTTAAAAGACTTATTTCCTGCCAGCCTTTTTATAAGGAATATAATGACAGACCCATCTCTATTTAACACAATTTTAGTTTGGCCAATAATAAACGCACTAATAGGAATTTATAAAATTCTTTTTTTTATTCAATTTCCGTATGCTCTTGGGTTTTCCATTATAATTTTGACAATAGCAATAAGACTTATTCTATACCCTTTAACAACTTCTCAGCTTAAGGCGTCGAAAAAAATGCAGGAGATAAACCCTCATTTATCAAAATTGAAGGAAAAGCATAAAAATGATGCGAAAACACTCCAGGCAGAAACAATGAAATTATATAAGGAGTTTGGTATAAATCCTGCTGCAGGCTGCCTTCCTTTGATTGTGCAGCTTCCCATTATATGGGGGCTTTATTCGGTTCTTCAGCAGATAGTGAGTTTGGGAGCAAAAGATGTTGCCGGAAACATAAATAAAATTGTCTATTTTGATTTCTTAAAGCTTTCTGGGTCATGGGATCCAAATTTTTTTGGTATTCCTCTTGGTCAAAATCCTGCAGGTTTAATCTCAAAAATAGGACCACTTATTCTAATAGTTCCTCTTTTGACATTTTTATTTCAGTTTGTCCAATCTAAGATGATGATTCCGCAAAATAAAGACAAAGACAAAAAACTTTCTTTAGATAAGGCAGGAGAAAAGAAGAAAGATGATTTTATGAGTGCTTTCCAGTCTCAGTCCCTTTACATTTTCCCTGCTATGATTGGATTTTTTTCCTATACATTTCCAATAGGACTTTCTCTCTACTGGAATACGTTCACTATTTTTGGTATTATACAGCAATATTTAATTTCGGGATGGGGCGGCCTTAAGGATTTTAAATTTTTAAACATAAAATAACATGACCAAAAAAGAAGAAAAAATTATAAAAGATACGGCAGAAGAACTGATAAATATGCTTGGAATAGAAGGTGGCGTAGAAATTAATTTTGGCGATGAAACAGTAGATATAGTGCTCGATACCCCAGACAGCGGCGTTGTTATTGGAAGACATGGGGATATCTTAGAGTCTCTGCAGCTTGTTCTTTCTATAGCAATTTCAAAAAAACTAAATAAATTTTTAAGAGTTTCCTTAGAGGTTGGAGATTATAAGAAAAACAGAGAAGAATGGTTAAAGAATACTGCGTTGAATGCAAAAGATAAGGCAATAAATCAAGGAAGGGAAATCACCTTACCGGAGCTTAAAGCTTGGGAAAGAAGGATTGTCCATCTTACCTTAAAGGATGATGAAGAGGTTATCTCCGAATCGATCGGTGAAGGCCGAGACAGGGTCCTTATTATTCGCCCAAAGTAGTAAAATAGAAAATGCCCTTTTCTTTTTAACCCTGCTTTTTCTTCCAACACAATTAGGCCGCCATTTTTGGCCAAGCTTTTCTTATATTTTAGGAATAAGGATAGATTATCTCTCTCCCACCATTTACCTAACAGATATTCTAATTTTTCTGCTTTTCATTTTTTTTATTACCAATCTTCAAATAAAATATCTTAAAAAGTTATTTAAAAAATTCTCCTGGTTGTCTATAAACCTGCTTTTTTTAATTACCTTTCTTTTTTTGGGAGTTATTTTCTCTAAAAGCCCATTGGCCGGTTTTTACGGACTTTTTAAGTTTTTTGAATTTATTTTTTTTGGAGTTTATACTACCCGTTTTGTAACAAAAATTAACTTTAAAAAAATCTTATTTGTCTTTTCGGTTGCAATAATTTTTGAGGCAATACTTTCAGCTGCCCAATATTTCAAACATAGTTCACTAGGAGGATTTTTTTATTTTTTTGGAGAGAGAACTTTTAATGGGCAGACTCCCGGAGTGGCAAACGCGTCTGTAAACGGAGAATTGATTTTAAGACCTTACGGAACTTTTTCTCATCCAAATGTTTTAGGAGGCTATCTTCTTATAGGAATGACAATAATTTTATTCAGTTTGGGATCAACAAAGAAACAGTTGGGGAAAATTCTTTACGCGATCTCCTTGATTGGTGGTACTTTGGCTTTGATACTGACTTTTAGCAGAGTTGCAATTTTACTTTGGCTGATTATTATATTTATTTTTTTAATATCAAGAGCAGGAAAAAATTTTCTGAAAAAAAACACAGCCCTTTTTTTAATATTTATTTCTGTTGTTGTATCTCTTATTTTTTATACGCCTATTATTTCAAGATTCTCAAACCTCAGTCTTTATGATGAGTCATTTTCCCAAAGAGAAGAGCTTTTGAAAAGTTCTTTTACGATTATCAAAGCCCATCCATTTTTTGGAACGGGTTTAAATAATTTTTTAATTGAGTTAGCCCAAGTTAAAAAAACAAATAATGTAATTTTTTATCTTCAGCCTGTTCACAACGCCTTTTTATTAGTCGCTGCTCAAGCCGGAATACCGGGACTTATTTATTTTATTGTTTTTTTGGCTAAAACTTTTAAAAAGGCTTTTTTGAAAAGAGATTTAATTAACTATAAAATTATAATTTTTTTATCAATATTAATTCTTGGCTCTCTTGACCATTATTTTCTTACTATCCAACAAGGCCAACTTTTGCTATCATTTGTTCTGGGATTAATATGGACAAGATTCAAAAGTTAAATCTATTTACAGATGGAGGAGCAAGGGGAAATCCGGGGCCTGCCGCAATCGGAGTTTTTATAAGAGATGATAGTGGTACTAAAATTTCAGGCTTTGGAAAAAAAATCGGAGTTTCAACGAATAACATAGCAGAATATAAAGCTGTAATAGAAGCGCTTTTTTGGATTTTGAAGAATAGAGAAAAGCTATCAAAAACCGTTAAGATTAATTTTTTTCTTGATTCAAATCTTGTCTTTTCACAAATTACAGGACTATTTAAGATAAAAAATTCGCAGCTTCGCGATCTGCTTTTTCAAGTCAGACAGATGGAATTGGAGATTAATATTCCAATAAATTATTCTTATGTTCCAAGAGAAAAAAATAAAGATGCAGACAAATATGTTAATCTAGCGCTAGACAGAGAAACTTAATTAGCCTAAAATAGGCTTAATGAAGAGGCCTGCCCTTGTTTCGGAAGAAGATCCAAGCGTTTTAGATAAACCGGTTTTAATAGTTGATAAAATTGGAATCATTGGATCAAAGCTCGCTTTAAAATTAAGCAAAGATTTATTAGTAGTTTTAGTAAGTGATACTTTTAGGCAAGAAGATTCTAATATCATCTGTGTCCCATATCGTAAGAAATTCCCGGAGATCCCAGACAATAATTATTCCCATATCATCATATTCGGGAATGACGTTGGGACAATAAAATCAATCCCCAGCTTTATTAAAAAAGCAAAAGATGATGACTCCGCTCTTATTTTTGTAACTTATTTTTTAGATTTGGATCACGAGACAAAAATTGATCTTATGGAGTATAGAAAAACAAAAATTATTCTTTATGGAGATATTTTTGGAGAGAGGGAAGCGCTGGTTTTTGATAATGAGGTTAACAATTTTTTAATACAAGCTAAAAAATTTAAAAAAATTGAGGTTTTGGGAGAGGGGCTTAAAAAGGTTTTTCCAATTCACTTCGATGATTTAATTTCCGGGATACTTAAGGCAGGTTATGGTACGAATAGTAAATCTAAAATTTTTTATTTGCTCCCAAAATATCCGATAACCCTGATATCCTTAGCCCATTTAATACAAAAAAAAGAACCAGATGTTCTTATAGATATTAAACCCTCCAAGAATGCTGGGGAAAAAGATTTTGTGAGGGAAGAAGGAGAGTATCTGCTATCTGATGATTACCCTTATCAGACAAAAATTAAAGATATAAATTTAGAAGAAGAAGCAGCAGCAGATAATGAAATAAAAACCTTTGTGCAAAAAAGACTATACGAAGGGAAAAGAGGCACAATTAAAAAGCTTTTATACCCTTTTTTTTTATTAATATTTTTTTTATTACTCCCATTTTTGTCAACCTCTCTTTTCTCTTTTTTAGGTTTTATTAATTTAAATAGCGCTAAAGACTCTATAGAAAAAGGAGATTTAAAATCGGCTCAAACTTTAGCTTCGTCTTCTTTAAATTTATTTAATTTATCCCAAATTTCATTAAAGACATTGGTTGTTGAGCTCAAGTTTATAGGAAAAGAAAATTCCATAGATACATTTTCGAAAAATATTGAGTACGGAAAGGAAATCTCAGAAGCAGCAGGTTACGTAATAAAATCATCAGATCTTTTAAAAAATGTTTTTACAGGAAAAAACGTTAATCCCAATGAAGATGTGATCTTCTCCGTAAGCTTAATAAGACGATCTTTAATTTTATTTAAAGAATTAGAAGCTCAAAATTATATTTCAGAGCAATTCAGAAAAAAAATAGAAGGCTATAATCGCTTAATTACGCTATTTTTCAATGTTCAAGATACACTCCCTAATATTTTTTTGGGGGAAGAAAAAAAGAAATATTTAATTCTTTTTCAGAACAATATGGAGCTTCGTCCGGGAGGAGGATTTATTGGATCCTACGGAATTTTAACTCTTAACAAAGGAAAAATAGAAAAGTTTTCCATACATGATGTTTATGAAGCAGACGGACAGTTAAAAGGTCATATTGAACCCCCCTACCCCATAAGAAGATATCTTCCTTCTGTTCATTGGTATTTGCGAGACAGTAACTTTGGTATGGATTTTGTCTCTGTTGCTTCTTCTGCCTCTTTTTTTCTATATCAGGAAACTGGACAAAAAGTAGATGGAGTAATCGGCATAGACGTAAGTTTTGTTAAAAACTTAGTTTCTTCAATCGGGCCTGTTTATGTGCCGGAGTATAAAGAAACAGTAAGAGGAGATAATTTTTTTATTGTTACAGAAACACATGCTGATAAAGATTCTTTTCCATCATCAACTCAAAAAAAAGATTTTTTAACGTTTCTGTATAAAGCGATTAAAAATAAAATTTCCGCCCAAAAAAATCTGCCGTATCTTTCTGTCTTAAAATCTATAAGCGATTCAATTTTGGAAAAACATATTTTATTTGCTTTTGCCAATCCCCAAATTCAAAAAACTTTTACTGTAAACGGTTTGTCTTCTTCTCTTTGGGACGGCAGAAAAATAGATAATTCTATAATTAACGATTTTGTAGGAATTAGTGAAGCAAATATAGGAGTAAATAAAGCCAACTATTTTATAGGAAGAAGCATCTCTTATAAAGTTCAGTTAAAAGATGATGGAGCAATCTTGTCAAAACTTTCCTTATCGTTTAAGAATGATTCTACGAAATGGCCGGGCGGAGATTACAAAAATTACATTAGGTTTATTTTACCAAAAGGAGCATTATTGAGTGGAATAACAATTGATGGGAAATCACAAAAAATTGTGAAAGCCGTGACAGATTTTCTTGTCTATGAATCCAAAAACTTTATTCCGCCGGACGGACTTGAGGTTGAAAAAACCGAAGAAGACAATAAAACAATCTACGGATTTTTATCAATAGTCTCCTCGGGAAAACTTAAAAAAATAGATATAGAATATTCTCTTCCCCAAAAAATTTATCCAGATGCTCCTTTAGTCTCGTATGATTTAAAACTATTTAAGCAACCGGGAACAGAGGATTATCCAATTGATTTTACATTTTCCTATCCGTCAGTCTTTAAAGTCTTATCAACGTCCAACGGGTTAAAGGATCAAAATCAAAAAGTAATTTTACAAGAAGACTTAAATCAAGACCGGGAAATTAAAGTAGATTTAACTCAAAAATAAGTCTTTATCTTTCGTAAGCCTCTTTCAATAGTATCTGCGAAACAGGCTTACTGTTCAAAGATTTTTCGCATATTGAAGTGTTAAACGAGCCTGTATTATGTTACAATAATTCTGCTTATTAAATATGGATAAGATTTATAATCATAAAAAAGTAGAAGAGAAAATCTATAAGATGTGGGAGAGAAATCTATACTTTACTCCTAAAGCCGATCTTTCAACAAGTTCAGGACAAGCTAAAAAACCATTTTCAATAATCCTTCCGCCTCCAAATGCAAATGCACCTCTGCATTTTGGCCATGCTATGTACGTAATAGAAGATGTGCTTATAAGATTTCACCGAATGAAATGTATGCCCACTCTTTGGTTCCCGGGCGCTGATCATGCGGGCTTTGAAACCCAGTTTGTTTTTGAAAAAAAACTTGAGAAAGAAGGTAAATCCCGCTTTGATTTTGATCGAGAAACACTCTATAAAATGATTTTAAATTATGTTTTGGAAAACAGAAAAGGAATGCAAAATCAGCTAAGGCGCCTTGGTTTCTCTCTTGACTGGAGTCGAAATAAGTTTACTCTTGATGAAGATATTATAAAAATAATTTATGAAACATTTAAAAAAATGTATGACGACGGACTAGTCTATCGCGGAGAAAAACTCGTTAACTATTGTACATATTGTGGCACATCATTTTCTGATCTTGAGGTAAACCACAAGCAACAAAAAGACCCACTTTACTATTTAAGATATGGGCCTTTAGTTCTTGCTACCGTTCGGCCCGAGACAAAATTCGGAGATACGGCAGTTGCGGTTAACCCAAAAGATAAGCGGTATCAGAAATACATAGGTCGTGAGATAGAATTTGAAACTCTTTTGGGAAAGCGAAAAATGAAAGTAATTGGCGATGAATTAATAGATCCAAACTTTGGTACAGGCGTTGCAAAAGTGACCCCAGCTCATGATATGAAGGATTTTGAAATAGGCAAAAAACACAATTTGAAAATAGTAAGAGCAATAGATTTTGATGGAAAGCTAAATGAGATTGCAGGTCCGTATAAAGGCTTAAGGGTAAAGGAAGCTCGAGTGAGGGTTGCAGAGGATTTAGCAAAAAAAGGACTTATCGAAAAGACAGATCACGATTATAGTCACACAATAGAAATTTGTTATAAATGTGCAACAACAATTGAGCCTATGCTTTTGCCCCAATGGTTTATAAAAATGGAGCCTCTGGCAAAACTCGCAATTAAAGCTGTTAAAAATGAGAAAATAAAAATATATCCTAAAAAATTCAAAAAGCTTTATTTTCAGTTTCTTGAGAATATTAAAGATTGGAATATTTCAAGACAAATTGTCTGGGGAATAAGAATCCCAGCATGGCAATGCACGGACTGCAATGAGTGGATAATAACAGATGGAAAGATTCCAGAAAAATGTAAGAAATGCAATTCAAAAAATCTTAAACAGGATGAAGACACTTTTGATACTTGGTTTTCTTCTTCTCAATGGCCCTTTGCGACTTTGCAAGCAGCAAAACCGGGAGATTTTGAATATTTTTATCCTACAAGTGTTATGGAAACGGGATACGATATTCTCAGATGGTGGGTTGCAAGGATGGTTATGGTGGGCATTTATATTACAGAGAAAGTTCCTTTTGAAAATGTCGTCCTGCACGGACTTGTTAATGACCCGCTGGGAAAAAAGATGAGTAAATCAAGAGGAAATATAGTTAATCCTCTGGAACTGGTAGACCAGTACGGCGCAGATGCTGTTCGCTTCGCTTTGGTTTTTGGAACAGCACTTGGAAACGACCAATCTTTATCTTATCCAAAACTTCAATCGGCTAGAAATTTTATAAATAAATTGTGGAATATAGCCCGTTTCATAGACATAAAACGGGAAACACTAAATCCGAAATCCCTCGACCTCGCCAAGCGAAGCGGGGCGGGCGAAAGCCTAAACAATTTAACAATGAAACAATTAAACAATATTGTTAAAGATAAAATAGATAAGGAGTGGATTGAAAAAACCCAAAAGTTAATTCACGAAGTAACCAATTACCTTGATAATTACCAATTTAATCTTGCCGCAGAACGGCTCTATGAATTTATCTGGCATCAGTTCGCAGATATTTATATTGAAGATGTGAAGAGCAGAATCGATAAGGACTCATTCTTAATTCTTAATTCGTTATTCTTAACACTTTTAAAACTTCTTCACCCCACAATGCCCTTTGTTACAGAGGAAATATATCAAAGATTTAATTTCGGGCAGTCTTTAATGATAGATTCCTGGCCCAAAAATGACTAAAGAAAAATCAAAATCGTCAATTGAATTCCCGAATATTTTCCGATTTATTACCGAACAAAAATATTTTAAGAAAATTAGGAAGCATCAGTGGAGGTTAATTACTGCCGGTTTTGTTTCTGCGATTATTCTAGGAGCAATTGTAGTTGTCGGAGCAGATTTTTATAAAAGTTATAGAGAAAATAAAAGGTTAAGCGAAAAACGAGAGAATATTGAAACTCAAATAAAATTCTGGCAATCCGTAAATCAAAAGTATCCGGGTTTTAGAGATTCTTATTTTCAGTTAGCGCTTTTGGAATATCAATTAAAAGACTTTTATAAATCAAGAGAATATTTAGAAGAAGCTTTAAAACTGGATCCGAATTTTAAAGATGGTATAAAACTGCAGGAGATTTTGAACAAAAGGTAAGCCTTATTGTTCCTGAGGCTTTTGTTCTTCTAGTTTTTCTTCTTCTTTTTTCTCTTCTGGTTTTTCTTCTTCTTTTGGAGCTTCTCCTTCGGCCGGTACACCTTCTTCTGCTGTAGCTTCCGCCTTTGCTTCTTCTGCTGCTTGGGCTTCTTGAGCCGCAAGTTCTTCTGCTTCTTTACTTATCAGCGCTCCAATTTTTACAATTACTTGTCCCGGATCTGTTAAAATTGCAACGCCTTGCGGTGCTTTTATATCCCCGACCGTTATTTGTTCATCAACAAGGGCTAAATTTTCTACATTTACTTCTATATTCTCAGGAAGTTGTTCTGGTAATGCTTCTACTTCAATTTCGGAGAGAATGTTCATTAAAAGTCCTACTTTATCAACAACGGCTTTTGGTTCGCCGGAAATTAAAATAGGAACCATTGTTTTAACTTTTTCTTTAAGATTAACTTTGTAAAAATCCGCATGAAGATAGTTTCCCAAATAATCAGTCTGGACGTTGTGAATTAAAACCGGAATAGTTTGGCTATCTACTATAACATCAACTAATCCTGTTTCTCCTGACTCTTTGAAAACTTTATCGAAATCCTTTAGAGCCGCCTGGACAGCTAAAGACTTTATGTCTTTGCCGTAAATATTTGCAGGAAGAATTCCTTCTCTTCGAAGTTTCTTAACTTTTTTACCCAATACTTTTCTTTTTTCAACGCTTAATTTTTCACGCTTCATTAGAATTTATATTCTACAGCAACTTTTGCTTTATTACAACAGTTATTTTAGTGGTATAATTTACTCAACTTATGCGGGTATTAGGCATAGATCCGGGGATTGCAAGAACCGGATGGGGAGTAGTAGAAAATCAAAAGTCAAAAGTCAAAAGTCAAAACTTCGGCTGTATTCAGACTGACCCAAAGGATGAAGTACAAGACCGACTCAAAAAAATCCATGGCGAAGTATCAAGGCTTATTCAAGAATATTCTCCGGATGCGCTGGCAGTTGAGGAATTGTTTTTTAACACCAATGCAAAAACCGCTTTTGTAGTAGGACAAGCAAGAGGAGTTATTCTTCTTGCGGCAGGAGAAAAAAATATACCGCTTGCAATTTATACCCCGCTTCAAGTAAAAATAGCAATAACTGGATATGGCCGTGCAGAAAAGACACAGATTGGAAAAATGGTTAAAACAATTCTAAAACTTTCTTCAGCGCCAAAGCTTGACGATACCGCAGACGCTTTGGCAGTGGGATTAACTCATTTATTTTCAATAAGAATGAAAGAAAAATCATGATAGGATCTTTAAAAGGAAAAGTTGAATTTTTCGACAGACCGTACATCATTTTAGACGTTTCGGGAGTGGGCTACCGCGTTTTAGTCCCAAATGAAATATCTTCAAAAGCCAAAATTGGAGATCCGATTAAACTTTTTACCTATACCTATGTACGGGAAGATGCTCTTGAACTTTTCGGATTTTCATCTTTGGAGGATTTAAAACTTTTTGAACAGCTAATAACAGTTTCAGGAATTGGTCCAAAGACTGCTCTCTCCATTTTTTCATTCGGCAGTCGCGAATCAATAATAGGAGCAGTCATTAAGGCAGATGTAGATTTTTTTACCGCAGTTCCAAGACTTGGGCGAAAAAATGCGCAGAAAATTATCATAGAACTTAAAAGTAAGCTTGGAAGTTTGGAGGAACTTGATTTATCTAAAGAAGGAGACGGGCAGACAAAAGAAGTTTTGGGCGTACTTAAAAGCTTTGGGTTTTCCTCAAATGAAGCCCGGGAAGCCCTCAAAAATATTGACAAGAAGGTAGAAAGTGTTGAAGAAAAAATAAGACTTACCCTGAAATACCTTGGTAAATAGCTATGGCAGATAAAAACAAACGGAGAAAAATTGAGGAAACAGAACCGGAAGAAGAAGTTTTATTTACTTCCTTGCGCGTTTCTGAATGGAATGGGTTTCTGGGGCAGAAACAGGTAAAAGAATCTTTAAAGATTGCAATAACTGCCGCTCAAAAAAGAAAAGAGGCAATAGAACATATACTTTTGTACGGCCCGCCCGGACTTGGCAAAACTACACTTTCCCATCTTATTGCAAAAGAAATGGGATCAAACATTAGAGTAACGAGTGGCCCTGCGATTGAAAGAGCAGGAGATCTTGCATCAATTCTTACCAATTTGGAAAAAGGAGATATACTTTTTATCGATGAAATTCATAGGCTTAATAAAGTAGTTGAAGAGACTCTCTATCCTGCGATGGAAGAGTTTGCTTTGGATATTGTAATCGGAAAAGGACCAAGTGCTCGAGTCTTAAGACTTGATCTTCCTCAATTTACAATAATTGGTGCAACAACAAGAATTGGTCTTATGTCTGCTCCTTTAAGGGATAGATTTGGAGTTGTTCACCGCCTTTCTTTTTATGATCCTTTGGATCTTGAGAAAATTATTGAGAATGCCGCAAAAAAACTTAAGGTTTCAGTTGACAAGGAAAGTATAAAACAAATCTCAAAAAGAGCAAGGGGAACTCCACGAATAAGTTTGAAATTGCTAAAACGGGCAAGAGATTTCGCGCAAGTTAAGGGCGAGGGAAAAATAACAAAAGAGTTGGTTAAAGAGGCTTTGAAGATGCTTGAGGTTGATGAAATGGGCCTTGATGGAATTGACAGGAGATTTTTAAAGGCAATAATTGATAAACACTCAGGAGGACCTGTGGGAATTGAGACAGTTGCATCGACAATCTCAGAAGATGTGGGAACGCTCGAGGATGTAATTGAGCCATATCTTCTACAAATTGGATTTATAAAAAGAACAAGTAGAGGGAGAGTCGCAACGAAAGCCGCCTACGAACATTTGGGAAAAAAACATCCCGAAGACTCCAAAAAGCAGCAGAAGCTGATATAATTGCCCCATTTGATATTTTTGTACCCTGGGCTTATAATTCCTTCCTATGCCAGAGCGTATTCCTGAAGGGTACCATATACTAAGTCAAACTGCATGGGGTGATTTTTTATCTAAAGACGATAAAACCGAACATTTTCTATTAACCGATAGACATTTTAAAAATATAAATCATTATCTTGGATATTTACCCTCACAAATAATAGAGTATCTTTTGAAAAAATTTCCAGAGAGAGAAGTACGAATACTTGATCTTGGGGCAGGAAAAGAAGTTCTTGCTGCCAGAGAGCTTATTGAAAAATATCCGAGATTAAGGGTTTATACAGCAGACTTAGTAGTAAATCCAAAATTAACTTCAAATGGAGTTGATGTTACTCAATCCGATGGATCTCGTTTAGTTTTCGCCGATAATGTTTTTGATTTTGTGTACTCTTATGAAGCACTAAGAAATATTCGAGACGAAGAGAAACACGTAACTATAGTGAGAGAATTAATTCGTGTTTTAAAGCCGGGCAATGCAGCAATTCTTGATGAGACGCTCCCAATAGACAAATTGAAAGAGAGGATAGATGATGCTACCGCTTTATTTTTATACAGACGAGGAAATATTAATGAACCCGGAACGATAGTGCTTGGTAGTCCAACCTGTACTACCATGATTTTAAAAGATCCGATCGATCACGATCTATTAACAATCAAGGAAAGAATAGTGGGTCATATGTAAACCTGCTCCTGCTATAATTGCCCCGAGTCTTATTTTGTTTTTCTGCTGTGAGTCATGAGCCATTTTGCAATACCTTCAAGATTAAGCTTCTTAGATTCTATATTTAAAGTAAATTGAACTTTTTCTTTTTGAGATGCAGTAACCGCAACCCCGTTTATATTTAAAAATCTTTCGCAAGATGCAAGTGCTGTCCTTTTATTGCCGTCATTGAAAGGATGATTTAGAAGTAGAGAATGGATTAGAGCAGAGGCCTTATCAAAAATAGTAGGATATAGATCTTTTCCTCCAAAAGAAGCTTGCGGTCTAAAGATAGCAGAGTGAAGAAAAGTAAAATCTCTAATTCCTTCTTTTCCGCCAGTTGTATCTAAAATTGCTTCGTGGATAAATATAATATCCTCAAGAGGAACGAATTTGATATTCATTATTTCTTGGCGAGTTCTTCAAGAGTCTGAAGATTATTCTTGATAAATTTGACAGTCCAGTGTGCAATATCAGGAGAGATTCCCATGAAAGGGTTCTCTTTCGATGAAACAACCATTACATCTGTTGATTTATCTACATCAACATGTACTCTATCACCCGCCTTAATCCCTGCGTTATTTAAAAAATCTTTTGGTAAAGTTATGGCAACTGAATTACCAACTTTTATTACTTTCTGAAGCATCTGATCACCTCCTATTATAACGCCATTATAACAGACTATAGTTTTATCGTCAAGGAGTAAATTCTAAATTCTTCTGATATAATTGCCCCAATTTGCAGGAAGAGTGATATCAAAGTATACTTAAAAAGTGCAGCAGCATCACAGACTAAAATATAAGAACATTATTATCCTTCTTCTGTCCATATTTTTTGCACTTATTCTTTCAAGATTCGAAGAATTTCATTCGTTTTTGCTAAACTTGGGAAACTTTGGGTACATAGGTGCATTCATTGCCGGAATGTTATTTGTTTCCACTTTCACCGTTGCAACAGGAGCCGTGATTCTTCTTGTTTTGGCAGAAAGATTATCACCGGTTGAGATTGGAATTATTGCAGGGTTCGGTGCAGTTATGGGGGATTTTACAATTTTCAAATTCGTGCGGGATGGATTGACAGATGAAATAAGAGAAGTTTATGAAAAGATTGACCACAACAGTCATCTCCTTAAGATTTTACATACCAAATATTTCAGCTGGACGTTTCCCGTTTTGGGAGCTGTAATTATAGCTTCTCCCTTGCCTGACGAAATCGGAGTAAGTCTTTTGGGAATAGATAAAATGAAAACTTATAAATTTTTGATTCTATCTTTTATTCTCAACGCAACGGGAATATTTCTTGTTGTTTCGGCAAGTAATTTTATAAAACCCTAAACCGTTATTCAAATCCAAGATGAAAAATCTCTTGGCCAAATGGAGAAAATGTGATTATTGTTTGAAGTGCGATAATTCCCAAAACTCCCCAGACAAGGAAAGGATTGAATTTCAGAAGTGATTTGCCCCTTACGATAAATGCCAGCCCCATATGTGAAAAAATTAAAACATTAAATACTACTGTTCGTGCTAGGATTTCTGATCTTCCAAAATTTATTATCATATAAAAAATCAGAAGTAAAAAAATAGATAAGGAAAAGCCGACAATTGCTATAAAAATACCTCTTTTTTGAGAAAGAATTGGAGCTTTAGGGTCCCGTGGTCCGTCTTTTATAAGATCCGGATCTTTACTGTCTGAGGCAAGGGCAAGGGCTGGAAGACCATCAGTTATCAAATTAATCCATAAGATTTGAGTTGGAATAAGAGGACTAGGTAGTC
>Ga0209542_10003952_pt1 | contig 31087 bp, 36 predicted proteins | sample RifCSPhighO2_01_FD_184028 | JGI IMG/M metagenome (GOLD analysis project Ga0209542, IMG submission 184028) | Soil microbial communities from Rifle, Colorado - Rifle CSP2_plank highO2_0.1 (SPAdes) (version 2) | ecosystem: Environmental > Terrestrial > Deep subsurface > Rock core/Sediment ... | reverse complement strand
CGCGAAAATCAAAAGAGCAAGAGACATTTTTTCTTTTTGGGGTTGCCGAGTGAAGCGAGGCGGTGGCGGGGCGTTCGTCGAGCGTACGATTTAGTTTCAAGCCACCATGCGCTCCGCGCGTGCCACATCATTTGTTTTGAAAATAGGTTCGGATTTGGTAAAATAAACGCACCAAATCTGTAATTGACACCCTCTTTTTATTGGTGTATTTTTTGTTCAAGTTTTTTGAAAATTAGGCAATAAAATGGCTGAATTAAAACACTCGCCTCGGATAGTGGTTTTTGATTTCAATGGCACCTTGTTTGATGACCTTCATGTTGCTTACGGCAGTGCTCAGGAAACATTCAGGGCTTATGGATTACCTTGTCCAACCCTTGCTCAGTACAGAGAAGAGATTTCGGCCGATTATATGAAATTTTACTATGACCACGGAATTCCAAGAACAACGACCGACAATGATGTAAATGCAATAAGGAATAAATTCTATGAAACCAATGGCAGAAACGCCAAAATAAGATCTGATGTTTGGGTAACTCTTTGTCACTTGGCATATTTCAAGATTTTTACAGTAATTGTTAGCGCCGAAACGGAGACGAATCTTTTTAGGCAACTAATAAAGGAAAATAATCTTCAGAGGAGCTTTGATCTTATAAAGGCGGAATCGTGGGGCCACAGAGGAAAAGAAGAAGCCTTGTTGCGGGTAGCAGAAGTTTTTGGAGAAGAACCTCAAAGAATTTTGTATGTGGATGATACTGTTGACGGATTAACTTCTGCAAAAAATGTTGGTGTGGTGCCGATTGCATTTACCAATTCAACTGGTTACCACTCAAAACATCGTTTGGTGCAGGTGACAGAATTTAACATTGAAAATATAGGCGAGATTGTAAATGTGGTTAAAGTTGGCAGGAAGTTGCCATGATTCTGACTCTAACCGGCGCCTCTGGCTTAAATCCCCAAAAACGGGGATTTTTTAATTAAACAAAGAATCTATTAAGCGAAAGTTATGCACACTTGCGTAGGTGGAAAGGGGTGCTATACTTATTTTGTAAGTGGAGAAAAGTGTATAGAAGTGTTAATAATTAACAATTCCTGTGGATTAACGACATTGAATGTCGTTAATGAGAAACTGTGGATAACTTATGTTGATAGGAGAATACAGACACAATCTGGATCCCAAAAAACGGCTCGCTATCCCGTCTAAATTTAGGAAAGAGCTTGGGAATGGAGCGGTTTTAACCAAAGGTCTTGATGGTTGTTTATTCATTTTTCCTTCAAAGAATTGGGCGCCATTTGCAGAGATGCTCGGAGGATTATCCATCGGTAAGCAAGACACAAGATCGTTTTCAAGATTATTTCTTTCGGGAGCCGTAGAGGTTGAATTTGATTCATTGGGTAGAATATTGATACCGGATAATTTAAAAGAATACGCAAGTTTTAAAAAAGAAATCGTGATTGCAGGATTATTTAACAGATTAGAAATATGGGATGAAGAGAAGTGGAATAAATATAAAAATGATTTAGAAAAAAATTCAGATAAAATAGCCGAGAAACTGGGGGAACTCGGACTGATATAAAAAGATGGCACATATCCCTGTTTTAGTAAAAGAAGTAGTTGAATATTTAAATATAAAACCGGACAGCAAGATTATAGACGCCACTCTCGATGGAGGGGGGCACACCTTAACAATCCTTGAAAAGTATCCTGAAGTAAGAATTCTGGGCATAGAATTTGATCTGGTGTTATTTAAAAGCCTGCCGTTTGAAAACGAGAGACTGATAAAAATAAACGACAGTTATGTAAATTTAAAAAACATTGTTGAGAAATACAAATTTGAACCGGATGGAATATTGTTTGATCTCGGGTTGTCATCGTGGCATTACGAGGAAAGCGGAAGAGGATTTTCTTTCAAAAGGAATGAAATATTGGACATGAGATTTAATCCCGAAATCCAGCATGAAAGTGCTGCCGATATCGTGAATAAATACAGCGAGGACGATTTGAGGGAATTAATAAGTTCCTTGGGAGAAGAACAATTTGCCGGAAATATCGCAAAGAACATTATTCGGGCGAGGCGTGAAAAGCCGATTATCATGACTGATGAGTTGGTGAATGTTATTAGCCAGTCCGTACCAGAATGGTACAAACAACAGAGAGTACGCCGGCTAAAGCACGGCACACTCCGAGCCGGAAAGATACACTTTGCGACAAAGACATTTCAGGCATTAAGAGTTGCGGTTAATGATGAATTGGGAAATGTCAGAAAAGGAATTCATGCCGCCATAGATGTATTAAAGCCCGGGGGGAGATTGGTTGTAATATCGTTTCAAGGATTAGAAGATAAGATTGTTAAAGATATTTTCAAGGAAAAATCAAAGGATGGAATCGTTGAATTCGTGATGAAAGGAACAATAAAACCGTCTTGGGAAGAACAGAAGACAAATCCGAAATCGAGATCAGCTAAAATGAAAGTTATTCAAAAAAAGTAAATGGGATGGGAAGGAATGCCCTAACCCCAAAATAGTGACAGTAACAAATCGTGCATCGGTTAAAGAATTAAAACATAATCCCGTAAGCTCAGTTTTTATATTTAATGTCATATTGTTATTAGTTGTCGGCCTTTTGGCGGTTTATTATGTGGTTCAGGCTAATATAATAGCGGCCGGTAATTATAGAACAAGCTCATTGAACCAAAAACTGGAATCATTAAATGAAATTCGGAGCTCTTTAGTTGTTCAAAAATCATCAATGGAGGATCCGGCAAGGGTTCAAAGTTTTGCTTTGAGCCAGAATATGGTGGAAGCAAAAAATGCGGTCTATCTTTTTGAAAATCCGGATGTGGCTCTCGGGAAATAATTTTCAATTTTCAATTTTCAATTTTCAATGAATGTTTAGGTATTTTAAATTCAATGAAAATTTTAAATTTTAAATTGGCAGTTAATCAGTGTACAAACATGATAATTTTCGCATAAACATATTTTTTGTCCTTGTCTTGATTGTCTCAAGCCTGATTTTGTACAGGCTTTTTGTTTTATCATATGTTAGACATTCGGTTTATTCCCGAACGGCTACGGCTCAAAAAGAAAACATTGTTAATGTTTTAGCCAGAGGCAATATATATTTGAAAGACAAGACATCAAACAGCATGTTTCTTGCCGCTTCCAATAAAAAGTTTCCTTTGGCATACATTATCCCGGCTAAGGTTGACTGGGAAGCCGACGGTGAAAAAATATCTCAGGTAGCCGATGTTTTAAAAATAGATAAGGATTTAATTTTAAAAACAATACAAACCAAACAGAGTTCTTCTAGGGTTTTGGTCAGACGACTTGAGGTGGGTCAGGTTGAGGGTGTTAAAAAGTTAAACCTAAAAGGATTGGGCATTTCTTATGAGACCGATAGATTTTATCCGGGACAAAAGTTGGCGTCTAATGTTGTGGGTTTTTTGGGATATGACTTGAACGGTCGTTCAGGGCAATATGGAATTGAGTCGTATTATAATAATGATTTATTCGGCAAAACAGCCGTAAAAGAATCAAAAGTTGCCGGAGTTACCGGTTTTATCAAAAATCTTATTAACAACAAAAATTCGCCAACCGGCGGAAGTAGCACGTTTAATCGGCCGTCCGACATTGTTTTGACTATTGATAAAAACATACAAACCTACGCGGAAGACAAACTTGAGGGTTTGTTGAAGAAATGGGACGCCCGGGCCGGAACGATTATTATCCAAGACCCGAATACCGGCAAAATATTAGCCATGGCCGACAAGCCGACATTTGACCCCAATAATTATAGTGATTATCATCCCAGTTTGTTTTTAAACAAGGGTGTGCAAGAAGTTTTTGAGCCAGGCTCATCTTATAAACCAATAACAATGGCCATGGGGCTGGATTTGGTTAAAGTCACTCCCCAGACCACATTTACCGACGAGGGATTTATAAAAGCTGCTGAATATACCATACGCAACTTCAGTAACAAGGTTTTTGGTCTGCAAACCATGTCTCAAGTATTGGAAAAATCCATAAACACTGGAGCGATGTTTGTTGAAAATACCGTGGGCGACGATAATTTTCTTAACTACACGATAAATACAGGATTTGGACAAAGAACTGGAATAGATTTACCGGGAGAAGTTAACGGTGACATCACAAATCTTTACAGCGGAAGAAAAATCAATTATCTGACAGCTTCGTTTGGGCAGGGAATTGCTGTTACACCGATACAGCTTGTAAACGCTTATTCGGCGATTGCAAATGGGGGAAAACTGATGAAGCCTTATGTTGTTGAAAAAATAATAAAAGAGGGAGGGGAGGAGGTTGTGACAAAACCGGAGATTATTAGCATTCCGTTTTCAGAAAAAACATCATCTAAATTAAAAACAATGTTGGTTGGGGTGGTAGATAACGGCTTTGATAAAGCCAGAATTAAGGGATATGATATAGCCGGTAAAACTGGAACCGCTCAAATACCGGACGGAAAGGGCGGATATGATGAAAAAGAGTTTATTCATAATTTTCTTGGATTCGCACCTGCTTACGACCCTCAGTTTGTGGTTTTGATAAAAATGGATAGGCCTCATGGTATAGCGTTTGCCGCCGACAGTTTGTCTCCCACATTCAGAGAGGTTGTTCAGTTTTTAATTAACTATTATAAGATTCCACCAACCAGGAAATGAAAGAATTAATAAAAAAAATTATTGTTTGGAAGCTTGGCATAATGGCCAAGATGTATTTAATGCGTTATAAACCGCAGATTGTTGCCGTTACTGGAAATGTTGGCAAAACATCAACCAAAGAGGCGATTGCGGTTGTATTCAGCAGAATTAAAAGAGTCAGATCAGGAAAAGGAAATCTTAACAATGAATTTGGTGTTCCCTTAACTATTCTCGGTAATTGGTCCGATGATTATTATGAAGCGGGAAACACTTTCTGGTTTTGGTTCAGGGTTTTATTTGTTTCATTTTTCGGTCTGCTTTTTCAAAGGAATTATCCGGAAATTTTAGTTTTGGAATTTGGGGCGGACAAACCGGGAGATATAAAAAAGTTATCTAAAAAATATAAACCACATATCGGAGTGGTGACCGCAGTTGGGGAGGTACCGGTTCATGTAGAATATTTTTCAGGACCGGAGGGAGTGGCAAAAGAAAAGGGTCGTCTTGTTGAGGCTCTTTCAGTTTCTGATTTTGCGGTTTTAAACGGCGATGATTTGGCTGTTCTTGAAATGAAGGAAAGAACAAAAGCAAGAGTGTTTACATATGGGTTTGGTGAAGGCGCAATGGTGCGGGTTTCTAATCTTGAGACATGGTTAGAAAATGGAATTCCTGAAGGGGTAAGTTTTAAGATGAACCACAGTGAAAGTTTTGTACCATTTAGGATTAGCGGTTCTTTGGGTAAATCTCAAGGTTATGCAGCGGCAGCCGCGGCTGCTATTGGAGTTATTTTTGGAATGAATCTTGTTGATATAAGTGAAGCCCTTTCCGGATATAGCGGACCCAAAGGAAGACTGAAAATATTAAAAGGCATAAAGAATTCAATTATTATTGACGATACATATAACGCATCTCCCTTATCAACTCATCTTGCTCTGGAAACTCTTCGGGACTTGCCGGGGAGGCATATTGTAGTTTTGGGAGATATGCTTGAGTTGGGTAAATATTCCATTCAAGCCCATCAGGAAATAGGTAATATGGCGGGAAGTTTTGTTGATTTGCTAATCTGTGTAGGTTCAAAGGCAAAATTTATTTCTGACAGCGCTTTTAATCAGATGCCCAAAGAAAATATTTACAGATTTGATGTGTCAGACGAGGCGAAATTAAAGGTTAAAGAATTAATTAAAGAAGGGGATATTGTTTTGGTAAAAGGTTCGCAAGGGATAAGAATGGAAAAAATTGTTGAAGAAATAATGGCCGAGCCGGAAAATAAAAAAGACCTACTGGTCAGACAAGGCAAAAAATGGTTGGTTAAATAAAAATAACTCACACAACCTCTATGCGTACGGAGAGAGACGCCTTTTTAAAAAGTTTGCTAATTTTGTAAAAAGTGTCTCCCTCCGCCGGTTGCTTGGGCGATAGATGATAATTGGTAAGCGGGTTCAAATAAACAAAAAAGCCCCGATGTTCTGGGGCTTTGCTTTCAGCGGTTGCTGAAGGCTCGGAATACCTGCGCCTGCGGACAGGTCGCAGGGTCGTGGGCGGTGGCGCTTTGGAACCATCCCGCGAATGCGATGATGGCCATGAGCATGACAACCGCTCGGAGTGTTTCTCGGTCCATGCCTTTTCCCTCCCTCACTTGCACTTTTCGTTGTCGCCGGACGCAATTGCTTGCGCTTGCTCGTAGCGGGTGCATTTCGGCTCATTTTTTTCGGCCATCTCGCCAACCAAGACTGACCCTGCCCACACAAGGAAGGCGAAGGCCAACAGGGCGCCTACGAATCGCTTCATTCTCATGGATTTTCTCCTTTCCTTTTGTTTTTGGGAACTATGTACCAATTATAGCACATTTTAAGCCATTTTGTCAAATTAAGAAAAAGTGATAAAATGCAGGGAAATGGCGCCATCGTCTATCGGTTAGGACACATGCTTCTCAAGCATGGAAGCGGGGTTCGATTCCCCGTGGCGCTGCCAGAAGGGAAATTTGACAAATCTAACTGATTTTCTATAATTCAAAACATGAATAAAGATGGTCACAACTCATCGGAAATCGGAACATTGCTGGAACATATTGACGATAAAGTTTCTTTAATTGCTGAACAATACACTGACCTGAATAAAAAAACTGACAGATTGGACAAAAAAGTTGACAATCTTATGGTGAGAGTAGATACCTTAACTGATGTAGTTGGCGAGATAAAACAAGATGTCGAAGTAATTAAGATGGATATCGAATTCATTAAGCATGACCTAAAGAGTAAAGTGGCAAGAGATGAATTTGTAGTTCTGGAAAGACGAGTCGCATTATTAGAAAACAGACGATAAAAAACCGCCAAAGAATCTGATAAAAATATCGGCTCGCACCATATAAATAAAAGAAAATTTTAATGAAATTCACTTGCCTCGAAAGAGGCAAGTTCTGTAAAAATCTCATTTATATAAACATGGATAATTATGGTACATTGAGTGAAAATTATGCTAGGGCTCGGCGCGAATATCCAGATGAAGTTATGGATTACCTCTGGACATTTCTGAAAGAACAAAAGCCGAAGATTCTTGATATAGGTTGCGGAACTGGTATTGCAACTCGGCAACTTGCCAGAAGAGGAGCGGATGTAATTGGCACAGATCGAGACAGTTCTATGATTGGTCAAGCACTTAAAGAAAGTGATGGCATAAAATATATTGTTGCAGAAGCGGAACATTTGCCATTACCCGATGCTACTTTTGACGCGGTGACCGCTTTCAGTTCATTTCATTGGATGGAGCACGTCACTGCATTACAAGAAATAAAACGGGTTTTAAAGAATTACGGCGTTGTATTTATAGCGAATAAGGAAGACGGACCATTGCGAATGGAATATAGGCAAATTATGAAAAAATTTTTTAAGCCCGAGGCCTCCTCAATTCAACGAGAATATAACCCCGAAAAGCAACACGAGAATTTTGTATGGGAAAAGTAGATGAGAACGGTATGATAAAACGAGAATACGAAATTACTACCATCACTGGGAAGAAATAAAGATTTAGGCATTTATTCAATTTATTTTTTAAAGGAGCAAAAAAGAATTTGCCGCCAGAAAAACTTGAAATTGTCTGATTCAGAATTGCGGTTCAGATTTTTCAGATTTCTGGCCACCGCCACCCTTGGCGGCGAAATGGGTTCGAACTATTTCAAGAATACTCTGCAGATAAATCTAGTCGGAGTTGTAATGATTGTTTTGCACAATTTGTTGATTTTGATAGTATAAGCAAGGTTCTTCTTGAGAAGAGGTGAAATGATTCAAGAATTTGTGCTTGAAGTCATTGTGGACACATCTTTTTATGAATATGTAAAAACCCAAAAGGGGAGAGTTAAGAGGTTTAGGTATAGACAGGAAAGTAAATTTTTTAAATTGAGAAAGAAAACACTCAAGAGTATTCAGGGAGAGATAGATTCAATTATAAAAAATTACACAGGTTCCATTGTGGATTGGAAGATGTATACGAGCTTCCCTTTTGAATAGCCACATACGATGTCGGCTTTTTAATTGGCAAATTTGACTCAAGTAAAAATTTGTGTTAATGTTTTGTAAATTGAAAAACAGGGGGTGATTTGTGAAAATCTGGACTATGGGAGGCGGGTTTGATGGTTGGACAATTAAACCATTTAAATCTTTTCCTTCGCGGGAGTCGTTGTTGAAGATTTTGATAGATCACCAAAATGAAGATTCTGAAACGGAGCATTGTGTTGTTTTTAGTGAAGAAGAGGAGGCAGTACTTCGGGCCATGGCTGTTCCCTTATTCCCTCCCAACATGGGGCCATATCATTTCCTTGATGCGATTTGTGGACCATTGAGGAGCATGTTTAGAAATCCGCCATATGTCACATATGTCCATGCCGACCCACCAGAATCATTATTAAGTAAAAACAAATTAAGACTAGCCATAAGATTCAATCAAAAATTCTAGTTCATACCTTTCATTATCTATGCCCGCTGTTATGCGGGCCTTGTCTTTACAAAAAGATAAGAATACGCTAATATACTAGGACTTAAGTTATGACATTTGCTGTAATTAAAACAGGGGGAAAACAATATAAGGTCGCCGAGGGCGATGTTTTAAGGGTTGAAAAACTGGAATCTAAAGATGGCAAGGTTGTTTTTGAAGATGTTTTGTTGGTGGTAAATGGTGAGATTAAGCTTGGAAAACCAGTTGTTTCTGGGGCCAAGGTTTCTGCTAAGATTTTGGAAGAAGGAAAAGGCGACAAAAAGATGGTTTTCCGATTCAGATCAAAAACCCGCCAACACAAGAAAAAAGGCCACCGCCAGCCATATACTAAAATAGAAATAACAAAAATCACCGCTTAAGAGCGGTGATTTTTTATGTTGACGATGCCATTGAGGAGTTGTATCGTGTTAGGGGGTAATTATTTAAAAAGGAACAGAAGCTGTGGCACAAATTGTCGGTATCGCGCTTAAGGAAGCCAAGTGAGCTTTTATGAAATTAGTAGATTTCAGAAAAGTGCGCTACGCAGCATGCATAGAGGTTGTGTGAATTATTTTGAAATAAAATATCAGCCGAGCGTCTACTTTCTATAATCCAACGCATTTTTTAGAGTAATTTCATCGGTGTATTCCAAGTTTGAGCCGGAGGAGAGGCCTCGGGCGAGGCGGGTCAGATAGACCCCTTTTTTGTTGCCAAAAATTTCTCTGATGTAGTGGGATGTGGTCTCGCCGGCGGTGTTGGGATTGGTAGCAATGATGAGTTCTACATTCGTGCCACCCAGTTTGTTTATACGAGTCTCAAGTTCTCTCAAGCGAAGTGTTTCTGGTGTTAGGCCATCCAACGGGTTTATCGCGCCACCAAGGACATGATAGAGGCCTTTGTAGAGCCCTGTTCGTTCAATAGAATCTAAGTCTGTAACCTTCTCCACCACCAGTAGTTTTGTCTGATCTCTTTTGTTGTCCAAACATACAGCACACAGACCACCTGCCCCGACCTCCGACGCTTCGGTCGGAGCAGGCGGAGCGTCGGGGTTGTCGCTTATATTAAAACAAGCAGTGCAGAAAGAAATTTCTTTGCGAAGATTGGCTACAGCTCTGCCAAATTCCTGGAGTTCTTCTTCAGGCCTGTCCATCAAAGCAATTACAAATCTGGCCGCCTGTCGTGGCCCTACGCCGGGGAGTTTTCTGAATAAATTAACTATTTCCTTAAATCTAGTATTCATTACAAATAATTTTCACCCATATTGTCCACCACACCTAAATCGCCGTGGACTTTATCCATTTCCAAAAATCTTAAGCTATCGGGATTAATTTTGAAATCAATTTCTCCAGTCGGACCATTTCTGTGTTTGGCGATAATAAGTTGGGCCGTGTTGATTTGGTCAGGATTTAGCTTGTCTCGATCTTTAATTTTATCTTCTCTGTGAATGAACATAACCAAGTCCGCATCTTGCTCGATACTGCCAGAATCGCGAAGGTCGGACAGTTTGGGTCTGTGGCCATCTCTTTGTTCTACAGCACGGGAGAGCTGGGAGATGGCAATAATTGGGATATTTAATTCTTTGGCTAAGCCTTTAAGTCCGCGGGATATTTCCGTGACCTGCTGAACAGGACTGTCATAGTTTCGTCGGGCGGACATCAACTGCAAATAATCAACAACCAAAAGACCTAAGCCATGCTCGGATTGCAATCTTCTTGCCATGGCTCTCATTTGTAAGATATTTGGAGAAGGGGAATCGTCTATAAATATGGGAAGTTCTTTCAGCTCTTCGCAGGCCCGAGTTGTTTCCTGCAGGTCGTCTCCGAGTTTTCCAGTTCTCATTTTCCATACGCTTACTCCTGATTGGGCGGCGATAAGACGGTCAACAATCTGGTCCAGCGACATTTCCATACTGAATATTCCAACTGGGACGTTATCTTTAGCTACATTTAAAGCAAGATTTAAGGCGAAAGATGTTTTACCGACCGACGGTCTCGCCGCAAGGACTATCAAGTCAGACTTCTGAAGCCCGCCCAACTTGTCGTCTAATCCGTTAAAATATGTTTTTAGTCCTCGAAGTTTTCCGTCTCCTTGATTCAGAATTCTGTCCATTGCGTTATCAAGAGTACCTCCCAGATGCAAGAAGTTTTTCGTGATTGATTTTTGGGAAACGGAAAAAAGTTTCTTTTCCGCCTGATCCAAAAGATCTTCAACATCTTCCTCTTCGTTGGCACTGATGCCGAGAATGTGATGAGCGGCATCAATCAGGTCACGGAGCATTTTTTTACGCTGAACTATTTTGGCGTAAGAGAGGATGTGGGCGGAAGTTCCGACTGAGCCGGCCAGAGAAGTGAGGTATGCCATTCCGCCGATATCATCAATATGGCCCATTTCTTCCAATTTGTTAGACAAACTCAAAAGATCAAGCGGTTCGCGCTTCTCAAAAAGAGACATTATTGCCTGATAAATAATCTGATGGCTTCTTTGGTAAAAATCTTCAGGTTTCAGTATGTCGGCGACTTTATTTATCGCTTCTCTGTCAATCAAAAGAGAACCGAGTAAGGTTTTTTCAACTTCCAGTGCCTGTGGCGGTAATTTGTCAGCGGAAATTTTCTTCACGATGCATCTATTTTAGATTTGTTTGTTTAAATGAGCAAGTTTATAAAAGTGTATTAGCTGTGGAGTAGTGTTCAAGGCACTTGCCAGAACTTGCCAGAGGAGTATAAATGGGGTAAAGCTCGTTTAAATCAAGGAAAATCTATGGATTACAATGTGGATTATAATGTTGGTTACATAGTGTTGGCTGGTATCGGCTTGTTATTTGTGGTGCTAGGATGGACTGCTCTTTTTAGTGTACCCACCAAGAAAAACCGGAAAGAAAGGACTGACAGGATTTTGAGCAAAAGAGTCTTTGAAGATGTTGCAAAAGTAAAAGAAGAACTCAATAATTATTTTGTTTCTATTTTATGGTATCTAATGAAGGCTAATATCTATTTTTACCTAGCTTTTATGATGTTAGTTGTAGCAGTTGCAGAATTAAATCCAGAGATGTCTATTTTTCAGGTGATGGTAATAATAGTTCCATTTGGCATCATCTCCTCTGTAATTAGTACAGTGGTGAAGGGTCAAGTTAAGAATCTTCAGTGGAAGTGTTTTGATGAGCTTAATAAGCCTGAAAGCTCGTCATGAACTTCTTTGTTTTTGCGGGCCCGTTGATGGTGGTTGTTTGGATGGTTAGGCTGATAAGGATGTTTCTTGGAATGCCTACGCCACAGAAACAAAGAGAAGAAGCGAAACGTATTTATAACAAGGGGGTTTTTGTCGATAAAGAAGTGGCAAGAGAGCAGATAGGGAAGTATTTCAATAGAATAAAAAAATCTCAATTACATTTGGCCACAGAATATTTTACTCTTGGAATTTTACTTTTTGTTGTTTGTTATGCGTCTGGTAATCTCTCTTTTTTAAACATGGCTACTATCTTTTTGGGGGTTAGTGGAGGGGAGGTAATGATTGTATTAATGCTTTTTTCTTCAGGCGAAATGAGAAGAAATGTTCTTGATGGCCTTGATTTAAATAAAATTCTTGGCGAAAACTAACGGTCCATGGTGTAGTATTTTAAGCCCGATAGCCCATTTTACAGAGTGGGCTTTTTATTATTTATCAATCAGGTCTATGAGTTTTTGATGAATGTCGTCAAAATCACCGCTGGTCATAACGACGATGATTGTTGATTTTTGAGACTTTTGCGCAAAATTTTTCTTCAGATGAGCCACTATGTGGTTAGCATCTTTCAAGGCATAAGATTCCGTGCCTTTTTTGTTTAAATCTTTTACCAGCTTCCGATTTGAAAAGATGTCCTTTTTATCTAGGGCATGTTTTTTGTATGGTTCGGCTATGTAAACTAAATCTGCTGGTTTAAACGACAGGGGATATATATCTTGAAAAAATTTTCTTCTTGATGATCCAGTTCTGGGTTCAAAAACCGCGACTATTTTATGTTTTGGAAAATGACTTCTTAATGCGGAGAGGGAAGCCAAAACCTTTTCAGGATTATGGGCGAAATCATCAATTATCGTAATTTTGCCTTTTTGATGAATAATTTCTAACCGCCTTCTGATTCCCTGAAAATCAGCCATCGCTTTGACGATTTTTTCAAAAGGAATTTTTAATTCAAGGCTGACAGCGACGGCGGTAAGTATGTTTTCAATATTATGTTCACCAAAAAGTCTGCTTTTAATTTCACCCAGTCTTTTGGCGCCATTGTGGACAGTGAAAGACAATCCGTTTGGGGTTAGTTTTATTCCATTAGCCCAGACATTGCCGTTTTTACCAAAAGTAACGACTTTTGATTTGGTCTCTTGTGCGAGAGTTGCGGTGTAAGGGTTGGATTTGTTTAATATCAGTACTCCTTTTTCCGGAGTTATTCTGACTAATTTTTGAAAAGCTTTGAATATGTTTTCTATGTTTCCATAAATATCAAGGTGGTCGGATTGGATATTGGTAATTATTGAATAGTACGGTTTGTAATATATAAATTTGGGGGAGGAATCATAAAAAGAAGAATTATATTCATCACCTTCAATAACGGCGTAAGGACCGTTACCGTATAAAAATCCGCTGTCTAAATTTTTTACAATACCACCGATGAGCGCTGTTGGTTTTAATCCCGCTTTTTGAAGTATCCAAGCAACAAGAGCGGTGGTCGTTGTTTTCCCACTGGTACCGGCTATCACTATTGGTTTTTTGTTTTGGAGAAGTTTTATTTTTATGATTTCCGGCATAGAGCAATAGGGAAGCTGATTGTTAAGAACATATTCCAAGCTTGGATTGCCTCTTTGTATGGCGTTGCCGATGACTACCATGTCTGGTTTGAATTTTTGAACATGTGAAGGATTGTGGTCTTTAAAATATTTTATTTCATGTTTTTTCAGCAAAATGGCAGACGGGCCGAAAGTGTCCAGATCTGAACCGGAAACCAAATATTCCGTCTTTTTAAGAAGACAGGCCAGATTGGCCATTGCAATACCGCCTATGCCGATAAGATATATTTTTTCTTTCATTGACGAGGGGGTTATTTTTTAACTACTAACGGACCGTAGATGGTATCTTCAACTTGATAGCCCATTTCTTCAATTTGAGCTCTTATTTTGTCTGCGTCATCATATTCTTTATTTTCTCGTAATTTTTGACGCTGATTAACCGTTTGTTGGACTTCTGCGGGTAGCAGAAAACCTCTGGCTGGAATAATGCCAAAAATTTTTGAAACAATAGAGAAAAACTTTTTAAATTCATTGGCTGAAGCACTTGTTATTGTCTTATTGAATAGTGCGATATTGAAAAGTTTAATGGTGTCAAATATTATTCTGAATGCCTGAGGTGTATTAAAATCGTCATCCATTACCTGTTTTATTTCATTCCGAGAGTTGTTAATTGAGTCCAAAAGAATTTTATCGTTGTTATCTTTTTTGATGTCTAAGTTGTTTAATTTATTTATTGACTCATAAATTCTTTGGATAGCAGCTTGAGCGGCGACTAAGGAATTTTCGGTGTAATCTAGAGGGCTTCGGTAGTGGTTGGTTAAAAGATAAAAGCGTAAAACTTCTGGTTCGTATTTTTTTAATAATTCATGTACGGTTTCAAAATTTCCTTTTGACTTAGACATTTTGAATTCCTTATTTACTAAAAATCCCCCATGCATCCAATATTTAACGAATGGTTTTAATCCGGAGGCGGATTCTTGTTGGGCAATCTCGGCTTCGTGGTGGGGGAATATTAAATCTTGTCCGCCACCGTGGATATCATATTGAGGGCCAAAGTATTTTTCGGTAATAGCGGTGTCTTCAATGTGCCAACCGGGGCGACCATCGCCGAATGGCGCTGACCATGAGGGGTCATTATGTTGCTTGAATTTCCAAATCGTAAAATCTCCCTTGTTTCTCTTCTTGTCGCTGTCATCTATCCGCGAAATAGCATCATCTGCCATGAGAGCAGTTCTGCCTGATAATTTTCCGTAATCAGGAAAGGTAGACAAGTCAAAATATATGCCATCGTCCTCAATCACATAAGCGTTGCCTTTATCCAATAAAGTTTGGACCTGTTTGATTACTTCAGGAATATGGTCGGTGGCATTTTTATATTTAGGAGAGGTAACACCAAGAGCTTTCATGTCTTTTTTAAAAATTTCGGTGTATTTTTTGGCGTACTCCAGCGAATCAACGCCTTTCTTTTCTGCTCGTTCAATAATTTTATTATCAATGTCTGTAATATTCTGAATGTAGTTTACATCATATCCGCGATGGCGGAGGTATTTTGCAACAACATCAAAGAAAACAAAAGTTCTCGCGTTGCCGATATGAATGTGGTCATAAACAGTCGGACCGCAGACAAACATGTTTATTTTTTTGTTTTCTCGTGGTTCAAACGGTTCTTTCTTTTTGGTTAGGGTGTTATAAATCTCCATAAAATTTAATTATTGCTCCCTGTTCTAAAAAAAGCATATGCTTTTTTTAGAACAGGGAGCAATAATCAGAATAAGAAAAATATTAAAACTGAACAAACAGCCATTATTATAAATGTGATATGGCCAAACCAATTCAATTGTCTGCTATTAGTGTAATCGCCCATGATTTTTTTATTATTAGACATGTGAATGATTATCGCTATCAAAATTGGGGAAATAACGGCATAAAGAAGCGAGGTAAAGAAAAGGGCTTTGACGGGGTGAAGTCCTAAAAGTGGGATAGATAAACCAACAACCGTTGAGACAATTATAACAATATAAAATTCTTTAGCTTTCGTGAAGCTTTTATTAAATCCTCCTGACCATCCAAAAACTTCAGCGAGGACATAAGCGGCAGAACCGGCAAGGACGGGAATGGCTAAGAAACCTGAACTTAAAATTCCGATGGCGAACAGAGAATAAGCATAATCACCCGCAAGTGGTCTTAACGCATCAGCGGCATCGCGTAGGGTATCTATGTTGGTAATTCCCGATTTGAAAAGAGTGGCAGCGGTTAGGGTAATAATAAAGAAGGTTATAAGGTTTGAAAAAGTCATTCCTATTCTGGTATCAACATCCATGGCCCGCATTTCTTCCGGAGAGGACGGTTTTAGTCGGCAAACATGTCCCGGCTTACATTGCTCTATTATTTTTTCTTCAACCTCTTGATTGGCCTGCCAGAAAAATAAATATGGCGACAGAGTCGTTCCCATAAACGCCATTAAAACAAGGAGGTACTCTTTGCTTAAAATGATATTTGGCACAAAAAGATGATAGAAGACTCTCGGCCAGTCTTGATGAACAGTAAAAGAGGCGAAGACATAAGCAAATAATGTTAGAGCAAGCCATTTAAAAACCATAAAAATTTTCTGATAAGGAAATATCAGAATTGCCCCCAGAATTAAAAGAGTAATGGCAATAGCTGTGAGTTTTTCGGGTAAGGGAGCTATCATGGATACAGCTTGAGCCATACCAGACATGTCAGCTCCGATATTGATTGTATTTGCACCGACGATTAAAGTGGCGATTGATATCATCATCCATCGTGGATAATGCTTTTTCATGTTTCCGGCGAGGCCTTTGTTGGAAATTCTACCGATACGAGCGCTCATTTCTTGAACGGAAATCATCAGTGGCAAAGAGAACAAAGCTACCCAAAGCATTGAATAGCCAAACTTGGCTCCGGCTATTGAATAGGTAGCGATTGCCGAAGGCTCATCATCCGAGGCGCCGGTAACCAATCCTGGCCCGATTGATTTCCAGAATTTTTTAAGTTTGTTTGGCATGGTGTCAGATATTTTATTTTATCATTAAATAATTAATAAACAACTATTTGAAGAGTCAATTGTTGCGAGTCGTCTGGTGTTCTTGTTTATCCACACCACTGGCACTCTTGACATGACATTGCCAGTTTTGATAATCTGTAAACATGCTAAGTAATAGGCAGGCCGTGCCTAACGGCAGACAGGTAAAACTACTAGACTTCATAATAAGAGAACATGTAAAAACCGCAAAGCCGGTAGGGTCTGTTTTGATAGCCAAAAAAGCGGGTTTTAAGCTTAGTTCGGCCACTCTAAGGAGTGAAATGGGGGAACTTGAAAAGGCTGGTTATCTGGCACAGATCCACACCTCAGGTGGAAGGGTGCCGACAGATAAGGCATACCGATTCTATGTAAATTCTTTATTGGAAACTAAAAAGAATTTAAACCTTGAAACTGGAGATAAAAAGAAAATCAAAGACGCGCTTAGTGGGATACCTCCTGACCCCAGAGAAATAAATAAAGTTGTTGCGAGGGTACTATCTAATCTTTCAGAGAATTTGGTAATCACGGGCATTTCTCAAGATCAAGATTTTTTTAAAAAGGGGCTGGTAAGTTTATTTGAAAATCCGGAGTTTAAAGAATTTGGTGAAGCATTTCAGTTGGCAAGATTCTTTGAAGAGTTTGAAGGGATGTTCCAGTTTATTGAAAGAGAATTCTTTAACACACTGGGAGCACCACGAGGCATTCCTGTTCAGATAATGATTGGCAAAGAGAGTCCTTTTAGGCAAATCCAGCACGAAACTGTTATGTGCGCCAAATATGGCCTTCCCGGAAATTGTGTCGGCTCACTGACACTGGTTGGACCGACGAGAATGGATTATGAGAAAAATATCGCCTTAATTAAATTCATGACAGAAGAATTAAATAAATTAATTTAGGATATACGCGCCTCAAGGTGTTGGAGCCCAAAATACTTAGGGCTCATCAACACCTTTCGGCCGCAAGGGTTTGACCAATTTCTTCGTTAAAAGCTTCGTTTAATTCTCGCCGTATCAATAGTACGGCTCGAATTAATCCTCGCCTTTGCCTTGAACTTAGTCAAACGCGTAAATCCTATAAAAACCAAAAACATGAGTGATGACGAAATAAAAAACGAAACAGTGACAGAAGAAACACCAATTGAAGCTACAGACAAGGCAGAAGAATATTTAAACAACTGGAAGAGGGAAAGAGCGGACTTTATAAATTATAAAAAAGATGAGTCGCGGAGAATGGAAGAATTTGTGAGATTCGCTAATGAAGATCTTGTTCTTGAGATGATGGAGTTGGTGGATGATTTAGAGATTGTGACAAAAGAAGTTCCCGGTGTCGGTCTGGAACATGTAAGTAAAAGATTCAGTGAATTATTTAAAAAATATGGCGTGGATAGGATTAGTGTCGATGGTCAGTTTAATCCCGCTTTACACGAGGCAATAGAAACAGAGAAAGAAGGAACAAAGATGGTTGAGGTTCGGGCAGGATACACAATACACAGCAAAGTTATCCGTCCAGCAAGAGTAAAAATAATAAACTAGCCAATAGGACTTAGCCATTAGGACTTAGAAAAAGTCAGAATGGCTAAAAACTAATGGCTAAAAACTAATGGCTAAGATTTTGGGAATAGACTTAGGAACAACAAATTCGGCGATGGCAGTAGTGGAAGTTGGTCAGCCGAGAATATTGGAAAATAAAGAAGGAATGAGAACAACTCCCTCTGTTGTTGCGGTTGGGAAGAATGGAGAAAGATATGTCGGCGTAACCGCAAAAAGACAGGCGGTCACAAATCCTGCCAATACTATTTATTCAATGAAGCGCCTTATCGGACGCCGATTTTCGGATGCCGAAGTCCAGAGAGATAAAAAATTGCTCCCATATGAATTAAGAGCGGGTTCTCATGATGATATTGAGATTAAGATGGGAGATAAATGGCTTAAACCAGCTGAAGTATCAGCAATGGTTCTTCAGAAATTAAAAGCAGACGCTGAGGATAGATTGGGAGAAAAGATAACAGATACAATTATTACTGTCCCGGCATATTTTGATGATGCTCAAAGAAAGGCCACTAAAGATGCGGGAGAAATCGCAGGGCTTAATGTAAAAAGAGTTATAAATGAACCAACTGCCGCTGCCCTTGCTTATGGATTAAACAAAAAGAAGGATGAAAAGATTGTGGTCTATGACTTTGGCGGAGGAACATTTGATGTTTCCGTTTTGGAAATAGGCGACGATACGATAGAGGTTCGGGGCACAGGTGGAGATACTCATTTGGGTGGAGATGATATTGACCAAAAAATTATCAGCTATTTCTTAGAAGAGTATAAAAAAGATCATGGGGTAGATATTTCAAAAGACCAGTTGGCTGTGCAGAGGTTAAAAGATGCCGCCGAGAAGGCCAAGCATGAGCTTTCTAGCACTTTGCAGACAGAAGTCAGTATTCCTTTTATTTCTGCTGATGCATCTGGAGCGAAGCATTTCTCTCTCGTGTTTACCAGAGCTAAACTTGAAGAATTAGTTAAAGATTTGGTGGACAAATCTATTCAACTCACCAAAAAGACTTTAGACGAAAGCGGATTCAAGATTGGCGATATCAACGAGGTCATTATGGTTGGCGGACAGACGAGGATGCCTTTGATTGTTGAGGAAGTAAAGAAATTATTTGGCAAAGATCCACACAAAGACATTAATCCCGATGAGGTTGTGGCTTTAGGTGCGGCTGTGCAAGGTGGAATTATGCAAGGCGACATAAGGGACGTTTTGCTTTTGGACGTGACTCCATTGTCGCTTGGAATTGAAACTCTTGGCCAAGTGTTTACCAAAATGATAGAAAAGAATACTACAGTTCCAGTTTCCAAATCTCAGATATTCTCAACTGCCGCTGACAATCAGCCATCAGTGGAAATTCATGTCTTGCAAGGGGAAAGAGCGATGGCACATGACAATAAAACACTTGGTAAATTCATTTTGGACGGCATTCCGCCGGCTCCAAGAGGTGTTCCTCAGGTTGAGGTGAGCTTTGACATAGATGCTAATGGTATCTTGAATGTAAAAGCTAAAGACAAAGCTACTGGCAAAGAACAGTCGGTAAAGATTGAAGGTTCTTCAGGTTTGACCGACGAGGAAAAGAAAAGGATGATGGCCGATGCTGAAAAACACGCCGTGGAAGATACAAAAAAGAAAGAATTAGCCGAAGCGCGTAATCTTGGCGAGACACTTGTCTACACCTCAGAGAAGATGGTCAAAGAAAATGAAGCCCCCGACGCTCCGGTCGGGGCAGGTAAAATAAAAGAAGAGGACAAAGAAGAGTTAAAAGTGAAAAGTGAAAAGTTAAAAGTTGAATTAAAATCGGAAAATATAGAAGAAATAAAGAAAGCCACCGAAGAATTGTCCAAAGTGGCGCAAAGAATCGGCGGGGAATTATACAAATCTGGCCAAGCAGAACCCCAGCCCACACCGCCAACACCAGAAAACGAGATTCCGAAGGAAGATCCCAAAGAATAGTTCACACAACCTCTATGCGTACAGAAGGAGACGCCTTTTTAAAAATTTACTAATTTTGTAAAAAGTGTCTCCCTCCGCCGGTTGCTTTAGTGACAGATTGTTATTGGTAATAGGGGTTCAAATTTAATTAGATTACATAAATGATTATTCGTGAATACAAATCGGAAGATAGGGAAGCTGTAGAAAAGTGTATTTTTGAGTTGCAGGAAGAAGAGTATAAACTAAATCCGGATTATTGGACTACTCCTGAAGAAGCAACACCGAAGTATCTGGCTTATTTGTTACCAAAGATAGAAAAAAAGGAGGGCCGGTTGTATGTTGCAGAAGTTGATGGCGCTGTTAAAGGATTCATAGCTGTGGTCGTAAATAATGATACCTATGAAGATAACGGCCCCTGCATTAAACTAAGAAAGTCTTTATATGTGACCGACCTCATTATTCTAAAAAGCGATCAAAAAAGGGGCATTGGTTGGGAATTATTAAAGGTGGTTGAAGAGTACGGAAGAAAAATTGGAATAGAATACATTGGCCTTCATGTTTCAAAAGGTAATTCAGCGCTTGAGTTTTACCGGAAGAATGATTATTTAGAGCGCCATATCAGTATGGATAAAAAACTGAATGAATAAACTTACGACAAAACTAATTATCTGGCATGTGGCGGTACTGATTTTGTCGTGGGAGTTTTGGAGGTATTTGAGCTATTTGTTTAATAGTTCTAAGCCGGATTTTGAGCCGGCGGGAGTAATTAACTTTATAATCCTTTCTTCTGTTTTGGCTCTTGGACTTATGCTTTTCAGAAAGAAGTGGCACACGCTTTCATTCGGAGGAACTCATGGGTTTTTCTATCTTGTATATTTTGGTTTTAATCCCCTTAATTTGCTTGGCGTTGCCATCTTAGCTGGGCTTTTGTTCTTTTCCAGATTCAGTATTAATTCCGAGCTTAATGAAAGATTTAAGGTGAATCCAAGGACGATTTTAAGGCGTGGACTTGTGGGTGTGGTTCTTGGAATTTTTGTTCTGATATCATTTGCCGCTTATCAAAGTCCATTGGTAAAAGAAATTGAAAGTTCTAAAAAATTGCCGTCCGGAACAGAAGTTTTTATTCGGGATATCGTTGAAAATACGATTGGACCGAGAGTTGAAGGTAGTGAAACAGAGAAGCAAAATATAATTTCCCAAATTGCCGAAGAGACGTTTGGAGAAATCAATACATTCTTGAAACCATATTTTAAATTTGCCCCACCCTTGTTAGCATTCGGTTTGTTTTTAATATTGTGGGGCTTGAGCGGGATATTTATATGGTTGAGTGTTTTGTTTGGGATGCTGATTTTTTGGGTGCTTAAGAAAACAAATGTTGTCCGCGTTGAAGAAAAGGAGGCAAGGGCCGAAGTATTAGTTGTTTAGAATATTAAAAAACCGAGTAGTAGAATTTTGAATTGCTTTTCAGCAAAGAAGAGTTTCAAAATTCACTACTCGGCCAGGTAGTGAAGTTCCGACTTCTGGGATTCTGAAAGAATTCGGAACTTCTACTACATGGGACCGATATGGTTAAGATTGAAGAGGGGGATGTAAAAGCGGAAGTATTGATTGTTTAAAACAAGACCGCTTACACAACCTCCATGCATGACTGCGGGGTGTACATTTTAAAAATATTTGCTAAATTTTAAAAAAGCACACACCCTTCGCCGGTTGTTTGGGGAATACGTGAAGGTTGGTAGACGATAAGTAGTTTTTAAAAAGAAAAACCTACCGGTACTCAATACTGCACCATGCAGACGAGTAAAAGGTAGGTCGGTGCCGGAGTCACACCCTGGTTATGCTATCCGGCGGGGTTTTATCGCAGAAGAATCGCCAACAGCCCACGGATGCGCCACCGTGCGCATCATTCGTCGCTGTTGATCTTTTCCTTCTGGCCAGGTATCGGGAAGGTTCTCGCGAAGTGTCTTTCGGCCCATGCCGTGTGTATACTAGACAACTTCGCGAACCGTCCCGAATCTTGAAAGAACGCTGGAGCCCCTATAGCTACAAGCCGCCGGAGCTCCCTAGAAGCGACACTTCCGTAACTAGATTTTAAGTATATCATATCTTGAATCATTTTGTCAAGTAGCGTAAAATATCAATAAAATAAGTCATTTTTATGCCGAATAAGGATTATTACAATACATTAGGCGTCCAGAGGAATGCTTCGGAAGATGAGATAAAGAAAGCATTTCGTAAACTTGCTCATGAGCATCATCCTGACAAGAAAACAGGAGATGAAGCCAAGTTTAAAGAAATTAACGAAGCTTATCAGATTTTGTCCGACCCAAAGAAAAGGTCAAACTATGACAACTTTGGTTTTGGTTACAGCGATGGGGGATTTCAATCCGGATATGACTTTGGTGGACAGGGTGGAAATTTCTGGGATTTCTTTGGCGGTTCGCAAGGAAGAACTGGCGGAGCGGAGGATTTGTTTGAAATGTTCTCGGATGTTTTTGGCGGTTTCCGCCAGCCCCAACAGGAAGAAGATTCAAAAGGTGAGAATTTATATTTAGAATTAACCATAAGTAAAAAAGATTTGGGTACGACTAAAACTGTAGAATATGAATCATTTGGAACATGCGATGAATGTGCGGGGCAAGGAGTCGCTAAGGGCTATAAAATTATTACCTGTCATACTTGTCATGGCACCGGTCAAGTGAGATATAACTCAAGGACTGCAATGGGCATCTTTACGCGAATAGGAGTTTGTAACACTTGTAAGGGCAAAGGCAGAATACCTGAAAAGGAATGCTTAAAGTGTAAGGGCGTGGGAAGAATTAAAACCAAAAAGAAGTTGGAAATCCGTCTGCCGGAAAATCTGGATAATAACTACAATATAGTCATTCCCAAAGGTGGAAACGCCGGTAAGACCGGAAAACCGTCAGGAGATTTGGTGTTGAATATAAGAGTCAAATAAGCGTCTTTAATAAACACCCACTTCATCTGCTATTGTCTGCGCTTGCCCTTAAGTTCTAAAAGATATATTTTATTATTATCGCATATACGATAATAATAAAAACAAAAACTAATTTAATATATGAAAGAAAATTTTATTGCAAAATTTATTAAAGGGATTTTTGAATTTACCGGAGATTTGAGCCGGGAATTAAGTCGGATACCCTATAAAGGATTTCGATATAGTAGTTTTAATAGTTATAGCTATTCATACAAGAAAACATATTTAGGTTTTAAAAACCTTGAAAATAGAGGTTTACTTAGACGCACCGGGAAAGATTCATTTCAATTTACTAAGAGTGGAACACTTTGGCTTAAGAGATCAGCTTTTAGGTATTTTAGAAATAGATATCCAAAATGGGATAAAAAGTGGCGATTAGTGATATTTGATATTCCCGGAAAGCTAAATACAAAAAGAGACTCATTGAGGCGCCGATTAAAGTATATCGGATTTATAATGATTCAAAGAAGTGTTTTTGTATTTCCTTATCCTTGCGAGGAAGAATTATCAGAAATATGCGAACAGCTTCAAATTGGCGATTACGTTGACACGGTAATAGCAGAATCCATAGGATCAAAAGAAGAAGAACTCATTAGGCTTTTTAAATTAAAATAAGATCAGAAAAGGGACAATAAGTGATTTAATATCGTTGATACAATTTTTAATATATTTATTAATGTCGCATATGCGACATTAATAAATAGGGATTGAAAGCTATAATAAAAAATTGTATATTACATAACAGTGTGGAAATGAATGGCAAAAAGGTGAACCGGTGACCCCTGAAAAGATTATCGCGATAGTGGAGATGTATGAAAAGCAACTTTATAAGGCAGGAGTGTCGAAAATCCGTATAGACCACAAGAGGACATTTGCCTCGTGTAATAGAGAAGAAATACTTGCTCATGCTTATTATCTTATTGATGGCGTAAAAAGATATGCTGTAGATTCTGATAAAAAACGTAAAACAGGAAGCCATCTCTCAGCAATTCAAATGTGTCTCAGTTTTGCTGGTTGGTACACACTCGAAGATTTGATGAATCACAATCGCCCCGATTCAACCGACTAGGTTGTCGGTTTTTTTGTTGTCTATGTTATACTTTAGTCAGTGGAGAAATATATTCCAAATTTTGATTTAACGGCTATTTCCGGTTTTAATTTTGATCTTGGACCTTCCGGACTGTTTGCTATTTTGGGCCTGATATTTTTATTGCTTTACGGGTTGAGCTTAGGCAGGACGCGGGCGCTCATATCCCTTTTGGGGATTTATATTGCCTACGCGATAATGTCGGTATTTCCTTACCTTGACCGCTTGCATGACCTCATCAGGGTATCATCGGAGCTGTATATTACGCGCGTGGGGTTATTCTTGTTTGTTTATATTATAGTTTTTGCGGTGCTTAATAATTCACTTGTCAAAAGCCGTCTGACCATAAAAGAGGCATCGTTTTTATCAGTTTCCATAATTAGTATTATGCAATTGGGTATTTTGATAACCATAATCACAAACATAGTTCCCATTAATGCGTTAAAAATATCCGGTAGTTTGTCAGGTTTTACAGAATATTTCTCAACCAATGAGGCTTTGTTTTATTGGTTTTTGGTGCCCATTGTGGCTGTTTCTTTTATGAAAGGAAGTAAAAAACGCAGAGGATCAGAAGATTAAATCCGCCGGAGAGGCGGATTATTTGCCTTTTTCTACTCTTTCTACATATTCTCCGGTTTCAGTGTTTATCCGAATGATATCGTCTTGGTTTATGAATAATGGGGCGTTTATGTAGGCACCCGTTTCTATTTTTACTTGTTTTACCCCACCCTGAGCAGTATCGCCACGGATTGCCGGAGGAGCTTCCAGTACTTTAAATTCCATTTTAACCGGTAGCTCAATGTTCGTGATGTTGCCATTATACTCAATCGCATCAAGAATGGTGTTGGATTTTAAAAATTTAGTAGCATCACCGACTAACTCCTCAGTCAGCAAGAATCTTTTTGAGGGTTCATTTTCATATGAAAACCAATACTGGTCTTTGTGATTGTAAAGAAATTTAACTTTAGTACGGGCAATATCAGCTTCTTCAAAAACATCTGATTGGGCGAAGTTTCTTTCAAGTATTTTGCCATTAATTACATTGCGCATTTTAACCTGAACAGTAGGCCGTCTCTGTTGCATTTTTAAATGGTGGGTCTCTAAAACAACATAAGGCTGTCCCTCATAGATGAAAAACATTTTTGATTTTAGTTCGTTTACGCCAAGACTCATGATTGAGTTATTCTATCATTTTTCTAATAAAAAACAAGGCAGTTATTTAGGGGACTTGGCCTTGTTTTGGTTTTTTTAAACTTTCCAGTCTGGTTTTATAATCGCTATTGTCTATTCTAGTGACATAAAGTTTATTTAAAAGAGAGATCATGGCTTCAGGAGAAGAATTTTCTGCGCTGAATCTGTCTGCCAATACTTGGTATTTTGTTATAATTTCATTGCGCTGTTTATTAAAAATACCAAGTTCGTATAGTATTCTGATTTCAAATTTATCTAAAAAACTATATTCATAAACCATGTGGCCTATCTCATGTGCCACCAATGCTTTCCTTTCGTCTTGGTTTAATGATAGGTAAAAGGACATGTCCAAAAAAACATAATAATTTGGGGGATCTGATATTAAAATTCCCCGCCCCACAATTAGATAAGGGTCTAAAAATATTCTCACTTTTGTTTTTGGGTTAATTTTTTTATTTAGTACTAGTTTGTTGATGAATTCTGCGTGAGCATAAATCTCTGTTCCGAAATTTGTGGCGAATGAAATTATTCCTCTGTTGTCGTATGCTTCTTTTTCATCTTCAAATAAAGAGAATAATCCTGATAAAATTAAGGTTAATGCGCATGAAGCAAGAAAAGCAATCGTTAGACGCCTAATCAGGAACATGATGAGTCCTTTTTAATGAACCTTTAGTAAATTCTAAAACTTATTTTCTAAAAAGCAAAGTTAAGATAAACACAACCCCGCTGGCAAGGACCACAATTGGTCCAGGATGAAGATTAAAATAGTTTGCAAACAGAATTCCGCCTAAAGCAGAGATTCCGCCAAACAGTGCTGCTAATTTGGTAAAACGGGACAAACCGATGGAAATATTTTTGGCAGCTGCTGCCGGAACAATAACTAAAGCGCCCATTAGGAATACCCCCGTTACCTTTAATCCGAGCGCGACTATTATGGCAACCATGAAAAGGAATATAAAATTTATTTTTGAAACATTTATGCCCATTGATTGAGCAAGTTGTTTGGAAACCACGCTTAATGTTAATTCTCGGTATATTCTGAACATTGTGAAAAATATCAAAATAATTGCCGTGATGGTTATTAGGGCATCTACTGAACCTATTTTTGTAATATCGCCAAATAATGCTTCCAGAAGTTCCGGTTCCGGAGTTATTAAAATACCAAGAGCCAAGCTCAATGCGAAGAATATGCCCACCAAAGTTTCAGATGGCAATTCGGTTCTCCTCTCAAGAAACCAGATACCGACAATAGCCAAAAATAAGGCAGTAAATGCGCCGAAAAAAGGATTAATTCCAAATATAATAGCTATGGCAATTCCGGGAAGGGCGACATGTGAAATAACATCTCCAACGAGGGACATTCTTTTTAGAATCATAAACGAACCAAGATAGCCGGCGCCTACGCCGATTAGAATTCCGACTACGAGTTGTAAAAACAATGGATTAATCATGATGTGTGTGTTCGTGTTTATAGAAACTTGCTTCACCGCCATAAAGTTTGGCGAGAGAAGCCGGATCTAGAACAGCACTCGGCTCACCGTAGCAGACCATTTCTTTATTTATGCAAATAACATTGTTGGCGTACTTGTATACAATATTTAAATCATGGGAAATTAATATGACAGTAAAACCTCGTTCATCCTTTAATTTTTTGAGTAAATTATAAATAGTTTCTTCTCCGCCGACATCAATTCCGGCGGTGGGCTCATCAAATAAAAGAACATCGGGATTATCTAAAATTGACCATGCAATTAAAATCCTCTGGATTTGACCGCCGGATAACCATCCCATGCGTTCCTTTAAAATATGATGTTGAATGTGGTGTTCATCGGTTATGCCTACTGATTTCAGGGCATTGATAATTTTACCAGTATTTTTCTCTTTGAACCCCAAAAACTCTCCAACGCTTAAGGGGAGGTCTTTGTCTATGTTGAATTTTTGTGGGACGTAACTTACTTTTAATTTTGGAGACCAACGAATTGATCCTGAGTAGGGGACCAGACCCAAAAGGGCGCGGAATAATACCGACTTACCCGCTCCGTTTGGGCCGACAATTGCCAAAACATCACCTTTTTGAACAAAAAAATTGAGCCCTCTTAAAATCTCATTGTTATCAAACTTTACACCCAAATTTTCTACTGTTAAAATAGTTTCTTGATTAGCCATAAGATTAAATATCTGGTCTAAGTATATAATAACTTGAACCATTGAGCCACTTTGACATTTATAACAAAACATGATATACTATATAATTATGACAAATTCTTTAGTAAGACTCAGGTATTTAGCCATAGCCCTCATTCTAACAGCAATGGTTTTGCCTACTTTTTCAGCTAAAGCTGATCAAGTTTTTGTGTATTCAGACGATTTAAACTCAAGTTATAAATTGGACATGTCTCAAACAAGCGCCAATCTTGTAGATGGCAGAGCATTTACTGCCGATAATTCTGTTTCTTCAAGTGTTGTTTCAAATATTATTGCCAATCATCAAATGGCCATAGTTAGCGCTCGTTTGGAGGTTTCAGCCAGTACACCTTCCGGTACGATAATAATTTATTACATTTCCAACAATAACGGTCAAAGATGGATGCAGATTAATCCGGGATATACTTATTCGTTTGATTCCGTCGGTAATCAGTTGCGCTGGAAGGCGGTTATAGCGAAAGATGGTTTGACGACAGGGAGCGCTTACATTGACTCAATCAACATGTCTTATACGGTAAGCGAAACTTTGGGAGTAAACCAAAACAATATTTATACTAATTCACAATATTCAAGCAATAGTATTTTGAGTTATGGTAACGACCCGCAGTCTTTAGTTTGTAGCGCCCTATCACTGGTCGGCCTTGGTTGTGGAGCGGTTTCACCGACTGCTTATGTTGGCACTTCGCAGACCATCTCATCCTCTCCTCTTATTACTACCACAACAAATTCAAATACTTCAAATGCCAACTCATCTAATGGTTCTGGAAATAATTCCGCCTTAACTGCCACGATTTATACCGCAGGCGAAAAGCAATCAGGTACCGATTCTGTGAACCTGGTTAGGGTGAAGGGGCAGCCGGACATATATGAAATAGTCGGAGGTAAAAAACATTTGATACCGACGATGGATATTTTTTACGACTACGGGTTTAAACTTGAGTGGGTTCAAGATATAACCCAAAAACAGCTTGATAAGTTCCCGAGAATTAAATTGATGCAGATTACTGGTAACAAGAAAAAGACTTACTACTTTACCGAAGGGGGAATGGTGCGTTTAATTCCAGATAAGAGCGTCTTTAGTTCTTATGGTGATAGAGAGGAAGATATAATTGTAATCAGCAAAAAAGAATTTAATTTTTATCCTCAAAACCAGTTTGTGTTTTTGGAAAATCCTCTTACTCGAGATGTTTTTCAGGTCATAGAGGGGAAGACCAAGAGATATATTACACCTCAAGCCGTTAAGAGACTGAAAATAGATTCTGAGCAAATAGCTCCGATAAATCAAACCGAACTTGCTACATACAAAACAGATAAACCTGTAGTGCTCTAAAACAAAACCCGCCTTTCCGGCGGGTTTTGTTTATTCTAGTTGAGAATCAACAAAATCTGGATGTCCGTTGACAAAACTTTTGGCATCCATTTTTTTTCCTCCCTCAAGCTGGACGGTTATGAGGTCAAGATAACCTTTAGAGGTGGCCACGGCAATCTTGTTATCAATTTTTTTAATTGTTCCTGGTGCCTGTGGACTAACGACACTGAATGTCGTTATATTATAAATGTTGATAACTTTGCTTTTCCAGGTTGTCCATGTTCCGGGTTCGGGGTTGAGGGCTCTTATTTGAGCATAAATTTTTTCTCCGGATTCAGACCAATTTATTCTGCCGTCTTCTCTTTTGAACATTTTTGTAAATGTGGCTTGGCTGTGATCTTGTTCTTTGGGCTTTAGTTTGCCGGCAATATATTTAGGCAGGGTTTCAATTAGTAATTTTGCCCCCAACTCAAATAATTCTTTTGCCAATTCGTCGTGATTTGAAAACCGGAACTCTGGAATAGGAAATTCTTGTTGTGTAAGTATTGGTCCATGATCAACTTCCGCATCAATCATCATAATTGAAACCCCTGTTTTTTTATCGCCATTTAAAATGGTGGTTTGAATAGGGGAAGGTCCTCTGTATTTTGGGAGAAGAGAAGGGTGGACATTTAGGAAACCATATTTTGGGACATCAAGATATCGGGCGGGGAGAATCTTGCCGTAAGCGGCGACAACGCACAAATCAGGGTTTAACTTTTTGAATTCATCAAAAACTGCATCATCTTTTGGGGACTTAGATTTGAAATGGGAAACAATATAACCTGCTTGTGTGAGAGATTCCAGAACCGGCATGGCAAAATCAGGAGTACCAAAGAATACAATTTTAAAATTACTTTTGTTCATTGAACCTATCTTTAATAACGAGACCATTCAAGTGGTCGGTTTCGTGCTGAAGAACCCTTGCCAGAAATCCGCGGACTTTTAGTTTGATTTTGTTACCGTTTTCATCAACAGCTTTTATTTTTATTTTTTTTGAGCGTTTAAGGTTTGCTTCATAGCCGGGAATAGAAAGACAGCCTTCTTCCATCTCGTCCGCGCCTTTTGAATATTCAGTTATTTCCGGATTGAAAAAAACTTCCGGCACATTGTTTTCGGCCGCTAATTTTTCATCAATAACAAAGATACTCAAATCTTTGCCAACTTGATTTGCAGCAAGACCGATACCCTGATTATCTATCATGGCTTTTTTCATGTCTAAAATCAGCTCTTTGTATAAGCCATTTTTAATATCTTTTAAAACAACCTTCTCGGTTGTCTTGGCCAGTATTTTATTTGGAATTTTTGTGATTTCCATGTATTAAATATTAGCTGATTTTGGAACAAAAAACAAACTCTTGAAATTTTATTATAAATGATTTATAATATTAACATTAAGATATCAAGATGTTTTTTGATATTTAAATAAAGAGGAGGGGAGTTGTGAATAGTTTTTGGGGCAAATTCACTCTCGTGTTATTTGTGCTGATTCAGTGTCTTGATGGCATTTACACATATTTTGGAGTGAAGATTTGGGGATATGAGATTGAGGGCAATCCAATTGTTCGTTCTCTCATGCCACTTATTGGTTCCGGGCTTGGATTAACGGTGGCCAAGGTTTTAGTAGTAGGTTGCGGGATATTTATTTATCGGCAGGGCTACTATAAGATTTTGGGACTGCTCACTGTTTTCTATGTGATTTTCGTTATAATTCCTTGGCGATCTGTCTTTTTTAGTTTTTGAGCCTTGCTTGGTTGATTCCGTGCAGGGCTCTCTGTTTGTCTAAACGTATTTCTATGTAATAGAGCGGGGATCAACATCAATTGACCAATTTGACGGCACATATTTTAAAATATCTTTGGTGTTTTCTAAGTCGGGCAATATTTTGAGAACAATGTTGTATGCAAAGAGACCTCGTTCTTTTTCCACGGATGAAGGATATGAATCAATAAGTTTTATTTTCTGATTTAATTTTAACTGCCAAATAACCATTTTTAATTTTTCACTTAAAATTCTTGCTCCGTAGGATGCTTTGTTTCTGTCTTTGTGTTTGAAGGTAAGTTTTATTAATTTTGAATATGGGGGATAAGAGAACATTTTTCTTGTTTCTAACTCTTTTTCATAAAACTCTTTGTAATTTCTTTGACTTGCGACCAGCATGGCGTGGTTTTCAGGATTGTAGGTTTGAACTATCAAATTTTTTGGTTGAAAATCAAGCAATTTTTCTATTTGGTAAAAGAACTTTTCTTCGGTTTTGAAATCGGTATTACTGACAAGACTATCGGCATTTAAAACCCCAATTAGATCAAAATTAAAGTCATATCTATGGCTGAATATCATTTGGGTCGCGATAATAATTGATGTTCCTT
>Ga0209542_10003950_pt1 | contig 31108 bp, 26 predicted proteins | sample RifCSPhighO2_01_FD_184028 | JGI IMG/M metagenome (GOLD analysis project Ga0209542, IMG submission 184028) | Soil microbial communities from Rifle, Colorado - Rifle CSP2_plank highO2_0.1 (SPAdes) (version 2) | ecosystem: Environmental > Terrestrial > Deep subsurface > Rock core/Sediment ... | reverse complement strand
CGATAGTCTTGTGGCCTTGGAGTAGAAATAAATGTATTAAATGCGCATTCAACTTTGTCCCTAGAATATGCGACGCGTTCGAAAAGCATACTTGCAAGGATCGTGTGCGGAACATCCTTCTCTAATCCATTATATGTTCGAAACCGTTTATTTGTGATAATACAGCTAAAGAGCTTCATAGGATTACGTAATATCAACTCCTGAAAATTCGTATCCGAATTATTTTGAAGGGCTATCATCGTCTCCTCCTTAAGAATGACAGCACTGCCGACAGCAAACTCCGCATCTCGAGCATTATCTGCTTCGGGGAGTGAGCAGAAGCACATGTAGGTTTGAAGCCTTGAGTTTTCCATTGAGAGATATTTTAGATGAAATATGAGAAATAGCTGTTCCATCACATTTTAGGCCTAAAGGTGTATTATCTGCATATGTTCGAACAAGCCTTCAAAAATATCGATGATACACTCCGAAAGGATGCCGGCGTTAGTTCTGAGCTCGATTACATAGAACAGACTTCATGGATTCTCTTCCTTAAATATCTGGATGATTTGGAAGAGGTAAAAAAGAAGGAATGTGCACTTGCAGGTCAAATGTATAAGGAAATTATTGATACTCCATATCGTTGGGATTCTTGGGCGGCACCCAAAAATGCTGATGGTACTTTGAATCACCACAAAGCGATGACAGGTGATGATCTACGGGATTTTGTGAATGATAAACTGTTTCCCTACCTTAAAAAGTTTAAGCACGAAGCAGAGAGCGCAGATACGATTGAGTACAAAATCGGTGAGATCTTCGGAGAATTGAAAAATAAAATTCAGAGCGGCTACACGCTCCGGAATATTCTCGATATTGTTGATGCCCTGCACTTCCAGACGAGCGAGGAAAAGCACGAGCTTTCGCATCTGTACGAAGGAAAGATTAAAAACATGGGCAATGCGGGACGTAACGGGGGCGAGTATTACACGCCACGTCCGCTCATTCGTACCATTGTGAAAGTCGTAGAACCTAAGATCGGAGAAACAATCTACGATGGCGCCTGTGGCTCCGCAGGGTTCCTCGTCGAAGCATTCGATTATCTGCGCAAGAGTAAGAAGCTCTCCGTAAATGATATGGACACTCTTCAGAAGAAGACCTTTTACGGTAAAGAGAAAAAATCCCTCGCCTACATCATCGGTATCATGAACCTGATCCTGCACGGCATCGAAGCTCCCAACATTGTGCACACGAATACCCTCGCGGAGAATCTTGCGGACATACAGGAGAAGGACAGATACGATGTTGTTTTGGCGAATCCACCATTTGGGGGAAAGGAACGCGCAGAGATACAGCAGAACTTCCCCATAAAAACCGGAGAGACGGCGTATCTGTTCCTGCAGCACTTCATTAAAAAACTAAAGGCTGGGGGAAAGGCGGGTATCATCATTAAAAACACCTTTCTCTCCAATGGCGATGCTACGACACTGCGGAAACATCTCCTCGATTCCTGCAACATCCATACCATCCTCGATATGCCAGGTGGAACATTCACCGGCGCAGGAGTAAAGACCGTTATTCTCTTCTTCGAGAAGGGCGCTCCAACCAAAAAGATCTGGTACTACCAGCTTAATCTGGAGCGGAACCTCGGCAAAACCAATCCATTGAGCGAAGCGGATTTGGCGGAATTTGTGGAGCTGCAGAAGGTGCAGAAGAAATCGGCGAATTCGTGGAGCGTGAATATTGCGGATATCGATCCGAATACCTTTGATCTCTCGGTGAAGAATCCAAACAAAAAAGATGAAACGGCTCTGCGGGAGCCGAAGGAGATTTTGGAGGAGATGAGGAGATTGGATGAAGAAAGTGCTGAACTTCTGAATTTTGTGCAACAGAGGCTATGAAGCTAAAAGCTCTAAAAAAGATTAAGAATATTAGGAGCTTCATAAGCTTTGCTTCAAATCATGAATTTGGAACAAAAAGAAATATTATTTATGCGGTAAATGGTCTTGGTAAAACTAACATATCGCGTCTTTTGCAGCATGTTTCTGAGGCTATAGATATTAGCGATTTGAAATCGAAAGAAGCTGACTCAGAGGTTGAATTTCAGCTTATAGCTGATGATGATCAAGAGATAAATGAAATGAACTATAAATCTTTAAATCTGAAAAACGTTGTAGTATTTAACTCAGATTTTATTGAGGATAATGTAAGAACGGCTGATTGGTCAGCGAAGGATGTAGATGGAAAATTAGAATTAGAACTGGGTGAAGATCAGCAAAAATTGAAAGATCTGATTTCGCAAAGGGAACAAGAAACAGAGAAATTTGAGGAGTGCAAGAAGAGTCTTGAAATTGGTCTCAAAGAAAAAATTGATGATATTAAATTGTGGGATCCAAAAAATAGAAAGACACTTGAAAAGCTAGTTTATGATAATTTAAATAAAGAAAATTACATAAAGTTTAAATCGCAAGAACAAAATTATACCGATGAGCAGGGTAAAGATGCCGAGGGTTGGGTGAATTCAAAAGCTAATTTTGATGAAATAAAGGATTTAGATCCTGAATCTAATAAAATAGCATCTGGCATTAAGCAGATTGATACGGATAGCATCGACCTCAACTGGATTGAGGAACAATTTAAACAATCAATTACTTTCACACAGCCTCCAACAGAAGAGCTGAAAGAGCACATTGAAAAAATAACAACAGAGTGGATCAGAACTGGCTTAAAGTATAACAAGGATGATATAGATTTTTGTCCATTTTGTCGGGTAGAGCTGGGCGAAAAAGAACTTGAAGTAATTAAGAAATATCAGGAGCATGTCGATTCTTTAAAAACTGTATTTGATGATAAGTGCAAACAACAAGTCAAAAATATTGAATTAGTAACGGATGGCTTGAAGAAGATAAATAATGATCCTAAGGCGATTGTTGAATTACGATCGAAAAATCTTAATATAGATGCCTCATGGCAAAATCTTGATGTAGCAAATCTTGAAGAGTATTTGGAGCAACTAAAAGATCAACTTGAACGCAAAAGGAAAACGCCAGATGAGATTCTAATTGAAAAAGAAAATAATGAAGCAGAAAATGATAATTGTATAAAAAATGTTAAGAGTGATATATCCTCTTTAAATGCAAACATAAAACACAATAACGATAGCATTACTGCAATTAATAATAAGCTAGCAGGCATAACTGTAAGACAAACAGAATTAAGAGATCTTCTCGGGAAAAAGTATCTCTCTGAGTTTTATGAGAATCATAAAGATTCTATTAATAAGCGAGATGAAATACAGAAGGTGCATATATCCTTGGAGAAGGATATCAAGGAAGCTCAGAGGGCACTTCCGAGTGTTGAGGTAGCAGAGAAGATTGTAGAACTTTTCAATATATTTATGGGGCAGATTGGGATTTCTAAATATGCAGCAGAAATGAAGGGGACAAAGATTATACTTAAACTCGAGGGTACTCATGATATTTCTTCTGATGCTTATAAATTAGTTAGTGAAGGTGAAAAAAATGCCATAGCGCTTTGTTATTTTTTATCTTCATCTATAAGGCAGCTGAATAGTTCTGAAAAATTCTCTCAAGCAGTATTTGTTATAGATGATCCGATATGTAGCATGAATTACAAATACTTTTATGGGGCATGCAATGTTTTAAAAAACTTTCACAAAGTTATTCAGAGGATTTTATGTGGTAATGAATCGTCACCCTGTCCTCAGCTATTTTTGATGACACATAACATTCAGCTTTTTAATATGATTAGTTCAAATGTGTTTAAAAAGGACGCATGCTATTTTGAGCTTGAGATAAATAATGGTGGGCATACATTGAGAAGGCTAAAAGATGAAGAAAAGCTGTCAGATTTCAAAACTGCTCTTAGGAGAATCAAGGGATGTGCGGAGAATCATCATAATGAAAATATTGCTAATGATATTCGACGTGTTATGGAAACATTATGTAGATTTCATGGCTATATACTAGATGATGTAAGTATTAAAAAAATATTTCCAGCTATTCAGGGTGACTTATTGATGATGGCTCATGATGCAAGTCACGGTGATCCAAATAACGACGAAGACCCCTTTGACGCAGCTCAGTACATTAAAATGTCAAAGGATCTATTAGATTTAATGCATGCTGATTTTTCAGACCTAATTGATAAACTCCCAGCATATGAATAAACGGCTAACAAAAACCCTCGGCGAGGTTTGTGAATTCCATAGTGGATTATGGAAGGGTAAAAAGCCACCATATGTACATGTTGGGGTGATTAGAAATACAAATTTTACCAAAGACGGAAGATTAGATGAGGATGATATCGCCTTTTTAGATGTAGAATTAAAGCAGTTTGATAATAAGAAACTAAAGTTCGGAGATATTATTCTTGAGAAATCTGGTGGTGGACCAAAGCAGCCAGTTGGAAGAGTTATTATATTTGAAAAGACCAAAGGGCAGTATTCATTTAGTAATTTTACTTCTGCGGTAAGAGTAAAAGACCAAAACGAGCTGAATTATAAATACTTGCAAAAATATCTTTGGTTTCTTCATTCGAGTGGAATTACAGAGAAAATGCAAAAACACTCAACTGGAATACGAAATCTGCAAATGAAGGAATATAAGGAAGTTGTCATTCCTCTCCCATCCCTCCCCGAACAAAAACGCCTCGTCTCCATCCTCGACGAAGCCTTTGCGGCAATTGAGAAGGCGAAGGAAAATGCTAAGAAGAATCTGCAGAATGCACAGGAGATTTTTGAAAGCTGCCGCAAATCTACTTTTGCAGACGGTGGTAAGCGATGGATAAAGACGAAGATTGGTGAGCAGATAAAACTTCAGCGTGGTTTTGATATCACTAAGAAGCAACAGCGCTCTGGTAAAGTTCCTGTCGTGTCCAGCGGCGGCATCAAGAGTTTTCATGACACCGCAATGGCTAAAGCTCCGGGTGTAGTGATTGGGCGAAAGGGGACGCTCGGAAAAGTTTTTTATTTGGAAAATGATTTTTGGCCACATGACACAACTTTATGGGTTAAAGAATTCAAAGAAAATAACCCTAGATTTGTCTATCACTTTCTTATGAGTCTTGATGTTGCAGTACTCAATTCAGGCACAGCCAATCCAGCCCTGAATCGCAATCTCGTTCATTCTCTAGAGGTTCTTTGGCCACCCTTAGATTTGCAGACTGAAATTGTATCTAAATTTGACATACTTGTTAGTGAAACCAAAAAACTTCAATCCCTCTACACCCAAAAACTCTCCGCCCTCGATGAACTCAAGCAATCCCTCCTCAAAAAGGCTTTTAGCGGGGAATTGTGAGGCTTTTAGGTTTGTTTCTATCTCTTGACCGAATATATACAAACTACTATACTTTGTATACATCTTGAGCACAATGCCAACAAACCCTATGGAGCCACTCAATCTCGGTACCATGCAACGGCAAAAAGAAGGCTTTATGGCCTTCGTTCCATACTCCTTTCCCCCAAAGGAGGGATTCAACTTCGACGCAAAGATGCTGAAGAAGAACGACGAAGCAACGAGGCTTTTGGGGAAACTGGATGGCATTACGCGGCTGCTGCCCGATGTGGATTTTTTCCTGCTCATGTATCTGCGTAAGGATGCGGCTGCTTCCAGTCGTATAGAAGGAACTCGGGCGACGATGATTGATGCAATCGAGGCGGAAGCGGGTATCGACGGCGATATACCGGAGGATGTTGATGATATTCTCCACTACATTCAGGCGCTGAATTATGGAATGAAAAGGGTGAAGGAAGAGGACTTTCCTATGTCATTGCGATTTTTGCGCGAACTGCATAGGGAGTTAATGGATAGCGCCCGCGCGACGCACTTCGCGGATCCCGGAGAATTCCGCAGAAGCCAAAACTGGATTGGCGGTACGCGTCCGGATAACGCGTTCTACGTGCCGCCTCCGGTTCCCGAGATGCAGAAAGCACTTAACGATCTTGAGGAGTACATGCATAAAGCTGATATGACGCCAACGGTAATTAAAGCGGGCATTCTCCATGCACAGTTTGAAACTATTCATCCATTTCTGGATGGCAACGGTCGTACCGGTCGGATGCTCATTACGTTTTTCCTCTGGAAGGAAAAATTTGTGGATAAGCCTGTACTCTTCCTCTCATCATTTTTCCGCAAGCATCAGAAGACGTACTACGAGAGGCTTTCGGGCTATCATGACGGATATGTTTCTGCCTGGGTGGATTTCTTTTTGGATGGTGTGATTGAGATTGCGGAAGAGGCTATTGATATCGTCGGGGAAATCACCATTCTGCGCGAGAAGGACATGACGAAGATTCAGACACTCGGCAAGCGGGCATCAGAAAGTGCCATTAATGTGTTGCCACGACTGTACGGTCAACCGATTGTGAATGCTGCACTCGTTCAGAAATGGACCGGCTTCACGCGGGCAGGAACGCAAGCGGTTATTGATCGCTTTATAGATTTGGGCATTCTGAAGCCGAAGTACAAAGGGAAAAAGTACGGCCAGTCGTATGTGTACAGGCAATACCTTGATATCTTTACGGGCAACGATACCTAAAGATGCCTATGAACGAACAAGAAACCCGGGCCGAACTCATAGATCCTCAGCTCTGTGCAAGCGGATGGGGTGAGGTGGAGGGCTCTCTGGTGCGGCGGGAATATCAGATTACCGATGGAAGAATTCAGGTGGGTGGTGTTCGCGGGAAGCGCGAAATCGCGGACTACGTGCTCGTCTACAAGAATGAGAAGGTGGGAATTATCGAAGCAAAGGCGGTGTCACTTGCTGCATCGGAGGGGGTCATGCAGGCAAAGACCTATGCGGAGAAGCTGCATATCGATTTTACGTATGCGACCAATGGGAAAGAGATCTACGAGATCTCCATGAAGACGGGCAAGGAGGGGACGGTGAATACTTTCCCCACGCCTCAGGAACTCTGGAAGAGGGTGCATCCGGAAGAGAATAACTGGCGCGAGCGATTTGCTGCGGTTCCATTCGAGCCGCTCTTCGGAGAGGTGGGCATGCGTTACTATCAGGAAATTGCGGTCAGGAATGTACTGAACGTCGTAGCGAACGATACAGATCGGGTACTCCTTACACTTGCGACAGGCACGGGGAAGACGGCAATTGCTTTCCAGATTGCGTGGAAACTCTTCCAGTCTCGCTGGAATCTGAAAAAGGATGGGGAGAGGCGCCCAAGAATCCTTTTCCTCGCCGACAGGAACATTCTTGCAGATCAAGCCTTTAACACATTTTCGAAGTTTCCCGAGGATGCACTGGTGCGCATTAGTCCTTTGGATATTCGTAAGAAAGGAGCGGTACCGACGAACGGGAGCATCTTCTTCACCATCTTCCAGACCTTCATGAGTGGACCAAAGGGAACGCCATACTTTGGTGAATACCCGCCGGATTTCTTCGATTTCATCATTATCGATGAGTGCCACCGCGGAGGAGCGAATGACGAGAGCAACTGGCGGGGCATCATGGAGTATTTCTCCCCTGCGGTGCAGCTGGGGCTCACGGCTACGCCTAAGCGTAAGGATAACGTGGATACGTACAAATACTTCGGAGAGCCCGTATATGTGTACTCACTAAAAGAAGGTGTTAATGACGGCTTCCTGACGCCGTTTAAAGTAAAACGCATTCAGACGACACTGGATGAGTACGTGTACACCTCCGATGATGAGATCGTCGAAGGAGAGGTAGAGGAGGGGAAGGTGTACGTGGAAGAGGACTTCAATCGCGTTATTGAGATCAAGGAACGGGAAGCCGAGCGTGTGCGGATTATGTTGGAGGAGATCAATCAGAAGGAGAAAGCGATTGTGTTTTGCGCCAATCAGAACCATGCGGCTGCCGTGCGTGATTTGATTAATCAACAGAAGGAGAACAAAGATCCACACTACTGCGTCCGTGTGACCGCGAATGATGGGGCAAGAGGAGAGGAATTTCTGCGGGAGTTTCAGGATAACGAAAAGACCATTCCTACGATTCTCACGACATCGCAAAAGCTTTCGACAGGAGTGGATGCGCGCAATATCCGAACCATTGTCCTCATGCGTCCCATCAATTCCATGATCGAGTTTAAACAGATTATCGGGCGTGGGACGAGACTCTTCGAAGGAAAGGAATATTTCACCATTTTGGACTTCGTTGGTGCTTGCAAGCATTTCTCAGATCCAGAGTGGGATGGCGAACCTCTTGATGAGACAATAGAAAAAAGAGAAGAGGATCACGAGCCGCCCTCTGAGCCTGGCCCCAATGAACTTGCTTTGCAGGATGAGCTACCACAGAAAAAGATACTTAAAATTAAATTGAGCGACGGAAAATACCGCGAGATTCAGCACATGATTGCTACATCGTTCTGGAGTGCGGATGGAAAACCTTTATCGCTGCAGGAATTTTTAGAGGAGATGATAGGAAAAATGCCTGCATTCTTTAAAAATGAAGAGGAATTGCGGAAGATATGGTCGAAACCCGATACTCGAAAGGCATTTTTAGAAAAGATTGCGGAACTCGGATTCGATAGGGATCAATTGGAGTCTGTGCAGAAGATGATTGCCGCAGAGGATAGTGATCTTTTCGATGTGCTTTCGTATGTTTCCTTTACAAAAAAGCCGATCACCAGGGAAAAGCGCGTAGGTGCAGCGAAATCAACTATATTTGATGGTCTCGATGAAAAACAGCAGGAATTTTTGGAATTCGTCCTCAGTAAGTACATTGATTACGGAGTAGATGAGCTAAGTGAGGAGAAGTTACCGAAACTTCTGAATTTAAAGTACCAGGCAATTGCTGATGCGGAGAAAGAACTGGGAAGCGTGGATATGATCCGATCAGTGTTTATTGGATTTCAGAAGTTCTTATATAGAAAGCAAGTGGCTTAGCAGTTCGAGTTGCGAACTGTGAGTTGATTGGTGGGCCAGGGGGGATTTGAACCACCGACCGCCCGCTTATAAGACGGGTGCTCTAACCAGGCTGAGCTACTGGCCCGAAGATGGAATGAGTGTACTAGAGAGTGGGGGAAAAGAGCGATGGGGGTCAGGGCTGTAGGGCGATTAGGGCAGTTAGGGCACATAATTTTGTATCACCTCAAAGCACCTGCCCTACAGCCCTATCGTCCTAAAGTCCTTAGTCCTACTCCTCGTTCACCGTCTCCATGCAGTGCTTTTGTATCGTTCTCCAGTCGTAGGGGAGCTTATAGGTTTCGGTTGCACGCACGAGTGCGGCGAACCAGTTCCAGGGTGTGTGTGGATTAGCGATAAAGGCGTTCCCCGATTCCTGCACGGGGTTATAGTCTGCGAGGAGATCCTGCTCCGGGGATATCGGTACGACGCCGTATGCCAGGCAGTTCCGGAGCTCTGCTTCGTCGGGCGCAAAGAAGAGAGTTATATCCGCCGCCGCGTACATTTTGCGGCGCATATCCTCTTCATCTTTAAGAATTTTGACTCTGTGTTTGTACTCATGCTCGAGCTGCGTAAACATTTTCCCGAACTTCTCCGAGCCGATCCCTCGGACAATGAGTGCTGAGTGGAGCGACATGATGCCGCCGAGGACTTCCTCAAATTCTCCGCCCCCGAGTTCATCTGTCATACCACCTGAAATGCAGAGGAGCGGAAGCTTTGCCTCCTTCACCCAGCCGAGCTCTTCCTGCAGGAGGAGCTTGTTTTCCATCTTTGCCTCGAGTGTCCGGGCACTGTACTTCTTAAAAATTTTATTATCGTAACTCGGGGAGTACGAGTGCTCTTTGGAGGATGTGTGTGTGGGATTCAAGGGATCTCCTTATTATACCTCAAATTGAAGTCTAATGAAAGAGTACAAGGGAAAAAGAGTCCAAGATTCCAAGGAATCAAGAAACCAAGAAAATGGCCTTGGAGTCTTGAAATTTGGATTCTTGGAGTCTTTGACGATATGCTCTTTTGTGTATGAAGAAAAAGCTTCTGTTAATCGATGCTAATCATTTGATGCATAGGGCCTACTGGGCGATTCAGCGATCGCTCTCGACCTCCAAGGGTGAGCAGACCAATGCAGTATTTGGAGTGTGCTCGATGCTCCTCACGATGATCCAGCGCGAGAAGCCAGATGCGATTGTTGCCTGCTTTGATGAGGGAAAGGAGACCTATCGGCATAAGCTCCATGAGGAGTACAAGGCGGGCCGGCAGGAGACCCCGGATGACTTCTACACGCAGATTCCACGCATTCACCAGTGTATGGCTGCGTTCTCGATCCCGACCTACTCCGATCCCACCTACGAGGCGGATGATCTCATTGGCACGATTGCGGTGAGGGGAGCCAAAGAAGGGTGGGAGGTGATCATTGTAACGGGGGATCGGGATCTCTTTCAGATGGCGGATCACAGCATCAAGATTGCAGTTCCCCATAAAGGATATGCGGAACCTGAGTATTTGGATGCAAAGGGTGTGGAGGCGAAGCTCGGTGTTCGCCCGGATCAAGTGGCAGATTACAAAGGGCTGGTGGGGGATGCCTCTGATAACTTAAAAGGAGTGAAGGGCATTGGCCCAAAGAGTGCAGCAACCCTCCTCCAGAAGTACGGAACAATTGAATCACTCTACGAGCACATTGCCGAAGTGAAGGAATCAAATAGGCTCAAGCTCGAGGCTGATCGCGAGAGCGCGTTCTTCTGTAAGAAGATGGCAACGCTCGTTACCGATATCCCAGTCACGATCGACTTCGCAACTCTCACCGGGCAAAAGCCAGAGCTTAAGCAGGTCGAAAGCTTCTTTTCGGAGCTCGAATTTTTAACGCTCCGCACAAGGCTCCGGAAGCTCTTCCAGAACGAAGCTTTTACCCGGGAGTACTTCTCGGGAGAGTTCGTGATTGACCTTGAGGAGCCGGCCTCCGCCGAGGATTCGGCCGGTAAAGAGGGGAGGATGACGGAGGCACAATTGCCTCTCCTTGACTGAAAATTCTCACGCTCTTGAGTACAAAGCTTGCGCGATTTTTGTAGGCTGGGCACTCCTGTATTTTCATGAGTCCAAGTTCTTAGGAGTCTCCTTACGGGGCTTCGAATGGAGTTTCTCTATCTCTCTTCGTAGGAGTTCTGCGAGAGAGTGACTGCATTTCTTGTTCAGGAGTGGTGCTCCTTACTCGATGAGAATGACTCTCTCTTGAACACGCCCTGTGTTCTAAGTCTATTTAACTATACTTTTCCATCGTTTTTTAAAAACACAATCAACGATTCTTGGCTTATAGAAGATAAAATATTTGCACATTTTTTTTGATCAATAATTTCCTCTTGAACAAACATTCTCGTCGATAAGGTTTTGCGCTGAGTTTGGCATCGCGTAGACTTTGCCGTTGCAACCTTTGGTTTAGTAAGCCTCACCTCGATTTTGGTAGTCCTTTATCTCTCTCTTTTCCCCGCTCTCTCATGCCTCAGGAACGCGTCCTCGCCAGCCTTGATATCGGTAGCTTTAAAATCCGGACGGTTGTTGCGGTAGTGGAGGAGAAGGCTCAAGCCCCCAATATCATCGGTGTTGGTATTTCTCCTTCTCTTGGAATGCGCAAAGGTCAGGTCATTGATATCGAGGAAACTATCCACAACATTATCTCCTCTATAGAGGATGCAGAGAGGATGTCTGGGGTACCGATCAACCATGTGTTCGTGGGAATGAGCGGTACGCACATCGAATCCTTCTCGAGCAGGGGAGTTATTGCGATCTCGGGACCCGAGATCACGATCGAGGATATCGCCCGCGTTTTGGAAGCGGCCCAAGCCGTCAGCATTCCTGCAAACCGAAGAATTCTCCACATGCAGCCAAAGAGCTACACCGTGGATGAGCAGCGGGGCATCAAGAACCCTGTGGGTATGAGCGGGATTCGCCTCGAAGTAGATGCGCACATCATCACGGGGCAGATCCAGCATGTGAAGAACGTGGAGAAGTGCGTGGATCAGGCGGGGGTGGATATCGATGCCATTGTTCCTGCAACCATTGCGGTTTCCGAGGCGGTGCTCACAAAGCGCCAGAAGGAGCTTGGAGTCGTCACAATTGATGTGGGGGCAGGATGCACGAGTGTCGCGATCTTTGAGGAGGGCACGATTCTCCACTCAATGTCGCTCCCTGTTGGGGGAGAGACGATTACAAATGATGTGGCGATTGGGCTGCGCACCAGTATCGATACCGCGGAGCGCATTAAGATTGAATACGGATCCGTGCTCCCAGAGGAGATCAGCGAGCGCGAGATGATTGATCTCTCCTCTGTGAGCAAGATCGATACACAGACCGTGAGTAAGAAGTACCTCGCAGAAATTATGCAGGCGAGGTACTACGAGCTCTTCTCTCTTGTAAAAGAAATGCTGAAGCAGATTGGACGCGATGGCATGCTCCCCGCGGGCGCTGTGCTCACGGGGGGAGCTGTCAAAGTGCCAGGCGCACTCGATCTTGCGAGGGAAGTCCTCGGGCTCCCGGTGCAGATGGGGTTCCCGGTAGAGATCGGCGGTGTGATCGAGAAGGTAGATGACCCGGCCTACGCAACAGCACTCGGAACACTCATCTGGGGTGCACGTGAAGGGCACCGCCTCTACGGCGGACGCCTCCTCAATGTTCAGCGCGCGTTTGGCACCATGCGATCCTGGGTGCGCAGTCTCCTCCCCTGAACTACTCGCGCTACGCGCTCGAGTTCAGGGCGGCGCCCTTCTCCCCATATATTCCCCTCAAAATATTCCCCTCAGAACCTCCTAACCTCAGAACTTCGTTTTTCTTCCCCTTCATTCCCATGTCAGATACTCTCCGCAGCCTCTTCTCCGGTAGCAAACAGAATGGAAGTGGTTCTGCTGGTTCCAGCGGAACGCTCTTCACTTCCTCCTCATCCGGATCATCCGGTCAATCCCGCAAAGGGAGTAGCCGCAACGATGATACGGAGCTCACGCACCAGGAAGTGCTCCCCGATATCATTCCGAGTGCCACGATTCGCGTCATTGGAATCGGCGGCGGTGGCAGCAATGCCGTAAAGCGGATGGTCGAAATGAAGACGGTGGGCGTGGAGTTTGTGGCGATAAATACCGATGCGCAGGCGCTCTACCATAATCCCGCAGGGAAGAAGTTAAATATTGGTAGGGGAACAACCAGGGGGCTTGGAGCGGGAGCGAATCCGGATATTGGGAAGAAGGCAGCTGAGGAGAGCTCGGATGAAATCAAGGCAGCATTGCAGGGCGCCGATATGGTGTTCCTCACAGCGGGACTTGGTGGAGGAACGGGGAGCGGAGGCATTGCGCCTGTTGCTGAGATGGCGCGCTCGATGGGGATCCTCACCGTGGCAGTCGTCACCAAACCGTTCAGCTTCGAGGGTCTTCGGAGAAAGAAACAGGCGGAGGAAGCGCTCGAGGTTCTCCGTGGCAAAGTGGATACGCTGATCGTGATTCCAAACGATAAGATCCTCTCCCTCATCGATAAGACGACTCCACTCACAGAGGCGTTCCAGGTCGTGGATGATGTGCTCCATCAGGGTATTGCGGGTATCGCGAGTCTGATCACTGTGCATGGCCTCGTAAACGTGGATTTTGCTGACGTGCGTTCGATTGTGCAGGATGCAGGAACCGCGCTCATGGGTATGGGCTTTGGAACAGGGGATAGTAGGGCAGCGGAAGCGGCACGCGCCGCGATTGATTCGCCACTCCTCGATCTCTCCATCAGTGGAGCCAAGGGCATTCTCTTTAATATCTGTGGCGGTCCGGATCTTGCAATGTACGAAGTGGATGAAGCAGCACGCATCATCACGGAGGCAGCAGACCCCGAGGCAAACGTGATCTTTGGTGCCGTGATCGATGAGCAGTTTGCTGGCACCGTGAAGTGCACCGTGATTGCAACGGGATTTGAGGATACGGCGAATACTCACACCACGATGAGCAACATCCCTGCGTTCCGTGGCGTCGGTGCAAAGAAGCCTGTCACCCCCTCCATGAGCAAAACGTCCTCCTCACGGAATCTCCCGGAGGCTGTTCCCATGGAATCGGATGTCCTCCAGGAGAATGCACTCAAGCTCTCCGAGGAGGAACTTGAGGTGCCGGCATTCATGCGAAAGAAGATTTCATCGAAGTAGGGTTAGGGCTAAAGGCTAGGGTTAGGTCGTCACCTTCCCTAGTCCTTTTTCTTGTATACTGATGTCGATGCAACTAAAGCTGAAAATTTTCAATATTTTCGTCCTAGCCCCAGCCCTAACCCTAGCCCTTTTTTCCTGTACTCAGAGTGGGGAAACCCCTCCCGATATCACCACTCTCTACGGTCCCTACACTGCAACAGGAACAATCACCGCAACCGAGGCTTCGCTCACGCGACGCGGGACACATATCCTGCTCGTCCAAGGGAGGCCGCTCTTTTACCTTGAGAGTAAGACGGTGAACTTAAGTGAGTTCGAGGAGAAGCAGGCTTCGGTGCAGGGGGAGCTCATGGCGAATACCAAAGTGGAATTGCTTCCTGTGATTGTGGTCTCTACGGTGACCGCAGTGAAGACTTCGGCAGAGGAAGTGTTGGAGAGTTACACCGTTCCCGTGCTCGCGCTCTCGCTCAAAGCACCAAAGACCTGGAAGAGTACGCTCGCAGGGGGCAGACTTTCCTTCACTGCTCCAATGGAGGAGACGCCCTTCATCGCAATCGAGAAGAGCACGCTGCAAGTACTCCCGGAAGGTGTACCCATTCGCATTGGGGGCAGGAATGGTGTACGTACGGTGGAGAAGGACGCTCATCGTATCCTCGTGATGGGAGAAGGGGATTCCATCATTCTCTTCACCTTTGGTCCTAAAGGACCGGAATCCACAAATCTCCGTGATGCGTTCTACACGATGCTCCAGAGTGTCCACTTTACCGGGGCTTCCTCCTCTCGTTCCTCGAGTGAGAGTGAATTCAAAGGATCTAAGCAGCCGTGCGGAGGCTCTGCAGGAGTGCTCTGCCCCTCGGGAGAATTCTGCGATGTGAGGGAGATGGATACGGGGATTGGTGTGTGCCGCGCGCTCTAAAAAACTTTCCTCGGATGTGCTCCCCTCTCATCTCTTTCCATGATTGCAACGGGGAGATTTTCAAACCACGCGATGAGAGGTTCTTCCGTCAGATCGATCGCAATTGATCGGCCATGTTCGATATCTTTCCATTCCTCCTCCGAGAGATCATAACGAGGGAACACACTGAGAATTTCTTTGAGGGGAATCACCTGTCCCCATGCGGCGACTTCGATCGTATTTGCATCGCTCAGTGACCATGCACCAACCCGGGTGCGTCGCAAACCCTCAAGGTAAGCGCCACATCGCAGAAAGCCCCCAAGATCGTGTGCAATGGACCGGATGTAGGTGCCAGAGGAACAGGCAACGCGGAGTTTGGCATGTGGGTAGCCGTAGGAGATGAGCTGGATGGCACTGATCGTCACGGGGCGCATCGGCATATCGATTATGGCATCCGGATTCTCGTGCATGAGCTCGTAGGCGCGTCTCCCATGGAGGTGGAGAGCGGAGTGTGCGGGGGGTCTTTGGTTAATCAGGCCGGTGAATTTTTCGCGTAGTATTTTAAGGAGCACGGCTTCACTTGGTTCTTCCCACCCTGCTTTCTTAGGGCTCTCCTCGATCACCCCATCACGATCGTATGTCGTACTCACTTTTCCAAAAAGAATCTCTGCTTCGTACTCCTTCTCCGCGCCTTGGAAGAGCTCCAGTACCTTCAGCGCCTTTTTCCCGACGAAGAGCACGAGGAGTCCCGTTGCCGCGGGATCCAGTGTCCCGAGGTGCCCGATATCCCGCTCTCCTAAGAGTTTGCGAATCTTCTGCACCACGTCGTGGCTCGTGATCCCCGCGGGCTTATCGATGAGGAGGATGCCGTGGCGCATGATGGTGGCAATAGGGTACCATGTCCGCCATGGATTTGACCCTCTCTTGGGACCTCTTCATCGCATTCTTCTTCGCGGTCGTTACGGCGTACAGCTTCATCATCGGAAAGCACCAAACGCTCACCATTCTCATTGCGGTCTACATTGCGATTCTTGCGACCCAGGGACTGGGGAACATCTTCACCCGGTTCTCCGGGCAATCGCAGCCAGTATTCCGCATCTTTGAGGTCCTTGGTGTGGAGCTGAATGTGAGCACGATGTCTGTGAGTAAACTCATCCTCTTCATGATCGCGATCATTGCTGTGGCATTGAAGGGAGGATTTAGCGTGGAGTACGGCCGCAGTCATTCCTCTATCGTTGCGCTCGTTGCAACTGGCCTCTTTGGATTTGCGACTGCGGGGCTCATCGTGATTGCACTCCTCACTTTTGTTGCAGGCGCCCCGCTCCTCGATCCAACACTCGGCGCACAGGCATTACTCCAACCTCTCATGAAGCAGAGCAGCTTGGTGCAGGTCATGGTTCTTAATCAGGATCTCTGGTTCTCGCTCCCGGCACTCCTCCTCGTTGGGTTTGGGTTGGTGAGGGAGGCAGGAGGTGAATGATATCTCAAACTATACTATTCAATTGAATAGTATAATGATGGAAAGGGCTTCTCTTAACCCTTCCTCTTCTTTTCCCAGTACGCTTGATCGATTTTGGTTCCCTTTGCAAGATCTGCCCAGAACTTATCATCCATCAAGCCATCGGACATCTTCTTATAAAGCTCTTTCGTCATTTTGATCTTTGCAGCGAGTTCTGGTTCGCTCGCACCGAGTCTCATCAGCATGTTGTAGTGTCCACTATCACGAATAAGGATATCAGCAACAGTTGCCTGATCTTCATCAATACCCCCCTCCTTCCCGTAGGCTTCTGCAAATCCACGGGGACGCCCATTCCCTCCTCTCCCTGAGGCGACATCCGTACCTGTATTTCCGTAAATATTCTCTTCCTTTGCATCTTTGCCATATGCTCCGGTGAGCCACGCAGCATTATCATCAAGAACACCGTTATCACCCGAATCCGCAGCGTGCAGGAGCTCATGATCGAGGGCATAAGAGACGTCATTTAATCCGATTCCGATGCCTGACATCTGCACTCCACCTACTTTGTTCCAAACATCATTTTTACCTTTTACTTCCATTTGATCTGCGATGAAGATCGTTTTTGCATCACATTTTCTAAGGAATTCCATTGGGTAGCGTGAAAGTCTTGCATTCAACTGATCGAGATGTACAGGGAGCGAACGAATGGAAAAAGGAACACATCGCACAGTATCCCTTTCTGGTTTAATCTCCGTCTCGATCGTGAGAGCAAAGCGATCCTCGATTTCTTTTTCTTTGGCAGCTACTCCAGTGATTTGCTTCCCATGTTCGCGGAGTTTCCCACGCAGACTCTCTGAAATTTTTTCATCGTGGAATCGTGAGTTTTGATCGAGGTAGAACTCTTCGAACCGATAGAATGCTGCTGGCGTTTTGAGTACTTCCTTTGCACGCTCGAGGTATGCATCCTCATCGATTGCTTCGCGTTCGAAACTCCGAATCTCTTTCCCTCCTTCCTGAACCACAGGGGAGCCTGCTCTGCCCTCCAATGCGTAGCCGCCCGTATTGGTTCCATCGGCGATGACACCTTCGAATACGGTGTAACCGGATTCGCCAACTCCCCGAATGATGAAGATTCCCTTTTTTGCAAATTCCAATTGGAATTGGTTCTTCCCATCGGAAACTTTCATAATGCCAAATTTCTGATTTTTATCCACGAGTCGTACCCCCTGCTTCATACTCCGGATATCGAACTCTCCCACGATTTCGCGATCGAGATCCAGGATCTGTACGAGGCGTGGCCTTGCCACTCCAAAAGAGATATCGGTTCGCATGGCGACTGATTTCAAAGATTCCTTCTTGCCTTCTCTTCCGCTTTCTCCAATGAGCACGGGTGCACCATTTAAGACGTACCTCCCAGGCTTTGTGAAGTGCACATCGATGCCCTTCACCCGTGGCCTGCCATCGGGGTAGGTGCCGGCGATTGTTTCCTTGCGATCGATGATGATGCCGGCATCCATCAGGGCTTCCATCTCACTATCTGCACCAACACCAATAACAGTGAATGGTTCGTAGGTGACGGTAAGATCCTTCCCCTCGCTATAGGGGAGGAGTTCTGCGGGGATTGTGAGGCGAATGCTCTGGCCTGGGTAGAAATATCTGCCATCCGGGCTTCCAATCGATTCCTTGTGGAGAGAACGAATGTCTCCCAGAGTCATTTTCTCACGCATGCCTTTCATGAGCTGATTAAACTTTCCACGCTTCTGCATGTACTGGATTTGGGAGCGCATGAACGCGAGATCGCCGTAGATGCGTCCCGGGTTATCGTTCCAAAACTTCATCGCTCTATCGAACGCTCTCGAGATGCGTTCATAGTTCGGATCATCCTGCACTGCAGGAAGGTTTTCACTGACGAAATCGGTGAGCTCCGGAATGTAGCTCTCCCCAAGTTTTTGCTGCATTGTACGATACTTCTGCCCGCCCATCCGCTCCATATACCCGCGAAGATTCGGATCATTGCTCAAGCGCTTGGAGCCGCCGCCGCCGGTACTCTCGTAGTACTCGGCATCCTTCCCTGTGTGATCGATGTATGCACTATTCCCATTAACTGTGCCACCTGCACGACTCACGTGATCGCGGAACCTTGCATCGCTCTCGGAGGCACCAGGCCGAATGCCTTCTGCTGCCCATTCCTTTCTCCACTGCTGCTCCTTTGCCCACTCATTGCCGGCTTGGGTATTGCCGCGATGCTTATCCCACTCTGCATGGTAGCGGAGGGAATCATTGTCTCTCTCCCTACTTCCAGTCTGACTTGGCTCAACCGGAACATCACGCACATGATCCCAACTCCCTGTTTTTGCATTCCACTTAGAATGCACCATCACCTGGCGATCTGCATCGTATCCAGGGCGGCCTGGGAGTTCACGACGTCGTGTACGTTCTGTACCAATGACATCATTTGCAACACGTACGAATCGCTTGAGCTCCTCTGGGCTCGAGGGCGTTAGTGCATCGAGCTCCGCTTCGGTAAAATTCCCCTTAGCCATGGCGATGCCGCGTATTGTTCGATTAAGGGACGACGTCCTCTGTTCTGTTATCTTGTTCCCCTGAGCAAGATCTCGCTCTAACCGTACCAGGCTGCTTGGGATATCTGTCATGCTATTTGCAATCGCCATTGCCATCAGCTTCCAGCCCTCCTCCTTCGTTGTAAATTTCCTCGGCTCTCTGGTTTCTATTGGTGCGGATGCATTCTGAGGGGCAGCAGGTGCTCTCCCAGTGGCATTCGAAACCGCATTCATTATTTCTCTCTTTGTGATGAGTCCTGCATCCTCCCAGAGATCGAGCAATGCTTCTTCATCTGTGGGGAATTCTTGGGAGAGTTTGTAGAACTCATCAGGAGTGAGATGAGGTTGGAGCTTCCTCTGGATTTCCGCGAGCATATCGTGAATCTCTTTCTCTTCGATTGCTCCATTTGCGAGAGCCCCTTTCACCATGTCTTTCAGTCGGTCGATGACGTAACCAGAGTTACCCTTTGCCGCTTCCCTAAATTTTTCATTCGCCTGCCTGAGCCACTCTTTCATTCCTCTACCTGGAGTAGAAGGTGGCGTTGGAGGAGCGCTCGATGGGCCTGCTGGAGGTCCTGGAGGCATTTGCCACGCGAGTCGATTCTCTCTCGATGGATCAAATTCAAAGCCAAAGAGGGAGCAGAAAAGTTTCTTCATGAAATATCAAAAGAATGTTCAATGTCGGAGAGAGCCTGTGCATCTTCTTTCCCCACCCTTTCCTGTGCCATTGCAAATGCCTTCGCTTTGAAGCGGAGAATTTGTTCCTTCCAAATTGCGAGTGCTTTATCAAATTTTTCTGCAAACTCTTGGAATGCTTCCTCGTAGCGCCGCTTTCGATCCTCTGCTTCCTCTGCCGATTCTCCTGCGTAAATCTCCTCGAGGAACGGCAGCATATCGGTTGTGAGATCCGGCTCAATTGAACCCATGAGGAGGTTGTAGATTTCCTCCATGGAAGGCAGTTCCCGCACGGGGAGAGGCTGAGTTTGAGGGGTCATGGTTTTTGTGTATCTTTCCTACTATTCTACCAAAAAAAGCACATTTCGACAATGCGCTCCTTGTGGATAAAAGACGTTCATTTGGTCCTTTAAGCTCTATTGAACAATTTGGATAGAGAAACTCTACGAGCTACCAAAAATGGTGCTCGCCTCATTACGATCGCAGAGATTAAAAGGTTTTCCTACTGTTTGTTCGCCTTTTGAAAGGTGATTGTTCTACTTCGCGCAGTGCCTGCTCGATATTGTCACTTTTTCTAATTCCACAACCTGTTACATTATGGTAATCCGAGTTGTCGAGTTTTCGCAAAAATCCTATAGTTACTTTTGCATAATCTTCTTCGGGAATTCCAGCAGCTCTTGCGATAATTTTCAATTCACCAACTTTCAAATCAAGAGTGGTGATGCTTTCATCTAGTGGAGGTTCTTGACTTGCATTGAGTGCCCTGCTGATTGCTTCTGCTATCATTTCCCTCAACTCAGTAGCACTGGTCAAAATCTTCTCAGTCTCTTTGTGGATTGCTTCTTCAACGCGATCTTCCAGCATCTCTCCCAGAGCAATTTGACGCATGATGTTTATAACAGCTTTACGAAGATGATTAGTTACCCAAAAATTTACTGCAGAATTATGTTCTCTTTCCTCTTCATATCTATTCCGGAGAGGGAGGTTTTCCTTGATTTCTCTTCGAGTTGCCATAGTTAGATTCTAATCCATATTATACATATGTCAATATATAGAGATGCTTCTCTTCACCTCGAATGTGCTTAAAAGCGTGCTTTGAATGCTGTTTCACTCAAATGAGTGCGGAGGAAACCGACTCAAGAGAAAATGTAATAGAGGAGTCCCCAACCACCACCAAAGACCATGGCAATGAGGAGAGCGATGAGAAGTCGTTTCATAGAGAAGGGGGGTATGTCCTTTTTGACGCTTCTCCATCCAAATTCTTACATTGGTGGGTCGGGTGGGGACCAGGACTCCGCTCTGCTAAAGCAGAGCTACGCCGGGCGAGGGGCACAGAGGTTTGTTTCAATCGCTTCGAAATTATTGGTGGGTCGGGTGGGGATTGAACCCACGACCAAAGGCTTAAAAGGCCTCTGCTCTACCAACTGAGCTACCGACCCACGATGAGTAAAGAACAACCTGCATGATTCTATGAAGGAGCATAAACAGTGTAACTCTTTCGGTCTCCATACGCATAGAAAGATTGCGGATCTATAGAATCAAAAAAGCCTCCCGGTTTGGAGGCTTTCATTTGAAATCTTCAAGAGTGATTACCGCTTCACCACTACTTCTACTCCCGCAATTGTGAACGCAAAGAGGAGTGCTCCCATCACTGCAAGGAGCATTAGTACATCAGTCATTGCGATTCCTGTCTGTGGGAGTTCTTTGATAATCCCAAATGCTGCATTGGCACTGCGCTGAGAGACACGGAAGGAATCCACGTCGCCTCCGTTCACGGTAGCTGTTGCATTGAGTGTGGCACCGTTCTCCACATTGCTATTCACTGCTGCGGTGAATGTTGTTTCCCATTTGCCATCGGCTGGGAGTGAACTCACGGGGAACGTGAGTGTGTTGGCTCCACGGACTGCATCACGTGCACCTTGAATATTGAGTGCAGCAGAATCGTAGCGGAACTCCACAGAGAGGTTATTGAGTGCAGTGTTACTGCGGTTTAAGACAGCAATCGTGTAGCGAGCAGTTCCGCCTGCGGTGACTTCGGAGGCACCTGTGCTTAAGGAAACGCGGATTGGGACTTGCGTGGGCTTTGGCTTTACCGAAGACGATGAAGAAGAGGAGGATGAAGACGAGGAAGAACTCGAGGTAGAGCTCTGACCACCACCAAGAGCCGCGCAGTTAAACTCATTACTGAAGGCAACGCGGCTACCTTTCTCGAGCTTACGGGAGATAGGGAGCATAGGCTTGCAGGATTTTGGAAGGCGGTAGTAGAGGGAGTACGTCCCCTCAACGCTATCTGGGTAACTTGCCGGAGTCTTGCCCTGGATCACAACGCCATCCGGAGCTTTCAGCTCAAAATCAACTCCAGCGGGCTTACTTGTTACAGAGACATTCCCGAGGCGGGTGAATTCGTAGGCAATCGTGAACTTGAGCGTACCACCGGAACTCACCATTTCTCCCTTGGCAGTCCGCTGATTGGTGTAGGTATTCGTGAGTGTACCGTCTGCCCTGACTTCGATCGTGGATTCCGCACCAGCGGGAGGAGTGACGGTGAGAACGTAGTTCCCGATCGGCTTCTTTTTGAGTTCGATATTCTCTGATGATCCCTCGATGATGCCAACGGGAGTCGCAAGTCCCCATTTCCCCAATCTCTGCACTCCCTGGTAGGTGGTGTGGAGCTGCTCAATAATCACCAAGCCTTCACCTACCGGTATCTGCGCTATTGCAGGGAGAGGTGCTGTGATTGTGGAAACCACAGAAAAGAGCAGCGGCAGTGAGATTTTGGAGAGAATCTTGATCATAGGAGGAGGCGAAAATGAGACATTTCCTTTGGAAGGAAATGGGTGATATAAAATCATAGTAATGGGATGTAGTCAAGCATCGTTTGCCAAAAATGGGAGAGCTTAGTACCATGGTTTTGCCTATGAAATTGCGCAGTATAGACGAAATGCCGGAACTTAAAGGAAAGCGGGTCCTCGTGCGCGTAGATCACAATGTGGAATTTGATCAAGATGGCAAATTGAAGGACGACAGGAAGCTGAAGCTCTCTATCCCCACGCTCGAGGCACTCGCTTCGCGTGGGGCGGAACTTGTGCTCATGACGCACGTCGGGCGACCGAAGGGGAAGGTGGTAGAAAATCTCCGCACAGCTCCGATTGCAGAACATCTACGAACACTCTCGAAAAAGCTCGGAAACTTTACCTATCTCGAGAACGTTCGCTTTGATACAGGGGAAGAGGGGAATGATCCCTCCACTATAAAGGAGCTGGCATCGCATGGTGAGTTTTTTGTGAACGAGGCATTCCCATCACTCCATATGTATGAGGAGGCGAGTACCTGCGGTGTCGCAAGGCTTCTCCCATCCTATGCCGGCTATCACCTCATCGAGGAGACGAACATGCTCTCTGCACTCATCGAAGATCCACGCAGACCCGTTCTGCTCCTCATGAGTGGTGCAAAAATGGAAACCAAGATTCCTGTAATTCGTCGATTTCTGGAAGTGGCAGATACGATTCTCCTGGGTGGTGCCATTGCGAATACGTTCATCGCAGCGCGAGGTTTTGATGTTGGAACATCGAAGTACGAGGAAGATGCCATGGATCTTGCACAGGAACTGATGCTGGAAGCAGATAAGGTAGAGAAGGCCGATATCCACATCCCGCGTGATGCTGTGCTTGCGAGTGAGGTTTCGGAAGAAGCGACGAAGATTGATCTCCCACTCGAGGATATTGTGGGGGATATGATGATTCTGGATATTGGAACAGTCACGGTGAAGCGCTACTGCGACGAAATTGCAAAGGCTGGCACGATCATCTGGAACGGGCCTATGGGGCTCTACGAGTACAATCGCTTCTCTCACGGCACCAAGCGTATTGCGGAGGCGATTGCAGAGGCCACGAAGAAAGGTGCGTACTCCGTGATCGGAGGAGGGGATACCCTCGATTTCCATGCGCGCTACGATTACCCAATCGATTGTTACAGTTTTGTTTCGAGCGGTGGGGGAGCGATGATCGAATTTCTCTCTGCAGAGAAACCGCTCCCGGCACTCGTGCCGATGCTCATGGAGAAGGAAGTCACGGCATAGGGGAGTGGTTCTCCTGCTACAATTCTTGCCATGAGTGATGCTGCGGATTCACCGGAGGAGTTTGCTGGTGCTTCCCCATTTGTTTCCTCCAAAATTGGAGGTGGCGAAATCCTCGTGCCGGAGCAAGCAGCAGATATCGTGATCCTCCTCGTTCGCCACGAGGAATCACTCGCAAAGCTTGGAGCGAGGCTGGAGGAGCCCCTCACGCTCGTTCGAGGAGGCAAGAAGCTCCTCATCGTTTTTCCTCGGGGGTGGGAGCAGCAGGCATCGGTGCGTGCGCGTCAGGAATTCCTCACGGCTATAAAAGCCTACGCAGAGCACATCATCATCGCAGCGCACGAGAGAGTTCTCCTCCTCAATGCCAAGAACTATGAGTTCACCGTTCTCCAATCGAGTGCGGCGCTCCGCCTGTTACTCAAGGGCCATCCGCATGCAGGGATGGCACTCCGGCATTACGCCTCCTCGCGGTGGCAGGAGGAATTCTGGAGCTTCGTCGATAAACTCCGCTCGCTTTCGGTGCACCGCGTGAGTGTCATCTCGTTTCTTGCGCTCAGCATTGGGTTATTTGGAACGGTGCTCTTCATTGCGATTCCCTCGGCACGCATTCGCATCTGGCCATCGGTGAACTTGGTGAGCCATACAGCCAATGTGGTACTCGTGGCCTCTGGCACCATACTCGACTTTGATCCCAAGTACACACTCCCTCTCCTCACACTCCGAACCTCAGTGCAACGCTCCCTCACCTTCACCGAGATCAGTAAAAAATTCTTGGGAGAGAATGCCGAGACCGAAATGACAATGATAAATGAAACCGACGAAACCTACTACCTGCGCTCTGGTACGAGACTCGTGAACCAGGCCGGCATGATCTTCCGTACGCTCGAAACCGTGGAAATTCCCCCTGCGACTCCCGTAGAATCGGGCGTGATCCGGGTCCAAGCGCAGGCCGCTCCCGAGGATTTGTATGGCCAAATCATCGGGGAACGCGGCAACGTGCCCGCGGGCATCAAGTGGGAAATTCCAGGTCTCCCCCTAGAGGAGCGCGCACTCGTCTACGCACGGAATCAGCTAGAGGCCACGGGGGGAGTCACACGCTACGGTCAGGAACTGCAGGAGAAAGATCTCGAGCTTGCACAGAAACAACTGGAGCAGGAGCTCATGACCGAAACAAAACGGAGAACCGAGGAGGAGATTTCTGTTCGCTCCTCGCGCGATGGCCATACCTACGTGGTGCTGCAGTACGATGTGCTCACGGGCCTTAGCTTTAGCGGCTTCGTGCTCCCGACAAACCTCATTGGGCAGGAGCTTACATCAATCCCGGTGAGCGGTGGGCTCACGTACACCGCTCTCGCCTACAGTAAAGATGCACTCCTTGCACTCCTCCTCCCACGGCTCCTGGAACACGTGGAGGAAGGTCGGGAGCTCATTCCAAACAGTGCCGTGATGGATGGCATCTCTGTGCACGTCATTGAGTACGACGATAATCTCTTTTGGGTCAAAATTACGGCAGAGCTTACGGGTAAGCAGCGATCGATCCTGCGGCCGGTGACTGCGCTCGGTCGTGGATTTTCGGAGCGTGTGCGGGAGATGGTGCGCGGGGTCTCGATCAGCGAAGCCGAGCGCATCATCCAGAACTTCCCAGAGGTGGAGCGTGTACAGATCTCCGTTTGGCCGCCGTGGCGAGGTTCTATTCCTTCACTCATGAGTAACATCGTGATCCTCCCTCAAGATCAATGATCCATCTCCATATTGCATCGATCCTCCGGCGAACGGTTCGAATCCTCATTGGCCTTATTGTGACTATTGGAGCGCTCTGCATAGCCTCTTTTCTTTTTGCGATTATTGCCGTGCTCATGCATTTCCCTGGGAATACGGTATTCCCTGTGGATTGTGCTGTCGTTTTTGGCTCTGCTGTTCGACAGGGGAGTGAGGCGGGCCCGGGGATCACGAGGCGGGTGGAAACAGCGGTGGATCTTCTTAAAGAGGGGAGAGTGAATAGGCTCTTCCTCACTGGAGGAGTTGGAGAGGGGAATACCGCGAGTGAAGCAAAGGTGATGCGCGATGTAGCACTGGAGATGGGTGTAGTGCCAGAAGTGATTACGCTGGAGGAAAATGCCGAGTCAACTTGGCAGAACATCAAATTTGTTCGATCTTCACTCACAGACTGTGAGGATGTTGTTGGAATATCCGACCGCTATCACCTCGCCCGGATTCGCCTCGCTGCCTCCCGACTTGACACTCCTATGATGGTGTTCCCTGCCAAGCGTCACGCAGGGTTCTTCTTTGAACTCTGGACGGTGCTCCGTGAGGCCTTGGGGATCCTTGCATATGCAGTACTTCCACCCGCAACCATCGAAGTTTTATAAGAAAAGGGAATGAGTCTCTGTCTACCCCTCCCATGGCATATCCTGTGGATAACATAAATGACTTCGTATAAAATGCATTATACGAAGTTTTAACTTTCCCACATTGAGTACAAAATGGCTTCAAAAAGCCCCTCCCCCCTTCTCCAGGCCATAGACCGCTACCTCCTGTGGCTGGAATCAGAACTTGGGAAATCACCACTCACGGTGAAGAACTACCATCACCAGCTCAAGGACTTTGCGGGAGCGATTACCGTGAACTCCCCTCTTAAGATCGAGAAGCAGGTCATCCAGCACTATAAGCAGTACCTGCACCGGTTTAAGGATCCCCATGGGCAAGAGCTCACCGTTCGGACGAAAAATCATCGTTTAACGGTCGTTCGAGCGTTCCTTCGGTACTTGGTTCAAGAAGAGGAGATGGATGTCTACCCGCCAGACCGTGTCACACGCTTTAAACAAGATCCCCGCCAAGTCAAAGTGCTCTTTGGCGATCAGATTGAGAGACTGCTAAAGGCTCCCAATACCAAAACACTCCGTGGAAAGCGCGATAGTGCAATCCTTCATACATTCTTTAGTACCGGTATGCGTCTCTCCGAGCTTGCATCGCTTGATCGCGATGATATGAATTTTTCTACCCGCGAGATCTCGGTAAGGGGAAAGCGGGGGAAGATCCGCGTGGTCTTCCTCTCCGATGCTGCGGTTTCCATCCTCAAAGACTATTTGAAGGCTCGCTTGGATCACCACCCCTCGACAGGCTCGGGGCAAGGCTCCCCTCTCTTCATACGCATCATCAAGGATATGCCCGATATCGAGAGCGAAAAATTCCGACTCAACGTACGCAGCATCCAGAATATTGTGAAGAAGTACGCGCTTCTCGCGGGGATCGTGACTGATCCCTCGCCACATACCCTCCGCCATAGCTTTGCTACAGATCTCCTTTCGAATGGTGCAGATCTAAGAGCTGTACAGGAGATGCTGGGGCATAAGGATCTCTCTACGACGCAGATCTACACGCATGTCACAAATCCTCAACTAAAGGAGATTCATCGGAAGTTTCATGGGAAGAAGGGATAACTCTTGGTATCCTTCTTAATGCAATTTATCGAGGAGACGTTCCATTCGCTCACGCAGATCTCTGGATGTACCAGGAATACGATTGATACGTTGATGAATTTTCCCCATGTATTCCGGGCCAGGTCGAAAATATCGACGCTCAAAATACCTCTCCGCGGCATCAGCAAATTCTTCATGATCTTCGATAGTGGGAAGCGATCGGAGAGTGACACCCTTCTTTCTCATAGACGTAGAATATCGCTTCGTTTACAAAAACTCATAGATTTTATAGGGGAATTTATGGCTTTCTGCCCACATACTTTTAGGTATAAGAATTCACCTTTTTCATTCTCTTTGTTCATAAGTGCGTTAGGATATCGCCCAACCCATGAATCTCGATTTTGATGCACATGTGCACTGGGAGAAGCTGAATGAGCCATGTGAATCTCATGATCGCATTCACGGAGAAACACCAAGTGGTGTTCACCTTTACTCTGATTTTATTTCGCAAACCTATCGCACTAAACTTTTAGAGTGGATCAACACGAATAACGTTTTTATGGAAATTCGTAAGGGCATTCCCCGCGGCTATTTTTCGGATCATACGCCTCCGATGATCATTGGAAATGTGGAATCCACGCCACAACCCAAATGGTCCCGATATATTTCACATGGACTGCATACGCATAAGCGCTTCCAAAATCCTGCAAACCTTATGCAAGTTATGCAATATGAAGCAGGCAGAGGAAATAATTTCCATGTTGATATCCCCGATTATGGGAATTCCCTTTTTCTCCTGAATATCATCGGAGAAGAAACTGCTGCAAAGACCGCGGAGGTGTGTTTTGGCTTCCGTAATCCTCTTGATGGAAGGAAAGGTCATATCACTCTGCGCGATGGCGATGCGATCGAGCTTCTGGGAGCAGAGGCTCTCCGACTTTGGTACCACTGTATTCATCCGGTTACTGCCCTTCGATATTCAGTGGGATGGAGAGATATGCCCATAGGAAATGGAGTTTGAGGAGAAATCCACCCTGGTAATCCGAACATTATCCCCTACCTCGATTGTAGGTCATGGAGTAGCGATTGCGGAGACTTAGAAAGAGATGGCTTCATCATCTGCTGCGATAGCCTTGTTCTTATTCAAAGGGAGATCATGATTTGAGCATCCCTTTCGTTCTTATTCATTTATGGCCGAAGGGGACAAGAGGCTGCGTAGATCACCAACATGATCCACACCCGCAGCCTCTTTCCTAAATGCATTTGATATACTTTTTTCATGTTCCAATGGAAGTATAAGACAGAACGGCAGGTGAACCCATTTGCGAAGGAACTCCTCCAGCATCTCAAAAATCCAAAGGAACTTACTCTGCTTGATCTTGGGTGCGGCGATGGACGCGATGCAGAGTTCTTCTTCCATCAGGGTTTTACGGTGACAGCGGTGGATCTCGCAGAGGAAGGCATACAGATTCTCCACGAGCGTACACCCGAAATTCATGCAGTCACTATGGATATACGGGAGGTAGATTTCCCGAGTGCATCGTTTGATGTCCTCTATGCGCATCTCTCGGTACAGTACTTTGATGATGCAACGACACGATCAATTTTCCACAACATGCATAGGATGCTGAGACCAGGCGGCTGCCTCTTTGTAAAATGTAAATCGACTAGGGATCCCCTCTTTGGAAAAGGCGAGAAGGTAGGGGAAAATATGTATCGCTATGGTAAGAGTAATACCGTTATGACCCGCCACTTCTTTACTCAAGACTTTATGAGCGAGCTCTTGGAGGAATTCTCGGAGAAGAAAGTCAGCAGTTCCACCGCTGTGTATGATGGCAAGGAATCAGCGTTTATAGATGCGGTCGCACGGAAATGATCGATCACAGCAGGGCATCCACCTTTGCAGCCACGATGAAATCATTTTCACTTAAGCCCCCGATTGCATGAGTCCAGAGTGTGAGAGTCATGGAGCCCCAATGGACTTCGAAATCCGGATGATGGTTCTCCTCCTCTGCGAGTGCTGCAACTTTGTTGAAGAATGCAGTGGTCTCCTTAAAATTTTTGAATTTGAGCGTGCGGGTGATTTTCTTCCCATCGTTACTTATCCCCCACTCCGGAGTTTGCTTCCGCAGCACTTCAGCCTCATCTCTCGTGAGCGGTGCGACGCCGCCTTCGCAGGGAACACATTTTTTCTTGAGAAGTGAGCTCATTCGCCCATTGTACCAGTTCGTGCTCCACAGAAAAAACAAACAACAAACATATACGCCCCCTCTCCCTTGGGGAGAGGGTTGGGGTGAGGGGGGATACATACAGCAAACAAGATGATGTATATGTTTCTGTTCTGTCTCCCCTCATCCCTAACCCTTCTCCCGCGGGGAGAAGGGAATGTTTTGTTTTGTTTTTGTTCCCGATCATTTCCCACCCGCAGAGCTCCTTTTCGAGAAACTTCTATTATTACATATTTTCTACTTCATAGACAGAATTATCGATCGATGCATCTATAAATCGTAAAAGTGCTCCTATTTTTGAAAATAATTCGATAAGAAAAGCGAATAAAATAATATGAATCAAAATAGCCGCACTGCTCCCGTAGATTAGAGATTGAACAATGTCTACTTTGATAGACTGCTTATTTGTTGGATCGGCATAATTTCTTAAGTCTACTGGGATTTTTACCATGAAACCTGAGCCTGTAAATCCATTATTCTCAATTAAATTTTTCTCAACTAGTGGTTCTAGCTTTTTATTTGAAATAAAAAGACATTTCCCATTTTTTGATATAGAACCAAAGTCTCTAATATCATAAAAATTAATTTGTGTATCACTTGTTTCCATTTCGAGGTTTAATTGAATATCTTCTTCACTTTCAATGCAAATCTTTTGGCGTAAAACTTCTTCATCAAGATCAAATAATGATGCAAATGGTGTTTTCGGCATTTGTATGTAAAGTGACCATATTGGATAAAGTAGCTTCTCAGATTTTCCATTAACCTCCACTTCAGGGGTGATCATGGTTCCTATTGCCTTACATTCTCGAAAGGTTTGCCAGGAGCCTTCTGCAATTTTTTTATAGGTGAACTCACATTCGGCTAATGTCTTATTACCAAAAAGTGATAATGGAAAAACAGATACATAAAAGAACTGACTAATTAGCCATATATAGATAACTCCGAATAAATATGAGATAATAAAAATGCAAATAATCTTGGATATAGATACGCCAAGATTTCTAATGATCACGAATTTGAAAAAAGAATCCTCAAAAACTTTCTCTTCCCCACCCTCACCACTCCCTCACTCACCTTCTCCTCTTCTGATTCCACCACTACATCATTCACCTTCACTCCCTTTTGCTTAATTAAGCGCTTTCCTTCTGCTTTTGATTTCACGAGTCCTTCACTTACCAAAACATCAAGGAGCAGAGTCCCCTGCTTCACCTTTACCTCCTTCATATCTTCCGGAGTTTCCTTCTTCGCAAAGACGCGATTGAACTCTTCCTCTGCTTTTTTTGCAGCCTCCACGCCGTGGTAGATTGTCACGATCTCGAATGCGAGGAGTGCTTTGGCTTCGCGCGGATGCGTGTCGACTTTCGCTTTCGTGGATTTTCGGCCGCGCTTCTTTGGAGCCTCTACCTCGGGGGCTTTATTGAGGAGTTTGTGGATTTCTTCCATCGGGACATCTGTGCAGCACTCAAAGTAGATCTCCATCAATGAATCTTTGATCGACATCACCTTGCCGTACATTTCGTTCGGGGGATCTGTGAGGTAGATGCAGTTGTTGTAGGTCTTGCTCATCTTCCGCCCGTCGGTTCCCTCGATCAGCTTTGTCGTGAGGATGAATTTCTCCCTTTTGCCGTAGGCCTGCTGCAACGTGCGGCCTGCGAGCATGTTGAACTCCTGATCGGAACCACCAACCTCGCAATCAACATCCAGTGCCACGGAATCGTAACCAACGAGGAGTGGGTAGAGCATTTCGTGCATGTGGATCGGGGCACCCTCT